>Ga0209512_1000566_pt1 | contig 58414 bp, 56 predicted proteins | sample frozenSSSSmetaG_FD_184142 | JGI IMG/M metagenome (GOLD analysis project Ga0209512, IMG submission 184142) | Glacier valley bacterial and archeal communities from Borup Fiord, Nunavut, Canada, to study Microbial Dark Matter (Phase II) -... | ecosystem: Environmental > Aquatic > Freshwater > Ice >...
TCGGGTTTCAACACGATTACCAATCAATCATCAAGGTTATTGGAGTTGGCGGCGGCGGCGGAAACGCTGTTAATCACATGTTCCAAAGAGGAATCGCCGGTGTTGATTTTCTGGTATGTAACACTGATGCACAGGCGCTTGTCAATAGTCCTGTACCGGTTAAGGTTCAATTAGGGGTATCGCTTACCGAAGGGCGTGGGGCAGGGAACAAACCCAAACGGGGCGAACAGGCTGCCATCGAAAACCTTGCCGAAATCAGGGCTGTTCTCGAGACGGGGACAAAGATGATTTTTATTACCGCCGGTATGGGTGGAGGAACAGGTACTGGAGCAGCACCAGTTATTGCGCAACTGGCCCGCGAGATGGATATTCTCACGATAGCGGTCGTTACATTACCTTCCGTAAAAGAGGGGCGATTGCGCTACGAACAGGCGATTGAAGGAATAAAACGATTGCAGCGGTATGTCGATAGTTTACTCGTAATCAGCAATGAAAACCTGCATAAAGTATATGGTGATCTTCCAGCGCGCGAGGCTTTTGCCCAGGCCGATAATATTGTGGCAGCAGCAGTAAAAGGGTGTGCCGAGATCATCACGCTTCACGGTAACATCAACATTGACTTTGCCGATGTGAATACTGTTTTGCGCGAAAGTGGCGTTTTCATTATGGGAACCGGGTTTGCCGAAGGCGAGAACCGCGCCATGAGGGCGGCAGAAGAGGCACTTAAATCACCGCTACTCGATAGTAACGATATTTACGGCACCGAAAATATTCTCTTAAACATTACATCAGGTGATGACGAGGTGCGCATGGGAGAGATCGGCGATATCATCGATTATCTTCAGAATGCCGCCGGCGATAATGCCAACATCATTTGGGGAAATGGTTACGATGCCAATCTTGGCAACAAAATTAGCGTTACGGTCATCGCAACAGGTTTCGAAATTAATCCAAGCCGGATTCTTCGTCCTGAACCTATAAAAGAAACCGTAATCATTCCTGCAACAGAACCAGTCGATCAAACTATAATTCCCGATCCAAACACATTCAAGGAACCTGTCGGACCTCCGGCAGAACCTCATCCGTTGTTTAACCCCGATGAGAGTTTTACGGTTCGGAAAGATGAAAAAACACGCGAAGCCGATAGGCAGGAACGTGTTTCAAAACTGGAAAAGAAAAGTGCCAAACCCAAAGCTGCTGATGGTTCAGAACCAATAAGTGGCTGGTTTACGCGACAATTTAATACGCTTTTTAGTGAAGACGATGCTGAAATCGATGAATGATTTCCCACGTTGGATAACAATTAAAGGATGATAAAATGGCAGATCTTATAGAATTTGATTTACCCGTTAGCAGCGATAAAATCATAAAAGTAATTGGAGTAGGCGGAGGCGGCGGAAACGCTGTAAACCATATGTACCGTCAGGGGATTAAGGATGTTGAATTTGCTGTATGTAATACAGATGCTCAGGCATTAATGAATAGCCCGGTCCCGCTTAAAGTTCAGCTCGGTTCGGAACTGACTGAAGGACGCGGAGCCGGAAACAAACCCGACGTAGGTCGCGAATCAGCACTCGAAAATATTGAAGATATTGAGAAATTGCTGGATGGAAATACCAAAATGGTATTTATCACTGCCGGAATGGGTGGTGGAACCGGAACTGGTGCAGCACCGGTAATTGCCCAGGTTGCCCGTGACCGTAAAATACTGACTGTAGGTATTGTCTCAATTCCATTCCGTAACGAAGGAAAGTTGCGTATCCAACAAGCCATTGAAGGGATTCGTGAAATGGAAAACCATGTTGATTCACTGCTCGTTATTAACAACGAAAGAATCAGGGAAATTTATGGTGACTTCCCGATTTCAAAAGCATTTTCAAAGGCCGATGATGTATTGGCCATTGCAGCAAAAGGAATCGCTGAAATTATTACCTGCCCCGGTTTTATCAATGTTGACTTCGAAGATGTACGGACAGTTATGCATAATTCGGGTGTCGCAATCATGGGTTCATTTATGGCCATTGGCGAAAACCGCGCATTAAAAGCGGTAGAAGGTGCAGTCAATTCACCATTGTTAAACAACAACGATATCCGTGGTGCTAAAAATATCCTCGTAAATATTACTTCGGGTGAAACTAAAGAAGTAACCATGGACGAGATGAACCTGGTTAACGAATATGTGCAGGAGATGGCCGGCAATAACGCCGACTTGATTTATGGTGTGGCTGTTGATCCCGAAATGGGTGAAGCAATTAGCGTAACCGTAATTGCAACAGGTTTTAAGACCAGTTCGATTCCCGAAATGAACGGAGGAACGCAACCTCAGCGTGAAAAAGTTCCACTTCTTGATGATGCAAGTGCTTTTCCTGCCGGTTTTTTTGGCAACGAAACTGTTTCCAATCCACCCAATCATCCGGTTTTTACCGAGCCAACGGCTGTCGATAAAAAGGATGAGATTATCAAGCAGTTGTATCCGCCCATCAGGATCGATCCTTTTGGCGACGGAACAGGTGAAGGAGGAAAGAAAGTGATGCAGGTTAATTTTTTCAACGAGACCGAAGATTATATCGAAGAGCTCTCCAAAATTCCGGCTTACGAACGCAGGAAAGCCAAGAATCCGGGTAATCCGTTGGCCAATGCGAAAGAAGTATCGCGGTATACTTTGTCCGGCAATCCCGACGAAGGTCCAAGGTTAAGGAAGAACAACTCCTTTCTCCACGATAAAGCGGACTGAGGGAAAGACTTAGCGATTGGGAGAAAGGGAGATGGGGAGAAGAGAAGTCAGAATTACGATTTGTGATTTATGATTTAAAATTCGACAATTTGCCGATTAATTTAAAAATAGCCATCTAAAATTTTAAGCCATCACCACATCGTGGTCCATCAACAGATCGCACTATATTGTTGCTTAGTCATTACCCTGAAAGGGTTTAATGTCAATAACCACGGGTAAGCAGGGACGACGCAACCCGGGGTAAGAAAGGAAAACCCTTATAAAGGCGCAACTGGCGAGGTCAATTAAAGAAAGAGAGCTGTATGCGCCGCAATTTGAAACATCAGAAAGGGATGTCGCATTCAGGCATCATTTTAAAATATTTTAACTTTTTAAAAACAACAATATGAATCTATTTGATCATATCAGCGACGACATTCGGTTGGCTATGCTGGCAAGAGACAAAGAACGGCTCGAAGCGTTACGTAACGTGAAAAAAGTATTGATTGAAGCTAAAACTGCCAAAAGCGGCGCTGAAGAGTTGACTGATGAGGCAGCACTTAAGGCAATTGCCAAATTGGTTAAACAAGGACGCGATTCGGCAGATATCTACAAAGAGCAAAACCGCATGGATCTTTACGAACCTGAAATGGCTCAGGTGAAAATTTTGGAGGAGTACCTTCCAAAACAGATGGATGACGCTGAATTAACAGTCGTTATTAAAGCCATTATCGCAAAGACAGGTGCCACCTCTATCAAAGAGATGGGTAAGGTAATTGGACTGGCTTCAAAAGAATTGGCCGGAAAAGCTGATGGGAGGCTTATCTCTGATAAAGTGAAAAGCTTGCTCGCATAGTTGATCCTTCAAAAATAAAAAGGTATTGTCTTTTGGCTGTAAATAAAAAATGCCACCAAAACACTAAATCACCAAAACACACCAATAATTTAAGCTTTATTTTTTGCTTTTGGTGTGATTTGGTGACTTGGAGAATTGGTGGCAAATCTTATTTTGACTTCTTTGGTGTAAAATATCCTCTAGACGGTAAAACCAGCCAGCTTCAAGCCGCTAATTGCCAACCGCTTTCAGGCAAATATCGTCGTTACGCAATGTTATACAGCCAGGATAGAGGCCTATGCCTTAAATCGTTTAGCAACTTCATCCCAGTTGATCACCTTGAAGAAGGCCTCAATGTATTCAGGACGACGGTTCTGGTACTTCAGGTAATAAGCATGTTCCCAGACATCAATCCCAAGAATCGGTGATCCCTGTACTTCTGCAACATCCATCAGCGGATTATCCTGATTCGGGGTAGAACTTACAACAAGTGAATCGCCTTTTTGAACAAGCCATGCCCAGCCGCTTCCGAAACGGGTTACAGCCGCTTTTGTAAATGTCTCTTTAAATGCATCGTATGAACCAAAAGAACCATTCAGCGTTTCGAGCAGTTTACCTTGTGGCGCTGATGCTCCTCCCGGAGTCAGTAAATCGAAGTAAAGATTGTGATTGTAATATCCACCGCCGTTGTTTCTTAATACCGGTGCTATCTTCGACGCATTTGCGATGATCTCTTCAATGCTTTTTTCCTTCAGATCACTTGTTTCGAGTGCTGCATTCAGGTTATTGGTATAAGCAGCATGATGTTTCGTGGAATGAATTTCCATCGTCTGAGCGTCGATGTATGGTTCGAGCGCTTTATAATCGTATTTTAATGTTGGTAATGTAAAACTCATAATTTCGTTTTTTAAATTGTTTTCAAGTATAACGAATTTGGAAGAAAAAGGTTTAGATTAAGTCTAAATAAGAATAGTGAATTTGAAAACATGGGTAGTGGTCCTCTAATTTGCAACAATTTCAGTTTCGAAACTGTTAATGAGCTATAATTGAACAGTGAGTAAAACCGTTTTAAATACATTACAGATGAGAACATCGCTTATACTCTTTTGTCTGATAATAACCGTTTTGACGGGATGTGCACAAAAGGTAAATAATAACAAGAAAATGGACAATAAGAATATGAATTACAATCAACTTACACCCGAAGAAGCGGCGGTAATTTTGAATAAACAGACCGAGCGACCTTTTGTAGGAAAGTATACCAACTTTTCGGAAGCAGGAACTTATAATTGCAAACAGTGCAATACGCCATTATACAATTCGACAGATAAATTTAAGTCAGATTGCGGATGGCCAAGTTTTGATGATGAAATCAAGGGGGCGGTAAAACGTATTCCCGATATGGATGGCAGTCGCACCGAAATAGTTTGCGCAAAATGCGGTGGGCACCTTGGACATGTTTTTTTGGGCGAAGGCTTTACGCGAAAAGATACGCGGCATTGTGTGAATTCAATCTCGCTGGTTTTCGTTCCGGCAGCGGCGAAAAAATAGGGCAGACTAAATATTGATAAGAAATACAAATTAACTGGGCGGATATTATGCAGGTTTATTGCATTATATGGTATAATTCTGGTTCATTTCGATCATTTTATTTTCTCTGTTTTTTTATTGAGACTGAAATCCATTCATATTAAATAACTCGAATTTGTTTCTGACAATTTTGTCTCGGCGGAATGTTTTTATCGCTAAATTTGTTTGTTGAAATTTTTATGGAAATGATTTCAAAACAAAATTTGGAGAAAATTGCAAAAGACAAACTTGAATGTTCAAAATTACTTTTTGAATCGAAAAAGTATGATACTTCATTGTATTTAGTTGGTTATTCAATAGAAATGGCTCTAAAATATAAAGTTTGTAAGATCTTAAGATTAAACAACGGTTTTCCTGAAACAAAATTTGAATTTGATGATTATATTTCGAAGAATGACAATGATTTAGGTAATGAAATTGTAAATTTAAAGGATATTCGGAATCATAATTTGCAAAAATTGCTATATTATTCAGGACAGGAATTTTCAATCAAATCACTATTATTAGATGAATGGACTAATATTTTGTATTGGAATCCTGAATTGCGATATAAACTAAATATCGGGGACAAAAATTTCAGCGAAACAATTATAAAATCAGTAGAAAGTATATTAACTTTGATTTTTAAATAATTTAAAAATGATTAAAAGGAATCAACATGTAGTTCCACTGGGAAATGGATGGGCTGTAAAAGGAGAAGGAAACACCAAATACACTGCCATAACAGAAAAAAAAAGTGAGGCAACAGTTATTGCTCGAAGTATTGCAAAAAATAACAAATCGGAAATTGTAATTCACGGGAAAGATGGTAAAATTAAAGACAAGGATAGTTATGGGAATGACCCGATTCCGCCAAAAGACAAAGTAAAGTAGTACATTGCACAAAAATAAGTTTGGGAACGACGAAACTGAAGTATTTCATTCAACGTTGTCTTCCTTTCAAATCAAAAATAAAGACCATGAATAATCTTTTCAGAGGGCTGATTTCAGGATACGGAGCTGCAAAACTGGGCGGCGGCGTTGTTGGTACTGTAGTCGTATTTATAATCATATGGATGATACTTGGGACCTGCAGCTAACACGGACTTTAAAAATACCCTTGCTGTATCGTTAAAAATGAATTTTTAATGATACAGCTGCATACTGTTTTCCGCCTGGTGCTGAAATAGTTGAAGGCGTAAAAGTCATAGGTGTCCTGACTTTATAGAGAATTTTTTCTTTTTTGAAGCATGATCCGATCAATCCTCCTATGCCTGCAAAGAAAATTGCCATCGGATAATCCGATCTGGCTACCTTTGAACCAGTGCCAGTAGAAATTTCAGCTTCAGAATCTATAATAGCAATCACCATAAATGAACCTGCCAGTATAGCACCCAGTCCCGTATAACTTTCCCTTTTTGTAATTACTGCGACGTCTGAAATATTTTTCCCGATCACATTACCCCTTGCATCATTATACATAAAAACGCTGTCTTTCAGATTCAGATGTTTGAATGCCTCCGATTTACCCGTTTTCAGCGTAATTCTCCCTTTACGGACCGGGATACTTTTGTTAAGCTTGTTTATTTCCTGCGAATTCGTGTTTATCCCCAAAAGCAAGAACAAAACACATAGATACATGGATTTCTTCATACTTTAATTATTATTAGATTTAACCTGATCCGGAATATTCGCAACTCGTCTTTATGCATCTATATTTCTTGCGGGAATATAGAAATTCTCTTTTTTAAGGTTACATTTTTTTGCAATCGACTTGCAATAGCTTAACCTTCCTGCATTCTGATTCCGGGAATCTGATCCGAAGGCAAATTTCAAACCTTGTTCCCTGGCCATATTTATAAACTTCTCATGAGGAGTGCGAGACATGTCGTTTATCTTGATGTAATTTTTCAGGTCCGAATCAGTTACAATTGACCATGGAGCCGGATGTTCAACAATGCCAAACCGGACTTTTCTGCTTTTGGAAATGTCAATGATGTTGTTAATTGTAAACTTATCTGTCCTGTGAACATGCATATCGGTCAAAGGAAAATCATAATCGTTTAAAGTATTGCAATTTCCCAGAAGTGGCGATACAGCCAACATCCCGCCGGCTAAAGCCGAATTTTTCACAAAAAGTCGTCGATGTATTTTGTTTATGGTTACCCAAAGTTAGATTTAAAAAAGATAATCAGCAAATAATTTATTTTCTCTTTTATTCTTCTTCCGGTTTACCGATGAAAGGATTTACGTCACATTTAAATTCCAACTTGGTAAAATCCTCTTTGTTTAACCATTTTTCGGAGGTGGTCACTACGTATTGAGCATTTCCAGTGTTTTCCAAATCCCATAATATTCCTTCTGCTTCCGGAAATTCGACCTTACCCTCTAACTGGTCTTTGAATAACCTGTTTACTAAATTCCTTTCCGAAAGGCCGGTGCTGAAAGCTTGTAAGACGATTCCTTTTGTGATTTCTGCTTCTTCAGGCTCATCTGCCTGCATTCCGAAATCGATGACATTGGCTTTTGCCTTTGGAAACTTTCCGTTGTAGGCTTTATAAAGCAATTGATTAACGTCGAATAAGATTCTGTGTATTGAAATATCTGAATAATTTTCAGAAACTTTTTCGCGTAGCATTTCATGCGAAAGATTGTGTATTTGCCCTTCTGTCAATACCTTCGAAAGTTTGTAATCAAGCATAATTGTAGCTGCTTCTTCCGGCTCAAAATCAGAAATAGCCATAAACAGGAAATCTTTTAGTTCATCCTGGTTTAATTTGTCGGCATCTGCATAATCGAATTTTGTTAAAAGTGCGGTAAAGTCTGCATCGCTCCACGAGCCCTCAAGTTCATCTACAGTTCTTATGGTGTTTATTTTCAGGGAGTATTTCATAAATATGTCATCTATTTTAAATTTCTATTTTCACCAATATAGTGATTTTACTTATTATAAACAAAAAATCTTCAACAAGGTTTCCCTGTTAATTCCAACTATATATTACTTCCTCCTTCCAATCGCTCGATCGTTTTCCTGGCAGATACCAATCTTATTCTTTTATTTTTCTCTACCATAATATTCGTAACCCATTTTTCAAGTCTGTGATGCAGTGGAATAAGGAGCGCAGCAATGGCAATTAACATCGTTAGCATTAATAACGGGGAATCGTTTGTTGCATGTGCCAGGTAGGGATGAATAAAAAGATTGATAAATTCGAATACGGCCATCAATCCAAGAACGCCAAAGAATTCGATGAATTTAGTCTTTACAATGATGCTGTGGCTAAGGACAAAAAAGAAAACAGTGAAGGTGATCAAACCAATGGCGATGGCTGTAAACTGAAGATTATGCTTTCGTTGTTCTTCTGATCGTAATGCTGCTAATGCTATTTCCTGTTGTCTTATTTTTTCATCAAAGGCAAGACTTTGAAGTTGCATGACTTTTTGCTGACTGAATAAAGAATCGTAGGCAGATTTTGAAATGTCCTGGAAATAAAATGCACTATCCAGATTTTGCTTATTTCTGTAATAAGTTGATAAGAAGCCGCTGGCATCATGAACCTCTTGTGTAAATCTATTTTCCTTCGCAGAAAGGAATGACTGTTTGGCATAAATAAAGGCGGAATCGTCCTGTCCGTTTTTTTGGAGCAATTTTGCCATACCCATTTTTGTCTGACTCAGACCGTCAAATATTTCTGCTTTTTCCAGATAGGGGATGCTTAGCCGGAAATATTCCAATGCCAGTTTATTTTGCCCTGTTTTGGAATGGATGTTTCCCATGATATTTAACGAAGTTCCGATCATCCTTGCCGAATTGATCTTGAAGGCTTCGTCATACGCTTGTTGTGTGAATATCCTTGCAGAATCAATTTTGTTTAAATTTAGATAAGCCGTACCAATTTCGCAAAGAACGATAGAGAGTAGATTCTTATTGTTTATTTTTTCTGCCAATGATTTTGCTTTCAATAAATAATCTAATGCAAGTCTGTAATCACCATGTTCGTTTTTGATCACCCCGATATTTGCGAGGTTTCTCTCCATCCCATCGAGATTATGGATCTTCTCATTGATTTTTAAGGATGCAAGATAGGATTCCATTTCCTTTGGATAATTACCCAGAGCACCATAGGCATTACCAATTCGGTTCAGACTTACCGCTTCGCCTTTTATATAACCGATCCGGCGCGAGAGTGATAAACCTTCGAGCGCCAGCAACATTACAGTATCGGGTTTTGATCCGATGTATTCGAAGCAAAGATCAGCCAGGAGTAAAACCCTGCTTGTGTCTGTTTTTTCATTTTGAAGTGCCATTCTCAGGCTATCCTTGCGATTTGTTTGAGCATTACTATTCGTGAGGAACAGACCAGTTAGTAGAAATAGAATGAGATTCTTCATAAGAATAGAATTAATTTGCCATTGCACAATTTCTAAGTCGAATTCTAATTCATCAAACGGAGATGAACCCCTTAATGTTTCGCTAATTTTATTGGTCTATCAAGAAGCTGAAACGTTTTGTGTTTGTTCCATTCAGGTTAAACTAACAGCATTTAATACTATTCATTACCGGATTTCGTAAATAGCTTTCAATTTTATTAATTGCGTTCGGGAAATGGTAAGTTTTATATGATTGAACGGAGCGACCAGTTCACATCGACGCGATTTAAAAATGATCTCCTCAACGAAAGTGAGGTTAAGAATAGCAGATTGGTTAATCTGAAAAAAGCCTGCATTCGGGAGCAATTTCATGATTTTTTAAGCGGTAATCATACTGCTTAATTTTATTTGCGTGGTGTCGGGCAACATAACTTCCCAGCGGGATCTTTCAAATATGGTTTCGCGTATGTTCTGGAATAAAAATAGTTTTTATCATCGTAACCTTTTGTCGAATAGGCAACAATCCGTGAGCCGCTCAAATCAACAACACTTAAGTGGGGCAGAAGACAGTCGCGCATGGTTTTAAAATCGCGCGCGTTGATTTTTCCAGTTAATGTAAAATGTGCGATATCATATTTCTCATTTCTATTAACAAATGACGGTAAACCACCTTCGAAAATATGTATAGTTTTGATAACCTGAGTCTGAAGAAGCAAGGATACTACGGCCGAAGGCGTTTGTGGTTACCTGGATTTAAGCACGCAAATACATCATCACAAAATAAGTTTGAACTTTGATAATGGATTTTTGAATACAGCTGTTAGGGAAAAGGCTACACCTGTTTGTAAAATGCCAACGCCTACCAAATATGTTAATATTTGGTAAATATTTTAGTTGATTTTTAGCATTTGTGAATACCTTTGAATGCATAGAATTGCTTAAGATGTCACAATAAGAATTTTTTTAATTAACAATCTGATAGGTAATATCCAGATTAAAAAACTGACAAATAATTCATTTTATAATTAACCTACACCAATGAGAACTATTGAAAAAATCAAAACTGTGATTATTGATGATAATGCAGAGTGTATTGATTCTCTGAAAGAACATTTATCATTATATCCCGAAATTGAACTGCAAGGATTTGCATCACAATTCAGTAAAGCGATCAGCCTTTTAACTAAATCAACACCCGATCTTGTGTTCCTTGATATTGAGATGCCTGGCAAAACCGGATTCGAGTTGTTGACTGAAGTGCGAAAAGTGAAAAAAACTGATTTTAAGGTGATCTTCTTTACCGCCTACGATAAATACATGGTAAAAGCCTTGCGGGAGTCTGCTTTTGATTATATTTTGAAACCTTTAGATCCAAAGGAACTTCGAAATTCCATAGAGCGATTCAAATCAGCAAAAAGTAGGATTGTACAGGCTCCGCCTTTAATATATGACAATACATCAGGACTATACGATATAATTTCGCTTCCGACAAACACAGGTTTGAAGTTCATGAGTAAAAACGCTGTTGTATTGTTTCAGTGTTTAAAAGAATTACCGTCAGACAAACCGAGTTGGAAAGCCATGTTAAATGATCAAAGTCTTGTGAAGCTTCGCATAGGAACGACAGCAACCGAAATCCTCGATTACATGGGTAACAATTTGTTTGTGCAAATCAATCAATCCTCAATCCTCAATATGAATTATTTATTCGAGATTGAATATAAGACCCGCCAATGCTTGCTAGTTCCACCATTTAATTGTTTTCAACTTACAGCCTCACGAGTTCAATTGTCCGAATTAAAGGATAAGTTCGATCTGCTTTGATCGGTTTAAAATTTAAAAATCCTACTACGTACATTGTTTCTTCGACCTCCGCTTTTAGCTAGCTACTGAAATTTCACTTTTCATTTTTTTTAAGTCAGAATATAGAGACGCTTCGCCTATAAGGGGAGGCGTCTCTGTTTGTTTACCCCTTTATGTTCCCTTATTTTTAAATTTTTGCCATATTTCTTTTAATGTTGACAGTTTATTTAGTTAATCTGACCAAATTTCCCAAAGCCTAAAATATTTGAACTTAAATCTTCCATATTAATATCAAATTTGCCAACAAATAAAAAGATTAACAAAATACCTAATATTAAATTCACTGATCCTTTATATCATATGTAGTTATGAGTGTTTCAGGCAAAATTCGAATAGGCATAATTGACAACGATGAAGAGATTATCTTTGCTTTGAGCGAGTACTTTGAGTTCTTTCCAGAGGTTGAACTTGTGGGGTGTGCCACAAAATACAAGCAGGCCAAAAGTCTTTTGCTTCGGGAAGATGTTGATCTTGTGTTTATGGATGTAGAAATGCCAGATAGGACAGGATTCGAATTGCTTGACGAGGTTCGTAAATTCAGGAAGAAGCTGTTTAGTTTCATTATTTATACCACAGGCGACAAATATCTCATACAGGGGTTGCGTAATTCAGCATTCGATTACATCCTAAAACCAATAAAAAGAGAAGAATTACGAAATGCAATCGATCGGTTTTTAAGCATAAGAAACAGCGAACAGCCTGCAAATTACCCGCTATTTAATCACGTATTGGCCGAGATCATCTCGCTACCTACGCCAATCGGACTCCGGTTTATGGATAAAAACAGCATTGTATTGTTCCAGTGTTGTACAAGGGAGCAAATGAATGATAAACCAATCTGGACTGTGCTTTTGAAAGATATGACTGAAGTGAAACTCCGAACAGGAACGAATGCAAAAGAAATCCTCGAATTAATGGGGGAGAAGAAGTTTATACCCGTTAATCAATCTACTATATTGAATATTAATTATTTGGGAAGTATTGAATTCAAAACGCGCGATTGCCTGTTAATACCTCCTTTTACAGAGCTAAAATTGACTGCTTCCCGAAATCATTTGTACAACCTCCGAAATAAATTTGATACCTTATAACCAGTAACTTAATTACATCGCTATGCAGGATATTGTTCTTTCAATCGTTTTCGGGGCTGTGCTTTTGGCATTGAATCTGATACTGTTTTGCTATTATACACACAAAGAGATTGTTAAGCACAATTTAAGTGCCGATCGCAGTGCCTATTCTGCTGCCGATTTTGAGTCTTACCTACTGCAAAATACACGAGATTTAGATGTTCCTGAAATTAAATTCAGAGAAAAAGTGAAGAGTAAAATTTAATTAAACCTGATAATTTACTGTTTATCCTTTAATAATGACAGGATTTTCCATGATTCAACCAAATATCTCAATACGGTAGATTTAAGGTTTTTTCACCAATGCAATTAATTCAACTTTGTATCATATTATTAAAATCTAAAGTATTTCTTATTTTCTATTTAAAATCATTAAAAATCACAAAATGAAAAGAAGTTTTTTTCCTGTATTGTTGGCTTTAGCTATTATGGCTACAAGCTGTATTAAAAATGATGAATCCGAAGGGGTAAAATCGATGCGAATGAGCCAGGCATCGCTCTTAACAGCTATGGCTGGAGCTACTACGACCGCGGCTACTGCTGATGCAGCTTTAAAAACTGCACAAGCAGCTTTAACAACTGCTCAGGCGGCGATTCAAAAAGCTGAAAGTGATGCGAAAATTGCACAGATGGCAATTAACAATGCAGCGACAACAGAACAAACTCGTCACAACGCAGCTGTCAATGCATTAAATGAGTCACTTCAGGCTGCTAATGATGCCCGCACCAAAGCCACCCTTACAAACCAGATTGCGCAAGAAGCTGCACAATCAGCTTACAATCTTAAGATGACCGCAAATCAGCAGACCATGTTGGATGCACAAATTGCTTCGGATAAACTTCGCAATGACGCACAAATATTGTCTGCTAAACTTGCATTGGACCAGGCTCAAAAGGCTTATGATTTAGGAGTACAACAAAATGCTCAGAATTATGCGAATAATTTGGCACAACTGAAAACACAGGTAACAACTGATTTATTGAATGGTTACAATAATGCATATAGTAAATGGAATCAGGAAAATTCAACAATTAATGCCCTCAATTACAATATTGTCTATCTTGGTATGACATTAACTAACACAATGATAAGTGATTCTGGTAATGTTAATTTTCAGAAAAAGCAACTGGAGGGTCAAAAAGTATACATCGATACACTAAACGCACGACTGGTAAAAGCAAAAACATTGGCTACCGCTAATACTGGTGCTGCTGCACTAATTGCAAATTACACTGCCGAAAAGAAAACCCTTGAAGCAGCACAGATTGCTCTAAATTACAATAGAAATGTAGAATATACCGATTATCGGAATGCGTCGCAAGCTTATAGTGATGCATCTAATTTATTGTATGGTCCTGGTGGAGCACAAGTTAAAGAAGATGTTGCAAGACAAAATGTTTTAACAGCTGAGAGTAATCAGTTAGCAGCTAAAAATGCTTTTGAAAAAACTTCCGGATCTTATACTATATATACTTATGATGTGGTTAATGGAAATTTTAGTTCAACTCAAACAACTTTATATGCTGGACGTAGTCATTCTAAAAATGGATTTTATGTAAATACTGTATCAATTAAAGATGCTGTTGCTGCTGAAAAAGGCGATACGACTACAACAGCTCCCACAGGTGTATATTTAACGCTGCAAGATAAGGCAGATGTTGTACTGGCACAAGATGCAGAAAATGCTGCAAAAGCAAAAATAGCAGAAATGCAGGCAAATTATAATACAGTTTACGACATCTGGGTTAAGGCGCATAATGCGTATTTAACGTCAAAAACACAATACGATGCAGCACAAAAAGCTTATAACGCGGCTTGGAATAAATATTATGACTATTCAAGTTACAATAGTCAATGGAATCGTAATAACAATAGGATCAATGACCTGACTAATTTTATTAGCATGCTGTCATCTGGTTCAGGTCAGACAGTAGTTGACCAATTAGTTGCACAAATCAAATACGAACAAGATATGTTAGATAATTATTATACTCCAAATTATAAGGATGCATTAAAGTCATTTAATACGCAAATGCCATTGAATCAGGTAAACTATGCTGGCATGCAGAATAATATCGATAATCTAAAAGCAAGTCTTGCAAACGAAAAGACAAAGTTAGCTCTGTACAAAGCATCGCTTGACGAATGGGTGGCAAAAATAAATGCGGCTCTTCCAAAGAATTAGGATACTGTTTACAATTCGGGGGAGGTAGTACTTCCCCGAATATTTAAGATTTTTAAATCATAAAATCCTGATTCGAATGAAAAATAGATTACTTATACTTTTTATTATTTTTATTTTTGTTGTTCCCGCAAAGGCGCAGCAAGAGAAGATTGGTCCGTCGAAACATACTCTAAATGTGTCGTTGCTGATGGGGAAAAACCAATCGTTCGGCAGTTGGCTCGAACTGCCCGATGCTAACCAGACTTCGTATTCGATTAAAACACCAACAATGTCGGGAACATCCGATAACCCGGCGGTTAATATGATCGGAATCGAAGGTAAATGGTTCTTTAAAGATACATGGGCATTGCGTTTTAGCGGCATGGGAAACATCAATACCGCTAAAGGCTATGATGGATTACTTGGTGCACCTGACGCTAATGGAGCATCAATATTGCTTCCTTACTATTCAGGAGTACCTTCTTATACCAATCATTTGGTAATTGCCAATATTGGTTTCGACAAATACTTTGCAACTAAAAACGAACATCTTTTCTGGTATGCTGCCCCGGTTATTAATTTCCAATACAACCGTTTAACCGGTGTAAACAGTGCAAGTTACACTGCTAAAGCGGAGGCTCCATATTTTACCGTAGTTGATCCGGGTACTGTTCGTTATGGTGAAGGATTTGGGCTTGGTTTGTCGGGAATAATTGGTGCTGAATATTATACAGATGGTGGAATCGTTTTTGGATTCGAAGTTCGTGCTGTAAACTGCACATACTTGCTAAATACACAACTTCCGATGACTGGTCTTACTACAATTAAATCAGACAGTTATAATTATTCATTTATATCGCAACCTACCCTGAAAATAGGTTTTCGATTTTAATTTTATGTATTTACTTAAGAACGAGAGAGGGGCAATTTATTGCTCCTCTTTTTCGTATAATGTAATTGAATTAAGAATTGGAACTAGCCTTGCTTCGGAGAAGTCAAGACTTTGCTTTTATTTATAAGGTATAGTTGAACTCATTCGGTATCTTAATGCTTACAATCGTTCCGGAAGGAAAAGTATTGTTGGGTTCACGATTTTCGACTGCGAAATTGATTTTGTACTGGTTTCTTGCATTAAGCAGATGAATGGTTTGAAGTAATACTTTCAGCCCTGTTCCTGTCCCGGTGGAACGACCCGCAGAAGCTTTTAAACCAATACCGTTATCCTCTATTTGTACATTGTGATACCCATTACAATCAGACACACTTATCGTCAATATCTTATCGCCTTCAAGAGGCATTAACCCATGCTTAATCGCATTTTCAACCGGGATTTGGATCATCATTGCAGGAATAAGTCCTTCAAGGTCTGTTCCTTCCGCAATCAGGTATTCTGCCGAAAAAGTTCCCGGAATTTTATCGCTATATAAGTCAATATAAGCTTTTACTGCCTTGATCTCTTCAGATAAAGGAATGGCAGTTTGATCAATATTTTCAATCATTTTTCTTAACAACAACGCAAGACTTCTTAGCTTTTCTTTCAGCCGCTCCGGCTGTCCGGATAGTCCTGTGATAGAAGACAAAACATTTAAAAAGAAATGTGGTGACATCGTATTCCTGTTATTCTGCATACGCAAGGCGGTAATACTTGCCAATTGTTTTTGGTAAATAGTCTCCCTCCGCTTACGAATATACATAGTGATAATGACGGTTGAAATAACTGACAAAATGAATAATGCAGCAATAAACCAAATAATCAGCCACTGTTGCCGGGCTTCGGCCTCATTACGCTGAATTATTTCCTGTTGCAGTTTTTGGTTGTGCTCAAGGTTATTGATCTCCTGTTGTTTCTTTTCAACATTCCACCGGGCCTCGGCAAAGGTTAATGCTTCTACTTTGGCTTTATTTAAAATACTGTCATTTAGCGAATTGAAAGTTATAGAATACTTTAGAGCATCCAGCAATCGCCCCTGTTTTTGGTAAACTTCCATTAAACTGCTACTTGCATCTCTCATCACCGGAAGAGTGCCTAACCGCTTGGCTGTATTGTATGATTCGAGACCTGTTTTCTCAGCTTTTTCAAGCAAATACTTTGATTGATTGCCTTTATGATTATTGGCCATGGTAAAATACAAATTGGCCAGCATATTATTAACAACTGCAACACCTTCCTCTTCTTCTATCTCTGTTTTCGATTTTAAAGCCTTTAGCAACAATATTTCCGACTGAAAAAAATCCTGTTTAAGACGGTACACATCACCCAAATTGATGTAAATGTTGGCTATTCCATGGGTGTAATCAATCTGCCTATACAATTCCAGGGCTCTATTATAGAAAACAATTGCGCTATCGGTCTTATTGATGGAGCAAAAAACACTGGCAATACTATTGTAATTGCTTCCAATTTCGGATACACTCTTTAATTTTAAACTAATTTGAAGTGATTTTCTGAAATACATTAAAGCTTTCGGATATTCCTTCCGGGCAAAATACAATTTGGCTAAACCCGTGTATCCTTTTACCAAACTTAATTTATCATTTAACTGTTCCTTTATTCTGATTGATTTGAATAACAGATCAGTTGCCATATCATTATCTCCCAGATGAAGGTAAATTTCAGAAAGATTGTGATACGACTTGGCAACATTGAGTTGATCATTCATTTCCAAAGCAAGTTGAAGCGATAACTGGTAAAATTGGATCGTATTCCCAAAATCGGACAATCCATAATAAATATTCCCAATGTTCCGGTAACATTTTATTTGCCCGTTTTTATCGTTCGTTTTTTCGAATAATCCGAGTGCCAGATTGGAATAGATTAATGCGCTGTCGTTTTTACTCAGATTCATATAAACTACTGCCAGGTTCATATAGTTACCCGCGATTAGCGGATCATTTTTTAGCTTTTTTCCTATGGCAAGCGCGTATTTGAAACCGTTAATAGTTTTCTGATTATCTCCCTGCAGAGAATAAATCATTGCCCGGTAGGCTGATATTTTGGCCTGAAGTTCCAGGTCTTTCGTTTCCAAAGCCAGCTCCAATGCTTTCTGGTAACAATCTATTGCTTTGTCGTATTCGCCTTGTCGGTATAAAATTGTTCCCCGAATAACAATGGTTTTTGCAATTATTGGTTTGTCGTTATTTGCAGAAGCAATCTCCATGGCAAGCGAATCATTTTTCATTGCAAGCTTAGAATCCCCTTTTTCGGAATAAATATTTGCAATTCCAACATACGATTGGGCGAGCAGATGCATTTTGTTTCTTTCTTTCCCCGAATTTTGAAGCAATGAGATTGCCCTGTTATAATCAGCCATCGCCGAATCGGGAATTGAGTTCCGAACACTGTCTGCTACATCAATTAATTTTGATAATCTATCAAATTGTTTTGAATCCTTTAAGGACTCTGGGGATTTATTTTTCGACGGAATTATTAAGAAAATTATGCCAGCCAACATTACAAAAACTATCGGCACCACTAAAATCGCAATTTTTCTGTTCATTTGTCCATTACCGGTTTTAATTCTTTGTATATATACAATAATTGATCGGCCAATTTTCTGTTGATTACTTCGTATTTAATTGGTATGAAGAGCCGATTGTTTATCTTCGACTTTCCCTGGTTAACGAATGCAAGTAAAGAATTTTAAAATTAAAATACGATTTGTTTTAAAATTAATTTGCAGCCGGAAAAATATTTTAGGTAATTATTGTCTCTTTCAAATCTAAAAATGCTTTATTGTAATTTCTCCGCTATAAAGCATTGATTGCTGAAAGTTCAGTTTCCAGCTGTGCAGGGTTTTCAATGCGTATCGCATATATACCAATCTCTTTGGCGGCTATGATATTCAGTAAATTGTCGTCGATAAAAACAGTATTGTCTTCTTATAACAGTATTGTCTTCTTATAACAGTATTGTCTTCTTTTAATTACATTTTCTATTTGCATTCTCTTAAAAGTCTTTAAAAAGTATAATTATAACTGAACCTGCTATCATTATCGCCGTGCCGATTAATTTTTTTCGAATATCTTTTTCCTGGAAAAGCCGTTGTCCAAGCAGTACGCTCACAACGGTGGAAAGTTGAAAGAGTGACAACGCATATCCAACCGGCATATGATCGAAAGTATAATTGGTCGTCAGCTGCATCGTACCGACACAAACAATCAGAAAAAAGTATTTCCTTACATTCGAACGGTCTACTTTCCTAATTTCCTTTTTCAGATCGAGCCGGTAAATAAGCAGGAGCAGAAACGAAAACAACGCGCCAAACCAGCACCAGCTCACAAAAGCCATCGTAACCGACGAAGCCAGGATTATTTTCTTTATAAATACAGCCTCAATCGCTGAAAGTATCATGGCGCCTATCCGGTATTGAATTTCACTTTTTCTGAGTAAAGCCCACGAGAACCGCTCTTCGGTTGTATCGAGCACAAAATAGCTTCCATAAATAATGAAGGCGATACCCATGATTCCCCAGAGATTTGGTATTTCGCGCAACAGAAAGATTGCGACAACAAGCCCGATTACCGATTTGTATGAATTGATGGGACCGAGTATCGAGAGGTCTCCTTTTTGCAGTGCCTTCACCAGAAAACCGTTTCCCAAAGCCCCGGCAATTCCGCACAGAACCGAATAAATCCAGAACTGCCGTGGTAACTCCTGCCATTGTACGCTTGTTACAATAAAAAGGCAAAAGAGGGACAACAACAGGTAAGTCAGGAAATTGATCAGTAACGGGTGATTGTCTTTTGTGAGTCGCTTCTGAAAGACATTTCCAAAAGGATTGGAAAAGATTCTCAATAAAACAGCCCCCGTGGTTAAAAAAGTCTCGATCATTACTGATGTTATATTGCATTGCCATCAGATATTGAAGCGACTTATTAATCTAAGCTCAATATATTCAGACCGGGCGAAGATCGGATTTTTTTAGCATTTATTCTCAGTTTTGTAGTCATCAATCTGGCTCAGAAGTTCCATTGACTTAACCAAGGGATTCCATTCTATTCCGGTAAATAGCAGGCGAAACCATTTTTTATCCCGATTCTCAAGCTTGATATTAAAGAAAAGCCAAATCGCTGCAAGAGCAAATGCAAGTGTTACACTACCTGATATTAACCATTGAAAAACAGTCCATTCCCGGAGCATAACTTCATTCCACCAAAAGGTGGTCCAAACCGGAAGTTGCAGAAAAAGGAGGCGGGAAATCCACAGCGTCGTTGATCTCAACCGGACCAATTTTTCCTGTGTTGCCAGTACCGGTTCATTGATATCGACCTGGTATATCAGAATTATCTGGTAGAAATAGATTCCAATAGCCAGTTTGGTAAGCAGAACGTGGATGGCTGCTGAAACCAGGAAAAACGGACTGGCAACGGTAAATATGTTAAAAATCAAAATGTCCACAAAGCCAACCCATACGAGGCTGAACAAAACGATGAAGATTTTCATCGGTTTCATTGATGACAAGAATGATTGCACCTTTATTTTGGTGATGTCCTCTGCATTCTTCTTGTTGAACAGCAGGTTTTCTTCCAGTTTTTTGTCGTATGATTTCCAAAGATTGATAATTTCTGTGTCTTCCATTTGTATTCAGTGTATTCCGGCAGTTACCGGGATGAAAATTTTTGTTTTAAAAGGATCTTGATTCTTCCAATTTTGGTCGCCACATTCGATTCCGAAATTCCGATGATTTCGGCAATTTCCTTGTGGCTTTTTTCTTCAAGATAAAGCAACATGATGGCTTTGTCCAACTCTTTTAATTCAGTAATGAATTGCTGTAAAAGGGTTATGTTTTCGTCTGTTTCGCTGATCATATTTGTATCCGCAAAATTCAAAATCCCGTCAGTTAACGGATTTGAAACTTGCTTTCGGCGGTTTTCCTTCCGGTAAAAAGAGATCGCGACATTCAACGCGATGCGGTAGATCCAGGTGGAATATTTGTACTCGCCATTGAAGCGCTCAAACGATTTCCACAACTGCACAACGATCTCCTGAACAAGGTCTTTCCGATCTTCCGCGTCCCTGCAATAGGAGTTGGCAACTTTAAAAAGAATCCCTTTGTTCGATTCAATAACTGAAAGAAACAGTTTCGGTTTATCCGTTGAATTCATCCTTATCCGGTGGTCAAAATTGTGAATGCCACTATGACGATTGTTCCCATTTTTATTTCTTTGTTTCCCATTTGAATAATAATTAAGCGTTCAACTTTTTGTTTGCTTTATTATTCGCACAACTGTCTGGAAAATCACAGATAGCAGGGAAAAATTTATTCCCGTGTTTAATAATTCGCCTGACCTAACATTTCTAAAAGATATAAATTGCTAATGGAATTTCAATAAGCGAGTTTTACTACAGATTCTTCTATCCCCCAATGCTTGCCTCGATCCCAAATTTCTTAAATATAGCTATTGCCTTTAATTGAGAAGATAAAGTTGGTTCTTCGAGTAACCTGAAATCATCGGGCCGACCTAATTTCCCGTATTTGTGTTGGGCAATTTTATGGTAGGGAAGGAGGTTTACCACTTTCGGCTGACCTGCCAACTTTGAAATGAACCGGGCTGTTTGGGTCATATTTTCAATATCGTCGTTTACGCTTCCAATCAGTGGAATCCGGATAATGATATTTGCCCCCGTTTCGGCCAGAACCTGTAGGTTTTCGAGGATCTTTTCGTTGGGAACACCCGTCCATTTCTGATGCCTTTCCGAATCCATCATTTTGAGATCGTATAAAAAAAGATCGGTGCGTCTTGCAACTTCCAACAGGAGGTCTGTATTGGCCAATCCTGCTGTATCAACGGCCCTGTGAATACCCCGCCTGCCACATTCGTCGAGGAGCTCGATCAGGAAATTGGAATGCAGTAAAGGTTCTCCTCCCGAGAAGGTTACACCGCCACCTGAATGATCAAAGAAGATCCGTTCTTTTTCGATCTCGTCCATAATTCCGGCGATTGTTTGTGGTTTCCCCGATAGCTCGATGGCTTTTGTCGGGCAGACTTCGGCACAATTACCGCAAAGTTTGCAAAGTCCGGTGTCGGTAACAATTCCTTCGGAAGTCAGGGTCAATGCGTTTTGGGTGCAAGCCATCACACAGGTTCCGCATCTGATGCATTTTGCCGGGGTATACATCCTTTCTGTTTCAGCCGAAATACCTTCGGGATTGTGGCACCATGCACAGTTGAGATTACATCCTTTCAGAAAGATCACGATCCGGATTCCGGGACCGTCGTTGATCGCATATCGTTTAATATCGAAAATTAAGGGTGTTTGCATTAAGAATTATAGTTTGAACATTGCAAAAAAGTACAAGTTTCATAAATTTTATTAGAAATCCTTTTTGATACGACTATCGCGTAGCGATTGGAGTATTGTAGATATTTTGAATACATTGATCATTTATCGCGTAGCGGTTAAACTCTTCCTTTTCAATGTGGCGCATAGAACCTTCAATCTTTGTTGAAGGCCGGCAGATGCGCCACCTTTTACTCCTCATTTGCTGGTACAATACTTTAACCACTACGCGGTAAACTTCAAAATCCGTTATTCTCCGTCCGTTCAATCACTTCCTGTTGCAGGTCGGCGTTCATATCGTTGAAATAGTCGCTGTAACCGGCCATCCGAACCATCAGATCTTTATAATCCGAAGGACAGGCCTGCGCTGCAAGCAAAGTAGCCGTATCGACGATGTTGAACTGAATATGGTGGCCTCCGAGCGTGAAATAACTCCGGACCAATTGCCCGAGTTTTTTGATGTCTTCGTCTTTTCGAAGTAAACTTGGAAGAAATCGTTGGTTCAGCAGCGTTCCTCCCGATTTCACATGATCGAATTTGGTCAGCGATTTTACGACAGCCGATGGCCCGTGCGTATCGGCACCATGCGAAGGAGATGTTCCATCCGAAATGGATTTTCCCGCCAGGCGACCATTCGGAGTTGCTCCCATCACCTTACCGAAATAGACATGGCACGTTGTCGAAAGCATATTCAGGTGATACTTTCCTCCCGGTTTGATATTGGGTTTTCCGTCGATTGCTTCGACGAGATCGTTGTAAACTTTCACTGCAATTGAATCGGCAGTGTTATCGTCATTTCCGAAGAAAGGGGTCCGGTTCATAATCGTTTGACGTAGCACTTCCTCACCTTCAAAGTTATTCAAGACGGCATTCAACACGCGGTCCATGTCAAAGGTGTGATCTTCGAAAACATGTTTCTGAAGGGCGGCGAGACTATCGGCAACAGTTCCCAGTCCGCAACACTGAATATAGCTTGTGTTGTATCGCGGACCGCCATCGTAATAGTCCTTGCCGCGGCTCACACAGTCCTCGATAACGACCGAGAGGAAAGGCGCGGGGGCATATTTGGCGAACATCCGGTCGATGTAATTACTTACCTTCATCTTTAATTCAACCACGTAATGGAGTTGTTTCAGAAAGGCGTTATAAAGTTCTGCGTAGCTTGAAAAAGCTCGCGGATCGCCTGTAACAGGTCCAACACGGATACCCGTAACCGGATTGATTCCGTTGTTAAGGGTTACTTCCAGAATCTTGGGAACATTCAGGTAGCCGGTAAGCAAATAGGCCTCCTTGCCAAACGCACCCACTTCGATACAGCCGCTGCATCCTCCCTCGCGCGCATCTTCAAGCGATTTCCCCTGGCGCAGCAATTCGAGAACATAGATATCGGGATTAAAAACAGATGGATATCCATGTCCCTGGCGGATCACGCGCGTGGCAGCATTCAAAAATTTGTCGGGCGTTTTGGCGCTGATGTGAACCGAACTTCCTGGCTGTAAAATATGCAACTCCTCAATCACTTCAAGCATGATGTACGAAATCTCACTTGTACCGTCGCTGCCGTCACTTTTTACGCCACCAATGTTGATGTTCGTAAAATCGTTGTAGGTTCCGCTTTCACGGGCTGTGATTCCAACTTTAGGAGGAGCAGGATGGTTGTTGACCTTTATCCAAAAACAGGAAATTAACTCTTTCGCCTGATCGCGTGTGAGGGTTCCATTAGCTATTTCGCGGTAATAAAAAGGTGCCAGGTGCTGGTCGAAATGACCCGGATTCATCGCATCCCAGCCGTTCAGTTCGGTAATTGTTCCAAGATGCACAAACCAGTACATCTGGATCGCTTCCCAAAGATTACGCGGCGCATTGGCCGGAACCCAACGGCAAACTTCTGCAATCTTTAGCAGTTCTGCTTTCCGGATCGGATCAGCTTCTTTTATTGAAAGTTCTTCTGCGAGGTCGGCATGGCGTTCGGCAAAAAGGATCACGGCATCGCATGAGATCGCCATCGCTTTCCACTCTTCGGCTTTATCGGTCGCCTCCGGATCGTTCAGGTAATCAAGCGCGGCAAGATTGGCCGCGATTTCGCGTTTGTAATCGAGCATCCCTTTCTGATAGATCTTCCCGTCGAGTGCAGTATGCCCCGGTGCCCGTTGTTCCATAAATTCGGTAAACATTCCCGCCTCATAGGCCGCTTTCCATTCCGGTGGAACATGACTGAAAATTCGTTCGCGCTGGGTTTTTCCTTCCCAGTAAGGGATTATTTCGCGGGCATAGGTATCAATGTCCTCCTGACTGATGGTATAACGCTGCAATTCACGCGTGTTCAGAACATTTAAATCTTCGATGCTGTGGCAGGTCAGTTCCGGAAAGGTGGGAACACATTTGGGTTTTGGTCCACGCTCGCCGACAATCAGTTCGCCTTCGCCAAAATAGATGGCTTTCTTCCAGCAGTGATCGAGGAAGTTGGCTGCCCGCATCACGGGGACAGAAAGTTTCCCCAAGTTCTCGCGGTAAAAGGCTGTTTCGTGCAGCGCCCGTTCGATCGATAAGATTGGTACGGCTTCGACACTCAGTTTGCGGAGTTTCTGAATGCGTTCGTTCATTCCCGGACCTATGGGATTATTTTTGGATGGATAGAAATTGCCTTCGGTTGATGGTGCTCTTTCAGGCGTTTCTTCATGCAGGATTATTTTCTCGAACATGGCTTTCCGGTTTTTAAAAGGATTGAAAAAAGAAATTGACTGGAATCCGATCTGCTAAAAGTCAGGACCGGAACAAAAATAAAACGTGCGGGGAGCCGTTTAATTATAGAACATCAGGCAATTAAATAATCGCCGATAGGTTTTAAGAAGCGTTGTCCGGTAAATTGTTTTTTTCATGCGCTTTGACAGAATAATCAATTATCTTCCCAACAAAAATAGTGATAAAATCTATATTTGAAGTCATCTCAAATCACCGATAAAAAATGGAAGATTCGAATACTATCAGAATACCGGCAGTACAAATGGAGGCTGAATTTACCCGCATATTGCTAAGGCATGGTTTTCGGGAAGATAAAGCACGGAGTTGTGCCTCTCTCTTTACAAGCAATAGCGTGGACGGTATTTTGTCGCACGGTGTGAACCGGTTTTCACGGTTCGTAAAGTATGTGATCAGTGGCTTAATTGATGTAAATGCAGCACCGGAGATGATCCATTCTTCAGGTGTGGTTGAACAATGGAATGGCAATCTGGGTCCCGGTCCGCTGAATGCTTTTAAATGTACCGAACGCGCTATGGAGCTTGCCCGGAATTCAGGCATCGGATGTGTGGCATTAAGCAATACCAATCACTGGATGCGCGGCGGAACTTACGGATGGAAAGCTGCAAAAGCCGGTTTTGTTTTTATTGGCTGGACCAATACAATCGGATTGATGCCGGCATGGGGAGCAACTGACAATAAACTTGGGAATAATCCGCTTGTAATTGCAGTACCCTTTGGTGATGAAGCCATTGTTTTGGATATGGCGATGAGCCAGTATTCTTACGGTAAAATGGAGACGAAGGCGTTAGACCATTCGATGCTCGATTTTCCGGGAGGGTACAATTCATCCAACGAACTTACCCGCAATCCGTCCGAAATTCTAAGTTCGAAACGTCCTTTACCGATTGGATTCTGGAAGGGGTCGGGACTTACTTTATTGCTCGATATTCTGTCTGCTATTTTATCGGGTGGTCTTTCAACAAGCGAAATCAGCAAAAAGAAGGATGAGTCGGGTGTATCACAGGTTTTTATTGCATTCGATCTCAGCAAACTGGGTAATTTTCCTTCCATTCAAAATACGATATCCGAAATCATAGCAGACTATAAAGAATCTGTTCCGGTGGATGAAAAATCAACCATCCGGTATCCGGGGGAGCAGATTTTGAAGATCAGTGCGGCAAATCTTCAGGATGGTATTCTTGTGAACAGGGAGGTATGGAACGAGATTTTAGACTTAGGGTAGTTTTCTAGTTTGGGGTATAAACCGATGCGAAAGTCCGATGCAACCCTTTTGAGAACTTCACTTTCGGATATCCGAATATCACAAATAATCCTTCACGGCTCGTGAATTTAATCCCCTGTTTCTCGCGGAACTCTTTTGCTTTTTTTCCGCTTTGAATCATTGGATGAATGCCGCCCAGCATACAGGTTCCCAGTCCAAGCGATTCTCCGGCGATCATTGCGTAGGTTGCAGCAATCAGCGGATCGGCAGGATCGCAATAGGGCGAACCATAGAAATACATCGCCACGGGCGCATCATAGGTTACAAGGTCGACTCCCTTTTTCATGTTTCCGATGTAAATATCAAACATTGGTTTGACAAACATTGTGAACAAATCGTTGTTCGCTTTACTAAGGAATGGTCGCATCAATGCAAGGAACCATTTGGAAACAAGCCATTGAATGCTTTCCAAATAGGCGCAGAACTCTTTGGAAAATGTCCTTACTTTTTCAGGCGTGTCCAGCATCAAAATGTTGACATCCGAAGGGGGAATTCCCATTGGTGCGGTACTGGCCGCGTTGAGGATTTTATCGATGAGCGCTTTTTCAACGGGTATATCCTTAAATTCCCGCATACTCCGCCTTCTTTTCAGCAAGTTAAGTAATTTATCATAACCTGCAGCTATTTCTTTTTTTGGTAAGTCGAACAGATCGTCAGGTGACAGCTCCCGTCCATGAATTTCAATGGCTCCTGTTGGGCAAATGGCCATGCAATGACCACAGCCAATGCAGCCAAATAAGGGATCCTTGGTTAGTGCAACCTTTTCATCCGCAATTTGCAAACTGAAATCTTTGCAAACTGATACACACAATCCGCATCCGTTACATTTTTCGGGATAGATGGTTATTTCAGCTTTTTCTTTGGTTCTTGAAGTCGGAATCGTCATTGTAGTTCTTCCTGTTTTGTTATTTTTCTGCGATAACCAACATCTCAAAATCATTGGTTGTTAACGCATCATTTCTGTTAAAAGCGCCAAGGGTAGCTCTAAAAATATCAATTGTTTTAAAATCCAATGATTTCAAAAGCCAGGTAATCTCTGATGGAACATAGTACCGCTCATTGCATTGCAGTTCCTTTTTATTCCCTGAATCGTCCTCCAAAATAGCTGTACTTTGATCGCGAAACGTCATCAAATCAAATGTGATATTTTCACAGGTTGCATTTCCTTCTTTGGCGGCCTGATCAAGAAACTCTTTCACCGAGTGAAACAACGGGAACAACCCGTTTAATGTCGTAAAGATGAGTTTTCCTTTATTCTTCAATGCTTTTGCAGCATTTTTCAATATCTGATAGTTCATTTCATCCGTTTCCATAAGCGGGAAAGCACCTTCACACAACATGATTGCCAAATCAAATTCATTCGAAAAAGGCAAATCCCGCGCATCGCGTTGCTGGAAATCAATTGTAAGATTTTGTTCTGAAGCTTTTTCCTTTGCTCTGTTTAGTAAGGATTCCGACAAATCGATGCCTGTTATTTTATACCCCCTTTGGGTTAGTTCAATGGAATGCCGACCCGTTCCGCATCCAATATCGAGTATGCGTAATTGCCGGTTAAAATGGATCTCAGATTCAATAAAATCGCACTCACCCATTGTCCCGGAGGTAAAACTCTCATTATCATATTTCAGTCCGTAGTTCTGAAATAATTCTTCATACCATTGTTTCATCGCGGGTATTTTATAAGAGGTATTCACTAGGAATAAAAGTATTGCTATCTTACTTTTACGGTAACATTCTTCGTATTAGCCGTTGATGTTGTATCCCACGGGCGGCAATACTCCAATTTAATTGTATCTGTCCCGCTTTTTAATCCGGTAAACTTCCAGATTTCTTTTCCGCCACTTCCGGTTAAGGCGGGAGCATCAGGGAGGTATTCTGTGCCGGTTGATTCAACAATGGAAACAGATTCTTTATTTGTCCATTTCCAGGCAAATCCGGTAGTAGGATTTGAATCTAATTCAATTTGGAAGCTGTCATTAACCGCAATTTCATAGTCTGTTTTCATATTTTCCGTATTAGTTTTTTTATTTTTTGAACAGGTAGCAATGATCAAAAACAAAGACAATAAAGTTATTGAAAGTGTTTGCATATTATAAAGAGGCGATTTTCTAATCAAAGATAAGAAAATAAAAATGGAAGAAGAAAATGCTTCCCTGGGTTATTTGTAAGTTCTGCTAAAAAAAAATACCTTTCGGGTTCGTTTTCAATCTTGCAACTAATCTTCAAATCTGGTAAATGGTTCATCTCGAAATTCCCGCCAAAGAATATAAAAGCGAATGTATGACAGTCAATGATTCAATAATTTATCCTACACTATGGAAAGAAATATTGATTAAGGAAGTTGACTCAAAAAAAATGTTCCGACTTTTTATCCATTTACCGGCTGCTATTCATAAGAATCACCAAAACTGGGTTCCCCCGATTTACATGGATGAATGGGCGTTTTTTGATCCGAAAAAAAACTTGTCTTTTCAATCATGCGATACCATTTTACTCCTTGCATACCGTTCGGAAGAGGTTGTAGGCCGGATTATGGGTATTGTTCACCGGAAATATAATGCATTGCACAATGAACGTCATGCCCGCTTTGCCTATTTTGAAACATACAACGATGACCAAGTTGCAGTCGCTTTACTTGGTGCGGTTGAAAACTGGGGCAGGGAAAAAGGGATGGAACGATTGGTCGGACCTTTGGCTTTTTCTGAAAAAGATCCGCAAGGTTTTCTGATTGAAGGATTTGACGAACCTTCTGTTATCGCTTCAAATTGCAATTTTCCGTATCAGGTTGAATTGCTTGAGAAGAATTCATTTTCAAAAGAAGTCGACCTGGTTGTTTATCAGATCAAAATTCCGGACCAGATCCCTGAATTCTACCGGAAGATTTATGAACGCGCAGTTTTGAGGAATCACAGTCTGCATATTTTGGAATTTACTTCAAGAAGGAAGGTTAAACCCTATATATATTCAGTTTTGCGTCTTCTTAACCTGACCTTTTCAGATATATTTGGTTTTATTCCTTTTTCGGAAAAAGAGATGGACAATTTTGCCAATCGTTACCTTTTTCTGATCAATCCACGATTTATCAAGCTGATAGTTACCGACAAGAATGAATTGGTTGCGTTTGTGGTTGGCATGTCGCACATCGGTGACGGAATTATTGCAGCCAAAGGAAAGCTGTTTCCTTTCGGCATTTTCAGAATCTTCGCCGCCGCACGGAAATCGAAACAATTGAATTTGCTGCTTGGAGGAATTGACCCTGCCTATCGTGGAAAAGGTCTTGACGTTATGATGGGGGTTAAGATGCTCGAAACTGCCAAAGCACTTGGGAAAACGACGATCGATTCACACCTTGAACTCGAAGATAATAAAAAGATCAGGGCTGAAATGGAAAAAATGGATGGAAGGGTGTACAAACGATTCAGAATTTTTGGGAAGAACCTGAAATAAGAATAAAAGTGGAATGATAAAGGTTAAAGTGAAAAGGTTCTTCAATTTGTTGAATCGTTGATCTTCAAATTGTCGAATTAGCACATTGAATACCAATGCACTATTTATCCTTCTCCTTTTCGCTACCTTTATTAAGCTAATGATGATTTTGATATAGAATCGAAATTACACCTTTTTTACACGTACGGCATTCAATCCTTTTAAGCCTCGTTCAAGTTCAAAAACGACATTGTCGCCTTCCTTGACATCTTCAAGCAAACCGTTGATGTGGACGAAATATTTTTCCTGGGTATCTTTCTCTTTGATAAAACCGAAGCCTTTCGAATCGTTGAAAAATTCGATTCTGCCCAAACGTATAGGGTCGATTTCTTCTTCTTCTCTTCTGGGAACGCTGATTTCAATGCTGCTGGCAATGACTTTTCTTTTCTTGGTGGGATCTGGTGGCGTATCAGTGAGGTTGCCATTTTCATCAACATAGGCCAACATGCTTTCAAGATCGCCACCCGTTGAATTTGATTTACGGTCTTCTCTTTTTACGTTTTTTTCCTGACGTTTCTTTAAACGTTTTTTCTCTTTTTCTTTTTTGTTAAAGGTGTCCTGCGATTTTGCCATTCAATAATTGATTTATAATTTATATCTAAACTATTCTAAATGAATAGATTGAGGTAATTAGAAATACTCAAGATAAGCAATTTTCCGAACAAAACCAACGAACGTCGGACTTTACAACCGGGGATACTTGAAGTGTATTTATACGATTACCGTTTGGCAAAGGTACTAATATTTTCTGAATGTATATTAGATGATTTTTACGTTGTAAGTTGATTTGACAGAGGTTGTTAATCTAACGCTTCCTCCGGAATGAGCTTTTCATTGTACCCTAAATATTCGAGCAGTAGTGTAGTGGTTGATTGAGTGGAACGTTTTGTACATATAATGTTAACGCTATTATACAAACCCAACAAACACTGGCAACCAGAATCTTCGAATAACTTTCGGATATTTTCGTTATTACCAATATCCGATGACATAAAACTGCTTAGTTTATTAATGGCAAGGTAGTTAGTATCTAATTTCTGAAGGCCTGCGTTTTTCCATAATAACTGACCTTCAGGTGTTCCACTTTGTGTAAGAAACAAAAATGTTCTCACAACTACAACTTTGTCTACAATATCGATTCTGAAATATCCGGCTTTGGTTCCAAAAATCCGGTACTCAACCATTAAGTTGTGATAACTGTCATAATTCACTTTTGCATCCAGAAAAGAAGTATACATATTGTACTGTGCCAAACTTGCTTCAATGGAATCGATACGTTCGGCTAACCTCAAAAGGGCATGAGACTGGATATACACCTTCATTGGATGGTTGAATAAGGAGCTTCTAATTTTTAAAGTCGAAGGTTTCAGCATGATCCAATCAATACCTTCAAAAGGATTCGCCCAGCCCAAACGTATCGCTGGCCTTGCTGATCCATTAATCTTAATTCTTTTTGATTCGCCTACCTGTACATTAACTTCTACAATATTGTTCATGCCAAATTTACCTTTTTCAGCTAACTTCGATTCGTAATTTAACCAGTAAAAATCATTCTCAAGTTTGCATACACCCCAGGCTATTGCCTGAAATATTGTAAAAAGCTGTTGGTGAAGAAGAATATAAGGTTCCTTATCGGTGCAGTAGTTAAGAAGTGCAGATCTTACTTTAGCCGCATTGGAAAAATCATTGTCATGGATGGTGCGGTACATAGCAAATACAGTAAGGCCAACTGTCAGATAATCGCCGAGTAATACTTTGAGTCCATATTTTGGAAGATATAGAGTTTCTCTTTTAAGACATTCTGATAAAACATGTTTTTGCTCCTCCATTAATTTATTTGACAATAGAGTGCCGGCTGCCGGAGCTATCGTAATCGAATGGAAACGAAGTCTGTAAATTCGTTCGAGAATTTTAGCAGGGAGAAGCGAATAAATATCTTCGCCACCGATGCTATTAACAAAAGATTTTAGTTTGCGCATAAATTCGTTTCGATGCTGCGCTTGCGTGATGGACTGAATTTGATGTCCGTTTGGTTTTTTCTTTCGCTGTGCCATGTTCTATTTATTTAGGAGATAAGTATTCAACTTATTGATCAGGACTCAAATAAATAACTACCCTAAAATTATAGAATAAAAAATTAAAAAAGGAACGTTTAGCTAAAATATTTAAACAGAAATCATGGACAATCTGCTCATGCGATTTTTTTTGAAAATGCCATCGCTTAGAAGCGATTCTTTTATTCAATTACAATTTTTCGGAAAGTTTTCTGCGAAAAATAATTGGGCAGATTTTCGTCTGTGTTAATTACAATTCCACCAAGGATATACACGGGAAATTTAGTTAACAAGGTCGGGTGGTGCTGAATAAGCGTGAGGATTTCTTTCTCGATTTCATTATAAACAAGTTGCGTTGTTTTCAGGATGGGAACCTCAGCATTGCGTATTTCATCGACATTGGGTAGCAATCTCAATGCAAGAAATTCAGGCTGAAACATTGAATAATCAGCTGGGTCGATCTGATGAATCGAAGTAGATAAAAGATGATCCTGTACCATCATCAGCGCCCCGCAGGTATTGGTATGGCGATGCTGCCCAACACGTTTTATTTTACCAATTTCGCCGGAACGCGAAAATCCAATGTGGGAACCAACAATAAAAAGGGCTGCTCCGCCGTCGGGGATGTGATCTGAGAAAGCAGTAAGTCCTATTTCACCCACAAACGGATAACCTGCCAATCCTCCCATAATAAAAGTTCCCTGTGGAGCAGGGAGGTTCATCTTGGAAGGTTGGTGGTTAAGCTCATCGAAACAAAATGAGGTGGCAACGATAATGCTGTTCATCTCAATCCCCTCATTTTTTGCAATTTCAATCACCGCATTGTGTGCAACCTCCGACATGGTCGCATATTCATCAAAGTATTGATTCAGTATTTTTTGCATGGAAAACCGTTTTTGAAGTAACATACGGCGTTGGCTAATTGTTGCTGGTAACCATCAAATCGGATATGACGAGAATAATAGTTTATTTTTCAGATTGTTTTAGAAAATAGAAATAACCCCAAGAGCTTACTGCAATACAAAATGTCAATAGAACGGCAAAAATTCAAAAAGCCCTGTTTTCAAGGCCTTTTGAATTTTCAATTGTAACATGGTTATTCTTTAAAGCGGAATATTTCCATGTTTTTTTAACGGATTTGTCTTGTGCTTGTTCTGTGTCATTTCGAGTGCCTGGATCAGTTTGAACCTTGTTTGTGCGGGATAAATAATCTCGTCTATATATCCAAGTTCAGCTGCTTTATAAGGATTGGCGAACTTTTCGCGGTAATCAACAATTTTCTCCTGAAGTTCTTCTGCATTCATTTTGCCTCGGTGAATAATCTTCACCGCTCCTTCGGCACCCATTACTGCAATTTCAGCCGAAGGGTACGCAAAATTAATATCTGCTCCAATGTGTTTACTGCTCATAACATCATAAGCTCCACCATAAGCTTTACGTGTGATCAATGTAATTTTAGGCACGGTTGCCTCTGCGTATGCATAAAGCAATTTGGCGCCATGCCGGATGATTCCGCCGAATTCCTGAACTGTTCCCGGGAGAAAACCAGGTACATCGACCATGGTTACAATTGGTATATTGAATGCATCGCAAAACCGGACGAATCGCGCCCCCTTTACCGATGAATTGATATCGAGTACACCTGCGAGATTTGCCGGTTGATTTGCAACTATACCAACGCTGCGTCCTGCGAAACGGGCAAATCCGATGATCAGGTTAGGCGCAAATGCTGGTTGTAACTCAAAAAAGTTTTGATCATCAGCAACGCTGGTAATCAGCTCTTTCATATCATACGGTTTGTTCGGATCTTCAGGAATCAACGTATTTAAATTTTTATCTTCCCGATTGATATCATCCTTGCATTCAAGAATATGTGGATCTTCGAGGTTGTTGGAAGGGAGATAGCCGATCAGTTCACGTATCATTAGCAACGCATGATCTTCATTATCGGCAGTCAGGTGAGCAACACCGCTTTTAACGTGGTGGGTGGTAGCGCCGCCAAGTTCTTCCATGGTCACCTCTTCGTGTGTTACAGCTTTAACCACATCGGGTCCTGTCACAAACATATAGCTTGTATCTTTCACCATCACAATAAAGTCAGTGATAGCAGGTGAATAGACGGCTCCTCCGGCACAAGGCCCAAGAATAGCCGAAATCTGGGGAATAACCCCGGAACTCATCACATTACGGTAAAATATATCCGCATAACCTGCCAGACTTTCGATCCCTTCCTGAATTCGGGCTCCGCCTGAGTCGTTCAGACCGATAAGTGGTGCTCCCATTTTCATAGCGAGATCCATTATCTTTACAATTTTATCAGCATTTGCCCTGCTCATGGTGCCGCCAAAAACGGTAAAATCCTGCGCAAAAGTATACACAAGGCGGCCGTCGATCTTCCCATATCCGGTTACTACTCCATCTCCTGAAAATCTGTTATTTTCCATTCCGAAATCGTGGGAACGATGAATCACAAACTTGTCGAGTTCTACAAAAGTTCCCGGATCGATTAATATATCAATTCTTTCGCGGGCAGTTTTTCTTCCGGCAGCATGTTGACGATCAATGCGATCCAGTCCACCTCCTGCTTCAGCTTCCATGATTCGCTCCTCGAGTCTTTCGAATTTATCTTGTTGTGATGACATATTTTCTAATTAATTTACTTTTCTATTCTTCTTATTTTTCCTGTATATCATCAATAACCACTAAAAGCTGGTCATTATCGACTGTTTCGCCTTCTTTTACAGGCACTTCTTTTACGATCCCGCGCTGCCCGGCTTTAAATTCGCTTTCCATCTTCATGGCTGATAGCACAATAAGCGGTTGTCCGGCTTCAACAATATCTCCGGGTTTCACAAATACCTTTACCACTTTTCCGGGCATTGGCGACCGGATCGTATTGTCGTTGAGGATTAGTTTTGATTGCATTCTGCTTTGACGATAGCGTGATTCATTGTCCACCACTTCAACATCAAACTTAAAATACAGCGTGTTGACATTGAAATGCTTAGGCTCTTTGTTTTCAATAACTTCAATATTGAAGGATCTTCCTTCATATAGGACTGAAAACTCCTGATTACTCACCTTGACAATATCAACTGTATACTCCACATCGTCGACGGCAAGCGTGAGGATATTTCCCTCGCGTTTTATCTCTTTGACGATTGCATTTCGTTTATTGACTTTTAATTCGAGTTCCATTTAAAAAATTTATCTGCAATTAGTTTGGTATTATATTCGCGATGTAAATTTCCGTAGTTGCCTTTTCCAGTTTGTCTCCTTTTTTTCTGAAGGTGCAGCATTCGTTTTTTTGCTATCCTCGAGACGGGAGACGTATTGAGCAAATGTTGCAATCATTGCCATGTCCTCGCAGTTCCGGTCGCACATGCCATCCGCAAGCAGAAAAGCACTGTTTTTCTCTATAAAATGGGTGTTATATTCTCCCTTCCTGAAATCGGGCGTATTCATTATTCTTTCGAGAAACCGGATTGTTGTCTTAATCCCTGTAATTTTGTACTCATAAAGTGCGCGTCTCATTCTTTCAATTGCCTCTTCACGGGTTCGTCCCCAAACAATCAATTTGCTGATTAATGAGTCATAAAAAATTGGAATTGTATATCCTTCATATACATAGCCATCGCACCTGACCCCAAAACCGAAAGGCTCAGTGATATGGGTAATGGTACCGGGATTAGGCATGAAATTGTTGTCGGTATCTTCAGCATATATCCGGCACTCAATGGCATGTCCGCTTTGTTTCAGGTCCTCCTGACGAAACGGGAGTTCAAATCCTTCAGCAATTCTTATCTGTTCTTTCACAAGATCTACACCAACAACACGCTCAGTAATTGGATGTTCGACTTGTAAACGCGTATTCATTTCGAGGAAATAGTAATTCAATTTATCGTCCACAATGAATTCAATCGTACCAGCTCCTTCATATTGACAAGCATTTGCAGCAGCAACCGCGTAGGCTCCCATTTGCTCTCTTATCTCTGGGGTCATGATTGGTGAAGGTGTTTCCTCTACCACTTTCTGATGACGTCGCTGAACGGAGCATTCGCGTTCGAAAAGATGGACAGTATTTCCGTATTTGTCAGAAAGTATTTGGAATTCAATATGATGAGGCGAATCAACATATTTTTCAATGTACAAAGCATCGTCACCAAAGGCTGTTTTAGCCTCCGATCGTGCCGCACGCAGAGAACTTGCTATCTGGGATTCTTTCTTTACGAGGCGCATCCCTTTACCGCCTCCACCTGCTGAGGCTTTAATCATCACTGGTAATCCGATCTCACGGATATATTTTGCTGCTTCCGCCTCACTTGTCACTTTTTCTGTTGTGCCAGGAACAACTGGTACACCTGCTGCAATCATCTTTTTGCGGGCACTGATCTTATCGCCCATCATCTCAATTGATTCGGGTGATGGTCCTATAAATCGCAGTCCCTCTTCTCTGCACCTGCGTGCGAATCTGGAATTCTCCGACAAAAATCCATACCCTGGATGGATCGCGTCTGCGCCTGATGATTTGGCTGTTGCAATGATTTTATCCATGTTAAGGTAACTCTCAGAGGAGGGGGCTTTCCCAATGTTGTAGGCCTCATTGGCATACCTCACATGCATTGCAGTACGGTCAGCATCACTGAAAACGGCCACGGTTTCGATTCCCATCTCACGGCAGGAGCGCATAATACGGATCGCAATTTCTCCCCGGTTGGCGACCAATACCTTTTTAATCGGTTTTTGTTCCATAAGTAATTGACTTTGACTTAAAATATTAAACTCAATTAATGTAAATTGGAGAGTTCATCCTTATTTAACACGTTCGTTTCGGAAATTGTTTTTGAGATTGGGTTAGTTTTTCATTTCGCCGGTTTTTTGCTTACTTGCGGCTACAATATTATTCTTTATTATGAGACTTCTACTGATTAGCAATTCTACGATGCAGGGCGAGCCCTATCTCGACTATCCAAAACATGAGATTCAGAAATTTTTGGGCGATAAAATGGTCACAGCGCTATTTATCCCTTATGCTGCGGTAACATTTTCCTTTGATAAATATGAATCGAAGGTAGAGGAACGGTTTGCCGAAATAGGACATCATATTACATCTATTCATCACTTTAGCGATCCTGTTGAGGCTGTCCGAAATGCGGAGGCAATTGTCATTGGCGGCGGGAATACGTGGCAGCTTGTGCGGATGATGCACGATAACCGGTTGATGGAGGCAATTCGTCAGAAGATTAATCGGGGAACACCTTATGTTGGCTGGAGTGCGGGTTCGAATGTCGCTTGTCCAACACTGCAAACAACAAATGATATGCCTGTCGTCGATCCAAAAGGCTTTGAATGTATGGGATTAGTCCCATTTCAGATTAATCCCCATTACCTCAATGCCAATCCTGCAGGTCATGGCGGCGAGACGCGCGAACAACGCATCGAGGAATTTCTTGAAGTCAATCCTGAAATAACAGTCGTTGGACTTCGTGAAGGGACGATGCTAATACGTGAGAACAATACGCTGAAGATGATTGGCAACAGAAGTGCACGGATATTCAAAAAAGGAATGCGTCCGGAGGAACTGAATGCCAACGATGATTTTAGTTTTCTGCTGAATCGATAACAACTGATTTTTTCATTGAAAAGCGATTCAAAATTACTTCGATTCGAAAGTTAGGGTGATTAATCAGACTTTGAAAAAAATGAAAACTCCTGTGGCACGGCATGTGAAATAGCATTCCTGTTGTGATTCAATAGCGACTGAAAAGATTCATATTAGAAAAAATGCATTTTATTAGTTGTGCAATCGATTGTTTTAAGGCAATCTGTTTATATTTGTTTGATTTTCCTGCGTTACAGGTGAGTTATGATCTGAAATTCTTTAAACAAAAACGATAGCATGATGAATCAGAATTATTTTTCATTGAAAGGGATTATATTATTGGTTTTGTGTGTAGTAACCTTTGACGGTTTCGCACAAAAAACGGTTGGTCTCGACAACTGGTATAACCACGAAACTAACGCAAAGACCGGAAAGATTTTCCATTATACATGGGATGATACCGAAAACAGCGGTTTCTCGCAACTGGGAGACCTGTTTAAAAGCAAAGGGGCTGCATTAAAGACCATTGTGGCGAAAGCTGGTAAAAAAAGTCTTGCCGGTATTGATGTCTACATTATTGTTGACCCGGACACGACTACCGAAAGCCCTAAACCAAATTATATCCTGCCTGACGATACCAAAGCAATTTCGGCCTGGGTGAAAAAAGGAGGTGTACTCCTGATTTTGGCAAACGATAAACCCAACTGTGAATTCACCCATCTGAACCAGCTTGTAAAAGAGTTTGGGTTTCATTTTAATCCGGTGACACTAAATCCGGTGACCAACAGGGAATGGAATATGGCTGCCGAAACTAATTTGCCCAATCATCCGCTGTTTAAAGGGGTTAATAAAATATATATGAAAGAGGTTTCATCGATTCGTTTAAGTGGTGCCGCCAAAGCTGTTCTTACAGACAACAAGCAGGTATATATTGCTGAAACTTCTTTCGGAAAAGGGTACGTTTTGGCCGTTGGCGATCCATGGTTGTATAACGAATACATCGATCACGCGATGCTTCCCGCCGACTTCGAAAATCTGAAAGCTGCCAATAACCTCACTGAACTTCTTCTTTCGAAGGTAAAGAAATAACAGCCATGAAAGTAATAAGAATATATTTCACAGTACTGGTCTCACTTGTGATGATCAACTGTGCCAAAGCGAAAAATGTATCAGGTGAAAAATCCAAATCGGAATTAATCTGGGCAGACGAGTTCAATGGTACAGGATTACCCGATGCTTCAAAATGGGGGTATGAGGTAGGTTTTGTCAGAAACGAAGAAAAGCAATATTACACGCTGGAACGGAAGCAGAATGTGCGACAGGAGGCCGGTAATTTGGTTATTGAATCGCTGAAAGAGGATTTTCAGGGTGCAAATTATACCTCAGCAAGTATCAATACACTGAATAAGAAATTGTTTGAAGGAGATATCCGTATTGAGATAAGTGCAAAACTTCCCCAGGGAAAAGGTATCTGGCCTGCCATCTGGATGATGGGTGCCAATATTAAGCAGGTGGGGTGGCCTAAATGCGGGGAACTTGATATTATGGAATTCGTTGGTCACACGCCAGGAAAAGTTTTTGGAACACTCCATTGGTGGGACATTACATCTGCAAAGGAAGACAAGCACTTGAGCAAAGGAAATAATCTGATGGTTAGTAATTTGCATACCAATTTCCATGTTTATTCGCTTGAAAGAAAAGGGAAGACCATTTCTTTATTCATTGATGGGAAAAATCTTCTGACCTTTGCTGCGCCAGCAACTGCGTATGAAAACACCTTCACAGGTCCGCTCTATCTTTTGCTCAATACAGCCGTCGGTGGAAGTTGGGGCGGTGATATCGATGATTCGATCTTTCCACAGAAATTTTTAATTGACTATGTGAGAGTATACAAACTCTGACAATCCAAATTTTTCATTAAAGAAGTTATAATCCACATAGTCAGATTGATATCCTAAAATAAAAGAGCAAAGATTTACCTTTGCTCTTTTATTTTGGGAATTTCAGGACAAGTTAAAATGTTGTCTGCCTGTCCTAAATCAATGATTTACTGATTCATTTGCAAATTGCGGAACTTTGCTACAGTTGTAGCCCCTTTGATATGAGCTGTAGCGGCCATTCCTAAGTAGATTTTTTTCGGCATCTTCATCGAAAATTCTGTATATTGAACCCAGTTGATGCCATCCGGACTTGTATAGGACGAAAAGACTTCACCGGTTCTTTTCAATCTCATCCAGGAATTGGGATAATTAACGGGAAAGGCTGCCTGGGCAACAGAATCGGTCAATGAAGGATAGATGGCTTTGCTTTCTTTACCTTTCTCCAGACGATATTGAAACTCGTAACCTCCAAGATTGTTGTTCCTTTTGTCATTACCCGGAAAAGCAAGAAACATCACATTGCGCGATCCGGATGTGAGATTCTCTCGTGCCATCAAACCTGCTTTGGTATACAAATGCGATCTTTCCAAAGATTCGAGCCGCGCCACGAAATCGAAGTCTCCCTCAATTTGTTTGTAAACAAAATGAAATTGGTCAGCATTCATCCAGATATCTTCGCCACCTGCTTTGATATCAACTCCGTCGGTAACAATTTGGGCATCTCCTTTGACAGTAGGCTTTCCAATGTCCTGTGCTTTGAAATTCGTCTGTGGCTGCGCTTGAATTTCTGATCCCCAAAAGAAAGTCAGCATAAGGAATACCTGTAACGATTTAGAAATCAAATTACTCATAAGGCATGTTTTATTTATTGTGAGATTGAAACATACAAATATAATGAATGATTTGCTCTTTTTACTTAAAAATTATTCTGAACTGCGGATCTTTACTGTTTTCCCTCATATACTTTTCAACGATCGCATCAATCTCCCTGACGCAACGGCCACAACCAGTTCCGGCTGTTGTGAATTTTTGAATTTCGGCAGTTGTGAGCGCACCTGCCCGTAACATCTTTTTTATTTCAAACGCCGAAACATGATTACAAAGGCAGACCAATCGTTTAGAACTCATAAAAATTTAATTGTCAGATTATTAGGATTACAGAGACGGGTCATCGAATTTCAGGTTGAAAACAACCACTTCCGGAGTATTTCCCAATCTTACAGGAGGTCCCCACGAACCAAAGCCGGAAGAAACATAAAAATTTGTATCCCCTTTTTTGAGAAAGCCCCAGCTTAGTTCGTATACTGCTTTGGTAATGTAATTAATAGGCCAAAGCTGTCCATGATGCGTATGTCCCGAAAGGTGTAAATCGACACCACCTTCTTTTACAGCTTCATCGAGGTTAAAAGGCTGATGGTTCATCACGATTATTGGGTGACTTTTGTCAAGGCCAGTCATGAGTTCTTTCAGCGTTTTTCGTCCGATAGAATCCCCCATCCGGCGATTGTCGCGGTCATCGCGGCCTACTATCTGAACTCCATTCGGCAAAATCAGTGTTTTATCGCGTAAGATATTGATGTTGATGCTTTCCAGGTAGGGTAATGTCTTTTGTATTCCACCAATATATTCGTGATTTCCTGCAATAGCGAAAACGCCCATTGGCGTTTTGATCTCCTGAATGTGCCTTCCCAGATTTTTACGAAGCACCGAAGCCACATCACCATCTACGAGATCACCGCAAAGTAGCACTAAATCAGGTTTTTGATTAATAATGATATTTACCAGCCTTTCTTCGCGGTTCTCTCCGATCAATGCTCCAAGATGGATATCGGACGCCATCAGAACTTTCATCTCAGTATTCCCCTTGATCTTCTTATGAATATTAAGCGAAATTTCCCTGACACGTGTATTTAGTGCATTGATATGACCTGCCAGAACGACGAATGAGACAAAAGCTACTGTAAATATGCCAATTCTGAACTTTAGCGTTTGAGTCATTTCCGGGAGAAAATGAAAAAAGTAATTGAGTAGCCGAATAAAATCGAATAAAAGAATTGTCAGCGTGAAATAGAGCATAAAGGCGAGCCAGAAAGCACCTATCCGGTAGATCCATTCACTGATAAGTGAGGAGTGGGTATGCTCAAGAATTTCGCCAACAATAAAGCAGGAAACGATTAACCAAAATGCTGTAATATAGCTTTTTCTCCAAGCAGGAGATAGTGAAAATGCTTGTAACCCCCTTGTATAGATGAGGAAATTGATGGAAAAATAGATCAGCAAAACTGTTCCGAAGAAGATAAGAAATGAGGTGGCTCGCATAAGAGAAAATATTTTATTTAAAAATAAACTTAATTAAAAGAATGGTATTATACTCAATTGACAATAGTAGACCCAACTTTGTTCAGGAGCTGGGAACAATCGTTCCATTTTTTTTATCTTTGTAAATTAACAAATTAATCTTTTCATGAGATTTTATCTGTTCATTATTTCGCTTTCACTTGTTGCATTTGTTTCATGCAATAATGGAAACGGCTGTTACGATTCGGTTGATACCTTAATGGTAACATCCTTGTCTATAAATGATTCGCTCCAAATTAAATCGCTGGTCATACGAGGTGTTGATCGAAATGATGTAGGTGACACCATCGTAAACGACCAGGACTCGACTTTGACCAAGAGATATACGCTGCCACTTTCATTGTCAGCCGATTCGACAGGATTCGTCCTTGACGTTAATGGGATAAAAGACACTCTTTATATACGACATTCCATGATGGTGCTCTTTATCTCAGAGAATTGTGGATTTGCTCCTAACTACGAAATTTCAGGGTTATGGCACTCCGCAGGTATCGATTCGGTAAAGATCACCGATAAAAAGGTTAATCCAAAATCAATAGAGAAAACGACGAATGACCAAAATATTAGCATCTACTTTAGTTCTGCTGCTCATTAGTAGCTTTCAAGGTTTCGCGCAGAAGAAAGCCGAGGTTTGGCGCTACGAAGGCCCTCGTGTTGGGATTGATCTGTCGCGGTTTCTTGTCCCCTATCTGCAAACGGGCAAGCGGAATGGTTGGGAGATTCAGGCAGATGTTCCATATAAAGGCAATTTTTTTCCGACTTTTGAGTTTGGTATGCAATGGTTTGATGATAAGCGGGATGGTTTTCACTATACAAATAATGGTACATATGCCAGATTAGGTCTGGACATGAATATTGTAAAGTTCGAATCGATGAAAGACCACGATTTGGTATTTATCGGAGCCCGTTATGGTTATTCCCTTTTCAACCAGGAAACGGAAGGCATTGGGTATTCAAATTATTGGGGAACGCTTGCGTCTTCGGTTCCTCGGCGGACAATGAATGCTCATTGGGCAGAATTGGTCTTTGGGATGAAAGGCGAACTTTTCAGCAACTTCTTTCTTGGATGGACACTTCGGGCAAAGTTCCCGTTATCCGTCTCAAATGATCCCAATATCAAACCTTATATTATTCCGGGGCTTGGTAAAACAGCAACTGATGTACCATTTGATTTTTCGATTGGTCTCTATTACCGCTTCCCGATATTCAGAACCAAAAACTTACCAAAACCGATTAAGTTTGGTGGAACCACCCATCCTGCGGAGAACGACGAAAATGATCCCAATAATCAGGGAAGTTCAGGCACCGGAGGATTACGCAGTTTTTGAAATGGGAGAGAGCAAGTATGGTATTGTCGTATCTATGATCTTTCAACCAATTTGATCTCCTTTCACGATGTTTGCATACGTTTGGCGATTCAAAAATTGTAGGTGATTGAAAGACCCATCCCGTATGATGCTGTGTAATCGTTTAAAATCATTTTTGGTGAAAAACGAAAAGAAGCGGCTGGCGGGAAATTCCTTTGGATTGCGGATTTGATTTTTCCTTTCCGATCCATGTAACCAATAGCGGCAATTGTTCCTCCTGCGAGAAAGCCTATCCCGACTCCAGTCAGAATATCGCTCATCCCTTTTTCGCCGATTAATTGTTCGAAGAATGAAGGATCTTCAAATGACCATGCTGAAAAAGCACTTACAAAGCAAATACCTCCGCCAATGCCTGCTATTACACCGTACGTGAATATGTTGTCTTTTGTGTTTTTCAATGATTCTTCAAGCTGTGTTCTTGAAAGTTGATTGATATCAGAAACCTGATACTTTTTTACAAACCATTGTCCGTAGGAATTGTTAAAGGTGAATAACAAAACGCTTAAAATTAGAATTGATTTTTTCATTTGGCCAGAATTTCAATGATTTACACTTTAAAACTGTCACTATAAAGCTCGTAATAAAAATCATGAATTACAAAATGAAATTGAATTAATTTTAAATAAATTGTTCCCCTTCGCGAATACCAATTGATATTTGGAAGAGGCAAAAGCAATGATTATTTTAGCATAAAATCAGGTAATCCATTAATTCATCTAATTTAAGAATATCAGTGATGTCAAAACTCTTTTCTCCACTCGTTATTAAGGATATTGAATTTAAAAACCGCATGGTGATATCTCCAATGTGCCAGTATTCTGCAGCAAATGGATTTGCAAACGATTGGCATTTGGTGCATCTGGGTAGCCGGGCTGTTGGCGGTGTAGCACTGGTCATTCAGGAAGCAACGGCTGTTTCGGCCGAAGGACGTATTACACCTGGTGATTTAGGTTTATACAAAGATGAGCACATCGGAAAGTTGCAAGTCATTACTAAATTTATACATGAGCAGGGAGCGCTGGCAGGTATTCAATTGGCTCATGCCGGAAGAAAGGCAAGCTGTTCTGTCCCGTGGAATGGCGGGAATAAGTTGAAAAAGGGAGAGGGTGGTTGGGAAACTGTAGCACCAACTTCAGTTGCTTTTAACATTGAAGATGATGCCCCTGAGGCTTTAGACGGAAATGGAATTCTGCAAGTAATTGAAGATTTTAAGGCAGCTGCACAAAGATCCTTAAGTGCAGGTTATAAGGTTGTTGAGATACATGCAGCTCATGGTTATTTGATACACCAGTTTCTTTCCCCGCTAAGCAACCACAGAATCGATAACTATGGTGGAAGTTTTGAAAACAGGATTCGTCTGCTGCTGGAAATTGTGAAAGCTATACAAACTGTATGGCCACAAAACCTCCCGTTGTTTGTACGGATTTCTGCAACTGATTGGGCAGATGGTGGCTGGAATATTGATGAAGCAGTGAAACTTTCGGCTATCCTTAAAGAAACAGGTGTTGACTTGATTGACTGTTCTTCAGGAGGATTGGTGCCATATGCAAAAATCCCATGGAAACCGGGTTACCAGGTGACTTTTGCAGAACGAATTAAAAAAGAGGCAGGCATCTTAACAAGTGCTGTTGGATTGATTACAGAAGTTCAGCAGGCAGAACATATTTTAAAAAAGGGAGAGGCAGACCTTATTTTGCTGGGAAGGGAATCGCTCCGGGAGCCTTATTTTGCGTTAAAAGCGGCGGCAGATTTAGGCGATGACATCACCTGGCCTTTACAATATCAAAGAGCTAAGTTGCAATAGATTGTAATTCTGAGCATTCCGGAGCAAGCCATGGCAAGTTCAGTATTCGTTTCAAAAAATCAAATACTATACGAATAGACTTCCGGATCAGAAAAAATCATTCCTGCACCAACAGTTTCGAATGTGTCTTCGTCAATTAAAATAAGACTACCCGTTATCCGGTTTTCGCTGTAATCGTCGTATTTTAACGGGTGCAATGTCTTTATTGTGATGTGTGCAATGTCGTTCACACCGACGGTTTTATCGTTCTCAATATTCTCAAGGGTATTGATGTTTACCTTATAACGTACTGCCTCTATTGTGGCGCTTGTTTCGCTGTTTGCGTGGCGCACAATGTATTTCCCGCCTACGTTTAGTGGTCTCACGTTCATCCAGCAAACATGTAACGAAATGATCGAGCTGTATTTTGGATATTTTGCATTCAGTTTTACAAGCATATCACCCCGATTGATTTGTAGATTGCTTTCCAGCCTGATTGTGACCGATTGAGGTGTGAACGCTTCACTTAATTCAACCGAACCTTCGTCGATTGCTTTAATTGTTGATAATCTGTTGGATGGTAAGGCCAGAATCGTGTCTCCAACCTTGAATACCCCACCAGAGACGCGGCCCGCATAGCCCTTGTATTCCGGGAATTTGTCGTTATCTTGATTGATAACGTATTGAATAGGGAACCTTGCAGGAAGTTCACTGTCGGTGTTATGCACAGGAATTGTTTCGAGCAGGTGCAGCAATGTTTCACCGCCGTACCAGGGTGTATTTGTTGACGCGTTGACCACATTATCGCCATCACGGGCTGAAATAGGGATAAAATAGATATTCTGCAGTTTTAATGTTGAAGCTATTTTTTTATATTCAGTTTTAATTTTGTTGTACACCTCTTCTGAAAAATCGATCAAATCCATTTTGTTGATGGCAATGATCACATTGGGGATTTTCAGCAGCGAAGCGATATAGGAGTGGCGCTTGGTTTGTTCTATAATTCCGTTTCGGGCATCAATCAGGACAATGGCCACATCGGCGGTTGAAGCGCCGGTCACCATGTTGCGGGTGTACTGTATATGTCCGGGTGTGTCAGCAATGATAAACTTGCGCCTGGGGGTTGCAAAATAGCGGTAAGCCACGTCGATCGTAATTCCCTGTTCGCGTTCGGCACGAAGTCCGTCGGTAAGCAATGCAAGGTTTACTTCTTCACCGCCCAATCGCTCACTGGCATCTTTTACCGATTGCAGCTGATCTTCAAAAATCGATTTACTGTCGTAAAGTAACCGTCCTATTAGTGTACTTTTTCCATCATCGACACTGCCAGCTGTGCTGAACCGGAGCAATTCCATGTCCAGATAACCTGAGTGTAAACCATCTTCTTCCTTTAAAAGGTGTGATAAATGAACGGGTTTTATTGCGGATGTATTTATTTGTTGTAGCATGTTTCCTTATTTTTAATCAATGTTTCGAAATGTACTCATAATGAGATTTACCGTTTTTTTGTTAGAAGTATCCAACCTTTTTACGGTCTTCCATCGCTGCGTCCGAACGTTTATCGTCGGCACGTCCGCCCCGTTCGGTTACGCGTGAACCGGCAATTTCAGAAATGATCTCTTCCAGTGTATTGGCAGTCGAAAGCGTCAGTCCGGTGCAGGTGATGTCGCCAATGGTTCGGCAGCGTACTTTCTTCCACACAACCTTTTCGGTCGGTTTACGCGGAATAGCAGGTAACGCAGCATAAAAGACCTCGTCGCGTTCGAATACTTCCCGCATGTGCGTATAATAGAGCGATGGCAGCGGGATATTTTCCTGAAGAATATACTGCCAAACGTCCATTTCAGTCCAGTTGCTAATGGGGAAAATCCGGAAGTGTTCCCCATCTTGTTTCTTCCCGTTAAATATATTCCATAACTCGGGGCGTTGGTTTTTCGGATCCCACTGGCCAAACTCATCACGGTGCGAAAAGAAACGCTCTTTGGCACGAGCCTTCTCTTCATCTCGGCGTGCGCCACCTATTGCTGCATCGAATTTGTATTTCGCGAGCGTATCAAGCAAAGTTACTGTCTGCAGTTTGTTCCGACTGGCATTGTACCCTTTCTCTTCACCAACCCGACCTTGTTGAATTGATTGTTCCACTGAACCTATAATCAGTTTAACACCCATTCGGTTTACCAGCTCGTTACGATATAGAAGTGTTTCTTCGAAATTATGACCAGTATCAATGTGAACGAATGGAAAGGGGATAGCGGCCGGATAAAAGGCTTTGCGAGCCAGGTACGCCAAAACGATCGAATCTTTTCCACCTGAAAAGAGCAATGCCGGACGCTCGAACTGGGCGGCAACTTCACGCAATATGAAGATTGATTCAGATTCCAGTTCTTTAAGATGTGTTAATTCCCGATGTCCCATATTCTAATTTTTTTATACAATGGTTACTTTCTCAATGTGAGATATTTGATTCGCTAATGCCGGTGGAAGTATGGCTTTGCTGATCGATGAAGCCAATGGACTCAAGTCCTTCCGGGAATCATTTCGATTGAAAATCAATTGATACACTTCCCAACCCAGTTCTTTTAAGTTTTGCTGCAAAACGGAAAATGCCTGAAAGGAATAGGGTATAAGCGCTTTCGACGGAGCAATTCCTAAATCTTTCATCCTCGAAATTAATCCTTGTGACGATTCAGCGAGGATGTCAGCAATAATCCCATGTTCTTTGAGAGCTGCACCCGTATTTTTTCCAATTGCCGCTATTTTTATTCCAGCAAGGAAACGGCTGTCTTTCCTGCTTTTTTCAAGTGCATCGAAGAAAAAGCTAACTGCCTGGCGATTGGTGAAAACCAGCCAATCAAATGATTTTAATCTTTCAAGGTCTTTCCCCAAATCATTAAAATGGTATGTATTTGTATCAGGTGCCGGAATGTTATTTTTTAGTAATTCAATTGTTGACTTGTTCCGAAAGGATACCACTTCACCAATTACAATGATGATGGGCGTAGGAAACTTTTGCTCTGTCATGGAAAGCTCTTTCAATGTGAAGAAAAATTCCTGCTGGTCAGGCAATGAGAGGTTGTAAACCATCATCACCGGTATTTCAGGATTTCGGCCTTGATCAATGACTTTCCTTGCGATCGCCCGGATATTTGAACCACCCATGTAAATAACCAGCGTGTCTGCATCAGGAAGGTGAACCTTTTCGGAATGACCCGAGATAAAAGACATCGAAGATGAGATTCCCCTGTGTGTGAGCGGAATCTTTAGAAGTGAAGCCACTGCAATACCGGATGAAACACCGGGGATCACATCGACTTCCACTAAGTTGCGCTCAAGGTATTCGACCTCTTCACCGCCATGGGCAAAAATCATTGGATCACCACCTTTAAGCCGAACCACCTGTTTTCCTGCTACTGCTGCTTCGAGTATCAACCGATTGATTTCACCTTGTTCAAAACAATGACTCCCTTTTCGTTTGCCAACATATACTTTCTCTGCAGCGTATTTCTGAAGGTAATCTTTATCCAGAAGATCGTCGTGAAAAATGATATCCGATTGGACCAGTGCTTTGTCGCCACCCAATGTAAGCAGGTCAGGGTTGCCCGGGCCAAATCCGACAAGGGTAATTTTCCCAAATTGACTTCGGATGTCGTGTATTGCAAAAAGTGCTTTAAGTTCGGGCCGGTTTGCAAGTGCAACAATAGCAATCTGCTCCGTGTTTTGGGTTGAATCGCCAAAATCCAATGCTTCTAACAGCGCAATGATCTCCAGTCCCGCAGGTAACGGATAAGGTAAATCTTCCGCTGATTGGAACACCAAATCTGCATTCCCTGCCAAGATGGCCCGATCTGCTTCCGTTGGAAGAATATTAAATGAGGATTTGCCAGACAATAGGAGCACGTTGGGTCGGTGTTCTATCGATGGCAATGAAATTAACTTGTATTTCAAATCAGGAAAGTGGTCAAACACCTTGCTCACCTGTTTTAATTCAAGTGCACCATTCCTGGTAATTACTTTCAAAGTGTTCAACGTATCGGGCATCTGTTTATTTATTTTGATAAGAAAATCTATATCACAAATAACGCAGATGTAAAAGGTTCCCGAAATCCCTTGTAATGGGTAAATTAGGATACCATGTTTATGGTAGGCCTGATTGTAAAACACCGAAATTCATCAAATATGAGGGATTGTTTGAGGTAAAAGTGCTTCCTCATTTTTCAAAGTTTGCAGGTGAATGGCTTAATCGATTATTAGCAGGCCATCGGTTATCAGCTGAGTAATCTGATTTCGTATTGCAACCGATTGATAGACATTCTGTGCGTTTGAACCGACTGAAATAGTTACGTTTCCCTGTTTGTGAACGGCAGGCGACACAAAATCGCATAACATTGGTGCATCGCAAACGCTGGTCAGAATCCCCAGTTCTTCTGAGTCTGCTTTGATCTGACTGTTCAGTTCGTGGTTACCCGTGCATACATACACCAGAAAGAATCCTTCAAGGTCGGTTTTCTCGTATTCTTTTTCGATAAAAGTGAAAGGCAGTTGTCGGATCTCATCTGTAAAATCGGGTGAAATGACAGTTACATTCGACACAATTCGCGCCATGATGCTTCCCTTATGGGTGGCCACTTTCCCGCCGCCAACGAGCAGTATTTTTTTGTTGGTCACATTCAACGAGATAGGCATAAATACAAGGTCTTCTCTATTCATGTTTTAGTCGTGAAATTTTTTTCCTTCGGTAGTGGCTTTCACATATCCTTTGCGGATCACAAAATTCCCAAAGCGTTCATTTTGGTCCCTCGTTTTGGCATAATCTTCAAGGATTGGCGTCAATGCAGCAATGATTTCCTCTTCGGAAAGCATTTCCTTATAGAGTTTATTCAGACGGTCGCCAACAAAACTGGCGCCGAGGTAGAGATTGTACCTGCCGGGAGCTCTTCCAACCAATCCTATTTCGGCCAAAAACGGGCGACCGCATCCATTTGCACAGCCTGTCATCCTGATTGAAATCGGTTCATTCAGCAGACCGTTTCCTTCGAGCACCTTATCTAATTTGTCGACAAGTGAAGGTAAATAACGTTCAGCTTCTGCAAAGGCCAACCCGCATAACGGTAAAGCTGCACATGCAATAGAATTCTGGCGTAACTGTGACAGACTTTTTCCATCAACTACGTTGTGTTTCTTCAGTATCTTTTCGATTTTTGATTTCTGCTTTTCTGAAACCTGGGCAATCACCACATTTTGATTGCCGGTAAGGATGAAACTTCCGGTATGGATTTTAGCCACTTCACGAATAGCCGTTTTGGCAGGATATCCGGCACGATCGACAAGTTTGCCACCTTCCACAAAAACTGTGTAATGCCAATATCCATCGGCACTTTGCGACCAGCCGAATTTATCGCCGAGGGTTGTGAATTTGTAAGGTTTTGCAGTTTCAGTCTCAATATTGTGCGTACGCTTCAGTTCTGATCGGAAATAGTCGAGACCCAAACGATCGATCGTATATTTTAAGCGGGCATTTTTGCGGTCGGAACGATTACCATGGTCGCGTTGAAAGACAAGAACCGCTTCTGATACTTTAACGATTTCCGCTTTCGGAATATATCCCACTACATCGGCAACGCGGGGATAGGTGTTATTATTTCCAAAGGTGTAAGCCATACCGCCACCAACAGTTAAGTTATAACCTAAGAGTTTCCCGTCTTCGATAATGGCAATAAACCCAAGGTCATTCGACAGCACATCGGAGTCGTTGCGCGGAGGAATGGCAATGGCGGTTTTAAATTTCCGGGGAAGGTAGGTTTTTCCGTAGAGAGGCTCTTCCTCCTTTTCGCCACCTTCAACCAGTTTTCCGTCGAGCCATATTTCGTGATAGGCGGCTGTTTGAGGCGTGAGATAGGCCGAAATCCTTTTTGCATCTTCGGCCACTTCTGCATGTAGAGGTGATTCGAACGGATTGGCTGAGGTCATTACATTACGGTTCACATCACCACAGGCAGCCAATGTATCCAACAAGGTATTGTTGATTTTCTGTATTGTGGTTTTCAGATTGCGTTTCAATACTCCGTGAAACTGAAAAGCCTGTCGTGTGGTGAATTTGAATGTCTTATCTGCGTATTTATCTGACAGTTCATCCAGTGCGAGCCATTGAGCAGGAGTTGTGATTCCGGCAGGAACACGAATGCGGATAAGGAAACTGTAAAGCGGTTCCAGTTTCTGATGTTTGCGTTCGTCATCAAGATCACGGTCCTGTTGTTGGTAGGTTCCATGAAATTTGATCAGCACCTGGTCCTGTTCCTTCATTGAGCCCGTGAGCGGATTGTTCAGGCTTTCGGTAATGGTTCCCCGCAGGTAATTACTATTTTCCTTAATAATTTCTATCGGACTTGGTGGGGCTGATATATTGTTGTTATCTTCCATTTTAAATTTTTTTTAATAAACATCAAGTTGTAACCGCTTTTCTTTCTGCATTTTATTTACGTAATCCAGCGCGCTGTCGTTACTCATTGCACCCTGATTTTCAACAATCGATACGAGTGTGTTTTGCACATCGGCAGCCATTTTTTTCATGTCGCCACAGATATAGAAATGGGCACCATCTTCGAGCCAACGATAGATTTCAGCGGCATTTTCCTGTAATTTATGTTGTACGTAGACCCGCTTTTCGGTATCACGCGAGAAGGCGACGTCCATTTTTGATAATGCTCCTGATTTCATAAATTTCTGCCAGTCAGTTTGATACAGAAATTCGGTTTCAAAATTGCGGTTTCCAAACACAAGCCAGCTTTTTCCTTGTTTTTCAGCCATTTCCCGATGCTGGATAAATGCCCGGTAAGGAGCTATTCCCGTGCCTGCACCAACCATGATGATGGGTGTTTCATCGTTTTCAGGCAGCCTAAAATTGGGATTCTTTTCAATAAAAACAGGTATTTTGTTTTCATTTCCGTCAAAATCTGACAGGTAATTCGAACAGGCACCCCTGCGGTTTCTTCCTCCGTTTTCGTATTCAACCACACTAACGGCAAGATGCAATTCACCCGGATTCGCTTTAGGGCTTGAGGCAATGGAATACAATCTTGGCTGAAGCGGTCTCAGAATCTTTACCAAATCCTGCGCTGAAAGTATAACAGGGAAGTCACTGAAAAGATCTGCAATATCCCTGCCGTACAGGTAATCCTGCAGTTTTTCGGGCGATTGGCAAATAGCAGCCAACTGTTCATTTGGTGCGAATTCGAGGTAACGTTTTACAACATCGATCGTTATTTTCGATAACTCAAATTCGTGTTTAAGCGTATCAAAAAGAGATGTCTTTAAATTTTTGCTTTCTACCGTTTCATCAGGTTTAATTCCTGCGGCAGAAAGCACTTCATTTACAAGTTCCGAGGTATTTACCGGCATAATTCCAGCCGAATCTCCGGGCTCGAAAGGAAGATCAGCATCAAGTTCAATGTGAAGTGTTTGCCGTTCTGAACCACGGCCATGCAGGTTGATCTTCTCCAATAATTCTGCCTGATATGGATTCTTCTTTGAATAGTTTTGTGAAGTTGATGTTTCAATAATCTCACTCGTGGTAACTGTATCTTTGTTTCCTACCCGGCCTGAAAAAGCTGACAGCGTTGATCTCAACCACTGGTCTGCGGCTTCCTGAAAATCGACATCCAGGCTTGCCATATCTGCCAGACGTTTTGCACCTAATTTTTCAAGTTGAAGATCGAAATCCTTTCCTGTCTTGCAAAACTGGAAGTACGAAGAATCGCCCAATCCCAGAACCGCAAAGTTTACGTTTTCGAGCCGTGATGCACGTTTTCCATAGATGAATTCGTGCAATTCTTTTGCGGCAAAAGGCGGTTCACCTTCACCATGCGTGGAGACGATCACAAGCAGGTTTTTTTCAGATTGTAAATCCCGCGGTTTGTAGTCGTCCATATTCTTTATCTTCGCTGTCAGACCAAATTCAGTTGCCAGTTTTTGAGCTTTCTTCGCCAATCCTTCGCCATTCCCGGTTCGTGAACCATAAAGAATAGTAATCGGACTAAGACCTTGCTTTTCCTTGATTTCATTTTTAACTGGGGCGGAGGTCTGAACCCCATTTTGTGCAGTTACTCCAGCCAGATAACCAGACATCCAGGCCAGTTGCACTTCATTTAACGAACTGGTAAGCTGTCTGAATGCATCCGATTGTTCCGGGGTAAGAGGTGTTGCAAAATTGTTGCTCATAAGTGTAATTGCCTGTAGACTTTAATATTGATTTGTTTTTCGGGTTTCAGACATTTCAACTATATCCAATCTCTCGGAAAACACTTTGCAATATTGATCTTATCTGCCAGCGTTTACAATACCTGTTTTTTGTCATTCTGCATACCATAAACATGGTAGGTCTTTTATTTCACCGACAGATAAATTTGCGGATAAACGCATATTCTTAGGTGAAAAATTTAAAAATGGGAAAACAAAAAAGATGAAAACCTTTTAAATTGGAATGAGAGTATTACTTTTATAATTTCAGCGCAGATTAATTTTAAACACAAACAATTGAGAACTATGCAAAACAGAAGAGATTTCCTGAAGATTTCAGCTTTAGGATCAGTCAGTATGATGTTATTAGGTGCTGCCGGATGCAAATCCGCAAGTGCGGTTGACCGAAAAAGCTTTGGTGTTGGTCTCCAACTTTATAGTATTCGTGATGCGATGACCGCTGATGTTCCCGGTACATTGAAAAAAGTTTCGGACATGGGCTATATAAATCTGGAACTTGCGAATTATGCGGAAGGCAAATTCTATGGCTATGCACCTGCGGAATTCAAAAAGATTGTTACAGACTTAGGTATGGTATGTTATAGTAGTCACTCACAGGTAGAGTCGGCAAATATTACGATGGATAAGGCCAAATTAATGGCTGAAGCACATGCCGAAATTGGGGTTAAGTATTGTATTAAACCCTGGATCGAAGAGCCTGATCGTAATGTCGAAGCATATAAAAGGATGATTGCCGACTGTAATGAGGTTGGTAAAATTATGAAAGGCGTTGGTATTCAGTTCGGATATCATAACCACAATTTTGAATTCCTCAATACCGATGGTGTAGTACCTTACTATGATATTTTCTTAAAGGAAATGGATGCTGATCTGATTACCATGGAATTAGACCTTTTCTGGGCTTCTAAAGCTGGTCAGGATCCGGTAGAGATGTTTAATAAGTATCCTGGAAGATTCCAGCTTCTCCATTTTAAAGATATGAAGACCAATCAGCCACCGTTCTTTACCGTGATAAAAGACGATATTTGCAGTGTTGGCGAAGGTGTGATTGATTTCAAGAAGATCCTCGCTTCAAAAGACATTGCCGGAGCGAAATGTATCATCGTTGAAGATGATAATCAAGGTAATGGAAAACCTTTTGAAGGGATTGAAACCAGCATTAAGAATGTTACAACAAAAATTTTGAAAAAATAAGATTTGAAACTTTAAAAAGGTCCAGACCAATCGGTTTGGACCTTTTTTTTGCCTACTTAAATTTCTTTAATAAATCTTTTACCGCATCCTTGTGAACCGTAAAGCCCATCATTTTCAGTTTTATGTAATCTTCGTGAAAGAAATAATACCCGAAATTGGGATTGTCTGAACCTACATTTCTTGATCCGGAACTTGAATCCTTGATCAGGAACCAATCTTTGCCGGCACCTTTATAATTTTCGAGATAGCCAATCAGTTGCATTCCATGGTCGTCGGTGGTTGTTTCGTTCGAAAACCTGAACTGACGGGCATCTTCATTGATATAAGCTGAAGGAATGTCGTAATCAGGAATCAATGCACAGTTTGTTTCTCTGCTGAAACCCGATTCCGATACATCGCCACCAATGCTCATCGTATAGCCACTTTTAATCGCCTTTTTGAGCGCATCCATAAAATCATCGAGCGGAACATTGTAGTATTCTTTATTGTGCCACCAGTTGTCTGTCACTTTGTATTCAACCTGTTGCCAGTAAGGTTCCTGTTTGTACGAAAGGATTTCCACATAATCATCCGGATTAATTTTCAGGTAGTCTTTCAGATAACTTTTTGGGGTAAAAGTTTTGCCATCAACCATAAATTCGGTTGGCGGTATGCCAAGGTAATGGTTCATAATCGATTTGATGGTTTCCAAACCATATTCAACATTCCATGCATTCGATGTTTTCATTGAATTCAGGAAGGCGGTCATTTCTTCCACCATTTTGGCATGACTGTGAAATTTCCGTCCATCGATTAGTCCGGTGAAGGCTTCATCGGGAACAGCGCCATACATTTTCATGATACGGGCCAGTGCATTACCTTCCGATCCTTCAGCGAATGCGGAGTTTCCTCTCTTCTCTATAAACCTGCGGGCTTTTTCGATGTATTCGCAATAAGCAAAATAGATCTCCGAGATTTCTACTTTCTTGTTTTGCAGGCGCAGCACTTCCGATTCGTAGAAGGAGGTGGTTGAAAAACTCCAGCAAGTTCCTGCGTTTCCCTGCGACTGAGTTGTATTGCTCCAGACAGTTTTGTACAAGGCCAGGTTGTTAGGCAAATCTATGCCCGACTGATCCATTACAAAGCGTTTATAGGGCTCTTTTTCTGCCTGTTTTTCTTCAACGGCAGTCACATCTTTCAGGATAGACTCAATGTAAAAACCTTTTCCTTTATCTTCAGTAATTATTTTGCCTTTGCTTACATTTTGAGCCAGGCTGGTTAAAGTCATGACGGAAAACAAACCGACGGTCAACAATATTTTGTTCATTTTTCTGTTTTTTTTGAAGGGCGAAATATAGATTAAACTTTTTAGGTTCTTACTGAACAATATCAGTTTTTTTTGTCCAATCTATTGGATTTCTAATTTTAATTTTTAACTTTGCATTTCAAAGTACTTTCAAATGAAAACTAATTCAACAACTCCCAGGGAAGATCTTCAGACCATTCGTGAAATCATGGAACGGTCATCCAAGTTTTTGTCATTAAGCGGATTATCCGGTATTTTTGCTGGCGTATGTGCTTTGATAGGAGCCGCAATTGTATGGTTTTTTATACTGGATTCGGGCCACGTTCAATACGACGAATACATGCATATTCCGGGTGGCTGGTCAACTTCAGGCATCAGGTTTTATCTTGCGCTGGATGCAATCCTGGTTCTTGGAATTGCGGCTTTGGGGGCATTTTACTTTTCACAAAGGAAAGCCAGAAAAGCTGGTCAAAAGTTTTGGACAAATTTAACCCAACGATTACTCGTCCATTTAATGATTCCGTTGATTTCAGGTGGAATCTTTACACTGATTTTGGTGTTTCGGAACAATTTGGAGCTGGTTGCTTCGGTTATGCTGATTTTTTACGGGTTGTCGCTGGTAAATGCAGGGAAGTTTACTTTTGGTGAGCTTCATTACCTTGGACTGACAGAAATTGTCTTGGGCATTCTGGCTGGTTTCTTCATTAATCACGGCCTGCTTTTTTGGACAATTGGTTTTGGTTTGATGCACATCGTTTATGGTACAGTTATGTATTACAGGCATGAACTTTAAAAATCGCTGTAGTTTTCATGAAACTATGTAATTTAATTGAAAATCTTTAAACTGTAATTAATTTCTTGTGAAGAATCCAATTTCAAACCTTCAGAAAGTATTTGAAAGCCGAATCAGGCTCGGAATCATGTCGGCACTTATGGTGAATGACATGGTTGATTTCAATGCGCTGAAGGAACTGCTCGGATTGACTGATGGGAACCTGGCCAGTCATCTGAAAGCTTTGGAACAACAGGAAATCATTTTGGTTATGAAACAATTTATTGGACGGAAGCCAAGCACAACCTATAAGGCAACCGATAGGGGAAAGGATTTGTTTCGTAAGCATTTGTCTGCACTTGAAAAACTAATAAACAATCAATAATTTTTTTAACTATCAACTTTGTATTGCAAAGTACTTTTAAAACTCAAAACAATGGAAACAAGAGGTATTCAACAGTTCATGAACAGTTACAGTGTTAAGATGATCATCGTTTCAGGATTGGCCATTTTGCTACTTATCCCGTCGTTTTTGATACAGGAAGTTATTCGCGAGCGGATTGACCTGAGTCAAAAGGTTAAAAATGAGCTGTATGCTCAATGGGGCGGAAAGCAGGTAGTTGCCGGTCCGGTATTGAATGTACCGTTTTCGGTGATGGAACCGGAGGAGAATAATCAGGTTAACCATGAGCGACGCGGTGTTGTCCATTTCCTGCCGGAAACATTAAAAACGGATGGGGTTCTGTATCCGGAAACGAGGCAGCGTGGTATCTATAAAGTAGTGGTTTACGAAGGTAAACTCAAACTGAAAGGCACGTTTGCACAGCCTGATGTTTCACAGTTGGATCTTGAAAATGCCAATTACAACTGGAGTGCCGCTTATTTCACCATCGGTATTTCAGATATGCGGGGTATTAAAAACCTTCCGGAATTGGTTCTAAATGGTCAGAAATGCAAGGTTGAACCTGGTGTTGGTGATACCGATTTGTTCCATTCGGGAATGACCATTAAAGCCGATTCTATTGACCTGAAAAACCCCATGAATTTTGAGATAGAGCTGGTTTTAAATGGATCGGAGGACCTGTCGGTGGAAGCGCTGGGGAAAACATCAGAAGTTACAATGAAGTCAGACTGGGCACAACCAAGTTTTACGGGTGGTTTTCTTCCGGCAAATCGGCAGGTTACCGCAAAAGGATTTACGGCTGATTGGCTGGTAACCCACATGAACCGTAATTTCCCGCAGCAATGGACCGACAGAAAATTCAACGCACACGAGGCCAAATTAGGTGTTGAACTGCTCATTCCGATAGATCATTACCAAAAATCGATGCGTTCGGTAAAGTATGCCATATTGTTTATTGCCCTGAACTTTATCATCTTTCTTTTCATTGAAATTAAGAGCAAATTCAGGATTCATCCGTTCCAGTATTCATTAGTGGCTTTTGCATTGCTGATTTTTTATGCGCTCCTGACTTCCATCGGAGAACAAACCGGGTTCAACTGGGCATACCTGATCTCGGCCGTGGCCGTAACCTTGCTGATTTCATGGTATACTTTTACCATACTGCGAAATATACGAATGGTGGCCTGGGTAACGCTTTTACAAACAGGCTTATATTTGTTCCTGTTTACCATTTTGCAGTTGCAGGATTACGCGCTGTTAGCCGGAAGCATCGGACTGTTTATAATTCTGGCCATTATTATGCGCGCGTCACAGCAAATTAAATGGTATTCGGAAGGATAGACTGGAAGTGCTTAAATCAAAAGTAATATTTGTACGCTTCCATGAATGTTGGCTGCAATCAGTAACTATGTCATGATCTGTTGTCCAAACAAGGATGTGAGAAGGGTTAAATAAACCGCTGCAATTGGATTATTCCATTTATTAGTTTAAATTTGTTTGGTTCAATAAAAAATTAATTGGTTAAATTTTAACAATATAGGCCTTATGAAAACGACAGGAATACTTATTTTAATCTTATTGTTCGTCCCATTTCTATCAATGGCTGGAGATATTTATGGAACAATAAAGGGTGATGATGGAAAACCATTGATTAATCAGGTTGTACAAATCATGGAAAATGACAAAGTATTGGCCTCCGCGAAAACCGATACAAACGGCTACTTTACGGTAACATTAAAGGAAGTGGGGAAATTTAAACTTGAAGTTGCTGGTTACAAGGATGCAAGTTTTGAGGTTTTTTCTTCAAACAAGTCAACACGTTACAATTTATTGATGAATAAAGCCGGTGACAAATGGATATTGAAGAGCCTATAAAGCCAAAAAAAGGAAAGAGGGACACGTGGGACAAGATACAAATTCTCATGCAACCTATTGGTGGCCTGCTCACTGCCTTGACAATCGCACTGGTCAGTTATTATGGCTCTTCTTATCTGAATAACAAACAGAACAATGAAGCCAAAATAA
>Ga0209512_1000569_pt1 | contig 58183 bp, 55 predicted proteins | sample frozenSSSSmetaG_FD_184142 | JGI IMG/M metagenome (GOLD analysis project Ga0209512, IMG submission 184142) | Glacier valley bacterial and archeal communities from Borup Fiord, Nunavut, Canada, to study Microbial Dark Matter (Phase II) -... | ecosystem: Environmental > Aquatic > Freshwater > Ice >...
TAAAAGAAATGCGCCTGAAATGGCGGAAAGACTGATTCAAAAAAACGTCCGGATTGATTCTTTTTTATCCAGCCCGGCAAAACGAGCCCTTGGCACTGCCAGACTGTTTATAGAAGTGTATGGCAGAGGCCCTGCAGAAATCATTGTTGCTCCTGAACTATACCTGGCAAGCATGGCCGCATTTACTCAAACGATCATAAATGCACCGGAAAATTCGTCGTCAATTGCACTTTTTTCACACAATACCGGCATTACGGAGTTTGCTAATTCGCTGTCTGAGAACAAAATAGTCCATATTCCCACCTGCGGGGTATTTGCCGTTAATTGCCCGATAGATTACTGGAGGGACTTCCAGACCGGGATAAATGAGTTTTATTTTTTCGACTACCCCAAAAGTTCCTTTCATTAGTCTGATTTTCTTTCTACTTTAGCAGGTCCCACCTTCCTATTAAAGACACTGTTTCCGGTAAGCGCAAATTTTGCTGAACCTTAAAGCCAGTGTCATGATAGGGCTTAAAAAAATCTCTGTTTTCCTGTTGATATTGTTATGCTGGAATAAATTAGGCGCACAAACTGATTGTGTCGATCATGATAAAGCCAGCTATCCTAAACTTATAAATGGCACATCTTACCCCTGGAATGATATATGGAATTTCACAAACCTGAAACAAAATAAAATAACCGGGCTTAATTTTGGTAATTCTTTTTTCAAAGGGTTGCTTGAGTATCTTCCAGCAGATTACAACCCTGGAAATACAACTGTCAAACATCCCATTATTATATTTTTTCACGGTGGAGCCTCATCGGGCACTGGTACAGCCGCTGACCTCTGCTGGTTGTTTAAAGACAATGGAGGTGATATGGCCACCCATCTTTCTATACCTGGAAGAGTGGAAAGAAGCACTAGCGAATTTACGCAGACATACCTGGGAGAAACGTATGAATACATCGTGGTATCCCCCCAGTTTTATAAATATGTACGCAATTATAACACTGACAGTACACCGATTGCAGGAAATGCATTTCCCGGCGCCGATGAAGTGGAACAGGTGATTAATTATATGGTGGATACCAGGTATGCCAATAAGATTGATAAGCGAAGAATATATCTTGTGGGATATAGTACCGGCGCCAATATGATCTCGGAGTATGCCGGAAGCAGCGTAGCGCGTGCAAAGCGTGTGGCAGCGATAATGCCCGTGTCCCTGTGTTCACAGTTGAATCATCCAAGTAATACTAATATTGGTGTGAGTGCGACTAATATTGCGCAGGCACAATTAAAAACATGGTTTGTATATTGTACCGTTGATAATTGTGGCAGGGATCCTGCGCTTAATGTGCCCCAGGATTGGGTCACCGCAATAAAAAATGCGGGTGGCGCCACTCCCCGGCTAACCATGCTGACAAGGGCAGGAGCCGTAGGTACAAATGCGGAAGGGCTGTATAACTGCAGCGACACACTGGCACATGATGCCTGGAGCCGCGCATTTGATCCAAATTTCAAGGCAAGCTTTGTTGGCAATGGGAGCCTCTACAAATGCCAACGATGGTATTAATAAGAGCATGTACCAATGGTTCACGCAACAGATCAGCGCCGTGCTTCCCGTTACTTTAAAATTATTTACGGCAAGATTAATAAACGATGCTGTTGAATTAAAATGGATAACAACCGATGAGCAGGACAATGCATCGTTTACAATAGAACGCTCAGGGACCGAACAGCATTTTTCTTCTATCGCAATAATTCCGGGCGCGAAAAACAGTACCGGCGAAAAAACATATGTATTCACAGACAATGATCCGCTGGCAGGACTTGGCTTTTACAGATTGGTGCAGACGGATATCGACGGCATAAAGACTTTCTTCCCAATAAAGAAAATACTTAATAAAAAAGATAACGAACAGGAAGTGGTTATTTATCCAAACCCTTTTTTTGCTGAGGTCTCCGCAATTATTTCTCTTCAGAAATCGCAAAAGGTTTTTTTATCACTGACAGATATGTCGGGAAAAGTTATCCGAAGGGCAAACGGGGTGTACACAAAAGGTTCATCGGAAGTTAGAATTGCCTCAAATGACCTTTCAAAAGGAATATATTTTCTGAAGATCGAAAGCGATGATTTTAATTTTGTTAAGAAGGTAGTGAAGCAATAAAATTGCTAATCACCGCTTTGTATTGTTCCATATTAATCAACGGCAGCCGGTAACTAAATGATGCGGATCGCCTGATGGCCTCATCGATGTAAAAATTTTTCTGGCTGATCGAAACAACTATTTTTTCTGAATAAAGGTGACTGGCCAGATATTCCTGCTCTGTTTGACCCGGAGTAGGAATGACCACCATTTTTTTTTGCATTTTCAATCCGTCCATAATAGACGTGTATCCCGCGCGGGAAATAATTAATTCAGCAGCGCACATGAACCGGTTAAGTTTTTTAGTACCCGCATGATTAAGGATTACTATTCCGGGGATGTCTGCCGGCAGGGTATTGCTTTGAGGTAATCCCCTTATCAAAATAACATCACTGTATATCCCGGATTTTAATTGAGCAAGAATCCTGGATTCCAAAATGCTTCTTTGTGGTTCGGGGCCGGAGAGGATAATAAGAATACCAGATCCCGAATGCTCAGGGGTACAGCGTTCAAACCTCGACAGGCAGCCGATATACTGAACAGGAATTGTGGGTAACTTATTCGGGTGGGAGAGCGTGCCGGCAATATTTACGATGCCACTTTTTTCATCAGGCACCCAACATCCGGTGAATGCTTTTATCCGTTTAAACAGTATCCTTTGAACTATTCTGTCTGCGATTTTTCCTAATCCGGACCTGATATTAAGTTGGTGGGTAACAAAAATGCAGGGAATTCCAGGGGACCATAAACCATAACGGTTATCAGAAATGACGGCCGTTACCTTATTTTGATCCAAAAACCGTAAAAACCACATTTGTTCATTCTTGACTTTGATCAAGATATTAGGCAGGCTAAGCAACAGTTTTATTATGGTAGCTGTCCTGTTTCGGCCGTAACGGACATTGTAGCCATCCAGGTAAACGAACTTCAGACCGGAAAATTCCTTTTCCAGAACGATCTTTTGCATTGAATTACAGGCTACTACGACTTCACAGCCCAGGTTTAACAGTTCCCGGATCACAGGGATCATGCGCATGGTGTGGCCCAGGCCCCAGTCCAGAGGTGAAACCAGCAGTAAGGGTTTTTCCTTACCTGGCATACTTTTATTGTCTTTATTCAATTTGGGGTACTTTTTTTGATGTAAAAAGGAGTAATTTAGAAGACCAATATATGAAGAAGGTCAATTTTTTATTGCTTTTTTTACTGGTTCTTATTTGTATCATCACTGTCAGTTGCACCGGTAGCCGCACTATGGGCGGATCTTCCAAAAAATGTGGCTGCGGTTTGAATAAAGGCTTTGTTGGTTATTAAAATCCTATAAAGAGATGAAAACACCTAATCGCGATTTGCTTGTACTGGTTAAAGATAATCACCTCAACAAAGACGCCATCGAATTTGAGCTGGAACAACTCAATCAATTACTTTTTGTTTTCGAAACAGTAGATAATTTTTGCGTAGCACATGAAGTATTTGATCTTAATAAATACAAGATTATTTACAACGCAAAAATAATCAGGGAGGTCATGAATCAAAAAGAGCTTAAACCTTTTGTTTTCATTTCAAATAAAAACTAAGGCTTATCTTCTTAAATTAAATTCAGGATAATCAGCTGATCTTTTTCAGCGCATTCTTTAATTTCCCTATCACCTCACTGATGTTTTCCAACTTGCAGGTGCCTACGCTCAACCTGTACCAGGCAGATGTCCCTGAAGCGCCAAACGCATAAAAAGGGACAATAGCGAGTTTTGCTTCATCCAGTAAGTATTCAGTAACATCCTCCTGTGTCGCAAGAATTTTCCCTTCAGCAGTTTTTCTTCCGGCCAGATCAATTTTAATAGTCAGGTAAATAGCGCCCTCAGGTGCAATAGCATCTACCGGCAGCCCTTCTTTTTTAAGGTCCATAAAACCTTCGTAAATACTCCTAAGGCGAATTTCTATTTTGGACCTGAAGTGGCTAAGGTATGTGTTGACATTTTCTTCCTGAAGAAGGTAATTTGCCACGGCTTTCTGTTCAGCCATAGGTGCCCATGCGCCGATATGGGTCAGGATAGCTTTCATTTTGGAGATCACGGTTTCCGGCCCCATCGCCCAGCCTACCCGTACACCTGTAGCGGCGAATACCTTGCTGATAGCATCGATGAAAATTGTGTACTCCTTCATCGCAGGGTTGAGCGATACCGGGTTATAATGAACAATCTTTCCAAAGGTCAAATGCCAGTACATCTGGTCGTACAAGAGGTATAATTTTTTTTCACTATTTTTTCTTGATGCATTCTCTTTTACCACTATGGTGCAGATGGATTCCAGCGTTTCCCTGGTGAAAGTGGTGCCGGTAGGATTCTGCGGTGAACAAAGAGACAGCAGAGTTGCTCCTTTTATGTGTGGACGAATATCTTCCGCCGTTGGCATAAAATTATTTTCAGGTCTGGCTTCGATAACCACATGCGCTGCATCTACAAAATGAGAATAGTGATTGTTGTTCCATGACGGTACAGCATAGATAACTTTATCGCCGGCATCGCAAACGGTGCGGTAGGCGCTGTATATTAAAGGTCTTCCCCCGGCGGCAATTAATATTTCTGAAGGAGTATATTCGATATGCTCACGGGTACGTATAAATGCAGATACGGATTCACGCAGGTCGAGGTTGCCTTCGGCAGCGGGATAATTAGTGAAATGGCTGCGGTAGGCATTTATTATTTCATCTTCAAGTTCTTTCGGTATTGGAAAAATCCCGGGGTCGAAATCACCTACAGTGAAATTGTAAATCTTCTGGCCCTGTTTAATTTTTTCACGGATGTCTGCTCCAAGTTTTACGATCTCAGATCCGATCAGTGTTTCCGAAAGATGTGATAGTTTCATTTCACAAAATTATTTTTCTCTTTCCACAATTCATTAAAAGTTTTTGCAGGGAAATGCAGGTCCGCGCGATGCTTTGTCCAGCCGGTAAACAGTTTATTGACGACCCAGTTTTTTATTTTCTGATTGCCGCTGTTCATTAAATTTCTGTGGAGGCTGGCCTGTTGCCAGGTTTTCCAGGCAATTTTTTCCTGCCAGCCGGCGGTGCCGCTTTCAACCGACTCGCTCCTGTTTTCCAGCAACAATTCGTGCAGGTTTATTTTTACCGCACAGACTTCGGTGCAGTTACCACACAAGGACGACGCATAACTAAGGTGCTTCCATTCTTCCATGCCACTCATCTGTGGCGTTATTACAGCACCGATGGGGCCGCTGTACGTAGTGCCATAGGAATGCCCCCCGATGTTTTTATACACGGGGCAGGCATTTAAACAGGCGCCACACCGGATGCAGTACAGGCTCTCTCTCGCCTTTTCATTCTGCAGGATTTTGGTGCGGCCATTGTCGAGCAATATCACATACATTTCGTCGGGTCCATCTGTTTCTCCGCGCTGTCTTGGCCCACTGATAATACTATTGTAAACGGTAATCGTTTGTCCGGTTCCATATGTTGCCAGCAGGGGCCAGAATAAGCCCAGGTCGGTAAATGACGGAATTACTTTTTCAATTCCGGTTATGACAATATGTGTTTTTGGAAATGCGCAGCTTAGCCTCGCGTTGCCTTCATTTTCTGTTATGGCGATACTTCCGGTATCGGCGATAATAAAATTTGCGCCGGTAACACCTACCTCAGCTTCCAGATATTTTTTGCGCAGCTTTTCCCTGGCAACGAGCGTTAATTGTTCTGGTGAGAGTCCGGGAGGGCAGCCTAATTTTTCATAAAATAATTTCGCCACATCTTCCTTGCTTTTGTGCATGGCCGGAGTAACGATATGATAAGGTGCTTCACCATCGAGCTGTTGTATGTATTCGCCGAGATCCGTCTCAACGCTTTCTATATTATTTTTTTCCAGGAATTTATTGAGATGGATCTCTTCAGTCACCATGCTCTTGCTTTTCACTACTGTTTTACATTGCTTTCTTTCACAGATTGCCAGTATTTCTTTCAATGCATCTTCGGCGGTTTCTGCCCAGATCACTTTGCCGCCCCGTGCCGTAAAATTTGATTCGAACGCTTCCAGGTACTGGTCGAGCGATTCAAGCGCGCGCCATTTAATATTTTTTGCTCTTTCCCTTGCAAGATGAACGTCGCTGAATTGTTGCTTACCCAGGGGAACGGTGCTGTTGTATCGGGAAATGTTGAAATTGATTTTTTGGCGGTGATTGAGGTCGGCCGCTTTAATGGTGCTCTTTGCAATAAACGTGGATGATGTCTGGCTCATGCCGGATTATTTTAAGGAAGATTTTTTTTCCGCAGCATGTTCTATGGCCACTTTGTCAAGTGCATTGAAAAAATCTTCTCCATATGCGCGGATGATGGGTTCTTTTAGAAACTGGTGAACAGGCACTTTCAGTTTTTTGCCTTGTACGCAGGCCGGATTGCACAGGGTTTCGCGTGGTTCGTAATTAAGCCTGTCAAATTCTCCTTTTTTCCCTTTGTTAGAGATAAGAGGATATAAGTGACAGCTGATAGGCTTTTTCCAGGTGATCTTTTCATCACGGTATGCCTGTTCGATGCCGCATTTGATAATACCGTACTGGTCACGGAAACCATACACACACATTTGCCCTTCAATGGTGGGGGTTACCCATCCAAAGTCGCGGTCGTACACATAGCGGCCATGTTTTTCTATCCACCTGACGCCTTCTTTTGTAAGGTAGGGCTTCACTTTTTCATATACATCATTGAGCAGCTGAAGCTCTTCTTTTTCCAGTGGTGCGCCGGCATCTCCGTCCTCACAGCAGCCTCCTTTGCATTTCATGAGGTCGCAGACAAACTGTGCCTCTACCACACTATCGCTCACCAGCACATTCTCTATTGCTATCATATCCAAATTTAAGAAGGTTTCACGCAAAGGCGCAAAGAAAGCGCAAAGGAGCATAAGATAGTTCTTAATGCGCCTCTTGAATTAATCTTAGCGCCGTTGCGTGAAACCTTTTATACAAGCTGTATATCGAAATTCACAAGATCCACAAACTGGTGAATACGGGCGTCTATATCTGATTTTGTTAATGTCTTTAATCTTTCGGGACCGAACTTTTCCACACAGAATGAAGCCATGGCCGAGCCCACTATGATAGCGGTCTTCATGTTTTCGAATGAAATGTCTTTTGTGCGTGCGAGGTGCCCGATAAATCCACCTGCAAAGGCGTCTCCCGCTCCTGTGGGATCGAAAACATCTTCCAATGGCAATGCCGGCGCAAAGAAGACTTTATTTTCATGGAAGAGCAATGCGCCATGTTCTCCCTTTTTGATGATAAGGTAATCCGGTCCCATGGCCATGATCGCTTTTGCCGCTTTTACCAATGAAAATTCACCGCTTAGCTGGCGCGCTTCGCTGTCGTTCACCATCAGCACATCTACTTTTTTTAATACTTCTTTCAGTTTTGGCATGGCGATCTCCATCCAGAAGTTCATGGTGTCCATCGCGATCAGCTTAGGCCTTGTTTTTAACTGGTCTATCACTTTTATCTGGACCTGCGGATCGAGGTTGCCAAGCATCAGGAACTCCGTTCCCTGGTAGCTGTCCGGTACCACAGGATCGAAGTCGGCCAGTACATTCAGATCGGTCACCAGTGTGTCGCGGGTATTCATATCCAGGTGATATTTACCACTCCAGAAGAAAGATTTTTTCCCCTTTACCTTCTCCACTCCGTCAAATACAACGCCCCGGGCACTTAATTCTGTAAGCACTTCTTCCGGAAAATCATCGCCTATGATAGATATCTGCTGGACAGGCTTAACGAAATTGCTGGCGGTATACGCAACATAAGTGGCGGATCCGCCGATGATCCTGTCAATTTTTCCAAATGGCGTTTCAATGGCATCAAAGGCCATGGTGCCTACAACGATCAAAGACATAAATAAAGTTTCAGAATTTAAGAGATTTGCAAACCTAAAGGAAATTTCGCTATGCTATGAGAGTTGGTATATTTGAGTATCATCCTTTATGACAGTAACCAAAAGCAAAAAAAGCAGTCCCCGCAAGGAGGTGATCCTCGAAAAAGCCGCGCATCTTTTCAGGAAGCACGGATTTAATGCCACATCCATGCGCGACCTTGCAGAAAATGTCGGTGTGGAGGCCGCCAGCCTGTATAATCACATCAATTCGAAAGCAGAACTGCTCCAGGAGCTCTGTTTCAGGATAGCCAATAATTTTTCCGCCCAGATGGATGAGATCATCGCCGCGGACATGAACGCCATCGGAAAGATCGAAGCGATACTGCGGTTTCATATCCGTCAGATGATCCATAATTATGAAGAAGTATATGTGAGCGACCGGGAATGGAAGCACCTGACAGATCCTTACCTGTCTAATTTCAAGAACCAGCGCCGCACCCACCGGCAGCGCATTGCTGCTATTATTGAAGAGGGGATCCGGAAGAAAGAGATTAAACAGATCGATGCGCCAACGGCCGTTCTTATTTTGCTCCATGCCGTCAGTGGCATAGAATCCTGGCACCGCAGCAAGCAAAAAATCTCCGGAGAGCTGCTGGAACAGAATATGATCGTCATTCTGGTGGAAGGATTAAGGAATTAAATAATAATTCTACTTTTATCCTTTCAACCAGTTTACCTCGTGACCCAATTTCATTCGCTTGCCATCAAAGACGTCCGCCGGGAAACGGCGGATTGTGTTTCTATAGCCTTCCACGTTCCCGACAATCTCAGTGAAGAATACCTGTTTCAGCCCGGACAGCGTATAACACTTAAACTCCTTGTGCAGGGAGAAGAACTCCGGCGTTCCTATTCTATCTGCAGCAGTCCGATGGACAACGAGTTGCGCGTGGCGATAAAAAAAATCAACGCCGGAAAATTCTCTATGCATGCCAATCATCAATTAAAAAAAGGGGATATCATAGACGTGCTGCCCCCCTCGGGAAAATTCAATCTGCACGCTTACACCAGTAAAAAGAATAATTACCTGGCATTCGCGGCGGGCAGCGGCATCACCCCTATTATTTCCATTATTAAGACAACGCTGGCCACGGAATCGGGCAGTCGGTTTACACTTATTTATGGCAACCGCTCACGAAGCAGCATAATTTTTAAAGAACAGCTTGAGGCGCTGAAAAACACCTACATGGACAGGTTCGTCATGCACCATGTTTTCAGCAGGGAAATAACCAATGCGGAAGTGAATAGCGGGAGAATAAATGCTAAAAAATGCCAGGAATTAATGCCCTGGCTGATTAATCCGGAAAATACCGATCATGCGTTTATATGCGGACCCGAAGAGATGATCTTCAGCACCCTGCAATGGCTACTGCAGCAGGGAATGGAAAAGAGCAGGATCCATTTCGAGTTGTTTACCGTTCCAGGCGGACAGGTGAAAACCAAAGGCAGTTTCGCGCAGCATATTTCTGAAAAGGCAAGTGACGTTTCTTTAAAAGTAGACGGGGTGGTATTCAATTTTAAGCTTCCCTTCGATGGCCCGTCGCTGCTTGATGCCGCACTACAGCAGGGAGCCGACCTGCCATTCGCCTGTAAGGGCGGGGTATGTGCCACCTGCAGGGCGAAACTGACTGAAGGGAAAGTGGAAATGGATAATAATTACGCGCTGGAAGCCGAGGAATTACTGCAGGGATTTATTCTTACCTGCCAGTCGCACCCGCTGACGGAAAGGATAGTGGTCGATTTTGATGTGAAATAGACTGGATCCGTCCTGACCCGGATAAAGGGTTAAAAATCCGCACCCCTGCTAACGCCCGTTAGTGTTTGTGCTTAATTTAATTAACTTTGAGGACTAACAATTACCTCATGGAGTCATCGCTTGACATATTCCAGGATAAGGTGGATAACGACATCAGCATCGAGCCAAAAGACTGGATGCCGGATGAATACCGCAAAACGCTCATCAGGCAGATATCACAGCATGCCCATTCTGAAATTGTTGGCATGCTGCCGGAAGGCAACTGGATCACCCGCGCGCCTTCCCTGAAAAGAAAAGCGACATTAATTGCAAAAGTGCAGGACGAAGCCGGACATGGCTTATATCTTTATTCTGCTGCTGAAACCCTGGGTATCAGCCGTGATGAGATGATCGCGCAACTGCATTCGGGGAAAGCCAAATATTCATCGATATTTAATTATCCAACATTGACGTGGGCCGATATCGGAGCCATTGGCTGGCTGGTAGACGGGGCGGCCATTATGAACCAGGTGCCGCTCTGCCGCACTTCTTATGGCCCTTATGCCAGGGCAATGATAAGAGTGTGTAAGGAGGAAAGTTTTCACCAACGGCAGGGATTTGAAATATTGCTGATTTTAAGCCGGGGTAGCGAAGAACAGCGTGCACTCTGCCAGGATGCTATCAACAGGTGGTGGTGGCCTTCAGTGATGATGTTCGGACCCGGCGATGAGGCCTCGCCTCGTTCGGCACAAAGTATCAAATGGAAAGTAAAACGATTCACTAATGATGAGTTAAGGCAAAAATTTATAGATATCTGCGCCGAACAGATCAAAACCCTTGGCATGCAGATCCCTGATCCCGCTTTGAAATGGAATGAAGAAAAGAATCATTATGATTTCGGGGAAATAAACTGGGAAGAATTCTGGAACGTCGTAAACGGAAACGGACCCTGTAATAAAGAACGTCTTGCGGCCAGGATAAAAGCGCACGAGGAAGGTGCGTGGGTAAGAGAAGCCGCTATTGCTTTTGCTGAAAAAAGAAAAACACATAACGCATGACAAACGAATGGCCGCTATGGGAAATATTCATCAGGAGCAAACAGGGACTGGACCACAAGCATGCCGGCAGTCTTCATGCAGCCGATGCGCAGATGGCAATTGAAAATGCAAGAGATGTATACACCCGCCGCCAGGAAGGTATCAGCATTTGGGTGGTGGAAAGTAAACATATTCATGCATCGAGCCCTGATGAAGCGGAATCGCTGTACGACCCCGCGAATGATAAAGTATACAGGCACCCTACATTTTATAATCTGCCAATAGAATTGAAGCACATATAATATATGCCAGTATCATTATTAAATTATATACTGCACCTGGCAGACAATGCGCTGATAATGGGACACCGTAACAGTGAGTGGACGGGCCACGGGCCAATACTTGAACAAGACATTGCCTTATCTAATATTGCCCTGGATCTTATTGGACAGTCCAGATATTTATACCAGTTTGCCGCAGAATTATCAGGCAATGGGGCAACAGAAGATTCACTTGCTTATCTACGGGGACCGGAAGATTATAAAAACTGCCTTATCACCGAACAGGACAACGGCCACTGGGGAAAAACAGTCCTGCGGCAATTTTTTTTCAGCGCTTATCAGTACCCGCTCTACCAGCAGCAGCTTAATAATAAAAATGCGCAGCTTGCCGCCATCGTGGAGAAATCATTAAAAGAAGTAACCTATCATCTTAGATGGAGCAGTGAGTGGGTGATCAGGCTGGGGCAGGGAACGGAAGAAAGTTCACAAAAAATGCGCGATGCAATAAACGATCTCTGGAAATATACCGGTGAACTAATAACTGAAACGGATCTGGATAAGCAATTAGGCATTAACGTTAGTATAATTGCCGAACACTGGAAGTCGCGGGTGAATGATATATTAAATCAGGCTGGAATTATCGTTCCGGATGATAAAAGAATGATCGTTGGAGGAAGGCTTGGCATTCATACGGAGCACCTGCAAAATATATTAAATGATATGCAATACATGCAGCGCACCTATCCGGGCATGGAGTGGTGAAATAATTTTATTATGATGAATATTCAGGGTATTCCCGGCAGTGAAGAAGAGCAACAGATCTGGCATCTGCTCCGGGAGGTGCCCGACCCTGAAGTGCCTGTGCTTTCTGTGATTGACCTTGGTATTATCAGGATGCTTCGCGTGATACATCCCGGACACAGCGTGGAAATAGCGGTCACCCCCACCTATTCGGGTTGCCCGGCGATGGACATGATCAGTATAAATATAAGAATGGCTTTGCTGCAACACGGATATACTGATGTGAGGATTAAAACTGTTCTGTCGCCTGCATGGACCACGGACTGGATGTCGGAAAGCGGAAAGCAGAAATTAAAAGTATATGGCATAGCGCCTCCTGGTAAAACAAATAATAATGGAAGTATTTTATTTGGTGAACCGGATACTATACAGTGTCCGCAATGCCGTTCGTATCACACGATAATGATCAGTGAATTCGGGTCAACGGCTTGTAAATCTTTATATAAATGCAGTGACTGCGGAGAACCATTTGATTATTTTAAATGTCATTAAGTATGTCCTTAGTATTAATGGAAATAAGTAGCGGTGTCGGAATTATTACGCTCAATCGTCCTGATAAATTAAATGCTTTTAACAGAGAGATGGCGCTGCTGTTGCAGGACAAACTTGATGAATGTGCCGGCAATAAAAAGATCAGGGCAGTATTGATAACAGGCTTTGGCAAGGGCTTCAGTTCGGGGCAGGATCTTGCTGAAGCGGCAGATCCCGGAGGGCCGGGAATTGAAAAAATACTTTCCGAGCAATTCAATCCTGTGATAATGAAAATAAGGAACCTTGCTAAGCCTGTGGTGGCCGCAGTAAATGGCATCGCTGCAGGGGCGGGTGCGAATATTGCCCTTAACTGCGATATAGTAGTCGCTGCTTCTTCCGCTTCTTTTATTCAGGCGTTCTCTAAAATTGGATTGATTCCCGATAGCGGAGGCACCTTTATTCTTCCCAGGCTGATCGGATGGCAAAGGGCATCGGCATTAATGATGATTGGCGAAAAAGTATCTGCGGCAGACGCGCTGCAAATGGGAATGATTTACAAAATATTTCCGGATGAAAATTTCAGAGAGGAATCCATAAATATGGCAATGGCACTTTCGCAGATGCCTACAAAAGGATTGGCTTTAACAAAGCAGGCGCTTAACAGTTCGCTGAATAATACTATCGGGGAACAATTAAAGGTGGAAGATAAATTGCAGGCGATCGCCGGCATGTCTAAAGATTATGCGGAAGGGGTGAAAGCATTTATAGAAAAAAGAAAACCAGTGTTTACGGGAGAATAATTATGTTTTATTCATATAAAAACTTTACACCGGCGGTGCATCCTTCTGCATTTGTTCATCCGCAGGCTGCTGTTACGGGAAATGTAATTATTGGTCAAAATGTTTACATAGGGCCGGGTGCGGCCATAAGAGGGGACTGGGGCGGCATTATTATTGAGGACGGATGCAACGTGCAGGAAAATTGTACCATTCACATGTTTCCCGGGGTAACGGTGCTATTAAAAGGTGGCGCGCATGTTGGTCATGGTGCCATCATACATGGGGCCATTATAGGGAGGAATTGTTTAGTAGGCATGAACAGCGTTATCATGGACAATGTGGAACTGGGAGACGAGTGCATTGTGGGGGCCCTGACGTTTATCAATGCTGATCAAATAATACCGCCCAGGAGTGTGGTGGTAGGTAATCCGGGCAAAATAATCAGGCAGGTTACCGATGAAATGATCGGTTGGAAAATTAGGGGCACTGATTTATACCGGACACTTCCCGATGAAATGCGTCTGTACTGCAAAGAGTGCATCCCGTTGCGGGAACCATCTGCGCAACAGGGCACACAATCTATTGTGTTCAGGACGTGGAATGAAACACGGAATGCCCAGCCGGACCTTAATAAATAATTAATCAACCGATCAGTGTAAATTGCAACCCGGATGGAGAAATCGAATTTTATAGATTATATACGGGTATTCTGCCGCAGCGGGCATGGTGGGGCGGGCAGCACGCATTTTATGCGTACCAAGTATACCGCCATGGCAGGCCCTGACGGGGGAGATGGCGGACGTGGCGGACATATTATTGTAAGGGGTAACAAAAACCTCTGGACATTACTGCACCTGCGTTACTACAAAAATGTGCATGCCGATGACGGAGAGGGTGGAAGCGGCAACAATTCATCGGGCAGGCATGCAGATGATATTATCATACAAGTGCCACTAGGCACCATTGCCCGTGATGAAGAAACCGGTAAAATCGAAGCGGAAATACTGGAAGACGGGCAGGAGATAATAATATTGAAAGGTGGTCGCGGCGGTCAGGGTAATGCAAAATTCGCCACGGCCACCAATCAGGCGCCTGAACACTCTCAGCCCGGTGAACCGGGAACGGAGGGCTGGAAGATCATGGAGCTCAAGGTGCTTGCCGATGTGGGACTTGTTGGCTTTCCAAATGCAGGTAAATCAACGCTCCTTTCTGTTATTACGGCTGCAAAACCAAAGATCGCCGATTACGCTTTTACCACGCTCACGCCTCAGTTGGGCATGGTGGATTACCGCGATGGCAAAAGCTTTTGTATAGCCGATCTTCCGGGGATCATCGAGGGCGCAGCGGAAGGTAAAGGTCTCGGGCACCGTTTTTTACGACATATAGAGCGCAACCCTGTTCTGTTATTCTTACTTCCCGCAGACAGTGATGACCATGTAAAAGAGTTTAATATATTATTAAAAGAACTGGAAGAATATAATGAGGAACTGCTTCACAAACAATTTGTGATAGCCATCAGCAAAAGTGATATGCTGGACGATGAATTAAAAGCAGACATAGAAAGTAAATTACCAGAAAATATTCCTCATATATTCATTTCTTCTATCCAAAATAAAGGGCTAATTGAATTAAAGGACCTTCTATGGAAAATATTAAACCAGGAAGCGCGTTAGAGTTAATATGAATTATTGATGTAATGTTTTGAAATACCGGATTTGGCCTGTATATTTACATTAATTCTTCTAACAGAAACTGCTTGCCTTGCAGTTAATAATTTCTTCCTGACGATTCCTTTTTGTCATCCTTCTATTGTTAGCCATCTGCCCGTTGCTTGTTTATCTACGACTGTAGCCATCAGCTTATTTCTTAATTTTAAATTTTCATCATGAAAAAGCAATTGATGCGCGTTGTTAGTGCAAACCTCTGCAGCAGATTTTTTAAAGCGACAATTTTGGTTTTTATTCTTTCCGGGTCTTCTTATGTAAACGCTCAGGTTGCCCTGGTGTCTGCGAAGATTGAACATGAAGGAACCGGCGTTAAGAACGCAGTGATCAACCATATCGGTTCAAGCAACGGGATGTTGCTGTTTGAAGTGAAAGTAAATAATATTCTTGGAGAAAAGTTTCGGGTAATTGTTAAGGATGTTGATGGAACCGTCCTCTTCCAGGACTCTTATGCAGATAAGAATTTCACAAAAAAATTCATGATCCCCAAGCCAGACAGCGATAAGCTTGTGTTTGTTGTAAGGGGTACTTCGGGCCTGAAAAGTGAGTCTTTTGAGATCAATTCAAGCACCCGGATAGTAGAAGAAATCGTAGTAAAAAGAATGTAATTAATAAGTCTGATTATAATTTAGGAATGACAAATTTCCTGTAGGTTTGTCGTTCTTAAATTATTGTCGTATGAAAAAATTATTGCTATCGATTACGCTTATCGCATCACTGTTCCGCACGTATGCGGATGAAGGTATGTGGCTGCCGATGCTGCTGGGTCAACAGGTGTATAATGACATGGTGAAGCGGGGATTGAAACTTACAAAGCAACAATTGTATAGTGTAAACAAAGCCTCCATTAAAGACGCCATTGTCGTGTTCGGCGGTTTTTGCACAGGTGAAATAGTAAGCAGCCAGGGATTGATATTTACCAATCATCATTGTGGCTATGATGTCATTGCTTCCTCAAGCTCCGTAGAAAAAAATTATTTGCGTGATGGATTCTATGCAAAAAGCAAAGCGGAAGAGATTCCGGCCCAGGGTCTTTATGCTGAATTTTTAATCCGGATAGAAGACGTTACTAAAAAAGTAGAAGATTCCATACAGGGATTAACCGGCATGGAAAGAAGTACCCGGTTATCGGCCGTGACCGCTTCCCTGAATGCGCAATATTCCGACCCCGAAAAAAGTATTATTACAAGGATCAGTCCTTTATTTAAAGGCAACCAGTTCCTTGCATTCGTTTATCAGCGTTACAGTGACATCAGACTCGCGGGTGCGCCTCCTGAAAGTGTGGGCAAATACGGGGGAGACACAGACAATTGGGAATGGCCGAGACACACGGGCGACTTCTCCATTTTCCGCGCTTACATGAGCAAGGACGGAAAGCCTGCGCAATATGCTGTTGATAACGTTCCGCTTAAACCAAAATATTTTCTACCTGTTTCTATTAAAGGAATCAAAGATGGTGATTACGCCATGATCTATGGATATCCCGGCGGTACCAACAGGTATGAAACTTCTTATGGTGTTAAACAAAAAATTGACATTTTTAATCCTTCATTGGTTTCGTTGCGTGACATGAGACTTAAATATATGATGGAAGAAATGAGAAAGGATCCTGCAACCAAATTACAGCTCGCTTCTGAATATGCGAACATCGCTAATTACTGGAAATTTTATGATGGTGAAAGCAAACAGCTGGTAAAATATCATGTATATGACCAGAAAATCACACAGGAAGAAAAATTCATCCGTTGGGCCCAGGGAAAACCTGAATTTGAAAATATATTCTCCAGCCTCGCAAAAGCATATGATGCCTGGCGACCTTATTCCAGGCACCAGGTGTATATGAATGAAGGTATTTTCGGGTCACCTTTAATGGCTTTTGCTGCTTCATTACAACAGGTGGAAAATGCGCTGGTAAAAAGCGGTAAATCGGAAGACATAAAAAAAGCAGTCGGTGCGTCGGACAAAGCAAGAGAGGAGTTCATAAAAGCTGAAAACAGGGTTTCAGACCAGAAAATTCTGGCCTCGGTATTAATGATGTTTTATGCTGATATCGACAAGAGCCAGCATCCAATTGGGTTTTATGAATCATTGAAAGGCAGCTTCGGCGATCTTAAGGACCCGGCCACATATTCCAAATATGCAGCCACTGTATTTAATAACACCTTTATACTGGATAGTGTCAAATGGAAAGCCTTTGTTAAAAATCCTGATGGAAATGCTTTGCAGGCGGATCAGGGATATGCCGTTGCAAGCGCTTTTGTAAAAAATTTTCAGGGAAAATATCTTCCGATGCTGCAGCAGTTTAATGCAAAGAACGCAGATGCGGGAAGGGAGTATCTGAAAGGAATAATGGAAATGGATTCAGTTAAGGCAAAAAAATTATATCCGGACGCTACGTTTACCATGCGTGTAAGCTTCGGTAATGTTAAAAGTTATCAGCCCCGTGATGCGGTCCGGTATGATTATGTGACCACCATGAAAGGAATGATGGATAAATATGTGCCTGGTGATTATGAGTTCGATCTTACGTCAAAGTTTCGTGAAGCGGCTAATAAAAAAGATTTCGGACAATATATAGATAAGCAGCGTAAGGACCTGGTCGTAGGATTTATAACTACCAATGATATTACCGGTGGTAATTCGGGATCTCCTGTAATTGATGGCAGTGGTAATTTAATAGGCCTGGCTTTCGATGGTAACTATGAAGCGTTAAGCCATAAGATTGCTTTTGATAAGGACCTGAACAGAACGATCTGTGTGGATGTGCGGTTCGTGTTGTGGTGCATTGATAAACTGGGCGGCGCCACTAATTTAATTAACGAGTTGAAGCTCGTTAAATAATTATCGTATTTCACGCAGAGATTGAATATTAATAATTAAGGGTGCATGGGATAATCCTATGCGCCTTTACGCTTCCCGGCATCTTTGGTGAACCACTTCATGAGGGCTTCCAATTCCATAAATACAAACACGCATACGACCTGTAAGGAGTCCATTTTGATGAAATGCGGAACATGTTTTCCCTGAGTTTTTTCTTGTCCGTTTTATCAACCTTATAGATTCCGGCGATGCTATTCTGAATGCCGAGATCATCGGGGGAGAATACATCCTCCCGTCCCAGGGTAAACATCAACAACATTTCAACGGTCCAGCGGCCAACACCTTTTATCGGCATCAGGTATTCGATCACTTCTTCATTGCTCATTCCAGATAATTTTTTCATATCCATTCCCTGATCAATAGCGAACTGTGCAACATTTTTTATATAGGTGACTTTGGCGTTGGATAATCCGATACCACGCAGCATTTCGTGAGGGGTATCAATAATCTGCTGGGGAGCAGGTTCTTTTTTCCCATACAGTTCCAGGAATCTTTTAAAAATCACTGCCGCCACTTTTGTAGATAATTGTTGCGACATTATAGAAGCGTACAGGCGGAGGGGAATGTTCTTTCTGCGCTTCAGTTCTTTTTCACCCTGCTCATCAATAAGCTTCTTTAGTTTTTTATCTTTTGATAAATGAAGAATATGAGGATGGGGCATAATTAATCATTAATTCACCGTGTAGCTGATATTTCCGTCTTTCTCATCTTTCAATGCGATGCCTAATTCCTGCAGCTGGTTACGGATCTTATCAGAAGTGGCGTAATCTTTTTTGCCACGGGCATCTTTGCGCAGATCAATTAATAAATTCATCACGCCACCCAGCTTGCCGTCTTCAATATGATGATTATTGTGAAGGCCCAGAATATTTTCGAGGTAATCAGAAAAATAAGATTTCATCATCTTCACCGTAGCAGAGGAAAGAATATCAGCAGCAATATGCCTGTCGTGGATGGCGTTGATCACCGGCACCATTTCAAACAGGTTCGCCATTACTTTGGCTGTATTAAAATCGTCATTCATGAATTCATCCAGTTCGGTCAGGAGCTTTATAACTTTTGTTTCCAGCCCGGCATCTGCGGCGGCGGCAACTTCAGGCAAGTCAAATTTCATCAGCAGTTCGTAGGCATCCCACAATCTTTTCAAACCCTTTTCCGCTGCATGCAAGGCATCATTGCCAAAATCCAGTGTGCTCCGGTAATGTGTTTGCAAAATGAAAAACCTGATCGTCATCGGACTATAGGCTTTATTCAGCAGCGGATGTGTGCCGGCGAACATTTCAGTGAGCTTGATGGTGTTGTTATAACTCTTGCCCATCTTTCGCCCATTTACCGTGATCATATTATTATGCAGCCAGTATCTGGCGGGCATGTGCTTGTTGCAGATCGTGCTCTGTGCAATTTCGCTTTCATGGTGCGGAAACTGAAGATCCATGCCGCCGCCATGAATGTCAAATTCCTTTCCCAGGTATTTTGTGCTCATGGCAGAGCATTCAATATGCCATCCCGGAAACCCCGCGCCCCAGGGGCTGTTCCAGCGCATGATGTGCTGTGGAGGCGCTGATTTCCATAGTGCGAAATCGGCCTTATTTCTTTTTTCATCCTGCCCTTCCAGATTCCTGGTAGTCTCCAGCAGGTCTTCAACAACTCTCCCGCTTAATTTTCCGTAAGGATAATGAGCGGTGTATTTCGCCACATCAAAATAAACCGACCCGTTAACTTCGTATGCATAATCTGCCCCGATGATTTTTTTTATCATGTCGATCTGCTCCACGATATGGCCTGTTGCTGTCGGTTCGATACTGGGTTCAAGGTTATTAAGCTCTTTCATTGCCCAGTGGAATAAATTGGTGTATTTCTGCACCAGTTCCATCGGTTCGAGCTTTTCCAGCACTGCCTTGTTTGATATCTTGTCTTCAGCAGCGCGGCCTTCTTCTTCGAAATGACCGGCATCTGTGATGTTACGCACATAGCGCACCTTATATCCCAGGTGCACCAGGTACCTGTAGATAAAATCGAAAGTAACATAAGGCCGGGCGTGGCCAAGGTGGCTTTCGCCGCTTACTGTAGGTCCGCATACATACATGCCAACGTGCCCGGGAGTAATGGGTTCAAAGACCTCTTTTTGTCTTGTGTATGAGTTATAGACCTTCAATGCAGACATTCGCGCAGTTTACTTAATAAGGGGTGCAAAAATATGGATCAATTCGCAGTATTGGACAATGCTACATCGGCTATTACGGGGTAATGCTCCGAATATGGTAAAAAATACCTGGAATACTGTAAAATGTCAAATTTTTTGTCCGTCATGATATAGTCTATTCTCAACGTGGGAATGATTTTGGAAAAGGTGTGTCCCAGGCCCATGCCTGCTTCGCTGAATGCATCCTTGCGTTCTCCCTTGATCCTGAAGTAAGTGTAAGAATTGGGAACATCGTTAAAATCCCCGCACATAATAGCGGGATAGGGGCTTTCATCAAGATATTTTCTAACAAGGTCTACCTGGTCGCTGCGGTTCTTATACCCCTGTTTGAGTTTTTTCGCTAACGATTTGGATGCCGCATACATACTGTCCGCCGCCGTCCGGATTATTTCCAGGTTATGGTAATCATTTTTCTGAAAAAGAACGGATTGCAGGTGCGTGGTGAAGAGGCGGATTTTTTCCCCCTGCACCATGATATCCCCTCCTATAAAACTTTCATTTGCCTTGAGCATCAGTGGTCCTCCGTACCTGATGTGGAAAGTATCTGTAAAAGGGAATTTGGAATAAATAGCCACGCCGGATAAAAAAGTATTTTTCCAGCCAATGTAATCATAGGCAATGACGTGAAAGGGATATCCCAACTTTGTGATCGCCCGTTCGTTATTGTAAGAAGGACCCTTATTCCCCAGTTCCACATATTCCTGAAAACATAATATATCAGGGTTCTGTGCCGCTATAAAATCAAACATATCTTTCCGGTACGACACCCTGTTTTTTATATCCCTGGTCTGTTCATCGAACCAGGTTACATTCCAGGTAAGTATGCGCAATGCCCCGGCTGGTTTGGATGAAGGGAAAGTTTTGCCAAAATGAAAACCTGCCAGTGCGCGGATATTATAATACCCAAGCAACAGGCAAACCAGAGAAAGCAATGCCCAGCGGGAACGAAAGAGCATCCAGAAAATAAAAAACAGCGTAATAAGAATTAACAGGAAAGGAAAGGCCAGACCCAGCAGTGCGATAAACCACCACTGTTGAGGGTTCAAAAAGGAGTTGCAGCAGGCCATCAAAAAAAGACAGGCTGCGAAGATGTTGATGATAATGAATACCCGTTTAGTAAATATGCGGACGACATAGGCCATGTTTAAAATTTACGAATGTTCGTCTTCCGAAGCCCTTTTGAGGATTTCTTTTTCTTCGTCTGTCAGAAACCGGAAGCCCTGCTGGCCGATCTTGTCCAGTATTTCATCAATACGCTTTTGCGTTACGTTCGAAACTTTTTTATAGGGCTGTGTGCCTTTGGTATTATAATAATTTTCTTTTTTAGCGGTTTTCTTCCATTCCTTTTTATCAGGATTGAACAGGTTGGTGCACCAGTCGAAAAACTGGTTCATCCAGGTGCTCCAGTCTTTTCCTTTACGCAGGCGCAGCACAAAAAGAAATCCTATTGCGGCACCACCGATATGGGCAATGTGTCCGCCGCCGTTAGCAGTAGGTATGCTGGCAAAGTCAATGATCACAAAAATGATGGTGATAACCCAGAGCGGAATGCCACCGTTGAGCATTGGAAATACCCTGTAGTCCGGCGCCAGCGTGGTAGTGGCGATAGCGATAGCCATCACGCCACCGGAAGCACCTTCCAGTGTGCGTCCATCGATATTTGAGGCAAGAGCAGGGAAAATATTATTGCTTAAAACAAAAAGCAGCGCTCCCGCAAAGCCACCATACAGGAACAGCGGAACCAGCTTGCCGTTGCCGGCAAGATCCTGGAGGATAAATCCGAAGGCCCACAGCCAAAGCACGTTTCCCAGCAAATGGAACACGCCGTCGTGCATGAACATGTAGGTGAGAATGGTCCAGGGACGGTCTGCCAGCTTACCCACTTGGGCAGGCAGTATGAACCAGTTAAAAATACTTTTATAATAAGAGTCGAAGCTCCATCCGGAAAGGTAGTAGGTAATGTATAAGAACTTGAATAGGCAAAACACCAGCGCGAGAATGGCGATCAGCATCACAAGAGAATTACCATCCTGCCCGAGTATCATTCTTTTCCTGTAGCGATCCTCTTGTAGCACAGATTTATTTTTTATGAATTTACGTAAGGATTTTAATAAAAGTTCCTCTTCTTTGTTTTGTTCCAGTAGAGAACGAGTAAAAAGCCAACAAGGGCGCCGCCCAGGTGCGCCCAATGAGCAACATTGTCGCCGGCAGAGTTATTAACGCCCAGGAACAACTCCATGCCTGCGTAAATTATAACAAACCATTTGGCTTTTACCGGGAGAAAAAAGTACACATAGATCATGCTGTTCGGAAAAAGATACCCGAAAGCGGCCAGGCATCCGAATACAGCTCCGGAAGCCCCTATCGTGGATTGGTTCGCCTGCACCCATATTTCATAATATTCTCTTGTATTAACCATGTCAGGACCCATGGCGTGTAATTGTCTGAAGGTACCGGCAAGCTCTATGTACAGCACCCCAAGGTGAAGAAACGCCGCGCCAAGACCTGAAAGAATATAAAATATCAGGAACCTCTTTGGTCCCCAGAGGTTTTCAAGGATGCTGCCGAACATCCATAACGCCAGCATATTGAAAAGAAGGTGAGTGATACTGCCATGCAGAAACATGTGTGTGACAAGCTGATGCGGTTTAAAAAGCTCAGACCGCACGTCATGCAAGGCAAAAAGGTTCTCTATCCCATTTGGCCAACGGCTTTGAAAAATGCTCTGGGCAAAAAACACCAGCGCATTTAGAATCACCAGGTTTTTTATAACCGGAGGAATAGATTGAAAACTATTCATTCTTACATCTGACATCCCTGAAAATTTAAGTCGCAAAGTTAAGTTAATCTGGCGCTCGACACACTTGTGTCAGGTTACTGAAACCTTAATTTCAGCTGCGCAACATTTTCTATGTGGTGCGTGTGGGGAAACATATCTACCGGGCGGACACGTGTCACGGAATATTTTTCGCTGAGCAGGTGCAGGTCCCTTGCCTGTGTTGCAGGATTGCAGCTTACATATACGACCAGTGGTGCTTCCATCTCCAGGATCTTATTTACGAGGTCAATGCTCATTCCTGCACGTGGAGGGTCTGTGATGATCACATCCGGGCGGCCATGTTCTCTGAAGAAATCATCATTACAGATTTCCGCCACATCTCCCGTGAAAAATTGCGCATGTGCAATCCCGTTATATAAAGCATTTTCTTTCGCATCATCGATGGCTTCACTGATCAGTTCCACTCCGATCACTTTTTTCGCATTTCCACTAACAAAAATCCCGATGCTGCCGGTACCGCAGTAAAGATCATATACTGTTTCCCTGCCCGTCAGCTCTGCAAATTCGCGCGTGATCCGGTACAGGTTTTCCGCTTGTGCCGTATTGGTCTGAAAAAAAGACTTCGGCCCGATCTTGAAGCTGTACTGTTCGAGAGTTTCTATGACATATCCTTTGCCCTTGCAGACAATGGGGTAAAGGTCGTGAAGGCTGTCATTTTTTTTCGTGTTGATGGTGTACAGCAGCGTGGTAATGGAGGGAAATTCTCCTGCGATGTAGTCAAGCAGGGCAATGCGTTTTTGTTCATCGTCTGTGCCGAAAACAATGTTGATCATCACTTCTCCCGTGCGGCAGATCCTGACCTGCATGGTGCGCATAAATCCGTTGTGTTCCCGTATATCGTAAAAGCTGTACTGGTTATCGAGCGCAAATTTCCTTACAGCCATCCGGATGGCGTTCGTGGGCTCGGGCTGAAGGTGGCACTCGACAAGATCCACCACTTTGTCGAACAGGCCCCTGGCATGAAAGCCGGCAACGTTCATCTGCGGGGTGATTGCTTCATTGTGCAGTTCTTCCTGCAGCAGGAACCGCTTGTTGCTGAACGTATACTCCAGCTTGTTACGGTAACGGGTAACCGGTAAAGCGCCGGCTATAGGCTCAAACAAAGGCAGGGACAATTTGCCAATGCGCTCCAGGTTGTCCCGTACCTGCTTCTGCTTGTATTGTAATTGTTTCTCGTAAGGAAGCATTTGCCATTGACAACCTCCGCAGACGCCAAAATGCTGGCAGAAAGGGGTAACACGGTCTTTCGAATAGGAATGATAGAAGGAAGGACGGCCCTCGGCCCAGTCTTTCTTGTTCTTTCCCAGGCGTACGTCAACTACATCGCCGGGCACGGCTTCTTCTATGAAGATCACTTTGCCATCAACGCGGGCAAGGGACTTTCCTTCGGCCGCATAGTCTTCAACCAATACTTTTTCAAGAATGACAGTCTTCTTTTTTCGCACGCGGCGAAGGTATGAATTGGGCTACATATGTGCAGGGTGAGATTGCGGCTAAGGATCACCAGACAGGCTTCAGCCGCAACCTCTTTGCATTATTTATTTCTTTTCGTAATTTTTCTCCGCCTCCCGGGCTTTTTCGAAATCAAGTACCACCCCATTTATGCAATACCTCAACCCTGTAGGAGGAGGACCGTCTTCGAAAACGTGGCCCAGGTGCGATTTACACCTTCCGCACATTACTTCCGTGCGCTTCATTCCCAGCGTACTGTCAGATTCATAAATAATGCTGCCTTTTGAAACCGGCTGGTAAAAACTCGGCCAGCCGCAGCCGCTCTCAAATTTGGTGTCGCTTAAAAAAAGCGGGTTCCCGCACACGGCGCAGTAGTAAGTACCGATTTCTTTAGATGTTTCAAACTCGCTGGTCCAGGGCCTTTCAGTGCCTTTTTGGCGGGCGATATTATAAACATCTCCTGGCAGGATCTTTTTCCATTCTTCTTCGGGCAGGCTAACTTTAGACGTATCCGTGCGTGAGTATGCGGGGTTAATCTGGTTTTTATCGTTTTCCATAAATTTCTCCTGGTTTTAATTGTTATAATCACATTGTTGCAAAAATGCTACCAGTACCAATAATGTCGTGTTTCTTAAAAACCGGAACATTGTAATCTTATTTTTTTTAGGAGAGCCGGGGGCTGCTAAAACATTTCTCAAAAATACTTCATGTGCAAATCTACGATTCCGGGATTTTGCCAGAGTAGAACAGGCACGCTGACGGGTATATTTATTTGTTAAAGGATTTTCAGCGTGGTACATTATATTTACTCCCCTAAAACCTTCATAAAAAAGACCTGGCTGCATGTTTAATATAATTTTATTTGGCCCCCCCGGAAGCGGTAAGGGTACACAGTCTGAAAAACTGATCGATAAGTATGCGCTTATCCATTTGTCAACCGGTAACCTGCTGAGAGAGGAAATTGTAAACCAGACCCGCCTGGGACTGGAGGCCAAAAAATACATGGACAATGGTCAGTTGGTGCCGGACTCGGTGGTAATTGGTATGATCAGGTCGGCTATTCTCAGCAATCCTGATGCGAATGGTTTTTTGTTTGACGGGTTTCCCAGAACAGTGGCCCAGTCGGAGGCACTGGATGAGTTGCTGGCAGAAAATAGGTCGGAAATCAATATTATGCTGGCGCTTCAGGTAGGCGAAGAAGAGCTGATCGGGAGATTGCTGAACCGCGGCAAGACCTCCGGAAGGAGCGATGATGTGAAAGAAGAAGTAATCCGCTCCCGGATTATAGAATATGAGAATAAAACAGCCCCCGTGGCGGGGCATTATGAAATCGTTGAAAAGGTTGTCCGCATAAAAGGCGAGGGTGAGGTGGAGGACATTTTTGATTCCCTGTGCCGCGAGATAGAGGCCAGACGCATATTATAAAGGGGGGGTCATTTCTTTAACAATGAATCTGCCAGGGCGATACTACTCAGCACATCGGTTTTAACCCTGTCCACCTTTATCTTTTCAGCTTCCAGGTAAGCAATTCTTTTTGCCTTATCCTCCTTTGCCGAATCAAGGCTGAATCCTTCCATCCATGCATTCATTTCATTTTCTGAGGCCTGAAGAATCTCTGCGGTGCTGTGAAGCGATTGTATAAGTTCCCCTTTCTTTGCGGAATTTGATTTACTTAACGAATCTGCTTTCTGCAGTGTCTGCTTCCTGTATCCTGCAAGCTTACCCATTTTAGCCATCGCTACATCATGACCATCCATCACTTCCTGCATCAGGGAATCCTCTTTTGTTTTTGGAACATCAGAATATCCATTCGTTCTTGCCGGTGCCTGAGAATTATCCGAACAGGAAACCAGTGCAGTAATTATAGCGGCAAACAGCATTATTTTTTTCATACATCCAAAGATATACACCAATACATTAAATCGTTTTAAACTATTTTCGCTGCCTAATAAAAGCCTACCATGAACAAAATCCAGAACTACATTACCGGCAAATGGATAGCCGGTGATGGAGAAGGACAACCACTGTACAATGCCGTTAATGGCGACATGATCGGCTATGCTTCCACAAAAGGACTCGACTACGCTTCCATACTCAGTTACGCCAGGGCAAAGGGCAACCCCGCGTTAAGAAAAATGACCTTTCACGAACGCGGCAGGATGCTCAAGGCGCTTGCGATGCACCTTCAGGGCCACCTTCATAAATTTTATTCCATCAGCTATAAGACCGGCGCTACCCGTGCGGACAGCTGGATAGATATTGAAGGTGGCATCGGAAATCTGTTTTCATACGCTTCTCTAAGGAAAAAATTCAAGGACGAACCTTTTACGTTAGATGGAGAGGCCATTAATTTAAGCAAGGCCGGAAGTTTTGCGGGCCATCATATACTCGTTCCCAAAGAAGGCGTTGCTATTCATATTAATGCTTTTAATTTTCCGGTGTGGGGAATGCTGGAAAAAATAGCGGTGAACCTGTTGGCGGGCGTTCCGGCGGTGGTGAAACCCGCCACAGTAACCTCCTTTGTTACCGAAGCGGTGATGAAAGAAATTGTGGCTTCCGGAATTCTTCCGGATGGGGCACTCCAGCTGGTATGTGGCGCGGCAGGCGACCTGCTCGATCATGTGCAGCCCCAGGATGTGGTCACTTTCACCGGCTCCGCATCCACCGGCATGAAATTAAAAACAACGCCGGCGATAGTACAGCACAATGTCCCTTTCAATCTGGAAGCCGACTCCCTTAATTGCATAGTGCTGGGCAACGATGTAGCGCCCGGCATGCCGGAATGGGATATTTTTTTAAAAGAGATTAAAAGAGAAATGACCGCTAAAGCCGGGCAGAAATGCACGGCTATCAGAAGAATATTTGTTCCGGAAAATAAAATGGAAGACATGTGGATCGCTATCAGCAAATCGCTCAGCCAGACAGTCATCGGCAACCCGGAAAACGAAAAAGTGAGAATGGGATCCCTGGCGGGTATGCAGCAGCGCGACGAAGTAAAGGCGCAGGTAAATAAATTACTGGTTTCCTGCCAGATCGTTTATGGTTCTGTAGACAATGTGGAGTTAACGGATGCCGATAATAAAAAGGGCGCCTTCATTAGTCCGTTGTTATTAAAAAACGACGATCCCTTCCATTCTGAAGAACCGCACAGCATCGAAGCGTTTGGACCTGTCAGTACCATTATGCCCTATAAAAATACTGATGATGCCGTGCTCCTTGCCAATAAAGGCAGGGGTTCGCTGGTATGTTCCATGGTAACCGGTGATGATAATACTGCCAGGAAATTTGTGTATGGCGCAGGCACACATCACGGAAGAATATTAATACTGAACAGTGAATGTGCGAAGGAAAGTACAGGACATGGATCACCCCTGCCGGGGCTTGTCCATGGAGGACCGGGCCGGGCCGGAGGGGGCGAAGAAATGGGTGGCGAACGTGGCGTTAAACATTATATGCAGCGCGTGGCCGTGCAGGGATCGCCTACCACACTTACCGCCATTACAAAAAGCTACCATGCCCATGCAGCAGTACACGAGGACGAAAAACATCCTTTCAGAAAATACTTCGACGAATTGCGGGTAGGGGATACTGTTATAACGCATAAGCGAACCATCACAGAAGCTGACATTGTAAATTTCGCCAATGTCAGCTGGGATCATTTTTATGCGCATACCGATCATACGTCCCTGGAAGGGACGATCTTTGAAAGGCCCGTTGCACATGGATATTTTATCCTGAGCGCCGCGGCTGGATTATTTGTAGATGCAAAAAAAGGACCTGTATTGTTGAATTACGGTCTTGATGAATGCAGATTTCTGAAACCGGTGTATGCGGGTTCAACAATTGGTGTTAAATTAACGTGTAAGGAAAAAACGGCACAGGACCTGAAAGATGAAAATGATATTCCAAAAGGAATAGTAAAGTGGCTGATGGAAGTAAAGGATGAATTAAACGAAGATGTGGCCGTGGCTACAATTCTAACGATGGTAAAAAGAAAAATATTATAATATGGTTTCTCATGACACGGCAGCTTATGTAAAAACAGAAACACATCAACTGATAACAACAATTGAATTTTATCATCCTCAGGGTAATTCATTGCCTGCAAAAATATTGCATGACCTCGGACATGCCATTCATGATGCAGGGATTGATTTCAACACGAGAGTGGTCATTATCCGCTCCGGGGGAATTAAAGCGTTTTGCGGCGGGGCTTCGTTTGATGAACTTGCCGCTATAAACAGCGAGGCAAAAGGACTGGAATTCTTCAGTGGTTTTTCTCATGTTGTCAATGCCATGCGCAAGTGCCCTAAATTAATTATCGGTAGGATTCATGGTAAATGTGTAGGTGGCGGAGTTGGCATTGCTGCTGCGGTAGATTATGCGATTGCGCAGGAAGGAGCAGATATAAAATTAAGTGAGCTGTCGATAGGATTTGGTCCGTTTGTGATCGCACCCGCGGTAGAAAGAAAGATTGGCTCAGCGGCGTTCGCCGCTTTGTCGATCGATTCTGCGCATTGGCGCAATTCGGAATGGGCGCTTCGCAAAGGATTGTTTGCAGAGTTGCATAATACTTCCGAAGCACTGGACGAAGCAATTACAAAACTGGCAAACAGCCTGGCTCATTCGAATCCGGAAGCGATGGTGGAATTAAAGCAGATACTCTGGAAGGGCACTGAAAACTGGGACCAGTTATTAAAGGATCGTGCAGCCATCAGCGGAAGGTTGGCGCTCAGTGATTTTACTGTGGCAGCTATTGCGAAACTGAAAAATAATTCATGAATAAAACGCGGCCCGAAGCTTTTAGTAATGATGAGCTGGTTGTCGTTGTATGGCTGGTTCCCGATCGCAATATAGAACGGGCAATTAAAGATGCACAATGATCAGGTATTCAATCCGCCGCAGGCGCTGATAACCTGGCCTGTAATATAGGCGCTCATGTCAGAGGCGAGGAACAAAGCGGTGTCGGCAATTTCCTCGCCGGTACCAAATCTTCCCAATGGTATTTTTTCAAGGAAAGCTTTAGCGGCTTCTCCTTCTTTTAAATAATTTGTCATATCGGTTTCAACAAATCCCGGCGCTATGGCATTGCAGCGGATATTCCTGCTTCCCAGTTCCAGTGCCATGGATTTGGTAAAACCTATAATGCCGGCTTTGCTTGCAGCGTAACTCGACTGACCTGCGTTGCCCCGGATGCCAATAATGGAGCTCATGTTAATTATAGTGCCTTTTCTTGCTTTCATCATATGCCTGATAACCTGTTTGGTCATATTGTAAACACTTTTCAGGTTTACGGCGATCACATCGTCCCACTGCTGTTCGGTCATGCGCAGCAATAAATTATCTTTTGAAATACCGGCATTGTTCACGCAGATATCCACTGTTCCGAATTCTTTTATTACCTCGTTCACCATCGATTCGCTATCGGTAAAGATGCCTGCGTTGCTTTTATATGCCTTCGCCTTTACACCAAGCGCCTTTAATCTTTCTTCCAGCGCAACTGCTTTTGCCGCGCTGCTGTCACTCACATAAGTAAAGGCAACGTGCGCGCCATGTTCGGCGAACTTCCATGCGATAGCCTCACCGATACCACGGGCCGCCCCTGTTACAATAGCTACCTTGTTGTCGAGCAATTTCATGAGTATTGTTTTATTTAAAGTGCATAATGCAGGATCTCTTCAATAAATATTCTTTCATTGCTGAGCCTTGGTACTTTATGCTGGCCTCCAAGCTTGCCCCGGCTGCGGAGCCAGTTATTAAAAGATCCTCTTTTTAATACTTTCAGAATGGGCATTCGCAAGGCGATATTTTTATACCGCTTAGCTTCATAATCACTGTTCAGTGACTTCAGTGCCGTATCCAGTGCTTCGGTAAACTTCCTGATATCTTCAGGTTCTTTTTCAAACTCCAGTAGCCATTCATGTGCGCCATTGCTGTCATCGCTGAAGTAAACCGGTGCGGCGGTATAATCATTAACGATCGCATTACATTTTTCAGCGGCCATTTCTATTGCCCTGTCCGAATTATCAATGATCAGTTCTTCGCCAAAGGCGTTGATGTAATGTTTCAGCCTTCCGCTGACAACAATTTTATAAGGATTTAAGGAGGTAAAGCGTACGGTATCGCCCAGCAGGTATCGCCACAATCCACCATTAGTGCTGATCACGGGAGCATAATTTGTTCCTGTCTCCACTTCCCGGAGGCCAACTGTTTGCGGATCTGGTTTTCCATATTCCGTCACCGGCATAAATTCCATGAATATACCATGGTCAACAAATAACAGCATCCCTTCGTCAGCAGGATTTTCCTGCGCAGCGATAAATCCTTCGCTGGCATTATAAATTTCGAGATAGTTTATTTTTTTGCCTATTAGTTTTTGGAACTGATCTCTGTAGGGCTTGAACGAAACACCTCCGTGAATGTACAATTCAAGGCTTGGCCAGACTTCCGCGATGCAGGATTTTCCGGTCAACGCCAGGATGCGCTTGAAAAGAACCAACGTCCAGGTGGGCACCCCTGATATGGAAGTCACATTTTCTTTTATAGTGATCCGCGCGAGTTTTTCGATCTTTTCTTCCCATTCATCCATCAATGCGATGCTGAGCTCAGGCGTTTTTATCCAGCTTCCCCAGAAAGGTGTGTTTTGTAGCAGCACAGCGCTCAGGTCGCCATAATGCACTTCTTCATTTACCTGGTGGATATTATGGCTACCGCCGATGACCAGCCCTTTACCTGTCAGCAGATCCGAATCTGGGTTAAAACAATAATACATGGTCAGCACATCCTTTGCGGCTTTATAGTGGCAATCCTGCAAAGCCTCATCAGTAACGGGAATGAATTTACTTTTGTCGCTGGTGGTGCCGCTGCTTTTGGCGAACCATGAAACCGGCGTGTTCCAGAGCACGTTAGCCTCGCCATTCATGATACGCTGTATGTAGGGTTTTATGTCTTCGTAATCATGAATAGGAACAGCCTGTTTGAAAGATTTTATATTAAAGAGCTTTGAGAAATTGTATTTCTTGCCAAATTCGGTGTATTGGGCAGACGTAACAAGATCCTGCAACACTTCGCGCTGTGAATCATGCGGGTGTGTTTTCCACGCTTCGATGCGCCAGAGGCGCATGCGTGCGAGTCCTGATATGGCAGGGGATAAAAATTTCACAATAGCAAAATAGGAATATTTTTTAGTTATTTTCTCTGTTGCCTGCTTCGCGGGCTTCCTCGTGCAGGTAATCTTTTCTTTTTAATTCAAAATTACGACCCAGGTACAACCTGCGCACCTGCTCATTGGCGGCAAGTTCTTCTGCCGTTCCGTGCTGGAATATTTTTCCATCGATCAGCAAATAGGCACGATCACAAATGGAAAGGGTTTCGTTTACGTTATGGTCAGTGATAAGTATACCGATATTACGGTATTTCAACCTGGCCACCACTGCCTGAATGTCTTCCACGGCAATGGGGTCAACACCGGCAAACGGTTCATCGAGTAAAATGAATTTCGGATCAACGGCCAGGGCACGGGCAATTTCCGTTCTTCTTCTTTCCCCACCGCTCAGTGAATCTCCATTATTTTTTCTTACATGGTGCAGATGAAATTCATCGAGTAACTCCTCGAGTTTTTTCTTTTGCTCTCTCCTCGTCAGCTTTGTCATTTCCAGTATCGCTAATAAATTGTCCTCAACGCTTAGTTTGCGGAACACCGATGCTTCCTGGGGCAGGTAGCCAATGCCCATCTGCGCCCTTTTATACATCGGAAACTTTGTGATTTCCGTTTCATCGAGATAAACCTTTCCTTCGTCGGGCTTTATCAGTCCTACTACCATGTAAAAGGTTGTGGTCTTGCCCGCGCCGTTGGGCCCGAGCAGTCCTACTATTTCTCCTTGTTTCACATTAATGGAAACTTCATTTACAACTGTCCTGTTATGATAGGTCTTTATAAGCTGTCTGGTATGTATTTCACTGGTCAATCTGATAGCTTTAATTAGCAAAAATACCGGAACAAATACGAAAAACCTGTCCTATGTTTGCAAACCACCGACGGCTGGTCTATAAGACCTGTTAAAAAATTATTTTCCTGATGAAAGTTATTGATCACATTACACAAGCGAAGGATACACTGGTTTCATTTGAAATATTGCCTCCCCTAAAAGGCAAAACGATCAATTCAATTTATGACCACCTGGATCCCCTGATGGAATTCAAGCCTTCATTTATTAATGTTACTTACCATCGCAGTGAACATGTGTTCAAGAAAAAGGCGGATGGGACCTTTGAGAAGGTAGAGGTAAGAAAACGGCCCGGTACGGTAGGCATCTGCGCGGCCATTATGAATTATTATCATGTAGACGCAGTGCCTCACCTGATCTGCGGAGGATTTACTCAAAGGGAAACCGAAGATGCGCTGATCGATCTGAATTTTATCGGTGTGGACAATGTGCTGGTGCTTAGAGGTGATGCCGCGAAAAATGAATCCGTATTCGAGCCGGAACCCGGCGGTAACCGGTATGCGATCGATCTGCTGAAACAAACGGTGAACCTGAATAATGGTATTTATCTTGAAGAAGATATCCGTGATGGATTCAGGACGAAGTTTTCCATAGGTGTGGCGGGTTATCCGGAAAAACATTTTGAAGCGCCAAATATGGATACCGATCTCAATTTTCTGAAAGACAAGGTAGATGCCGGCGCGGAGTATATTGTTACTCAGATGTTCTTTGACAATAAAAAATATTTTGAGTTTGTAAAAAAATGCAGGGACGCCGGGATAACTGTTCCGATCATTCCTGGATTGAAGCCTATTACTGCAAAGAAACAATTGTCGGTGTTGCCACGTACTTTTTATGTGGACATTCCCAATGATCTCAGTGCCGAGATCATGAAATGCAAAACCGATACCGATGTGGAACTTGTTGGTGGGGAATGGCTGCTGGAGCAATCGAGGGAATTGAAAAAAGCCGGTGTTCCCGTGCTGCATTATTATACGCTGGGAAAACCCAAGGTGATTTGTAATGTAGTTAAAGAGCTGGTTTAAGCCTGCCGTAAGCATGCAATGCAGCTAAGACTTAAGGAAGGGTTTTAAAAACCCTGGTATTTATTTTTACAGGATATTTTTGTTTTAATTCTGAAAGCCATTTGTTTTCCAGGTGCACCTGGAAATCATTAATGACAGCGCCTTTGGCGTCTTCAAATTTCCTGGGCCCGCGGTCTTTATATAATTTAATAATATAGGCAAAAGTCATGCTGCTATCCTGATTATTCGCGACCGGGGCGGTAATTAATCCTTCGATAAAATTTGTTTTTTCAACAACAGGTATCTGTGCGAGTTCATACCGGCCGGAATCTGCCTGGATAAGGCCATTGCTGGATTCGGCCCATTTTTTCCACACCGGAAAATTCACTTTAACTGAACTGCGAATTTCTTCAATTTCTTTTTTATTCTGGCAGGTGACAATCAGGGCATCCGCACTATTTTCCCACCAGTATTTATTTTTATTGTCAGTAAAAAATTTAATTAATGCTGCGCTATCTGCCGAAGCCGCGTCCCAGATATTTTTCTGCATAATGGTGAACAAAAGATTTCCTTCCTTGAATTCCTGTAACTGATCACCGAATGCTGAACTGTACTTTTCAAGGTGATCGAGATAATACCGCAGGGTCGCTGTGTCGGAATCCTGTGCTCCCGCCGGCGCATCTTTTTTAATGATCCGCCGGATATTCTGCACCAGCATCAGCTGCGCCACTTTCATTCTATCACTTTGCTCAACACGTTGTTTTATGGAAGCGTTCCATTCTTTATTGTTTATATCTTCTACTACCGGAATACGCTGTACACGGGATAGAATATGATACCCGAATAATGTTTCCACAGGTTTGCTGATCGCGCCATCGCTGTCAATGTCAAAGGCTGCTTTTTCAAATGCCGGATCATACTGGCCGATGCCGAACACCGGCAATTGGCCGCCGTTTTGAAAGGATAGATTATCATTGCTTAGTTTTAAGGCAAGGTCTGCAAAGTCTGCGCCTGCTTTCAATGCGTTGTATGCCGAGTCTGCCCGCTGGGCGAGGTAATGTTTTTCCTGCTCGCCGGCACCGGGTGGAAAGGTGAGTAAGATCTGCGCGATCCTGATTTTTCCAAATGCTTTTCTTTCTCCCACCGGTCGAAAAATATGAAACCCTTTGCTGGTTTGGTACGGAGCTGAATATTTACCTGCTGCTGTGGTGTATGCAATATTTTCTATTTCGTAAGGCAACACAAATACGGTGATAAAACCCAGGTCGGCATAATTGTATTGTGCGGCAACTTTTTCAAATTCTTCACCGCTTTGTAATTTATTATAAGCTTCTTTGATTTTGATTTCGGCGGCGTGGATCTCATCTGCTGTCGGTCCGGGCTTCAGGGGTACATAAATATCGGTGAGGTGAATATCTTTGAGGCTGCGTTTTACCGCTTCTCCTGTAAGTAATTTCATGCCTGCGTCTTCTTTTAAAAAATTTTCCGCCAGCTGATCGCGGAACGTTTGGAGCTCAGCACGCTGCTGTTGTGTGGTATCAAGCCTTTCATCTATTGCGGCCTGCACTTTCATGCGGAACCGGGCATACAAATCAAGGTAATCGCTGTAGGAGATTTTGGGATTGTTACTGTCACTGTTATTCTTTGTATATGCTTTTAAGAATTCCGTCCTGCTCACCGTATGTTTTCCATAGGAAAATAGTGTTTGCGCGGAGGCTGTGGTATTTAGGGTAATAAGGAACAGGAGGATTTTTTTCATTTAATATTGCTTATTTGGATGCTTGCATCTTTGCCTTAATTACCTCATCGATCTGAAGATAGCCCAGTTTCTTCGCGATGATCCTTTTATTACTATCAAGCAGGTACAGTAATGGCGTCTGGTACACATCATACAACTGTCTGAACCCCGCTCTTTTCTCCCTGATTTCTTCTTCTTCCTTTACTTTCTGCTGGTACACATGGTTCCATCCGCTGAGATGGTGGTCTTCAATAAATTTTACCCATTCTGCCTGCGTGCCGTCCACTTTTACACCATACAACTGCACTCCTTCGGCTTTCCATTTCGCCTTATAAATGGAATCCACTTTTGGCACAATTTCTTTGCAATGCGAACAGTTCGGATCCCAAAAGCAGATAACGGTAAATGGCCCTTTAAGCGAGTACAACGGAAGCGGCTGGCCAGCGGTATCTACCATATCCAATTGCGGCGCAGGCTGCCCAATCAGGTTGGCCATCATGCTATAGGCCCGTTTTGTAGCAAACTCTTTATACTGCTGTGTAAAAAATTCCGCTTTGCCGGTATTGATGTATTTTTCAAACAGGTGCACAAATACCGCATCCTGGCCCATGTAGACGGGGTTTATGTATTGCTGAACAAAATACACCATCAGGTATTGATACATTTCTTTTGCGCTGCGGGATTGCAAAAGCATATTATCGGTTTCTTTAATCAGCGAATCCGCATTCGGGGCCACCAGGTTCGCATAATATTTTTCCAGGCGCGGCTCAAAAAAAGGGGTCCGTACAAGGCGGTCATCCATAAAGGAGATGCCATCCCAGTAATGCTCCTTGAAATAATGATACACGTAATTTGAATCATACCTGCCTTCAGGCTGTTTTGATGCCGGGGGGATTTTCGGCTCGCCCATTGCCATAAATAAAGCGGATAAAAATGATCCGGGAGATTTCTTTGTAATGCTGTCCCGGTAATTTTGAAGTTTACCGGTCAGCAGTTTGGTGTGGGCTAATAGAAGAGCTGAATCTTTACGCGTTTTTGCAGCGGCGATTTCCTGGCCGAGCAGTCCTATTTTTTTGCCGGTGTTGCCAGCAAACGAAGAGTAATCCTGGAATTGCCTGTTTTCCGGTGAACCGGCAAACTGAACGCTGAAGGGAAGGTTCATGGTGTCGGCGGAAACAGAAAAATGCTGGTCTTTATCTACCAGCATTTCGAACAGTACCTGACGGGACGGACTGACCACGAAATAAATGCCTCCTTTAAGGGCTTCATTTCCTTTGAAATGCCCTGTCGATGAGTCGCTCAATAAGGTAGAATCCGCCAGTGCACGGATCCTTCCGTAATAATAGCCGAGGTAAACCCAGGTCTTTTTATATGGCTTTAACCGAACTCCGATGTCGTAGCCTTTCTGGGCAACCAATGGTACCACAGTAATCAGGCAGATGGTTAATATGAATAGTTGTTTCATCAGGTGCGCAAATATACCGACGGTTTTGTAGTATTATTGCTTTATGCTTTTGTTGCATTCAAAGTTCATTACCCCACGTCTGCAATACATCGTTAACTTTTTTAGCCAGGAACTATTTGATGAGCCCATGCTCCTGACCAGCAATAAGAACTATTACATTCATTATAAAGGTCCTAAAATAAATTATCACTTCCAGGAACTCTGCGACGAAGAGTTCCTGATTTCCCCCGTGCCCCTTCTTTTTGAAACGGATATCCGGAATCAGGATACCGCCTGCTTTGAAATTAATTTCCATCCGGCATTCTTCCAAACAACAGGTGATATTCATTTTGATATTTTCGCGGCGGCCTTTTATCTGCTCACCCGTTATGAAGAATACCTGCCACATGAAAAAGATGTTTATGGAAGATTTGCCCACACCAGTTCCCTGGCCTTCCGGGAAGGGTTTTTACACCTGCCCCTTGTTAATATATGGCTCCAGGATTTTAAACAGTCACTTCAGGACAGGTTCCCTGACCTGAAATTCAAGGGCTGGCAATTTGCCAATGTAATCACTTATGATGTGGACATCGCCTACTCTTACCTTCATAAGGGCCTGCTGAGAAACCTGGGCGGCACATTAAGATCAGTGGTCCATGGCGAATGGGGTTTAATAAAGGAAAGATGGCAGGTGTTGTTCAACCTGAAAAAGGATCCGTTCGATTGTTTCGAATGGCTGGATGCCCTGCATTTATATTGCCGCATCAAACCTTATTATTTTTTCCTGGTATCCGGCAAGCTATCGAAGTATGATAAAAATGTTTCTACTTCCGTCCGTCCTTTCCGGGAACTGATTGAATATTATTCGCGTACTTATAATGTAGGCATTCATCCTTCCTGGCAGAGCGGCGATGATCACTCCTTACTAAAGGAAGAAATAGAATGGCTGGAAGTTATAGGAGAAAAAAAGATAACCAGCAGCAGGAACCATTACCTGAGGTTCTCGCTTCCGGAAACATACAGAAGATTAATACATGAAGGAATCGAAAAAGAGTTTTCCATGGGATATGGCACCGTAAATGGTTTCAGGGCGTCTGTATGCTCGGCTTTCAATTGGTACGATCTGAAAAAAGAAACAGAAACCGCTCTGGTGATCTATCCATTTTGTTTTATGGATGCCAATGCTTTTTATGAATCCGGATCTTCTCCCAAGCAGGCTTACGAAGAGCTCATGAAATATTATAACATTGTCAAAAGAGTAAATGGCATGTTTATCACGCTTTGGCATAATCATATACTCGGGTCTGACCGTCGCACAGCCGGCTGGAGCCAGATGTTTGAGCTGTTTATGAAGGAAGTCGTATACTGGGATGCCTATTCTGACGGAAGGTGATCGGGGTAATTAATGCCTGAAATGCCTCAACCCGGTAATGACCATTGCCAGATCGTTTGACTTGCAATATTCTATTGAATCCTTATCCCGTATCGAGCCACCGGGCTGCACGAATGCACTGATGCCCGCTTCATGGGCCATTTTTACACAATCATCAAAAGGGAAAAAGGCATCTGATGCCAGCACTGCTCCGGCAAGATCAAAATTAAATTGTTTTGCTTTTTCTATCGATTGCCGGAGCGAATCGATCCTGCTTGTTTGTCCGCAACCTTTGCCCACCAGCTGCTTGTTCTTCACCAATGCTATAGCGTTTGATTTTAAATGTTTACAAACAACGTTTGCAAATTCAAGATCGGCTTTTTCCGTTGCCGAAGCCTGGCGCGTTCCGTGATCGTCCCAGGTGATAAAATTCCCATTATCAGCATCCTGTACCAGTGTGCCGTTGAGTACGCTCTTATAGATTTTACTTTGAGGCGTTGACCAGGGATTGTATTTGAGGAGAATCCTGTTCTTCTTTGTTTTCAGTACCTCCAGCGCGTCGGCTTCAAATCCCTGCGCCAGCAGTACTTCAAAAAAAATATCGTTGATGGCCAGGGCCGTCTCTTTATTAATGACTCCGTTGCATATGAGTACACCCCCAAAAGCAGACTCCGGGTCGCCCGCCAGCGCCGCTTTCCAGGCCTCATGGATATTGTGCCTCATGGCAATGCCACATACATTGGTGTGTTTGATGATCGCAAAACCCGGTTCACCGAATTCAGTGATTAATTGCAGTGCGGCATCGATGTCCACTAAATTGTTGTAGGATATTTCTTTGCCGTTCAGCTGGGTAAATATTTTAGAGCTGTCCCCGTAAAATATTGCCTGTTGATGAGGATTTTCTCCATACCTCAGCACACTGCTGGTGCCGTGATCAAGTATTTTAATATTATTATCCGGGTTGAAATAGTTTGAAATAGCGATATCATACTTTGCGCATATCTCAAATGCCTTTGCAGCAAATTTTCTTCTTGTTTCCAATGATGGGGAGCAATCTTCTTCTTCGATCACTATTTCCAGATCCGTGTACTGCTCCGGTGAGGCAACGATCAGTACATCCTTATAATTTTTTCCCGCCGCGCGGATCAGTGACACACCGCCAATGTCTATTTTTTCAACGATCAGTTTTTCTTCTGTTGTAGCGTTTAGTGTTTCTTCAAAAGGGTAGAGGTCAACAATAACCAGGTCCAGTTCAGGAATATTATATTCCTTCATTTCCCGGAGGTCGGTATCATTGTCGCGGCGCCCCAGTATGCCTCCGAATATCGTGGGATGAAGGGTTTTTACCCTTCCTCCTAAAATTGAAGGATAGGTGGTAAGGGTTTCTACCGGAGTGACTGGTATATTAAGCTGCTCAATAAATTTCTGAGTGCCACCGGTTGAATATAAAGTAACATTCATCCCATGTAATTGCTTTACAATCGTTTCAAGCCCTTCTTTATAAAAAACAGATATCAGCGCGGAAGAAATTTTCTTGTTCATGCTTTTGGAAATGATGTTTGGAAGGCTGCGAAATTACTTTAAATGAGCCTCATCACCATAAATAATATGCCGGCGACGAGCGCCAGAGGCAATGCCTTTCTATGTTGTAAAATTAACCATGCGCCCCCTGCGCTGATCATCACGTATAATAACAACACCTGCAGCATACTGATGTCAAGCCCTGTAACAGTAGAAAAGGTAAAACTTCCCAGCGCTTCTACTGAGGTATTCATTATTTTAAGCATCCATGACAATATCCATCCCACCGGCGCAGCAATTATTTTAATAAAGGATACTCCGCAAAGAGCGATTTCGCCCATCAGTATTATACTGGAAAGCGGCACGGCGATAAAATTCGTTATAAGAAATAAAGTCGGGAACTGGTGGAAATAATAAATGCACACCGGTGCAGTGAGGATCTGTGCGGCAAGCGTTACGGCATTCAGCTTCCAGATATTATCAAGGATCTTATTTTCAAAAGTGATCAGGTTGTAAATTGGTTTCATAAAAATAACAATGCTTATCAGTGCGGCATAGGAGAGCTGGAAGCCAATGTCCCACAGCCAGTATGGATCGTAGCATAACAGGAAAAATGCAGAAGCGGCAAGGTTGTTGAATATGGACGCCCGCCTGTTTATGGTTTGGCCTGCAACAATAAATGAAAACATTACCGCAGACCGCAATACGGATGGCGACCCTCCGGCCAGCAAACTGAACAGCCATAATCCTGTAATGATAATCAACGCGCTTAACCCTCTTCCATACTTTTTCTTGCCCAATGGCAGGCAGAAGAATTTCAGCAAGGCGTATATTAATCCCAGGTGCAAACCGGATATTGCTACAACATGCACCACGCCTGTATTGCTGTAGGACCGGATCAGTTGTTTGTCGAGGTCGTCCTTATACCCGATCATTAAGGCTTCTGCGAGCCCATATTCTTTTTTGCCGGGAATGTTGGTTTGCAAAATAGTGATCACCCATTTCTGAACCGGGAATAAAATCCCTGATAACCAATTAATATCTTTTTCCTTCAGCCTGGAGTAATCATGCGGATCCAGAAATACCTGGAAGTAAATGTTTCTGAGCGCGCAGTATTTAACATAGTCGAATCCTGTTGTTCCGGGAATGTTCTTAATTCTTGCGGGCGATTTAATAAAAGCGATTCTGTCTCCATATTCAGGTGGCGATGCGGTGCTGTCTTTCCGAAAATACACAATGATATTTGTAGATGGACCGATGCAGAAGTTTTTGTTCTGAATGGCGGTGATGGAGGCTTCCGTTTTAAATGATTTCGGTTTTATTGAAGCGGGTTGTGTTATAGTTATAATGAATACCGGAGAATCTTTGATAAGGTTTTCTACGACCGTTGCTTTTGGAGAAGAATTATTGGAATATGATACAAGGCCACCAATGCCAATAAATAAAATATTGATCAGCAGGCCGTAAATAAAAATAAATTTAAACCTGAACGATAATTTTAAACAGGAGAAAAGCAGTATACCGAAAAAACTGCAGCATAAAATCTCCCAGTATATTAAGGGGTCGGTCTTTAAAAAATATTCCGCGATTATTCCAGCAATAAACGGGATCACCAGGCGGATGAACGGCGCCTCTTTCCACAATGGTATAATTGGTAAACCCATGACACCAAGGTATCATGGGTTGCAAACATTCCGGTAGTGTTAAAACTTTTTTGTGTAGTATTTTAACTATTCATCTGATCAAATTCTATTTACTCAAATACATGCTCCTGTCTTTATACAGCTGACGAAAATAGGGGTCGCGAAGGTCCTTGATGAATCGGATCGCTTCACCGGTGCTTTTCATTTCCGGCCCGAGCTCTTTATTGACACCGGGAAATTTATTAAAGCTAAACACTGGCTCCTTGATCGCAAATCCCTTCAGCTTTTTTTCAAACGTGAAATCAGTAAGCTTATGTCCGCCGATCATAATTTTCGTTGCCACATTCAGATAGGGGATCTGATAGGCCTTTGCTATAAATGGCGTAGTGCGCGAAGCGCGTGGGTTGGCTTCGATCACAAATACATTTCCATCCTTGATGGCAAATTGAATATTGATCAGCCCTTTTATATTTAATGCCCGCGCGATTTTTTCGGCGTATTCTTCCATGGTATGAACCACCAGCGGCGATAAGTTAAATTGCGGCAGCACCGCATTACTGTCTCCACTGTGAATGCCCGCCGGTTCGATGTGTTCCATTACCCCCATCACGTGAAAATTCTCGCCATCAAAAATCGCGTCTATCTCCGCTTCCTGGCACCTGTCGAGGAAATGATCTATCAGTATTTTATTTCCCGGAAGATGCTTTAGCAAACTGATCACCGCTTTTTCCACCTCATCATCATTTATCACGATCCTCATTCGCTGTCCGCCCAATACATAACTCGGGCGCACCAGCACCGGGTAGCTCACCCTGTTGGCAACTGCAATCGCTTCATCAACCGATGCGGCGGTGCCATATTCAGGGTAGGGAATGCTCAGATCTTTCAGCATGTCGCTAAACCTGCCGCGGTCCTCTGCTATGTCCATGCTGTCGTAAGAGGTGCCTATGATCTTAATCCCTTTTTTATCCAGGAATTCCGCAAGCTTCAGTGCCGTTTGCCCACCAAGCTGTACGATCACACCCTCTGGTTTTTCATGCTCGATAATCTCCCAGAGATGCTCCCAGTAAACCGGCTCGAAGTATAGTTTATCAGCGATATCAAAATCGGTAGAAACCGTTTCAGGATTGCAGTTTACCATTATAGCCTCATAACCACATTCTTTTATGGCGATCAATCCATGCACACAGCAATAATCAAATTCAATTCCCTGTCCGATCCTGTTAGGCCCTGAACCCAGCACAATGATCTTTTTCTTATCACTGATCTTGCTTTCATTCACCAGGCCATTTTCAAAAGTGGAATAAAAGTACGGTGTCTTTGCTTCAAATTCCGCGGAGCAGGTATCTACCATTTTAAATACCCGCGTAATGCCGGCGGCCTTTCTTTTTTCATACAGTTCATCTTCGGTGCCATCGTTCATGATGCTGCAGATCTGCGAATCGCTGAAGCCGAGGCGCTTCGCATCCTTGAGGAGGTCCATAGGCAGTGTATCGAATTTATATTTCACCAGCTCTTTTTCGAGGGTGCATATTTTCTGAATTTCATACAGGAACCAGCGGTCGATCCCGTTGGTCGCTTTTGAAATGGTGCCTACCGATATGCCCGCCATCAGTGCGTCCTTGATCCTGAATATCCTGTCCCACTTGGGCACTTTAATATATTCCAGCAATTCTTCCGCCTGCATAAGGCTCTTGCCATAATATCCAAGGCCCACGGCATTATTTTCCAGGCTCTGGCAGGCTTTCTGGACGGCTTCCGTAAAGCTCCGTCCAATGGCCATCACTTCTCCCACGCTCTTCATCTGAAGGCCCAGCGTGTCATTGGCTCCTTTAAATTTATCGAAGTTCCACCTGGGCATTTTCACGATCACGTAATCCAGCGCAGGCTCGAAGTACGCAGAAGTATTTTTAGTGATCTGGTTCTGAAGTTCATCCAGGTAATAACCTATAGCCAGCTTGGCTGCGATCTTTGCGATCGGGTAGCCTGTCGCTTTAGACGCGAGTGCGGATGAGCGGCTCACGCGGGGATTTATTTCAATAGCAATGATTTCTTCGGTATCCGGGTTAAGCGCAAACTGCACATTACAGCCACCGGCAAAATTTCCCAGGTCGCGCATCATCCTGATCGCCGTGTTGCGCATCAGCTGGTAAGCCGTATCGCTCAGGGTCATTGCCGGTGCTACAGTAATGGAATCGCCGGTGTGCACGCCCATGGGGTCAAAGTTTTCTACTGCACAAATGATCACTACATTGTCATTGGCGTCCCGGAGAAGCTCCAGTTCAAATTCTTTCCAGCCCATAACCGCTTTTTCTACAAGCACTTCATGAATGGGAGAAGCCTGTAATCCCCGGTTAAGCGCCTCATCGAGATCTTCTTTTCCGTAAACCAATCCGCCACCTGTGCCACCCAGTGTAAAAGAAGGTCTTATCACCAGCGGAAAGCCGATGTCCTGCGCGAATTCCTTGCCTTCCAGGTAAGAGTTGGCTGTTTTCGCGGTAGCCACCGGCACACCCAGCTGTATCATCCACTGGCGGAACTTTTCACGGTCCTCGGCTTTGTCGATAGCTTTTATATCCACACCGATCAGGCGAACATTGTATTTTTCCCAGATACCGAGATCCTCCGCTTCTTTGGCAAGATTGAGCGCTGTCTGGCCGCCCATCGTAGGCAGTACGGCATCTATGTTGTTTTCTTCGAGGATCTGTTCTATGCTTTCAACCGTAAGGGGAAGCAGGTAAACTTTATCGGCCATCATCGGATCGGTCATGATGGTAGCGGGGTTGCTGTTGATCAGCACTACATGTATACCTTCTTCACGGAGGCTTCTCGCTGCTTGTGATCCGGAGTAATCAAATTCACAGGCCTGCCCTATAATGATGGGTCCTGAACCAATAATAAGAACGGATTTAATAGAAAGGTCTTTTGGCATCTCTTACGCAAATTTTTTTAAAACAAATTGCGCAAAAGTAAAGGATTCTCAGGTGCCGGAAAGCGTTATTTATGAAAAGCGGCGATCTCAATATCATCAAGGGGAACACCGCCGCTGCGAAGTACTTTTCTCTGCTCGGCAAGCTGGCGCTTTTCCTCGTAACGGTTTTTTATCTTAAAGACCCATTTCTGGCGGGCACCAGAACCCTGGACGATCTCTATAAAAGTACCGACTGTAATTATCATAATGATCACCCACTTACTGTTAGATGTATTCATCGTCGGTTTTTAATGTATATATGTTAGACAACTATTTACGTTAAAACGCTGTCTGTGGATACATTAATTTTACGTTAAACAAAAGAGACCGGATGCGACCCATGTTAACGATCCTGATGCTGATTTCTTTTTTCTGTGGCATCGGACAGAATGATTCTTTGAAAAGCCAGCGCCGCATTCCCACGGTCCGGAACGACTATCCCAGGGAATATTTCCGGAACCCCCTGGGCATCCCAATGAAACTTGCTGGCAATTTCGGTGAGCTCAGGCCCAATCATTATCACATGGGCATCGATATAAAAACAAACCAGCAGGAGAACCTGCCCGTATATGCCGCCGCGGAAGGTTATGTTTCCCGGATCAAAATAGAGCCCGCAGGGTTCGGCCGCGCCATTTACATCACTCATCCCAACGGGTACACCACCCTGTATGCCCACCTGAATAATTTTGCCGCTAAAATTGACGCATATGCAAAACAGCGGCAGTATGCCCTTGAAAGCTGGAAGGTGCAGATCGATGTGCCTCCTTATCTTTTCCCTGTAAAAAAAGGCGAGTTCATCGCCTTCAGCGGCAGCACCGGCGGATCACAGGCTCCGCATGTTCATTTTGAAATAAGAAGAACCGAGGATGATGTGAACGTAAACCCGTTATTGTTCGGGTTTCCACTGGCCGATAATGTCAGGCCCAGGATACACAGACTGGCAGTGTATGACCGCACCCGCAGCGTGTATGAGCAGTCTCCGAAATTATTTCCATTAAAATCTGTTACGTCTTCCACTTACACCACCTCTCCGGGTATAATTAAAGTTAACTCTCCCCTGGTGAGCCTGGCAATCGGTGCTTACGACTCCCATACAGGCTCCTCTAACATGAATGGCATATTTGAAGCCAGGCTGAGTGTAAATGGTATAGAAGAAGAATCTTTCCGGATGAATAATATCAGCTACAATACCACCCGGTATGTAAATGCGCATGTGGATTACCGCTGTAAAGCGCTTGGCGGTCCTTACCTGCAACATTTATCCGAGCTGCCCGGATATTTAAATTCGATTTATTCAAATGGCCGGGGCCATGGCGTGCTCGACATCAGTGACGGCGATATTTATGATATCGTTATCGATGTAACTGATGTGATGGGCAACCTGGCGGAGCTGAAAACAATGATCCGCTATGATGCCGGTAAAGTACTGCCTGCGCAGGCGGAAGGAAAAATGTTCTACCCTTTGATGCTCGATGGTTACGAGGCGGAAAATTGTGAATTTTATATAGGAGAAAAATGCCTGTACGATTCCGTTCACATTAAATATTCAAATGTTGCTACAGGAGACCCTGCGGTGATTTCTGATGTGCATGTGATCGGCGCGCCATACATCCCATTACAGGATTCTTTTTTAATAAGGATAAGACCCCTGGTCACCGCAACAGAAGAAGACCGGAAGCTAACGGTGATGAGGTGGAGGGCGGGTGGAAAATCAGGTGTTCAGAAAGTGAAGTGGCAATTTGAATGGGCTTACGCGAGGTTTCGCGATTTTGGCAATTTTGAATTGGTGGTGGATGATGAACCGCCTGTAATTGTTCCGCTTGGCTTTGCTGACGGATCCAATCTGGCGAAGGCGGTAAGAATTGTTTTTAATATTAAGGATAATCTGAAGACAATAAAAAATGTGCGCACGGAGCTGGATGGAAAATGGTTGCGGTTTACCAATGATAAGGGCCTCAGTTTTATTTATAATATCGATGAAAAGTGCCCGCCGGGAAAACATGTATTAAAAATATCCGCCGAAGACGAAGCAGGAAATAAAACCACTGGGGTATATAATTTTTCCAGATAATACATCCCCGTGACAATTCTTCTAAGTATACTCTGTCTTTCTGTTAGGCACTCCCGGTCCTATATTCGCTGTACGGCTCATACGAATATCACTTCACCGACAGCAAAATTCCTTTCCATCGTATCCTTCGTTACCAGTCTGCCGTTAAGATCCACATGGCTGATGACCGTGCTAAAAACTGCGGCCCCCATCTTCAATCGGACCTCCTGATCCTTTTTATACAAAACCGAATTATAGGCCTCCATAATCTCTTCTGAACTCCTGCTCGTCATCCAGTCCAATCTTGCCAGCAACATCCTGTGCAGCCTCCTGGATTCAAAAATCACATCAAAAGCCGACCCTGTTGCCTCCTTCAGGGAGATTGCCTTGCCGGAGAGTTCACCAAAATTATCCTGGTTGACATTTACACCTGTTCCCACGACCGCCCACTCCCAGTGTGCTCCTAAAAAGATGTTTTCAATGAGTATCCCTGCTGCCTTTCTGTCACTTATATAAACATCATTTGGCCACTTTATGAAAACGTTTTCCAGGATAAATTCTTTAATAAAATCATAACAACCCAGTGCCATGGCCGCTGGCAACAAAAAAGGAAACTCCCTGTGATCAGGATGCACGCACACGCTTATAGTGATATTCTCCTCTTTTTTGCTGATCCAGGACTTACCCCGCTGACCCTTTCCTGCCGACTGTTCTATGGCATGAAAGCAGCTTCCTGCCTGAATAGTGCCTGCATGTAATTTTGCCATGGCATAGTTGTTGGTGCTATCCACTGCGGACAGAATAATAAATGGTCCCGTTAGGGCATGATTGGTAAAGGTATCTGGCAACAAATTCTTACTTTTGGTGATAATGACCCCAAATATATTCATTCACAAAAAATGTTTTGATTATTGGAACAATTGTCAATTTTAACTACGCGTCGTAAACGTTCAAGTACGGGCAGGTTAACGAAAAACTCCAAACTACTTAGATCCATCATTCACGCTATTCAGGAAAAAAAGGGGGAAAAGATCGTATCTCTGGATCTGCGCAAAATACCTGAGGCAGTAGCTGATTTTTTTATAGTATGTGAGGCCCAGAGTACCACACAGGTGCGGGCAATAGCAGATTATATTGAATTTTACACTAAGGAGGCCGTTAATGAAATACCTTACAAGACAGAGGGCAAGCAAACCGGCCACTGGGTATTGGTGGATTATGTGAACGTTGTAGTACACATCATGCAACCGGAAACAAGAAGTTTTTACAAGCTGGAAGAAATGTGGGGAGATGCAGACCCCGAAGAGTTCGAATAATCATCAGAAGAAGAATCAAGTTTAAATATGGCACAAGACGATTCAAGGCAGAACGACAGGAGCTTTCCAAGATTGCGTCCCAAAGACGACGCAGGCACTCCTCGTAAAGGCCCCAAGTTTAATATTTATTGGATATGGGCGATCATTTTCGCCGTACTGGTAGGCTCCCAGTTTTATAATTCGCTTTCACCGGATGCAAAGCCACTCGATTCAGAACAGGAGTTCCGGAACAGCATGCTCGAAAAAGGTGATGTAGACCACCTTGTGCTGGTCACTAATAAGAACCTGGTAAGGGTTTATATTAAAAAGGCCAGTCTCGACAAGCCGTATTTCAAGGAGAAATTGGCAAAGGGATGGCCCGCAGTGAAAGCAGAAGGACCGCAATTTGAGTTTCGCGTCATTAAAATGGACGATTTTGAAAAAAGACTTAACCTCATTTTTGAAAAAAATCCGGCCCTGGAAATACCCTATACCCCCATACAGGAGGGAGAATGGTTCGGCCCATTGCTGAATTTTCTGCTTCCACTGCTAGTGATCGTGCTGATCTGGATCATGCTCATGCGTAAAATGGGCGGCGGCGCCGGCGGCGGCAGCGGTCCCGGTGGAATTTTCAATATTGGAAAATCACGCGCCACCTTATTTGATAAGGGAACAAAGGTCAATATCAATTTCAGTGATGTTGCAGGCCTCGATGAAGCGAAAGTGGAAGTGATGGAGATTGTCGATTTTCTCAAAAACCCTAAAAAATATACTGCCCTCGGAGGTAAGATACCTAAAGGAGCCTTATTGGTTGGTCCTCCTGGAACTGGTAAAACACTTCTTGCCAAAGCAATGGCAGGGGAAGCGCAGGTACCTTTCTTTTCCATGTCAGGTTCCGATTTCGTGGAGCTGTTCGTAGGGGTGGGTGCCAGCCGTGTGCGGGATCTTTTCAAGCAGGCAAGGGAAAAAGCTCCCTGTATCATCTTTATCGATGAAATAGATGCTATAGGCCGTGCCCGCGGAAAGAACGCCATGATGAGCAATGACGAAAGAGAAAGTACACTTAACCAGCTGCTCGTGGAAATGGATGGGTTCAGCGGTGAAAGTGGCATTATCGTACTGGCAGCAACAAACCGTCCCGATGTACTGGATACGGCCCTGCTACGGCCAGGAAGGTTCGACAGGCAGATCTCTATTGATAAACCCGATCTTAAGGGACGCGAGCATATTTTCAAGGTTCATCTGAAACCTATAAAAATTTCAACTAAGGTCGACATCCGTAAACTCGCTGAGCAGACTCCCGGATTTGCCGGAGCCGATATTGCGAACATTTGTAATGAGGCCGCACTGATCGCCGCGAGAAAAGGAAAGGAACACGTTGAAATGGAAGATTTTCAGGATGCGGTGGACAGGGTGATCGGCGGACTGGAAAAGAAAAATAAGATCATTTCTCCTGATGAGAAAAGAATCATCGCTTATCATGAAGCGGGCCACGCCGTTTGCGGCTGGTACCTCGAACATGCTTATCCTCTGTTAAAAGTGACGATCGTGCCAAGAGGCGTTGCCGCGTTAGGATATGCGCAGTATACTCCGCGTGAACAATATTTATACGATACCGACCAGCTGATGGACCAGATCTGCATGACCCTCGGTGGTCGCGCCAGTGAAGATATTTTCTTCGGAAAAATATCTACCGGCGCCCAGAACGATCTTCAGCAGATTACCCGCACGGCCTATTCCATGGTAACGGTATATGGCATGAGCCAGAAGATCGGAAATGTAAGTTTCTATGATCCGTCTGCCGAGAATTCATTCACCAAACCTTACTCCGAAGAAACCTCTAAGCTGATAGACCAGGAAGTAAGGAAACTGATTGAAGACGCTTACGTGAAAACAAAAGCATTGCTGGAAGAAAAAAGAATGCAGGTGGAAAAACTTGCCGAAGAATTGCTGGTGAAAGAAGTGCTGTTCCAGAGCGATGTAGAAAAATTGATTGGTAAACGTCCGTTCAAGGAATTAAAAACGCTTGATGTGGACGATGATCCAGACCATCACCATGCAGAAAACGGCGCCATTAGTGAAGGAGTGCCTCCTTATGACAGCAGTATAACCAACCATCCTCCAACACAGGCCTGATGAACGTTTCCCCTTCTAAGGAAAATATTTTAAAAAAAATAAGAAAGGCGTTGACACAAACAACGCCTATTCCTTTTCCGGGAAGTGAGGGCAGCAGTTCGGTTTTTCAACCGGCCAGCCAGGAGCTTGAAATTGAATTCGGTGAACAGTTTTCGAGGTTAATGGGAAAATTTGTTTACTGCATGGATACAGAAGAAATGCAATTGCAACTGCATGCATTACTGGTAAATAATAAATGGGAGAATATTGTATGCAAAGAAGACGGACTGATGCGATTTCTTCCCAAAACCAATAAGCCGGCCTTCACCGACCTTGCAAATGCTGATGCTGCAGTGACTTCCTGCGAGGCGCTTGTTGCCAGAACAGGAAGCATAATTATGAGCTCGGCACAGAAAAGCGGCCGCACAACGAGTGTGTATGCGGCCATCCATATATGCATTGCTTATACTGATCAGCTGGTGTACGATGTCAGGGATGGTTTGCTGCTGATCCGTCAGAGGTATGGAGGCAAACTGCCTTCACTGGTCACCTTTGCCACCGGCCCGAGCCGCACCGCGGATATTGAAAAGACATTGGTTGTTGGCGTACATGGTCCGAAAGAAGTGTATGTATTCCTGGTGGAAAAGGATTTCACGCAAAGCCGCAAAGATTATACATAAGAGCGCAAAAAGACTCTCTCTTATGCCCCTTTGCGCTTTCTTAGCGCCTTTGCGTGAAATAATTAAAAGTAATGCATTCAAAAAAAATATATTTCCTTTCTGATTTTCATTTGGGCGCGCCCGATGCTTCAGCAAGCCTCGTGCGTGAAAAGATCATCGTTAATTTTCTGGAAGAGATCAGGCACGACGCTTCTGCGATATTCATTGTTGGGGACATGTTCGATTTTTGGTATGAATACAGGAACGTGGTGCCCAGAGGATATGTGCGCATACTTGGTAAACTTGCTGAATTAACAGATGCGGGAATCGCCATTCATTTTTTTGTTGGCAATCACGACATGTGGATGAAAAATTACCTGCAAAAAGAATTAAATATTCCTGTTTACTTCGAACCCAAAGCGTTTGAATTTTATAATAAAAAATTCCTGGTAGGACACGGTGACGGACTCGGCCCTGGCGACAAAGGATATAAAATGCTGAAAAAGTTTTTCAGGAACCCGCTTTGCCAACGGATGTTTGGTATTTTGCCACCAGGGGCTGGCATGTGGCTCGCCAATTATTTCAGCAGAAAAAGCCGGGAATCAACAGGCAGTCATGAAGAAGTTTTTTTAGGTGAAAAAGAAGAGTGGCTGATCACCTACAGCAGGGATGTATTGCAGCAGACGCACTACGATTATCTTATTTTCGGGCACAGGCATCTGCCAATTGATTATAAAATAAACAATAGCAGGTACATTAACCTGGGAGACTGGATAAGATATTTCACTTACGCCGTTTTTGATGGTAATGAACTCACACTACGATCAAAGTTCCCGGAAAACGAAAACAAGATCGTACGCTCATGAGAAGCATTATAATAATAATATTTATTTTAATTGGTGCTGGTTTAAAAAGCTATTCACAATCGGACAGTTTGTTTCATTTTGAAAAAAACTACACCGGCTCTGTCGCGGATTTTACAGTAGACAACCTGGGCAATATGTATCTGTTGTATCAGAATGGCCAGTTAAAAAAACTACAGCCCAATGGTGATTCAGCAGCGGTATTTAATAATGTAAGAAAATACGGCAAAGTATATTCGGTGGATGTGACCAATCCGCTTAAAGTACTGCTGTATTATAAAGATTTCGAAACGATTGTAACGCTGGACCGATTTCTGAATGTGCGGTCAACGCTTGACCTGAGGCAGCAGAATTTTCAGCAGGTAAAGGCCGTAGGGCAGTCGTACGACAATAATATCTGGATATTCGATGAAATGGAAAGCAAGCTGAAAAGGATCGCGGACGATGGCAGGCTGATCGACCAGAGCAACGATTTCAGGTCTGTATTCGATTCCATGCCTTCGCCGGAAACCATTATCGATCAGGATAAATCAGTGTATCTCTACGACCCGCTGAAGGGCGTGTATATATTCGATTATTACGGAGGCTTTAAAAGCAGAATACCTTTTACCGGCTGGACAGATTTTAAAGTGATCAACCATGCGCTTGTAGGAAGAGACGGAAAGTTTTTGTACAGGTATGATGAAGGCAGCCTTCAACTGCAACAGTATCCACTGCCTGCCTTTATGAATGCAGCGGTAAAAATTGTTATTGCACCCGGTCTGCTTTACGTTCTCAGGGATGGGGCGATTATGGTATATTCGTACAAGTGATAAACAGATTATTCGATCTTAAGGTTCTTGATAACACACTGGGCAATTACCTGCTGATCACCGGGATTATCCTGCTTGCCGTTTCATTGAAGCGTTTTGTTTCAAAATATGTAGCGGGGATGGTTTTCAGGCTCGTAAAAAGGATTGCACAGGGTGTAGACAAAAGAAGTTTTGTAGACCTGGTTGTTTCACCACTTGATAACTTTTTAATCATCCTTGTGGTGCTGGTAGCGCTTGATAAACTTACTTACCCGGCAATCCTTGACATCTACATTTATAAAACAAGTTTGCACCATGTTTTCGACACCATTGCCGTATTCGTAATGGTTATTTCTTTTTTCTGGTTGCTGCTGCGCATGATTGATTTTATCGCGTTGATACTAGAGCAGAAAGCGAACCTTACTCAGAGCCAGACTGACAACCAGCTGGTGGTCTTTTTTAAGGATTTTTTTAAAGTGATACTGGTGATCGTGGGCATACTGATGATCCTTAAATTTGGATTTAGCTTTAAGATTACCAGCCTGATAACAGGGCTGAGCCTTGCGGGCGCTGCTGTAGCGCTGGCCACGCGTGAAAGCATAGAAAACCTTATCGCGTCCTTTATAATTTTCTTCGACAGGCCTTTTTCAACCGGCGACCTGGTCAAGGTGCAGAACATTACGGGGACCGTGGAAAAAATAGGTCTGCGCAGCACGAGACTGCGGACAACGCAAAAGACATATGTTACTGTTCCCAATAAACAAATGGTGGACAGCATCATGGACAATCTTACGCTGCAAACGCAGCGGCGGGCATTTATTCAGCTGGAGTTAGATGCCGTGACCCCTCATGAAACTGTTCGGCGCTTAGTAGAAGCCATTGAAGAATTGATTGAGAAAAAAAATGATCGTATAGAAAGCCATACTGTGTTTTTGGCGGACATAGTAAAGAATGCATACATCGTCACGGTGGAGTATTTTACTGCGACGATACCGATGAGTGATTTTAATGAATTGAGGCAGCACATTAATATTTCTATTATTGAAATAATGGAAAGTATGAAGATCAGGCTGTCCGCTAAAGAGTCGGCAAAAGAGGGAATTTAAAGCGAGGCCTTAACTTCCAGTAAAAATGATCTGATCTTTTGCAGGGACTGTATCATCACAAATCTTTCCTGTGATTTCTTATTATTCTTTAAGAAATCTTTCGCCCCTTCGATCGTTAATTTTCTCCTGCGCAGCAGGTCATAGATCAACTGCAGGTTTTTAATGTCAACGGGCCTGAAATGCCTGTCGCCCTTCCTGTTTTTTCTTGGCTTGATAATGTCGAATTCCGATTCCCAGAAACGCAGCAGGGATGCATTCACCTTGAACATCTGTGAGACTTCTCCGATAGCATAATATTGTTTCTGAAAGAGCACATCATCTTCAGGAACATTTACCAGGTCCGCCTCTGCCGCAAAAGTCTTTTGGGATTTCCTTCCCCTTCCTGAAGGCTTTTGAATTTGCCCGGGTATTATTTCCTGCTTTGCCGGAAGCGTTTCAGAGGAATCATTTTTTTCTATATCAGGATCAGGAGTTGATAGAATCCTTTCTTCGCCATCTATTGTTTGAACTTTGTTTTCTTCTGCGATAATGACTGTTTCAGCAAGTGGCCCCTGTGCGTCAAAATCGAATGTTATCTGTGAAGAAGATTTATTCATAACAATCTGTAATTGGTGAAAAAACGGTTTGGGAACGACGGGTACACGCAAAAACTGTGCAGTAAAGATACACCCTCTTAAATAAGGTTAGTAGGCTTATATTCAGTACTTTTGCAGATACTTCTTTTTGCTAAAAATCAACTGATTATCAATTAAATTATGAGTGTAGAAATTCAGGAAATTCTGTCCGTGGTTTCAGCCGGATATGGAGCAGACAGTATACAGGTTTTAGAGGGATTGGAAGCGGTTCGTAAGCGGCCCGCGATGTATATCGGCGACATAGGGGAGAAGGGTCTTCATCACCTGGTGTACGAAGTAGTGGATAACTCAATAGATGAAGCGCTTGCAGGTTATTGTTCGAAAATAGACGTGACCATTCATGAAGATAATTCCGTGTCTGTGCTGGATGATGGCCGTGGCATACCCACGGGAATTAACACTAAGGAGAAACGCAGTGCGCTGGAAGTGGTAATGACGGTATTGCATGCAGGTGGCAAGTTCGATAAGAATACTTATAAGGTATCCGGAGGGCTGCATGGCGTGGGTGTGAGTTGTGTGAATGCATTAAGCTCGAAATTACTGGTTACCGTTTTCCGGGAAGGCAAAATATTTGAACAGGAGTACAGTATCGGCATACCGAAATACCCGGTAAGGGAAATCGGTAAAAGCGATAATACCGGCACACTTGTTCATTTCTGGCCCGACACCTCAATATTTACAGCAGTGGTGTATAAAAAAGATATCCTGGAAGGAAGGCTCCGGGAGCTGTCCTATTTAAACAGGGGCATCACGATCACGCTGACCGACCTCAGGGAAAAGGATGAGGAAGGGAATGTATATGCCAAGACATTTTTCAGTGAAGGCGGCATCATCGAGTTCGTTGAAATGCTTGATAAGAATGCTGGCAGGACACCGTTGCTTCCAAGTGTAATTTATGTGGATGGAAAGGATGAAGCCAGCAATATTGTCGTGGAAGTGGCCCTCTGCTACAATGATGGCTACTCGGAGCATATTTATTCCTATGTCAACAATATCAATACCATTGAAGGGGGAACGCACGTGTCCGGTTTCAGAAAAGCGCTGACACGCGTTTTTAAAAGCTATGGCGACAAGCAGGGAATGTTTGAAAGAGCGAAAGTGGAAATTGAAGGCGATGATTTTCGTGAGGGGTTAAGCTGTATTATTTCTGTCAAGGTTCCCGAACCGCAGTTCGAGGGGCAGACCAAAACCAAGCTCGGCAACAGTGATGTAATGAGCGTGGTCGATAGCACCGTTTCCAAAATGCTGATCATGTACCTGGAGGAAAATCCCAGGGAAGCCAAAAATATCATTCAGAAAGTAGTGCTCGCCGCACAGGCAAGGGCCGCGGCCAAAAAAGCCCGTGAGCTTGTGCAGCGAAAAAGTGTGCTTAGCGGCGGCGGACTTCCCGGCAAACTGGCCGATTGTTCCGAACGCGATCCTGAACGCTGTGAGCTTTACCTGGTGGAAGGAGATTCGGCAGGTGGCACGGCTAAACAGGGCCGTGACAGAAGCTTCCAGGCCATATTGCCACTCAGGGGTAAGATCCTGAATGTGGAAAAAGCCATGGAGCATAAGATATATGAAAATGAGGAAATCCGGAACATGTACACGGCACTCGGCGTTACCGTCGGTACTCCTGACGATCCTAAGGCCCTGAACATCAAAAAACTACGTTACCATAAGCTGATCATCATGACCGATGCGGACGTGGATGGCAGCCACATCGCCACGCTTATCCTTACCTTCATTTACCGCTATATGAAGGAGCTGGTAGAACAGGGATACCTGTTTATCGCGCAGCCTCCCCTTTACCTGGTGAAAAGAGGAAAAGAACAGGCGTATGCCTGGACGGAGGAACAAAGAAAGGGCCTGGTGGAAAAACTAGGCAATGGCAAGGAGGATTCAGTTAACATCCAGCGTTACAAAGGGTTGGGAGAGATGAACAGTGAACAGCTCTGGGAAACCACCATGAACCCGGATACCAGGACGCTGAAGAAGGTTAGTATTGAGAGCGCCGCCGAAGCGGACCGGGTATTCAGCATGCTGATGGGTGATGAAGTGGCCCCCAGAAGGGAATTCATCGAGTCGCATGCTAAATATGCCAAGCTCGATATCTGATGACTGCAACGTTAACAAATAAATATTCCCCGGCTGATATTCAATAATTCCTATCTTTAAAACAGGCTACAGGAGAATAAAACCACTGAAGGCTGCTATTTACTAACCTAAAATAAGAACCATGTCTGAAGTAATCCTCACTGCTTATAACGTTAAGACCAAAGAAAAAAACGTTCCGATTAAAGATGCAATAATTACCAAGACCGCCAAAGGAGCCTACATGGCTCAGGGAAATGATGGCAAAGGCAATAAACTTACTACGCTTTTGGGCCAGCAAAAAGCGCTCGACGCGATCGCTGCAGGTGTTGCAAAACAAGGCTGGTAGACATTCCGATTTTTATGAGGCGAATGGTTGTTGGATGTGCATTTTCCCTGCTATTTCTGCTTGCGGTGAAAAATAGCAGGGCCCAGGTCAGCAATCCTTATCATTTGAATGGGAGTGCCAGTCAGAATAGCTGCCATTGCTATACGCTCACGGAAGGCGTCCCGAACGAGTCCGGTTCTTTATGGAACATAAATAAGATCGATCTCACCCGGTCTTTCGATTTTAAATTTAATGTGTTTCTCGGATGTGCCGATGCCAACGGGGCAGACGGAATGGTATTCGTATTGCAGCCAATCAGTACCAGTGTTGGCTCCGTGGGCCAGGGCCTGGGCTATGCAGGAATTTCACCTTCTATCGGCATCGCTATAGATACCTGGCAGAACAGTGATGATAATGATCCTTCTTACGACAATATCTCTATTCTTAAAAATGGCAATATCATTCACAGCATTACCAATGACGTTGCCATGCCTGTACCGGTACTGGAATCTGGCGGTAATATTGAAGACTGTGCATTTCATACGTTCAGGATCACCTGGAATGCTTCCACGAAATTACTGTCCACCCGGATAGACGGCGCGGACAGGGTTAGCGCCACCATCGATCTGGTTAAAGATATATTTGGAAATGACCCACTGGTATTCTGGGGATTCACCGGAGCTACAGGCGGGTCGTCAAACAAGCAAAAGGTGTGCACTTCACTCAATCCCATTTTCAGTATACCAGAAGGAGAGAACGTCTGCTATCCCACACCGATTAATTTTATCGACAGCTCCACTTCTTTTGGAACCATTGATAAATGGTACTGGGATTTCGGAGATGGCACAACCGATTCCGTTCCCAATCCTCCCACGCATATTTACAGCAAGCCAGGGAAATATGATGTAAAACTTTCTATCGTGGGCAATGATGAATGCTTGTCTGATCCCGGAGTGAAAACAATTGTGCTGGGATCGAAACCTGTTGCAGGGTACCGGTACATTCCTACCCAACCCTGCAAAGGTGTACCGGTAACGATCTCCGATTCCTCAGCCGTTGAATTCGGCACGATCGACAAATGGAACTGGAACATCGCCGGAACAAAATATTCAACAGAAGATCCCGGGGCAATACTTTTATCGGGAACCAACCGGGTTGAACTGACTGTCGGGACACTGGAAGGATGCGTGTCCGCGCAGATGGATGATTCACTAACAATTTTGCCACTGCCCTGCCCGGAATTTTATGTTCCTTCCGCCTTTTCCCCAAACCGGGATGGGCACAATGATGTATTTGAATTTGTTGCCGGTGGAATGGCATCCGTTGAAATGTTTAAGGTGTTTAACCGCTACGGTCAACTCGTGTACTCCTCAGCAGATATTCATGCCGCCTGGGATGGAAAATATAAAGGAACGGACCAGCCCTCCGGAGCCTATATATACCTGATCAGGGGTAAAGATCTTAATGGTAAAGAGCATTCAAAAAAAGGAACTGTTATTTTAGTCCGATAGCATCAGATCCAAAATATTTTCTAACGGATGCGGGTATGCGGATTTTGTTTTCTTCCTGATGATTTTCCAGCAGGGCAGCCAGGATCCTGGGCAGGGCCAGGGCGCTTCCGTTAAGTGAATGCACGAGCTGATTCTTGCCGGTGCCGGACCTGGACCTTATTTTCATCCTGTTCGTCTGGAAGGATTCGAAATTACTGACAGAGCTGACTTCCAGCCATTTATCCTGCGCGGCGCTGTACACTTCAAAATCATACGTAAGCGCGGAAGCAAAGCCCATATCACCGCCGCATAAACGCAGGATGCGATAAGGAAGTTCCAGGGAAAGGATAAGATTTTCTACATGGGCCACCATTTCATCCAGCACATCATAACTTTTTTCCGGGTCAACCAGCTGAACGATCTCGACCTTATCGAACTGATGCAGCCTGTTGAGTCCGCGGACATCTTTTCCATAGCTGCCCGCTTCACGCCGGAAACAGGGCGTGTAGGCGGTCATTTTCACCGGCAGGTCGCTTTCTTTAATGATTTCATCACGGTAAATATTGGTGATAGGTACCTCGGCAGTTGGAATAAGATATAAATTATCAACAGTGGCGTGATACATCTGTCCCTCTTTATCGGGAAGCTGGCCAGTACCATAGGCAGACGCTTCATTGACCATAAAAGGAGGTACGTATTCCAGGTAGCCTGCGGTAATATTATAATCAAGAAAATATTGGATGAGGGAGCGCTGGAGCTTTGCCCCCTGTCCGGTGTAAAAAGGAAAGCCGCTTCCGGTGACCTTGTTACCCAGTTCAAAGTCGATC
>Ga0209512_1000571_pt1 | contig 58118 bp, 60 predicted proteins | sample frozenSSSSmetaG_FD_184142 | JGI IMG/M metagenome (GOLD analysis project Ga0209512, IMG submission 184142) | Glacier valley bacterial and archeal communities from Borup Fiord, Nunavut, Canada, to study Microbial Dark Matter (Phase II) -... | ecosystem: Environmental > Aquatic > Freshwater > Ice >...
CGGACGTGGTGCATGGTGGAATGCCGGAGCAAGCCACATGAATCTGGCGTTTCCTAAGACGTACTTTGATGTAGTCGGGTTGGTTTCGTTGCTGGATACTCAGCGACGCTTCCAGTTTATTCAATGAACCGCCGTATGCGGAACCGCACGTACGGTGGTGTGAGAGGACGGCGGGGGCAATCCCGCCTCCTACTCGATGCTCAATTTTAATTTGCGTTTTAGTTTCATTCTCATTTGGAGAACACCATGATTTCAATCCGCCTTCCCGATGGATCAGAGCGTCAATTTGATGCACCCGTGACGGTAGCGCAAGTCGCCGGCAGCATTGGTGCTGGTCTGGCAAAAGCGGCGTTGGCTGGCAAAGTAAATGGGCAATTGGTGGATACCTCTTTTTTGATTAAATCCAATGCTGATCTGGCGATAATTACGGAAAAAGATCCGGAAGGATTGGATGTGATTCGCCATTCCACCGCACATTTACTGGCATACGCAGTGAAGCAACTTTATCCTGAAGCGCAAGTCACCATTGGCCCGGTGATTGAAAACGGCTTTTACTATGACTTTTCCTACAAGCGATCTTTCACGCCAGAGGATTTGGTGTTGATAGAAAAGAAAATGGTGGAGCTGGCTAAAAAGGATGAAGTTGTTACTTGGAAGGTATTGCCGCGTGACGAGGCGATTGCCTATTTCAACTCAATCGGTGAAGTCTACAAAGCGGAAATTATTTCTTCCATCCCGGCTGACCAGGAAGTTTCTCTTTACAGCGAAGGCGATTTCACCGATTTATGCCGTGGCCCGCACGTGCCATCAACCGGCAAATTGAAAGTATTTAAATTGATGAAGCTGGCTGGCGCTTACTGGCGAGGCGATTCGAAAAACGAAATGCTGCAACGTATTTATGGCACTGCGTGGGTGAAAAAAGAAGATCAGGAAGCATATTTGTTTATGCTGGAAGAAGCGGAAAAGCGCGACCATCGTAAGCTCGGTAAAGCATTGGATTTGTTTCATGTGCAAGAAGAAGCGCCGGGATTGGTTTTCTGGCATGCGAAAGGATGGACCATCTGGCAGATTATTGAGCAGTATCTTCGTGTTGTGTACCAGGACGGCGGTTATCAGGAAGTGAAGACGCCGCAAATTTTGGATCGTACTTTATGGGAAAAAACAGGGCATTGGCAAAATTATCGTGAAAATATGTTCGTGACCGAATCGGAAAATCGCAGCTACGCGATTAAACCAATGAGTTGTCCTGGCCATATTCAAATTTTTAATACCGGTTTGCGCAGTTATCGCGAATTGCCCCTGCGGCTCGGTGAGTTTGGACAATGCCATCGCAATGAAACTTCAGGCGCTTTGCACGGCATTATGCGGGTACGCGGATTTACCCAAGATGACGGTCATATTTTTTGTACTGAAGAGCAAATTGCCGAAGAAGTAACCGCTTTTCATCTGCAAGCCATGAAAGTGTATGCGGACTTTGGCTTTCAGCATGTGGATATCAAAATCGCTACTCGCCCGGATAATCGTATTGGCTCTGACGAAGAATGGGATCGTTCAGAGGAAGCGTTGCGTTCTGCTTTGCGTGCGTGCAATTTAACTTGGGAGGAATTACCGGGTGAAGGTGCTTTTTATGGCCCGAAAGTCGAATATCACTTAAAAGATAGCTTGGGACGTTCGTGGCAAGTGGGTACTGTTCAGGTCGATCCTTCCCTGCCAACGCGTCTGGGGGCGGAATATGTGGCGGAAGATAACTCCCGGAAAATTCCGATGATGGTGCATCGCGCCATTATTGGTTCGATGGAACGTTTTATTGGTATCGTGATCGAAAATTTTGCCGGTGCTTTCCCGTTGTGGTTGTCGCCCGAGCAAATCGCCGTCATGAATATTTCCGAGCAGCAATCTGAATATGCCCTATCTGTGGCGGAAAGCTTAAAGAAACAAGGGTTTAGAGTGAATCTCGATTTGCGTAATGAGAAAATTACCTATAAAATACGCGATCATTCCGTTCAGAAGGTACCTTACATCATCGTTATTGGTGACAAGGAACGGGACGCAAAAACAGTAGCCGTGCGTGCACGAGGCAACCTTGATTTGGGTGTAATGCCCTTATCCACTTTGGTAGAGCGACTTAAAACTGAGATCGCCACCAAAGCGTAACAAGAGGTTGTGTGCAACAGAGCACGGCTAATTTTATTTAATTTTTAAAAGGAAACTGCAATAGCTACTGACAAGTCAACACATCGTATCAACGGCGAAATTACCGCACAAGAAGTGCGTCTTTCCGGCGTTGAAAATGAGCCGCTAGGTATCGTTAAATTAGCTGAGGCAATTCGATTATCTGAAGAAGCCAACGTGGATTTGGTTGAGATTGCACCGAATGCGCAGCCTCCGGTATGTCGATTGATGGATTACGGTAAGTTTAAGTACCAGGAACAAAAGAAAGCGCATGAAACTAAGCTGAAACAAAAAATTGTTTTGGTTAAGGAAGTGAAGTTCAGACCCGGCACGGATGATGGCGATTACAACATTAAACTGCGTAATCTTGTCAAATTTCTGGATGACGGCGATAAAACAAAAATCACATTGCGGTTTCGTGGACGGGAAATGGCACATCAAGATATTGGGATGCGCATGCTGGAACGTCTCAAAGTTGATCTTGAACCCTATGGTCAGGTAGAACAGTTTCCTAAAATGGAAGGTCGTCAGATGGTGATGATTCTTTCGCCGAAGAAAAAGAAGTAACAGGTACCGTATTTATCTGACGTATTGCAGCTTATGTGGTACATCAGGTTAAATGGCAGTGGACTCGATTCCACTGCTTTAATAAGTAAGAGTAGGCATCCAAGAGTAATGAAATCGTTACCACCTGCAATTACATTCAAAATGGAACTATCCTGAACAGGTAGTCAAGTTATGCCAAAAATGAAGACAAAGAGTTCTGCCAAAAAACGCTTTCGCGTTCGTCCAGGTGGAACTATTAAATGTGGCCATGCTTTCAAGCGCCACATTTTGACAAAGAAGACCACCAAGAATAAACGCCAATTGCGTGGTATCACGAACGTTCATGCTGCTGACGTAGTATCAGTCATGCGTATGATGCCGAACGCTTAACCTCATACTCAATACACAGGAGATACCATGCCAAGAGTAAAACGTGGGGTTACCGCTCGTGCCCGTCATAAGAAAGTTCTCAATTTAGCCAAAGGCTATCGTGGACGTCGTAGCAAGGTTTATCGCGTTGCCAAACAAGCAGTTATGCGCGCTGGCCAATACGCTTACCGTGATCGTCGTAACAAAAAACGCGTATTCCGTGCTTTGTGGATCACCCGTATCAACGCTGCGTCTCGTTCACATGGATTGACATACAGCGTATTCATGAATGGTCTTAAAAAAGCCGAAATAGGTTTGGATCGTAAGGTCTTAGCTGATATGGCGGTGATGGACAAGCCGGCATTTGCTGCAATTGTTAATCGGGTTAAGGCTACTTTGGCTGCGTAATTGTTTTATTTGATGCTTTTGTAAACAGAGCATTGTAAAAGAAGCAGGGCAAAGGTTAACCTTTGCCCTGCTTTGTTTTATGAGCCGTACAGAATTTCTCCCCTACCCATGAAACTCAAGCCGGGTGTGGGTTTTCGTAGGGTGGACACGCTTTTATGCCCACCATGGTTGAGATGGCAGAAAAGATCAATAGAACCGACATGGTTGTTTAAGCGATTAAATTTTGTTGGCGGTAATCATGATCAAACGATGGTGGGCATAAAAGCGTGTCCACCCTACGAAAATCCATACTCAGCCTGAGTTTGTGGTAATTCTTTTTATCAAAATCAAATCAGAATAAATTTGAATGAAATCCTTAATCGACCTCGAAGCCAAACTTGTCACGCAAGCCAGCACAGATTTTTTTGCCGCTGAAGATGCTGCCGCTTTGGAAAACGCCAAAGCAAAATATCTCGGTAAAACCGGACAAATCACCGGGCTCATGAAGAGCCTGGGTAAATTGCCGCCGGATGAGCGCAAAGCACAGGGCGCAATTATTAATACGATTAAAGTCAAAATTGAAGATTTGTTAGGAGCGCGTCGTGAGCAACTTGCGAATGCACAAATGCAGGCGCGTTTAAATGCGGAAGCAATTGACATTACCTTGCCGGGTCGTGGTAGGGGAGTAGGCGGTATGCATCCGGTGATGCGCACCTGGGAACGCGTTGAAGAAATTTTTCGCTCCATCGGATTTGATGTGGCAGATGGCCCGGAAATTGAAACAGACTGGACCAATTTTACTGCGCTGAATAGTCCTGAAAATCATCCGGCACGCTCCATGCAAGATACCTTTTATATCGAAGGAAATGACAGCAGCGGCAAGCCCCTATTATTGCGAACACATACCAGCCCGATGCAAGTACGTTATGCACGTATGAATACCGCACCGATCAAAGTGATTGCTCCGGGACGAACTTATCGTGTTGATAGCGACGCGACACATTCACCGATGTTTCATCAGGTCGAAGGATTGTGGATTGCAGAAGATATTAGCTTTGCTGATTTAAAAGGGGTTTATCTTAATTTTGTAAAAGAGTTTTTTGAAACCGACGAGTTGCAAGTGCGATTCCGCCCTTCGTATTTTCCATTCACAGAACCTTCCGCAGAAATTGATATCGCATTTGCCAGCGGCCCACTAAAAGGACGCTGGTTAGAAATTTCAGGCGCAGGTCAGGTGCATCCAAGTGTAATACGCAATATGGGACTTGATTCTGAAAAATATATCGGATTTGCGTTCGGTTCTGGTTTAGAGCGTTTGACAATGCTGCGCTATGGAATCAACGATCTGCGTTTGTTTTATGAAGGCGACTTACGCTTTTTAAAACAATTTAATTAATTTTGAATTAAATTTTGATGGCGGCTTAAAAATGCAATTTTCTGAAAAATGGTTACGAACGATGGTGAATCCGGCTATGGATTCACAAGCATTAGCTCACTTGCTAACAATGTCTGGTTTGGAAGTCGAAGAAACTGAAACGGCTGCGCCACCATTTAGTAATGTAGTCGTGGCACAAATAATCTCTTTTGAAAAACATCCGGATGCTGACCGTTTAAATGTTTGCAAAGTCGATGATGGCTCATCAGGCCAACAGTTAACGATAGTTTGTGGCGCGGCCAATGTGCGCGCCGGAATGAAAGTGGCGTGTGCAAGAGTTGGGGCTGTGTTGCCGCCTGGCGCAGATGGTAAACCTTTCGAAATCAACGAAGGAAAATTACGTGGCGTAGTTTCACAAGGCATGTTGTGTTCTGCCCGTGAACTAAAACTGGCAGAAGACCATGCCGGAATAATGGATTTATCTGATGACGCGCCAATTGGCACATCTATTCGTGACTATTTAGATTTAGATGATCTCAAATTCACACTCAAGCTAACGCCCAATAAAGCGGATTGTTTATCCGTGTTGGGTGTTGCGCGTGAAGTATCAGCGTTAACCGGCGCCCCTTTGTGTGTGCCTGTCACTAAAAAAGTTCCGGTGACATTAAAAGAAACCTTGCCGGTGAAAGTTTCCGCACCCGATTTATGTGGCCGTTTTTCAGGTCGTGTTATACGCGGCGTTAACGCTAAAGCACCAACACCTGATTGGATGAAACAACGTTTAGAGCGTTCAGGCCAGCGACCAGTTTCCGCTTTGGTGGATATTTCCAATTACGTGATGCTGGAAGCAGGACAACCCAGTCATGTTTTTGATTTAGATAAGCTTGCGCTCAGCGGCGGTATTGAAGTGCGCTGGGGCAAAGCAGGAGAGACGATCAAATTATTGAACGGCAATACGGTGAGTGTTGATGCATGGGTCGGTGTAATCTCCACTATAAACGAATCGCCGATATTAGAGTCTCTTGCGGGAATTATGGGTGGCGATGCAACGTCGGTCACTTTGGATACGCAACATATTTATCTGGAAGCCGCGTTCTGGTGGCCGGATGCGATACAAGGACGTGGTCGTCGCTTTAACTTTTCAACTGATGCAGCTCATCGATATGAGCGTGGCGTTGATTTTGCGAAAACGGTAGAAAATATTGAGCGGATCACCGATTTAATTATTTCTGTTTGTGGTGGTGAAGTCGGTCCGGTAGATGATCAGATCATTAATTTACCGAAGCGTTCTCCAGTGAAATTACGCACTGCGCGTGCTGTCAAAGTTATAGGTGTGGCTTTGTCTGATAGTCAGATTGCCGATGTATTTCAACGCCTGAATCTTCCATTTACACATGAGGCGGATGGGTTTTTAGTGACGCCACCTTCCTATCGCTTTGATATTGAAATCGAAGAAGATTTAATTGAAGAAGTAGCTCGGGTTTATGGTTTTGAAAATATTCCTACATTACCACCGGTGGCAGCGTCTGCCATGCGCATACTTCCAGAACATATCCGCTCACTGTTCAAAGTGCGCCGTCAAATGGCTGACCTGGATTATCAGGAGGTGCTTAACTACAGTTTTGTTGAAGCCGGGTGGGAGATTGATTTTGCCAGTAATGCAAATCCAGTCAAAGTGCAAAACCCAATCGCCAGCCAAATGAGTGTGATGCGTTCAAATCTGATAGCGAGTCTGATTGCTAACGCACGTTATAACCTCAACCGCAAAATGAATCGCGTGCGTATTTTTGAAATTGCCTCTGTATTTTTGCGTGACGAAAAAAGTAAGGATGGTGATTTAACAGTGGCCGGATTTAGCGAACCTAAAAAATTAGCCGGATTAGCTTATGGCCCACAAGCAGAAGAGCAGTGGGGGCAAACAACGCGTCAAGTCGACTTTTTTGATGTCAAAGCTGACATCGATGCTTTATTTTCACCCCGGACGTTAAGGTTTAGCAAAGTGGAGCATCCCGCGTTGCATCCGGGACGGTCTGCACAAATTGAATGTGATGGCGACGTTGTTGGCATAGTGGGCGAATTGCATCCTGCTTTGCAGCAAAAGTACGATTTGCCGTTGGCTCCCGTTGTGTTTGAATTGGATGCGTCGGCATTGCAAACCATACGGGTTCCGGTTTATGAGGAAATACCCAGGTTTCAAGCCGTGACACGTGATTTGGCATTGTTAGTAAATCACACGGTTGCAGTGCAGGACGTACTTGATATATTCATGCAGGAACGTGCTGTTAATCCGGTTTGTAAAAACGTGCAAGCTATTGTTTTATTTGATGAATATCGTGGAAAAGGTTTGCAGCAAAATGAAAAAAGTCTTGCATTTCGATGTACCCTGCAAGATACTCATGCCACTTTGCAAGATGAGGTAATTGAGGCGGCAATGGCAGCGTTATTAGACGCGGTTCAAGCGCGATGTGATGCAAAGTTGCGTTCGGTGTTTGTGTAATTTTAATGAGTTAGAAATAGATGAGTAATGAAATTTCGACCGATTTGCAATCTGAACTAGACGTAAATTTGAATCGGGCAAGGCTTGCGGCGCATGATCGTCTTTTGGCAGCTAAGCAACTCTCAACCATGACCAAAGCTGAATTGGCTGAACTTTTATTTGAACAAGTAGGATTAAATAAACGTGAAGCCAAAGAAATGGTGGACACTTTTTTTAATGAAATTCGTAATGCGCTTGAACGTGGCGAAACGGTCAAATTATCCGGCTTTGGCAATTTTCAATTACGTGATAAACCGCAACGTCCAGGTCGTAATCCGAAGACAGGTGAAGAAATCCCAATTTCAGCGCGACGAGTGGTGACTTTTCATGCAAGCCAGAAAATGAAAAGCATGGTCGATAAGACGCTTGAGCCGGCTCAGAACGAGAACGAAAAGCATGAGAATAAAAACGCAGAATAGCAATTCAAAAGCAACTGGATAGTAATTGGAAATAAGCAATGAGCGAGACTTTGCATAAAGACGCCTCTCTGGTTTTACCTGCCATTCCGGCAAAACGTTATTTCACGATTGGCGAGGTCAGTGATTTATGTGGCGTTAAGGCGCACGTGTTACGTTATTGGGAGCAAGAGTTTTCGCATTTGAAACCAGTAAAACGTCGTGGTAATCGTCGTTATTATCAACATCATGAAGTTCTGTTAATTCGTCGGATTCGTGAACTGCTCTATGAGCAAGGCTTTACTATCAACGGCGCCCGGAATCAACTGGGCGGTCAATCCCATCCGGAAGTAAAAGCACCCCAACCAGGCTCCAAAAGGGTTTTATCTGATGACGAGTTAGAAACAGTGCGTACGGAACTAGTTGCTATCCAGAAACTGTTGCGTTTGTGACAGTAAAGACACAGTTTTAGCTGGTTAACTATGAAAATAGAAAAATAATAGTTAGAAAAAGATGGTTGTTTATGTTTGTGGGGTATAATCATCTTTATCGTTGAAGAGCCAGGTTGTAGTGCAAGCACAGGTAGTAATGAAGTATCGGTCTGTCATTTCTTGCTTGGTTGAAACGATCTAACGGGCATCAAGCCCACTAACTGAAATAGGAAATTGTAATGGCAACAGGTACTGTAAAATGGTTCAATGATTCTAAAGGTTTTGGTTTCATCACCCCAGACGAAGGCGGCGAAGATTTATTTGCTCACTTCTCAGCAATCCAATCGGCAGGTTTTAAAACTTTGAAAGAAAACCAAAAGGTTTCATTTGAAGTAACTACTGGTCCTAAAGGAAAACAAGCTTCAAATATTCAGGCTATCTAAGCTAAGGCTTTTAACTGATATTCAAAATTTGTTGAAAAATCCCCGCGTAAGCGGGGATTTTTTTTGGGCTTTCAGCAGAGGATCGTTGGCTGGGATGTCATCCCAGCATCATCTCGGCTATGACCGGTCAGAATCCATAGCTTTTTACCTTTACCTGCCCGGCGCAACCATCCTGCAAACAGGATTGCCTCGCCAAACGCAGTTGATCGTGAGCAAACAATGCTGGGATTACATCTCAGCCTACAACTTTAAATTTGCACATTTAATCACAATTAAAAGTTGCGCAGCGCGTTCAAGCTCTAATACCTAACAAGGAGAAATAAACATGACTCAAATACAATTACCAGCCGGAATGGAAATTACGGGTGAAATCAAACCCGGGTTTGCTTCAATTTTAACTCCCGAAGTATTAACTCTGATCGTTAAACTGACTCGTGCATTTGAGGCGCGCCGACAAGAGTTACTAGCAGCACGTGTAGAACGTGCGGTGCGCATGGATGCCGGTGCGCGTCCTGATTTTTTACCCGAAACTGAACATATCCGGGCCGGTGACTGGAAAATCGCTCCCATCCCCAAAGCGCTGGAATGCCGTCGTGTTGAAATTACCGGCCCGGTAGAACGGAAAATGGTAATTAACGCGCTGAACTCCGGCGCAGACAGTTACATGACTGACTTTGAAGATTCCAACACACCAAATTGGGATAACCAAATCACCGGTCAGCTAAACATGCGCGACGCAGTGCGTAAAACCATCAGCATGGAGCAAAATGGCAAGTTTTATAAATTAAATGACACCACTGCAACGTTAGTAGTTCGTCCGCGCGGTTGGCATTTAGATGAAAAGCATGTACTCGTCGATGGCAACCGCATTTCAGGTGGCATTTTTGATTTTGCCGTATTCATGTTTCACAACGCGAAAGAGCAATTAGCACGCGGTGCAGGACCGTATTTTTATTTGCCCAAAATGGAATCGCATTTAGAGGCGCGTTTATGGAACGATATTTTTGTGATGACGCAAAATGAATTAGGCATCCCGCAAGGCACCATCAAAGCCACAGTATTAATCGAAACCATTCTTGCCGCATTTGAAATGGATGAGATTTTGTACGAGCTGCGCGAACATAGTTCAGGACTAAATGCCGGACGTTGGGATTACATTTTCTCCTGCATTAAAAAATTCAAAAACGATAAAGATTTTTGCTTAGCCGATCGCGCCAAAGTCACCATGACAGCACCGTTTATGCGCGCCTACGCTTTGCTGTTATTAAAAACCTGCCACAAGCGCAACGCACCGGCTATTGGTGGAATGGCCGCGCTAATTCCCATTAAAAATGATCCGGAAAAAAACGAAATCGCGATGAGCGGAGTTCGTACCGACAAAGCACGTGACGCAACCGATGGTTACGATGGCGGTTGGGTAGCGCATCCTGGTTTAGTCGATTTAGCGATGACTGAATTCAAAAAAGTGCTCGGTGATCAACCGAATCAAATTGAAAAGCAGCGTCCAGACGTGAATGTGACAGCAGCTGATTTACTGGCCTTCCAGCCTGAAACACCCATCACCGAAGCGGGTTTGCGTTACAACATTAACGTCGGCATTCATTATTTAGGCGCTTGGTTAGCGGGCAATGGTTGCGTGCCGATCCACAATTTAATGGAAGATGCCGCGACAGCTGAAATCAGCCGTTCCCAAGTCTGGCAATGGATACGTTCGCCCAAAGGTATCTTGGATGACGGCCGCAAAGTTACAGATACGATGGTGCGCGCGATGATTCCTGAAGAGTTGGTGAAAGTGAAGGCGTTAGTAGGTGCCGGAACTACTTACGATCGTGCAGCGCAAATCTTTGAAGAAATGTCGACGTCCGATACGTTTGCTGAATTTTTGACGTTACCGTTGTATGAAGAGATTTGACTAGAAAATTATGCTACCGGTGAATCATTCTGATATCGTTGCTGCCACCCAAACCTGGCTGGAAAAAGCCGTCATCGGTTTGAATTTTTGCCCGTTCGCCAAAGCGGTACATGTGAAGCGGCAAATCCGTTATGTAGTGAGCGACGCCACCAATGCGCTTGATCTACATTCCGATTTGCTGCGCGAAATCCAGTTTTTGCGTAATGTTGATCCAGATGAAATTGAAACCACGCTGCTAATTCATCCCAACGTGTTAACTGATTTTTTAGACTTCAATGATTTTTTAGATGTGGCTGATGCGTTGTTAGAAGAGCTCAATGTTGACGGAGTTTTGCAAATCGCCAGCTTTCATCCGAATTATCAATTCGCTGGCACCAAGCCGGATGATATTGAAAATTACACCAACCGTTCTCCCTTCCCGACGTTGCATATTTTGCGCGAAGCAAGCATCACACTTGCGGTCGATTCCTTTCCTGATACCGATGACATTTATTTGAACAATAAAGAAACGCTGAGTAAATTAGGTGTGGATGGTTGGCGTAACCTGTTTTCATCAAAGGAATAAAATTAAGTCCGTGCCGGATAAATTTAGCAAACCTATCTGATAACAGGTTTGCCCCATTTCCGGTTTGCGGAGAAAAGCGCCAACTACATTAAACGTCCAATAAGCTTATACCCCTCGCCACTCAAGATTCCGGTTATAACTCGCGTCTTTTCCGTCTGGACTGCGTTGCTCGTCGTTGCCCTAGCCCAGTATGTCGACTCCTCAAACCTTACCGGACCAAAGACAGTATCTGCGAATCTCTAATTTATCCTCAAACTGACCGGCTTCAATTTAGATTCCAACTTTCGTCCTTTACGTGCGCGTTTACCAATATGCGGAGCTAAATTGTTGGCGGACAAACTGACTTCTTGCGGCTTGGAAGCACGTCCGATTCCGCTCACAGTAACGCCTTTTTGTGAGATGGCCTGAACAGCTAACAGTTTTTCACCCTCTTCCAAATCCATCAAAATCACACCTTTTCCACCACTGGCTAAATGTTTGCATTCGTTCAAACCAAACACCAACAAGCGGCCATTTTCAGATAAACAAGCGATCGCGCTGGTTTCAGTTGTGATGATGGTCGGTGCAATTAATTCATCACCTTCATCCAGATTCATAAATGCTTTTCCTGCTTTCATGCGACCGGTCATGTCATCTACGTTAGCGGTAAATCCCATGCCACCGCTACTTGCAAGGTGTAAAACGGTGGCGGCGTCGCCGGCAAAATAATGCAAAATGCGGGTGCTGCTGGCGAGGTCAATCAGGCTGGTGATCGGTGCGCCATCGCCGCGTGCGCCCGGCAACGAAGCAACGGGTACCGAATACACGCGTCCGTTAGAACCAAATGCGAGTAGATTTTCTACGCTGCGACATTCGAACGTGGCGTGTAATGCGTCGCCGGTTTTAAAAGTAAATTGATGTGCGTCATGTCCATGCCCGGTGCGTGCGCGTAACCAACCTTTTTGTGAGATGACCACAGTGACTGGCTCGTCGATTACTTTTTGCTCAATGACTGCTTTCTCAGCAACCTCAATTAACGTACGACGCGCATCACCAAATTGTTTTTGATCCGCTTCAATTTCTTTAATAATTTTACGTTTCATCGAAACCGGGTTTTGCAATAATTCTTGCAAGCCAGCTTGTTCAGTACGTAACGCGGCTAACTCTTGTTCAATCTTAATAGTTTCTAAGCGTGCTAACTGACGCAGACGGATTTCTAAAATATCTTCGGCTTGACGATCAGATAATTTAAACGCATTGATCAAAGCCGGTTTTGGTTCGTCAGATTCGCGAATGATGCGGATGACTTCATCAATATTTAACAGCACCGCCATCCGGCCTTCTAAAATATGAATCCGGTCTTCTACTTTTTGTAGCTTAAATTCAGAACGACGCGTGACGGTATCAAAACGAAACGCCACCCATTCAGAAATAATTTCCAACAAACTTTTTTGACGCGGACGACCATCGCCGCCAATCATCACCAGATTCATTGATGCATTCGTTTCCAACGAAGTATGCGTCAGCAGAATTTGCATCAATTCAGCGCTACTTTGATTTTTGGATTTTGGCTCAAACACCAAACGCACCGGCGCATCTTTCCCGGACTCATCGCGTATCGCATCGAGCACACCGAGCATTAATTGCTTTAAGTTTTGTTGTTCGGTCGTGAGCGATTTTTTGCCCAATTTAATTTTCGGATTAGTGCACTCGTCAATTTCTTCCAATATTTTCTGGCTCGATGTGCCAGGTGGCAATTCGGTAATGATCACTTGCCATTGACCACGCGCTAATTCTTCAATTTTCCAGCAAGCGCGTACTTTTAAACTCCCGCGACCTGTTTGATAAATTTCGGAAATGGTGGAGGCTGGGCTGATAATTTGTCCGCCACCAGGAAAATCAGGGCCGGGCACAATTTGTATTAACTCATCGTGCGTCAGTTTGGGATTTTTAAATAAGGCAATCGCGGCTTGTGCAATTTCAGATAAATTATGCGATGGAATTTCTGTCGCTAAACCCACGGCGATACCGGACGCACCGTTCAATAACACCATCGGCAAGCGAGCCGGTAATAATTTTGGTTCGTTGCTGGAACCATCGTAGTTGGGTTGAAAATTGACTGTGCCCAAATCAATTTCATCCATCAGCAAACCGGCAATCGGCGTCAATCGTGCTTCGGTATAACGCATTGCCGCAGCACCGTCGCCGTCACGCGAACCAAAGTTACCCTGACCGTCGATAAGCGGATAACGCAATGAAAAATCCTGCGTCATGCGTACCAGTGCGTCATAAACTGACTGGTCGCCGTGCGGATGTAATTTACCCAATACTTCACCGACCACCAATGCTGATTTGCGTGGTTTGGCAGCGGAAGTTAAACCGAGTTCATTCATCGCATACAAAATACGGCGTTGCACGGGTTTTTGTCCGTCACAGACATCGGGCAGTGCGCGACCCTTGACGACTGAAATGGCGTAGTCCAGATAAGCGCGTTCGGCGAAGGTGGCTAACGTAATAGATTCGCCATCATCCGGTGGGACAGGCGGCTCGGTTAACGTTGGTGGTGCAGGAGGTGACGGCGGGGTGTTGTCTTCAATAAATAATTCGGTTTGTGTTGTCATGGCGTTTTAATATTTTTTTAAAATTAAATAACGATATTTTTTAGCTGTGAACTGCATTGTTAACTCTCTCCCGTGAAACAGCTGAATACGGCATTTTTTGTAGGGTGGGCACGTCTTTGCGCCCACCATCTTTGTGATGCCAGGAAAGGTAAATAAGTCATAACGATTGATAAGTTATGGAAATTATTTGAGGATGCGATTGATCAAACATGGTGGGCACAAAAGCGTGCCCACCCTACGAATTAAATATCCGCTTCAACCTCGTTACCATGTTCTTCAATCCAGGTGCGTCGCGCCGCGGCTTCGCCTTTACCCATCAACATCATAAAGCGGGCTTCCGAATTCAGTTGATCAACTTCGCCCAACGCAACTGGTAATAAGCGGCGCGTATCCGGATTCATGGTGGTTTCCCATAACTGTCCGGCGTTCATTTCTCCCAGGCCTTTAAAGCGCGCAATGCTCCAGCTGCCTTCTCTGGCGCCTTCTTTGCGTAATTTATCTTCAATCGCAATGAGTTCGCCTGCATCCAAAGCGTAGATTTTTTGCGCTATTTTTTTTCCACGTGCCGGTGCATCAACCCGGAACAGCGGTGGTCTGGCAACGCAAATGTGGCCGGTTTCAATTAGCTTTGGGAAATGTTTGAAAAACAAGGTCAGCAACAAAACTTGAATGTGTGAACCATCGACGTCAGCATCCGACAAAATACAGATTTTTCCGTAGCGCAGGTTTGTTAAGTCGGGTGTGTCGTTCAGGCTGTGCGGATCAACGCCAATCGCCACCGCGATGTCGTGAATTTCGTTGTTGGCAAATAAGCGATCACGGTCGGTTTCCCATGTATTTAAGACTTTGCCGCGTAACGGCAAAATGGCCTGGAATTCTTTGTCGCGCCCCATTTTGGCTGAACCGCCCGCAGAATCTCCTTCGACTAAAAACAGTTCATTGCGGCTGATATCAGTCGATTCGCAATCGGTTAGTTTGCCAGGCAACACCGCTACACCGGAAGATTTTCTCTTCTCGACTTTTTGTGAGGAACGCAAACGTGATTGGGCTTGTTTGATAACCAGTTCTGCTAATTTTTTTCCGTAATCAACGTGATGGTTCAGCCATAATTCCAGCGGAGATTTGCTGAAAGTGGAAACTAATCGCACCGCATCACGTGAATTCAACCGTTCTTTAATCTGACCTTGAAATTGGGGGTCAAGCACTTTGGCCGACAAGACAAAAGAAGCGCGTGCAAAGACATCTTCCGGCAATAATTTCACACCTTTTGGTAGCAAAGCATGGAGTTCGACAAAGTTTTTAATCGCACCAAATAAGCCGTCGCGCAAACCGGATTCATGTGTTCCGCCCGCTGGAGTGGGAATCAAATTGACGTAAGATTCGCGCACCACATTGCCTTCTTCGCACCAGGCTACAATCCAGGCTGCGCCTTCACCTTCGGCGAATCCTTCTGTGTCGGCGGTGGCATATCCGGCACCTTCAAATAGCGGGATCAATGTTTCGTTAGTCAACGATTCGGTCAGGTAACCGCGCAATCCTTGATCGTATTGCCATTCCAACGTTTCTTTCGGCGCGTGCAAGGTGACTTTAACGCCAGGAAGCAATACCGCTTTGGAACGCAACAATCGTTGCAAATCACTTTGTGACAGATGTGGAGAATCAAAATATTTCGGGTTAGGCCAGATGGTGACTCGTGTACCCGATTTTTTATCACCGCGTGTCTGCGGTTGAGTGGTAAGTGGCTTAACTACGTCGCCATTAGCAAAGGTAATTTGATGCACACCACCATCACGCCAGACGGTGATTTCTAATTTGCTGGAAAGTGCATTAGTGACTGAGACGCCAACGCCATGCAGACCACCGGAAAAGGAATATGCACCGCCAGAACCTTTATCAAATTTGCCGCCAGCGTGCAGACGGGTGAACACAATTTCCACTGTCGGCACTTTTTCTTCTGGATGTAAACCAACCGGAATGCCACGACCGTTGTCTTCCACGGTCACACTGCCGTCCGGATTTTGGGTGACGACTATATGTTTGCAATAACCGCCTAATGCTTCGTCCGATGCGTTATCAATCACTTCCTGAATAATATGCAGTGGATTCTCAGTGCGGGTGTACATCCCGGGTCGTTGCTTGACGGGTTCTAATCCTTTTAAAACGCGGATAGATGATTCGCTGTAGGCAGCTGGTGTAGATTTTTTGGTTGACATGCGTTGGTGTGAAAGTGGGTTAGTGAAGTGCCGGCTGGTGAAGCCAAAGCGCGGAAGTATAGCAGGGAGCAGTCAAAAAGTACTGATGTTTTATACAGTTTGCAGGGCCTCCGCATGAAGACCCGCAGTTTTAAAAGCTAAGCCGATGTGTAGGTTGGGCTAACGCTTTATCAGCCCAACATTCTGCGCAGAATGTTGGGCTGATAAAGCGTTAGCCCAACCTACGTGAGAGCCACTGTTTATCATGGTCTTCGTGCGGAAGCCCTGATACAGTTTGGTTGGAGGCAACGGTAAGGCGGAAACTGGTAGGCTGGGATGCAATCCCGGCATCATCGCTCACTCTTAAGCGAGTAATTTAACTAAGCTTGGCGATGTAGCCCGGAAGAACTATCTGATGTTGGAATTTTATCCTGCCATAGCAAAGGATAGTGCTGGGATTGCATCCCAGCCTACGAGTGCATGCCTTTAGTATTGGAAGAATATTAGATCACTGAAGAATCCTCTGGCGAGTAGAAGCATCCTCAGGTTTTATATTTTTACCTGTTACGGAAACAAATAATCTTATTAGGTTTCATATACATTTAGTGCATCTAATGGATCGTTAAAGCTTGATTCATCCAGCGCTGTCCCTACGCGGAAAATACATTTATATAAACTTTGCAGACGAAATTTTTCTGAATCATTCGATGGTTCATTTGGTATACCAATTAAATTCTTCGCCCCCAAATAAAAATGCCTTTTTCCATCCGGGTCTCGGGATTGGGAGCATATCGTTAAGAAAGGCAGAATGCTGTTGAAGGTGCGTGAATCAGCATTTAACAGATCTTCTTTTCTGAGCCCATCGAGGCACAGCGAAGAAAATACTTCGTTCATTAAGTCGGGTATATTTTTATTTTGTTCAACTGGATTTGTCGGCTGTGTTTGAGGTAATGGTGTGTATTTAGCTGGTGGTTGCATTTCAATACTCTAATTTGAATTAATAAGATGGTTTAAATTCATTTAGCTAACTAAATCTAGCGTTCTGGATTTAACGTTCTGGGTTTAGCATTATTGATTGCTGCAATAGTGCTTCATGAAGACGGTCAAATTATCGGGAAATGGGGCGTTATGGCGTAGTGGGGTAAACCCTTAATTGAAAATTATTACCTTTATTTACTCAACACCCGCATGCCGCGCTCCAATCCTTCTATCGTCACCGGAAACATCCGGTTCCCCATCAACTGACGAATCACCGCAATCGATTGGCGGTATTCCCACAAACCTTCCGGCTCCGGGTTAAGCCAAATTGATTTGGAAAACGTGTTAGTTAATCGTTGCAACCAGATTGCGCCAGCTTCATAGTTGTTGTATTCCAGCGAGCCGCCTGGTTGTAAAATTTCATACGGACTCATCGTGGCGTCGCCCACAATAATTAATTTTGTGGTGACAGGGTATTTGTGCAGAATGTCCCAGGTCGGAATTTTTTCAGCGTGGCGGCGTAAATTATTTTTCCATAAATAATCGTAGACACAATTATGGAAATAAAAAAATTCCATGTTTTTGAATTCGGTTTTTGCCGCAGAAAACAATTCTTCGGTGCGGGTGATGTGATCATCCATGGAACCACCAACGTCAAATAGCATGAGTACGTTAATGTGATTTTTTCGCTCCGGCTGCATTTTGATATCGAGGTAACCGGCATTTTGCGCGGTGGCGTGTATCGTGGCGTCTAATGCCAATTCTTCGTCATGACCTTGTCGCGCAAATTTGCGTAACCGGCGCAGCGCGATTTTGATATTGCGCGTACCTAATTCGCGGTCGGAATCATAATCCCGATAAGCGCGTGCTTCCCACACTTTAACCGCGCTCCGGTTTCCACCTTTGCCGCCGATGCGTATGCCTTCCGGATTTGTTCCACTGTGACCGAAAGGAGAAGTACCTCCGGTTCCTATCCATTTGTTGCCCCCTTCGTGGCGTTCTTTTTGTTCTTTGAGTAGTTCATTCAAGCGATCCATTAATTTGTCGTAACCAAATTTTTCAATAGCCGCTTTTTGTTCCTCAGTTAATTCGCGCTCAACACGTTTTTTTAGCCATTCAAGCGGAATCTCCGGATGCAGATCAAATAGTGATTCGACGCCTTTGAAATACATTCCAAAAGCCTGATCAAATTTATCAAAATTCGCTTCATCTTTGACCAGAATAATGCGCGCTAAATAATAGAAATCATCTAATGAAGCAGAAGCGATATTTTTTTGCAGCGCGTCCAGCAACACCAAAAATTCGTTAATTGAAACTGGAATTTTGGCGTCTTTGAGAGCGAAGAAAAAACCAATTAACATGACGCGATATTCTGATTAAGTTTGAAACTGAGATTCTGTTGTACACCGCTCCATTCGGAATTCAAAATACTGTAGATAACGGTGTCACGAATACGACCATTCGGTAAAACCATGTGGTTACGCAAAATGCCATCGCGTTTGGCTCCTAAACGTTCAATGGCACGTTGTGAGTTTTGGTTTAACCAATCGGTACGAAATTCCACGGCATGGCACTGGAGTTGTTCAAAAGCGTGGCGCAATAAAAGCAATTTGCATTCGGTATTGACCGCGCTGCGTTGCACCCGTTTAGCGTACCAGGTGTAGCCAATTTCCAGTCGTTTATGTTTTGTTTCAACATTGCAATAACGTGTGGTGCCGACAATGTCACCAGAAAAATTTTCACGCACAACAAAAGGTGATGCTGTTTGCTCACTTTGTGAAGTGAGTGCTGTTTCTAACCAAAGCGGCATTGCTTCCGGCGTGGGAATTGTGGTGAAAAATAAGTTCCAAAGCTCTCCGTCAGACACTGCATCCTGAAGGCCGGTTAAATGCGCCGGTGAGAGCGGTTCTAAAGTAACAAAGCGTCCTGCTAACGTAATTGGTTTCATCGGATTCATCTTTATCTATTTTGGCGCGACATCATCATAATGCGTTCAAACAAATGCACATCTTGTTCGTTTTTCAGTAACGCACCATGCAGCGGGGGCACGATAAGTTTTTGATCTTTGCTACGCAACGCTTCAATCGGAATATCTTCTGCTAACAATAATTTCAACCAATCTAATAGTTCTGAAGTTGATGGTTTTTTCTTGATACCGGGAATGTCACGCACTTCATAAAAACTGGTTAATGCTTGTGCCAGCAAATCATTTTTTAAAGTTGGAAAATGTACCCGGACAATTTCTTGCATCGTCGCTACATCGGGAAATTGGATGTAATGAAAAAAGCAGCGCCGCAAAAATGCATCGGGCAAATCTTTTTCGTTATTGGAAGTGATGATCACTAACGGTCGGTGCACGGCGCGTATCAGCTCACGTGTTTCATACACATAAAATTCCATGCGATCGAGCTCGCGTAACAAGTCGTTAGGAAATTCAATATCGGCTTTGTCAATTTCATCAATCAATAAAACAACTGGTTGATTCGCTGTAAATGCTTGCCACAAAACGCCTTTGACAATGTAGTTGTGTATATCTTTGACACGCTCATCACCTAATTGCGAATCACGCAATCGCGACACGGCGTCATATTCATACAAGCCTTGCTGCGCTTTGGTGGTCGACTTAATGTGCCATTGCAGTAGTGGCATATTGAGCGCGCCAGCCACTTCTTCCGCCAACATAGTTTTACCGGTGCCGGGTTCACCTTTGATTAACAACGGACGTTGCAATTTAAGCGCGGCATTGACGGCCAGTTTTAAATCATCGGTGGCGACGTAACTCGCCGAGCCTTCGAAACGGGGTGAGGATATTTTCATGAGTGTGCCAACTTTGATGGGATAAAAGAAAAATGCGGGTAGTTGTAAGTATAGACTTTAGTGAAAGTTGGCGTAAAAGTTGGAATAAAAGTGAACGGTAATAAATTACTGCGCACACCTACTTTCTTGAATTGATTGCAATTTTAAAACCGGTAGAGCAATGACAATGGACGTGGCTTTGTAACGAAAAATCCCTTTCCGAATGAGTAAGCTGTGTTGAAGTAAGCAAGAATGTACTTGCGAAATTCTGAATAAATGATAGCCTTAAGCACATCACTCTCCCATCAACACGTTTGAGTTGGTGGAATAAAAGTGATGTTTTTTGCTGGATGAATTGGAATAGATGCAAAATAAAACCAGAGAAGTAATTCGGTACAAAGCGGTGGTGGTCAGTTATTGATTTATCACTTTTTTGGTCGTGATTTTATTTGTTCTCGTTAAAATGTGATACTTAATTAAAGGAAAATCTAATGAATACAACAAAACAAACAGTGAATAAGTTTCTTTTTGCCGCAGTGATTGCTTTCGCATTCGCTGGATTTAGTAACCAGGTAGCAGCAGCGCCAACCAAGGAAGATTTGGCGAAAGATTCTGAGCTGGCTCTGGAACAATTGTATAAAAGTAATCCTGTTGCTGAAAAAATTGGTAAACAGGCGAAAGCGATTCTGGTTTTTCCAAAGATCGTCAAGGCCGGATTTATTTTTGGCGGTGCGTATGGTGAAGGCGTGCTCATGAATGCTTCGAAGAGTGGTATGAAAGTGGATGGTTATTACAATTCGGTTACCGCATCGTGGGGATGGCAAATCGGCGCGCAGTCTTATGGCTACGTCGTATTTTTGATGAACAAAAAAGCAGTGAATTATCTTAAAAAATCAGATGGCTGGTCAATTGGTGTTGGACCGTCTGTCGTTGCTGTTAATGAAGGAATTGCCAAAGACCTTTCTACGACAACATTGAAAGATGATGCATACGCGTTCATTTTTGATCAGGCAGGACTTATGGCTAGCCTGAGTATCGAAGGAACGAAGATTTCTCATATCAAGCCAAAATCTTGATTTGTAGTAGTTCTTGGTAGTCAGTTAAGCTAAATTCAGTTTGACTGGCTACCCGATAATGATCAGTAGCAAACAATGTATTTAGACATCAGTTTATATAGCGTCAAAGTAAGCTTATTAATGTAATTGTGTGATCCGTCTTACGTGCGTGATGTCGATGCAAGCCCCCCGCACTGAAAAAGGCGTAAAAGTAATATTAGTCTCCAAGATCTGGCTCGTGAAACCACGAAGACAAGCGATAAAAAGACATTTTTGTTGTAATTTTTTAAGGAGTACATCATGGGCACGATTCTATTAGTTATTCTGATACTCATTCTTTTGGGCGTTATACCGACCTGGCCGCATAGTCGCAGCTGGGGCTATGGACCAAGTGGAATATTGGGTGTAATTCTCATCATTTTGATTATCATGCTGCTCACGGGCAGGCTGTAAGCCCTACGTTTTATGATGGGGTTCGACAGGGAGAAGAAAAATGCTTGAGACCATTGCCATCATCTTTTTAATCCTTTGGATTTTGGGTTTAGTCAGTTCATATACGATGGGCGGATTTATTCACATCCTTCTGGTCATCGCCGTTGTTGTAGTGTTGATTCGGCTCATTCAAGGTCGAAAATTGTAGTTGTGCTGGCTGAGTGAACGTGTTGAGTGATTGCGCCCGGAATTCAGGGGTTGAACATTATTCTGTTTTTGTCAAAGGAGAGATCATGAATGCAATTAAGATCGTAGCGCTCGTACTGCTTGTTGCAGGTGTCCTGGGGTTAGCTTATGGCAGTTTTAGCTACACTAAAGAGACGCATGAAGCGAATATAGGGCCGCTCCAACTTTCGATTAAAGACAAAGAAACCGTTAATGTCCCACTTTGGCTAAGCATTGGGGCCATTGTCGCTGGCGGCGCACTTTTGCTTTTTGGAGGGAAGGGGCGTTAAGGTGAGTTAATCGTCATCAGATGAAGTGTTAGTTATCAAGATTTAGGCATGAAAGTTTATGCTGACGGATGTAAAAATTTCTATGTGTTCCGTAATTTCCTTCTATTCTTCCTTCTACAGAGCATATTTGCACGTGGACTGGAGCAGCCTGTTCAGGTAAAATGGCGCGTTTTTTGAGGCAAGATTGGGTTAAAAGTAATGAGCAAGGCGGTCGTTTTATCTTCGGACTGCAATCAACTTTTGTACAGTTTTCGCCCCGCAATTCTCACCACCCTTATTCCAACTCATTTTTTATTATGAAAAATTTATCTGTATTAGTTGCAGTTGCGGCATTCGTTTTGTCCGCATTTGTTGTGACAAGTGTGGTCAATGTCGCTGCGGCAGCAGACGTCGTTGGCAATGCCAAAGCGGCTGACAATAAAGTGGCAATGTGTATCGGCTGCCACGGAATTCCTGGTTATAAAGCTACTTTTCCTGAGGTTTATCAGGTGCCTAAGTTGGGTGGGCAAAACGCTAAATATTTGGAAAATGCGTTGCATGCCTATAAAAAAGGAGATCGCACGCATCCGACAATGGATGGGATCGCAAAGAGTTTGTCTGATCAGGATATCGCTGATTTGGCCGCGTATTATGCGCAACAAAAATAAGAACGTTGAAAGATTCCAATGAAAAAATTATTGTTAATTGTCAGCGCTGTAATTTCATTAATTCTCGCCGCCAATTCGTGGGCTGGTGGTGACATTAAAGCAGGTAAACTCGCAGTAGAAAAATTTGGTTGTGTCGCGTGTCATGGAGCAGACCTTAATACGTCAATTGATCCGTCTTACCCCAAGCTGGCAGGCCAGCATCAGGATTATTTGGCGCACGCATTGGTGGCTTATCAACGTGGTTCAGAAGTACGTAATGGACGTGTGAATGCGATTATGAATGGTCAGGCAAAAGCGTTGTCATCGAAAGATATACAAAATATGGCTGCTTATATTCACAGCTTGCCGGGAAATTTGGTAGTTCAGAAATAACTAGTTCAGAAATAACTGAGCTTATTTCGTTTTAATAAAAAGCCACGCTGGAAAATTAGCGTGGCTTTTTATTTGTCATCATTTTTTGTATCGCTTCAATATAAGCTGCGCCATCAAACGGCATACCATTGCGTTGCGATTCCCAGATCTTAAGTGCCAGACACTCCATCATGATGTGATGCGCTTCATGTTCTGATTGAAGCCGTTCTGCCAATGTATTAAATAGCGCTGTGATTCCGGTTGGTTGGTTAATGGAAATTTGTTCTGTGATAGTTAAGTGCAACGCCAGATGCAGAAAAGGATTCGTTTTTCCTTGTTCAACGGAATAATCCGCTTCTAACGCTGCATTCAGATCAGCCAGATCTGTTTCATATTCCGGATGCTGAATAATCCAATGCGAAGCCATGGATTCCAAAGGCGTTAAAATTTCACGCGCTACCGTTTTTCGATAAGTTTCGCAAAAAAATCGACGTGAATCTTGTTGAGTAGGGTTGAACATGTAAGTTAAAAATGTAGGGGAGATTTCAGAACCGACATTGTACGGGTAAGCGATGTTTTTCCAAATAACACTCTCTGTTATGATCCTGTTTTTTCACCAACGAGGAATCATCATGTCTGATAACGCCGCTTCAGTTTCATTTGCCACTTTATTTACAGACGCACGCTCGCATAGTTTCTGGCTTGATAAATCAGTTAGTAATGAGCTGTTGCAGCAAGTTTATGATTTGGCGAAATGGGGTGCAACTTCTGCTAATTGTTCACCAGCGCGTATCGTGTTCGTGAAGAGTGTGGCAGAAAAAGAAAAGCTTGTGGCCTGCATGGATCTGGGAAATCACGAAAAAACCAAGACTGCACCGGTGGTGGCAATTATCGGGATGGATATGGAATTTTATGAAAAATTACCGCAACTATTTCCGCATGCCGATGCCAGATCATGGTTTGCCGGTAACCAGCCAGTCATTGATTCAACCGCTTTCCGTAATAGCACATTGCAAGGAGCCTATTTAATGCTGGCTGCACGGGCGCTTGGATTGGATTGTGGACCGATGTCTGGTTTTAATGCAGATAAAATCAATGCTGCTTTTTTTGCGGGTAGCAGTGTAAAAGCAAATTTTGTTTGTTGTCTTGGATATGGCGATGCAAGTAAATTATTTCCTCGCTCACCACGGCTAGCTTTTGAAGAGGCTTGTCGTATTGTTTAGAAATTAGTAGTTAAAAGGGGCTTTGTCCGGCAGGAATATTACTCCACCGGACAAAGCCCCTTTAACTACCATCTGACCGGTTTTATCGCATCCTGTTTTCAACCGGGACAACGGGTATATAGTGACCCCCTACGCTTTGACGCCCCATATTATTTTGAGCTAACGGCCTTGAATCACAGGCTATATATTTTTCCATTCCGTCAATGAGACGTGTAAATACCAAAACCGTAAATGCGCCTTGTACTGCATGAGTGCCATCTTGAGGAAGGATATTATGACTAAAGATATACCCTTGATCTAACATTAACGCCTGAAGCTCGCCTTCGATTAAATACGTACCAGGCACATCTAAATCTTCGCTAATTTCAAATCCGGCTGGTAAGCTATTTACAAAAAAAGCGTTAAATGCTTTTTGAATTTCTGCAGGAGACTCCAGAGTTTGGGAGTAAACTTCAAAGCTTCGCCATAGTTCATCATAATTTTGGCTAGAATTAAATATCCGTTCATTAATTTGAAGATTTGATTTATCACGGAAATCTTCTACTTTTAAGTTACTTTGAACGTAACTCAATGCATAATTTTTACATATGGCGAAATCAGGAATTACTTTTTTTAATGCGTTAAATCTGTCCAAAGGGGAATGATCGGAAATCGAGTTTGTGCGTCGAATGCCAGTGTTAGATTTTTCTTCGAGTTTTGGTGCAAATATATTTTGTGCGTCGCGTATTTCACCTAACCGTTTTCTGGATACGGATATATCGTATGGGGTATTCGTTACTTGGGAAACCGCCATATCACCACAATATCCTCCGCCACCTTCTCGTAGCCTCGTGTACTGCGCGCCATTGGCATCTAAAACAATTTTACTTCGTTGAGGTTGTTGCATTGAAGTCGTGGTAGTGGCTTGACTGCTTCTACCAACTAACAGAGTAGTTGAGCTAAATAATTCCAGGCTGCGTAGTTTTTCTTGTTTTTGTTCGGTAGTGAGTTTATGGCTTGGGTCAGATGCGCTGGTAATTAACAGATCTGAACTGCGAGCCACATAGTTATTTACTTTTGAAAGTAAGTCTACTTCTGTTTTTATTGATTTTTTGATGCTTTCAATATTTTTTTCAATAATAACGAATTGTTCAGCGTGGTTGGCCAAATGCCCGTTAAGTAGGTTGGGCTTGTGTAACTCCAGGGATAATTCATCATACTTACTGAAAGCATTTTCAAGCTGCACAATTTTTTCTTTATTCGATGACGTTTCAATGCGAGTCAAAATTTCTCTAAAAACTTCACCGCCTTTAGAAGGTACGCTCAACTTTTTTACTGCGTCCACTAATCCATCAAATAGCGGTTTTGTTTCAGGATGAACTGGAACAGAAGTTGGGGTCAGGCGAATTGTTTCCATAATTTTCTTAGCTCTTCGTGATTTTGTGTAACTAATTTGATATTGCGTCAGCGGCCATTATATAGGTAACAGCCATAACGAAAACTACGGTTAACCCTTATGTAGAAACCACAATTCTTGCTTTTATTCCTCTGTCGTCCGGCGGAATCAGGTTTTTTTGTTTGTAGTCACACAAATCCGCCACCATGCAATTCCAACATAACGGCTTACGTGCCTGGCAGGTATAACGACCGTGCAAAATCAGCCAATGATGTGCATTTTGTTTAAATTCTTCCGGCACATTTTTCAGTAATTTTTTTTCCACTTTTTCTACTGTGTCGCCAACTGCTAAACCGGTGCGATTTCCGACGCGAAAAATGTGCGTGTCTACCGCAATGGTTGGTTCGCCAAAGGCCGTGTTTAAAACAACGTTGGCTGTTTTACGCCCGACGCCGGGTAATGCTTCCAGTGACGTTCTGTCATGTGGGACCTGACCGTTATGTTGCTCGATTAAAATCCGGCAAGTAGCGATAACGTGTTTTGCTTTGGTTTTATAAAGGCCAATACGGGCGATATAGGGAATTAGTTCCTCTTCACCCAGAGCCAGCATTTTGGCTGGCGTATTGGCGATTAAAAATAAACGACGCGTTGCCAGATTGACGGAAACATCGGTAGCCTGAGCGGACAATAAAACCGCAATTAATAATTCAAATGGCGTCGCGTATTCCAACTCGGTTTTAGGATGTGGATTGGCTTTTTGCAGCCGTTGAAAAAAAAGGATACGTTGAGATTTGTTCATGTTATTTGGGTTTGTTGGCCCGGGCAATTGCCGCGTCAATAATTGCTTTTTTGCGAGCTTGTCCGGCCGCTTCTTCAGCTGATGTCGCTATTTTTTCTTGAATCTCACGCCGCTTTTCGATCGCTTTGGCTAATAAGCGCGCTTCATTTTCCTGTTTTTCCCGCTCTAAGCGAGCGGTTCTGAAATTGTGCTGAGCGCGTGCCGCGTCAGCTTGTTGCTGGCTCCAGGCATCCCATCCGGTTTTATCACCATTGACTGTCACCATGCTGATGCAATCGACAGGGCAAGGCGGTATGCATAAATCACATCCGGTGCATTTTTCAGTAATGACGCTGTGCATTTGTTTAGCGGCGCCGACGATCGCATCGACCGGACATGCTTGAATACACAAAGTACAACCAATGCAAATGGCTTCATCGATGACAGCCACCGCGCGAGGGTGTTCTGTGCCATGCGCTTCATTGAGCGGTAAGACGGATTTTTGAAGAAGTTGCGCTAAACGAGCAATGCCTTGTTGTCCACCAGGCGGACATTGGTTATATAAAGCCTCACCAGATGCAATCGCTTCAGCGTAAGGACGACAAGCAGGAAACCCACATTTGGTGCATTGCGTTTGAGGTAGCAGATTTTCGATTTGATCAGCAAGTGTGCGGATTGGCATGTTCAATAGTAGGGTGGGCAAGCTCCTGTGCCCACGCGGTTGATTGCTCAGTTGGCTTCTGACTATGATGTATCACGGGCTTTTAACGACCGCGTGGGCACAAGAGCGTGCCCAACCCTGCGAATTAACCGTGTTTCCGGATAAATTCAGCGATTTTCGGATAAACAACTTCACGCCAGCGACGGCCAGAAAATATTCCGTAATGTCCGCAGTCCGGCGCGACAAAATCCAGTTGCCGGTTTGCCGGAATGCCGGTGCAAATATCATGGGCGGCCTGAGTCTGGCCTGGCCCGGAAATATCATCCAACTCGCCTTCTACTGTAAAGAGCGCGACTGTTTTGATGTCTTGTGGACGGACTAATTTACCTTCCACTTCCCAAATACCTTTAGGCAGCCGGAATTCCTGGAACACGATCTGGATGGTTTCAAGATAGTAATCAGCAGGCATATCTAACACCGCATTGTATTCGTCATAAAATTTGCGATGCACTTCAGCCGAATCATCGTCACCCTTAATTAAGTGTTGATAAAAATCCCAATGACTTTGCGCGTGACGGCTTGGATTCATCGCGACGAATCCCGTATGTTGCAAGAAGCCAGGATAAACCTTACGACCAAAACCGGGGAAGTTAGGGGGAACGCTGTAAATCACATTGTTTTCAAACCACGAGAACGGTTTTTCAACTGCCAGACTATTTACTTCAGTCGGTGATTTTCTGGGGTCAATTGGCCCGCCCATCATGGTCATTGTTTTTGGCTGTTTAGGATCTTTCGCTGTTGCCATCAAAGAAATCGCAGCTAGTACCGGCACGGTTGGCTGACAGACTGAAATGACGTTTAAATTGGGTGCTAAATGGCGGATGAAATCCTGGATGTAGTAAATGTAATCGTGTAAATGAAAATTACCGTCTTCAAACGGCACCATGCGCGCATCGGTCCAGTCGGTAATGTAGACATCATGCTCAGTAAGCAGTGTGCGTACGGTGTCGCGTAACAAGGTGGAGTGGTGACCTGAAAGGGGCGCAACTAACAAGACTTTAGGCTGATCTAATTGCTTGATTTCTTTGTCACTGAGAACTTTTTTGAAGTGGATTAAGCGGCAAAAACTCTTTTCCAATTCCACTTCTTCTGCAATGTTGATGGCTTTACCATGCACGATGGTGGAGTGAATGTTGAATTGCGGTTTTTCATAACTTTTTCCCAAGCGAAACATGAGCTCATAACCCGCGGCAATGCGTTGTGAAAATGGGGTATGAGCGAAGGGTGAAATCGGGTTGCTAAATAACTTGGAAGAAATTTCGGCCCAATGCGTTAATGGGGTAATGAGGGCACGATTCATTTCATGTAATTGGTAAAGCATAATTTTTCTCCAGATGTATTGCGTTAACTTGCTCTCCGCAATAAATGTTGCAGTGCACTATTCACTTTATGCCGTTTCGGCGCAGTTGCCAAGTTAGTTATGAAGTATTTTGATAATAAATAGCTTTTTTTATAATTAAAAAAGCGCCAGTTCATAAGAAAAGGCGCTTTAGTCATGACGAGGCGTTAAGTTCAATCAAAAACCGGCGTTTCCACTCCCAAAATTTTATGTAATTTGGGCGAAGTAGTGGTGTATTGCATGTGAATTTTCTTATCAGGGAAAATATAGGGGGCAGCACCAAACGCGGCTAAGGCGGCTTCATGAAAGCCGGACAAAATCAATTTCTTTTTGCCAGGGTAAGTGTTGATATCACCCACGGCAAAAATGCCGGGAATATTGGTTTCGAACTTTTCTGTACTCGTAACTTTGAGTTGCTTGCGTTCAATATCGAGGCTCCAGTCAGCGATGGGACCTAGTTTGGGTGACAAACCATAGAACACTAATAAATTATCTAAAGGCAGGCGGCGGGTTACTCCGTCGTGACCCGTTACTTTGATTTCTGTGAGTAATTTTTCTTTTGATTCGTCGTCTGTTGTTTCGATGCCAGTGACCTGGCCGATCACCAATTGCATTTCCAATTTTTCACATAAATTGTGCATTTTGGTGATAGAAGCAGGAGCTGCGCGGAAATCGTCGCGGCGATGTAACAGCACGACGGACTCCGCTTTTCCGACCAAATCTAAAGCCCAATCCAACGCCGAGTCACCGCCGCCACAAATCACAATATTTTTACCGTGAAAGCGCGTCGGATCTTTAACGCTATAAAACAATTGTTTATTCTCAAACGCCTCAATGCCGTCTACTTTGAGTGTGCGAGGTTGAAAAGAACCAACGCCAGCAGCGATGAAAATGGTTTTGGTGATAAAGCACGTACCGGCAGATGTCTCCAAATTAAATCGACCATCTTCCCGTCGGGCTACAACGGTTACTTCCTGACTTAAATGAAAGGTTGGCGCGAACGGTTTAATTTGATTCAATAAATTGTTGGTTAATTCCTGGCCGGTGCATACTGGCAAAGCGGGAATGTCGTATATCGGTTTGTCCGGATATAACTCCACACACTGCCCGCCAACCAGAGGTAAAGAATCAATCACATGCGCTTTAATTTCCAGCAGACCTAATTCAAACACCTGAAATAGCCCGACGGGGCCTGCGCCAATAATAACTGCGTCAGCGATGATGGGGGCCAATGTGTTATTGGCGAGGTTGGTTTCCATACGACGGATATATTCCTGGTGAATTCGCTTGCCAGAAAGTGCAAGCTGAGAAGCTCAGTTTTTTAAAATTAACTCTTTTTTAAAAACTGTACTTTGTCTTTAACATCTTTCCACTCATCCGCATCCGGTAAATGAGCGACGGTTTTGGTGATGGATGGCCAATTGCGTGATAAATCAACGTTAATTTTGATAAAAGCTTGCTGATCTGCAGACACATCTTCTTCTGCAAAAATGGCATTCACCGGGCATTCAGCTACGCAAACAGCGCAGTCGATGCATTCATCGGGTTCAATTGCTAAAAAATTGGGTCCAACGCGAAAACAATCGACCGGACAAACATCAACGCAATCGGTGTAGCGGCAGTTGATGCAGGATTCGGTGACAACGTGGGTCATAACTGGCCTATTCTTTCAAAAACGGGAATTTGGAGAGTAGCTGCAACCTATACAATAGGACGTGAGCAACGTAACCCGGTATTTTAAGGCAATTTGGGTGATACGACAATTTACAACAGGGCATTTCATGAACAAACCTCATCTTTTATTTACCTGTCCCGCCTTCCCGGAAATCATCGCGCAGTTGTCTGATCAGTTTGAATTACAACTGAATCAGGAAGAAATGGTGATGACCGAATCAAGGTTAATAGACCTGATACAAAATAAACAGGCAGTTTTTGCGGCAAGTAATGCACGTATCACCGAGCGTGTTTTGCAGCATGCGCCGCAGTTAAAAATAATCTGTGCGATGACGGTGGGCTATGACAACATTGATATTGCAGCTTGTCATCAGCGGGGAATTATTGTCACGAATGCGCCGCAAGTACTCAATCAAACCACGGCGGATTTTGCCTGGGCGTTATTGTTAGCGACAGCGCGTCGGGTGACGGAATCAGAACACTGGTTGCGTGCCGGAAATTGGAAACAGTGGTCGTTAGAAGGATTTTTAGGCGCGGATGTCCATGGCAAAACCTTGGGTATTTTAGGCATGGGACAAATTGGCCAAGCAATTGCACGCCGGTCGATGGGATTTGATATGCAAGTGCTGTATCACAACCGTTCATGCTTGACCTCTGAGCAGGAAGCATATGCAAATAAAGCAAATTATGTCAGCAAGCAAGAGCTGTTAAAAAATGTGGATCACTTAATACTCATGGTGCCGTATTCACCGGAAACACATCATTGTATGGGGGCTGAAGAATTTAGTCAGATGCGTAGTAGCGCCACTTTAATAAATGTGGCACGAGGCGGCGTGGTAGATGATGTTGCATTGATTTCCGCTTTGCGAAACAAGCAAATTGCCGCGGCAGGATTGGATGTATTTGAACATGAACCGCGCTTTAATCCGGAATTTTTAAGTTTGCCCAATGTCGTGTTGACACCGCATATTGCCAGCGCTTCAGAGCCGACAAGGCATAAGATGCAGCAGTGCGCTGTTGATAATTTGATTGGATTTTTCAAACACGGGGAAGCGACTAATATAGTAACAATGTGAAGCTAAAGTAATAATGGTAATTGGTTTGGAATTGTTGTATACCAATAAGGGTTTATCAGGAAGTGATTTTTATAACTCAATAAGGAGAAGATCATGTCTGCATCTAAGCAAGAAAAAATGATTGATGCCATGCAAGAACAGCAAGCGCATTGGATGACTTTTGCTTCAAAAGCAATGGAAAATTCGATGAAATTAGTTGAGCTGAATATGAGAATGGCAAAAGAATCGATCGATGAGTCATCCGCATCAATTCAGCAATTACTGACAGCAAAAGCACCGGATGAAGCGCTGAAGTTGAATTCAGACATCATGCAGGCAAAATTGAATCGGATGATGTCTTATGTTAATGAAGTCAACGCACTTACTTCTCGCGCGCTGACTTCTGGATTGAATGCGCAATTTCGAGATGCTTCTGAAAAGATAACTAAATTAGCGGAAGGTGCAGCACAGTCTGTATTACCGCAGAATAATCAACAACCTTTGGATTTTATGTTGTCTGCTTTTGACGGTGCGTCTAAGGGTTACGAGCAATGGATGGATGCCAGCAAAAAAATCGTTGAAGCAGTTGAGCATAAGTTGGTTGCGACTCCAACTACGAAGGCTAAACCGGCTGCATCCAAAAAAAGAGTTCATCATTGACCACGATCCCGTCCAGGCGACGCCGCCTGGATGCGGGTCGTCCAGATAATTATTTCAGGCTATTAATCAAATCAATATATTGCTGCTGGGCTGCTTCTTTAGTTGTGCCGGCTAAAGCATGCCATGCATCCCATTTTGCCCGCCCGATCATGTCAGTAAATCCAGGGCGTTCACCATTTGCATCGCCATTGCTGGCTTGTTTAAATAAGGCGTAAATTTTGAGAAGCGTCATGTTATCTGGACGTTCAGGTAAGTTTTTTGAATCTGCTTGGGCTTGTGTGAATTGTTCAGATAAGCTCATGACATCTCTCCGGTTGGTTGGTATTAGATCAGGTTGGGATTAACTAAGTCAGGATTAAATAAGTCGGAATTAACTAAGCACTCAGCAATTCCACTTCAAAAATCAAGTTAGCATCAGGTGGAATAACGCTACCAGCGCCACGTGTTCCGTAGCCTAAAGCAGACGGAATAATTAAGGTGCGCACGCCGCCCACTTTCATACCCTGAACTCCTTCATCCCAACCTTTAATCACATGACCAGCAGCCAACGGAAAGCCAAATGCTTCATTACGGTCTTTGCTGGAATCAAATTTGCTGCCTTTACTACCGTCTGGATTTTGCAGCCAGCCCGTGTAATGCACGCTCACCTGCTTGCCCGCTTGAGCAACTGCTCCTGCGCCGATGGTAGTGTCCTGGTATTGCAAGCCTGAAGCTGTAGTCGTTGTTGTCATCGCGCTCTTTCAAAAAAGTAAAAGTGTGAGGGAAAAAATTTGCCAGATTGTAGACCAAGTTGATCTCAAACGAAATTCAATAAACAGAATATAAAATTTTTACCAGTCTTTCGCTAGTAAAGATTTAAGTAAGTGAAGGTTTTTAATGCCAATTTCATTTTCTACTTCTTGCTCTAATTCCGCTAATACTCTGGCAGCTTCTTTTTTTAGTGCTTCTCCCTCTTTCGTGAAAACAATTTTTTTGTCACGCGCATTATTGGGAAGAGCTTCTAATTTAAGTAAATTTTTATCGATAATTTGAGAAACAAGCTTGTGAACTGCTTGCCGGCTCACATTCAATCGGCGAGAAATTTCTGAAATGGTGAGTGATTCTCCACGCAAGGTAGCAACTATTTTTTCTTCTGCTTCCGTTAAAGATTGATAGCGTGAAGCAGAACGTTTTTCTTGCAGACGCTTATCCAACAGCCAAAGTTTTTCTTGCAACAACCCTTTTAAATTGGCGGTTAAAAAAATATTTTCATCAACTTTGTTTGACATATTATTTTCTCCTGATAAAGTGGAATTGTCACCTTTGGTTGACATTCTAGCATGCGAGGAAATCATGAAACTATTTTCTCCAGAATGGATGGCGGGTAAACCCATTTAAAGGAGGCGTTTGATGATAGTGTTACGAATCACTAAACCTAAAATGGAGCATTAATGCAGAGGGTGTTGAAGTCATACGGACGCGCATTTTTGATGCAGTTCAATTACAAAATGGTATTGTTGTCGCTGGTGCCCAGCTTATTGGCATTGGGTTTGTGGGCGGTTGTGCTGTATTTTAGTTTGCAACCGCTAATCGACTATTTGCAGCAATATTTTCTGGATAACAATGGTTTCCAACTAGCTGGTAACGTTCTCAGTTTTTTTGGATTGCTGGCATTAAAAACAGTCATCGTTCCTTTAATAGCAATGTGGTTGTTGTTGCCCCTGATGCTGCTTACCGCGTTGTTATTTGTTGCCTGCATTGCGATGCCCTTAATTAATCAAACGGTCAGCAAGCGTTATTTCCCTCAGTTAGAAAAAAAGTATGGTGGTAGTTGGTGGCGTAGTCTGGGATTCGCATTAATTTGTGTAACGCTATTTGTTGCCGCCTGGCTGGTGAGTTTACCGCTGGCTTTGTTGACGCCACTGGGCATGATTATTCACCCCGTTTTGCTGGGATGGCTTACTTACCGCGTTATGGCCTATGACGCGTTAGCAATGCATGCCAGCGTGGAAGAGCGGAGAGCAATTTTGCAGCAACATCGCTGGCAACTTTGGGCTGTAGGCATTGTGGCTGGTTTGCTGGGTTCGTTGCCTGGAATGGTTTGGCTGGGCGGTGTTTTATCTGTTCTTTTTTTGCCGTTGTTAGCCGCTATTGCGATCTGGTTGTATGTATTGGTATTTATATTTTCTGGTTTGTGGTTTCAATTATTTTGTTTAGAAGCATTGCAACAGCTCCGACAAAATGAGGTTGAAAATAAGATTGTTAACCCTGATTAGAAAGAGATCCATCATAGCGTTTGGTTTAATTATTATTGGTGACGAAATTTTATCGGGCAAACGAGCCGATCAACATTTTTCAAAAGTTGTGGAGTTGTTGGCAGCGCGCGGTTTGCAATTGGGTTGGGCCGAAATTATTGGTGACGATCCCCATCACATTACGGCTACTTTGCGACGTACGATGTCCACAGGCGATATCGTCTTTTGTTGCGGAGGAATCGGTGCAACGCCGGATGATCACACCAGACAATGTGCCGCTGCGGCGTTGGGCGTTATCTTGGAATTGCACCCGGAAGCCAAAGTATTAATTCAGCAGCGTATTACTCAATCCATGCAAGAAGCAGGAAAGCCAGTTGATCTGAACACGCCAGACCATTTACATCGTTTAAAAATGGGTGAATTTCCCAAGGGTAGTCGCATTATTCCCAACGCATTTAATTTAATTCCTGGTTTTTTTATGGCGCACCATTATTTTGTGCCGGGATTCCCGGTCATGGTGGAACCGATGCTGACCTGGGTGCTGGATACACATTACACCCATTTATTTCATCAACATGCACGAGCCGAAAAATCGGTGTTGGTGTTTGAAATCGCCGAATCGACATTGACACCGTTGATGGAACGGTTGGAAGTTGATTTTCCTCTGATTAAGGTATTTAGTTTGCCCAGTGTTGGTAATCATCAGATACGGCGGCATATTGAATTGGGTGTGAAAGGCATGCCAGCGCAAGTGGAGCAGGCTTTTGCTGTACTGGAAGCGGAGTTGAATTTGCAGAGCGCGGAATATGTTTTGGCTTAAATTGTGTTATCCGTCCATCAGGAACCGTAACATCGTAGGGTGGGCACGTTTTTGTGCCCACGCGGTTAGTTGATCTATCAAGGTCTTAATGTATGTCCCGGTTTTTCAACGGCCGCGTGGGCACAAAAACGTGTCCACCCTACGAAAAACGGTATGCTGTCTAAGGTTCATGGATAGTTTTTCTGCCTCAAAACTTCACTTCTCAAAAATCATCGCATCATTTTTAAACGCTTTAAATTCCAGCGCCAACCCGTTCGGATCGTAAAAAAACATTGTCGCTTGTTCGCCAGGTTTCCCCTCAAATCGAATATACGGTTCGATAACAAACTTCATATTATTTTTCTTTAATTTCTCCGCCAGACTTTGCCACACCGCCCAATCCAAAATGACGCCAAAGTGTGGAACCGGCACCGGATGCTCGTCCACCGCATTAATAAAACGGTCATTTTTTTGATTTGGATTTTCATGAAATACAAGTTGATGACCAAAAAAATCGAAATCAACCCAGGTTTTGTCAGAGCGTCCTTCAGGACAACCTAAAATTTCTCCGTAAAAATGACGTGCTTTCTCCAGATCTGGAACTGGAATAGCAAGATGAAAAGGTCGCATCATGAAATTAAGCTCCAACCCAGGGCAACCCGGCATGACACCAGCCGTTGACAGCTTTTCGGTGTCCTTGCTGATCTTTATCGCCTTCAAACCCCTCCAAAATATTGTAGCAATGCGAATAACCGTGTTCAGTGGCCAGTTGTGCTGCAGCAGCAGAGCGTCCACCGTAACGGCATAAAAATAGCAAAACTGTGTCCTGGTTTGCCAGCGTAGCTAATTCAGCTAAAAAGTCGGAATTTAATTCGGTTGGATACAAATTCCATTGAATAGCATGAAGCTGGCCTGGATTAATTTTCACCTGCCCAACCCAGTCGCGCTCTGCGTTGGTGCGAACATCAATTAATTGAATCATCGGATCACCTTGCACCAATTTAAATGCTTCAGTTGGCGTAACTGCGCCGGCATAAGCAAGAGGGCCGCTGCGTTGGCGTGCCAGATCAAAAATTTGTTGAGTCATGAAAAGTCCTGTATTTAATTAAACACGCATTATCCGAGATTTAGACGAGCTTTTCACTTCAACCGCAATTTTCCGTCGGCGCGCTTGTCAGACAACTTAAGAGAAGCACACTTGACTCCGCTCTAACGGAAAATCCCGGTTAAAATGCCAGGTTGAATTTCGGCGTGCCATTTTGGTGCAAAAATAACTGACTAGTTTTCTTTAAGGAGTTTTTCATGGCAATGACAGCGGTAGAAGTATTGAAAATGGCAAAAGACAATGAAGTCAAATTCGTTGATTTTCGTTTTACCGACACCAGAGGCAAAGAACAACATGTAACAGTGCCCGTGTCGCAATTTGATATTGATAAATTTGAATCCGGGCACGCTTTTGACGGTTCTTCTATTGCAGGCTGGAAGGGAATCGAATCTTCCGACATGCTGTTAATGCCTGATCCAAATACAGCCAATATTGATCCCTTCATGGAAGAAACCACCTTGTTCATGCAATGTGATGTGATCGAACCTTCCGATGGAAAAGGCTACGACCGCGACCCACGTTCGCTTGCCAAACGCGCTGAAGCTTATTTAAAATCATCCGGTTTGGGCGATGCCGCTTACTTCGGCCCGGAACCTGAATTCTTTATTTTTGATGGCGTACGCTGGAAAATTGATATGTCTGGCTGCTTCGTAAAAATTGATTCCGAAGAAGCCTCCTGGTCAACCGACGCCAAAATTGAAGGCGGAAATTCTGGACATCGTCCCACAGTAAAAGGTGGTTATTTCCCGGTTCCTCCTGTTGATAGTTTTCAAGACATGCGTTCGGAAATGTGTCTGATTCTGGAAGCCATGGGGATTCCGGTGGAAGTGCATCATCATGAAGTTGGTGGCGCCGGTCAAAATGAAATTGGGACTAAGTTTTCTACGCTGGTGCAACGTGCTGACTGGACACAAAACTTAAAATATGTAGTCTGGAATGTAGCGCATACCTACGGTAAAACAGCGACTTTTATGCCTAAGCCTATCGTTGGTGATAACGGTTCCGGTATGCACGTACATCAGTCCATCTGGAAAGATGGCAAAAATCTGTTTGCTGGTGATGGTTATGCCGGTTTATCCGAATTTGCCTTGTTCTATATCGGCGGCATCATCAAACACGCACGTGCATTGAATGCGATTACAAATCCAGGAACTAATTCCTACAAACGTTTGGTTCCAGGTTATGAAGCGCCAGTTAAATTAGCTTATTCAGCACGCAACCGTTCTGCTTCTATTCGCATTCCTTACGTGGCCAATCCAAAAGGCCGGCGCGTGGAAGCACGTTTCCCAGATCCGTTGGCCAATCCTTATCTCTGCTTTGCTGCATTGTTAATGGCTGGTTTAGATGGTGTTCAAAATAAAATCCATCCGGGTGAAGCAGCTTCTAAAGATTTGTATCATTTGCCGCCAGAAGAAGATGCATTGATTCCAACGGTATGCGAGTCATTGGAGCAAGCATTGGGTTATCTGGATAAAGACCGTGAATTTTTAACACGCGGTGGCGTATTTACTGACACCATGATTGACGCCTACATTGAACTGAAGAAAAAAGAAATTGAGCGTTTAAATATGACCACGCATCCGGTTGAATTTGATATGTACTATTCACTCTGATTTGTCGCATAGTCATAATAAATCATCAGTTCGAATATAAAAAAAGCGAGGGAGACCTCGCTTTTTTTATGCATTCTAATTACACTAATGCGTCCACATGAAGATGAAACCACCCCATGAAACCATTTTTAATATCCGTTTTAATGATTTTTTTTGTCAACTTGGCTCATGCAAATTCTGATATCTATGTCTGCCTTAATGACAGAGGTGTAAAAACCTTTGGGAATGTGGGAGACCATAAAGGCTGTAAAAAAGTAGATTTACCTGGACTGACCATATTTCCCGCAACCAAAATAAAAAAGGTTGGAAAAACATTTACTAAAACACCGGTTGATTTTCCAAAGGTGGACGATTCCGCACAAAAAAATCGTGATCTGGAACGTCGGCAAATTTTAGATACGGAATTAAAGACCGAACAAAAAAAATTAGCTGATTTAACAGGAGAATATAAGAACGGTGAACCGGACCGTCTTGGCAATGAACGTAACTTTGCTAAATATCAGGAACGTACAGCGAGTTTGAAACAAGATATAAATCGTACGCAGCAAAATATTGATGCGTTACAACGTGAAATTGGCGGGCCGAATTAATTGATTAAGTGTTAGTTGGTTTTGATGGAACTTTGAAATACTTACAAAAAAATTAAAAGAAATGTTTACAGAGATGGTTCAAAAAAAGGACGCTTCCTTAATTCCTGTCTACTATCACCAAGATTTTGTGCTTTGTGCCAACCAACAAATCACAGATCGGTCTAAAAAATAGTCACGAAGAATAAAAAATTTCAGTAAGTATTTTTCCCTGAGTTTGTTAAAAGTATGGCTACTTCGGTGGCCTTTTTTGTTTTTTATACTTTTCACACCGACGAATAATTTTATTCAACTTCATGAGCCTAAATAAACATATTTTTGCAAACTACACTGGCGTTGTTGTCACCACACTCCTCACTTTTCTGGTTGTTCCATTCTATTTAAAGTGGCTCGGAGCAGATGCTTATGGTCTGGTTGGTATTTCTCTCATGATCCAGGGATGGATCATGTTGCTCAACGCGGGTTTGGCTCCGGTAGCGGGGCGACAGGCAGCGCAAGCACATGGCGGTTTGGCAAATTGGCGGCAAACAGTGCGTTTTTTCAGAACGATTGACTGGCTGTTATTCGGACTCTCTTTGCCAATCGCATTCATCGTATTTTTCTCGCGTCATTGGTTAGCAGAACATTGGTTAAACAAAAATAGCCTGGGAACAGAAACGATAGCACTCAGTCTTGTTCTGCTGGTTCTGGCAACATTATTCCGTTTAGTCGCCAGTGTGAGCAGGGGCATCATCGCTAACCTTGAAGCGCAGGTCTGGTTGAATATCAACTTAGTTATTTTTAATTTGTTGCGCTTTGCCGTGTCTTTGCCGTTAATTTATGTATGGCCCGACATTAACGTACTGTTTGCCTGGTGGTTATTCATCGCGGCGTTGGAATACGCCAGCATTCAATACAAAATAAGTTCACTTGTTCCTGTTCCAATTCCCTTGTTTGTCTTCGATATAGCAGAGCTGAAAAGACATGGAAAAATGGCGGCAACGTTAGCAGTGACTAGTGGAATCTGGATAGCCGTAACGAATCTGGATAAGCTTCTGCTTTCCATTAACCTGTCGTTGGCAAATTATGGTTACTTCAGCATTGCCATTCTCTTAGCAAGCGGCGTACTTATTCTCACGCAGCCCATCTCACAAGCATTTCAGCCGCGATTAACCAAAGCATATGCACAGGGCGGAATGGATGCCGTTTGTAATGAATTTCGACAATGTACACAGTGGATGGTGTTGTTAGTTTTTCCGGTAGGCGCCGTGATCTTTGCGATGCCCGAAACTATTTTAATTATTTGGACAAATGATCACGCCGTTGCAGCAAACGCGGCCAATATATTGAGAGGTTATGTATTGGGAAGCACATTGCTGGCAGCAGGTAGTCTTTTGTATACATTACAGGTTGCCCTTGGCAATGTACGCTGGCATCTGCGCGGACATTTAATTTCTGCTGCTATTTTATTTCCAACGTTGCCGTGGATTGTGATCCACTATGGCGCAATCGGCACAGCCTGGTTGTGGGCAGGATTGAATATTTTTTTATTTTTCGTGTGGAATGCCTTCTTGCTAAAAAAATTGGTGAAACCTCTTTTCCCACAATGGGTGTTATTTGACACACTACTTCCCCTGCTAGTTAGTTTCGGAATTGCTTTATTTGCCAACTATTGTGCTAACTATGTATTCACAAATAAAATCGAAAATCCCATGTTGATGCTGATGTTTGTTATTTTCCTGACCGTGTTTATTTTCAGTACGCTCTGGTTTCTCTTTAGGAAAAAAAATAATGAATCCTAAAGTCTCAGTCTGTATCGTTACCTACAATCACGAAAACTATATACGTCAATGTTTGCAGAGCATTGTCGATCAACAGACTGATTTTGATGTTGAAATTATTGTGAGCGATGATTGCTCTACTGATAAAACACGTGAAATTATTTCCGAATTTTATGAGGCATATCCGCTTAAAATGAAGCCCGTTTTTTTAGAAAAAAATGTCGGCGCATATGAAAATTTTATTCGTACACATCATCTCGCGACAGGAGAATATGTCTGTCATTGTGATGGCGACGACTATTTTTTAGACGGAAAATTACAAGCACAAGCGGATGTCCTCGATGCCGATAAAAACTGCACAGCAGTTTGGCATCGGGTCGACTTTTTTGATGATGCCGGCAATTTTTGCAGCGGCGAAACAGCCGACCTTTCTCCATTTAACAATGGTGTAGTGACTTTTGAAAAAGCAATTCGCCTCGGTTTTGTTGGTACGCATAGTTCCTTAATGTATCGACGTTCAGCACAAAAATATCGACACATAACCGGTAACAAATTGTTGGACCTGTTTCGCACCTGGGATGTTTTATCGTCTGGTAATGGAAAGATACTAAATGACGTACTGGGCAGATATCGAGTGGGAGCGACCGGTTCATTGATAGCAACATCGCAATCCGAAATTCGTCGTCTTTCAATAAGTCATGCACGGTTTTTTTACCAACGCTTTCCAGCAATGCGCAAGAATTTTTTCATTTTTTCAGTTTCAAAATTTATTGTGGATGCTATCCATTTGCGATCAACAGCGTTCGACTGTTTAGTATTTTCCATGGAATGTTTCTCCTTTGTATCTCTGAGTAAAATTATTGATAACTTACGGGACATGCGTCGAATACAAGTCGACTGGAAGTAAAAAAATAACCGAAAATTCAGGATCTCATGAAAGCTTGTATAACCGGTGGAGCTGGCTTTATTGGAAGGGCTCTCGTTCAGCATCTGAAAAATGAAGGCGTGTCATTGCGCCTTTTATCCAGAAGAAAATGTCATAGCGGCAATGACGATCACTATTTTATTGCTGATCTTACCGATAGCGCTGTTTCCTTAAATGGCTTTTTTGATGATGTTGATGTTATTTATCATTGTGCCGGCGAATTAAAAGATAAGACGGTGATGCGTTCACTTCATGTTGATGGAACCGCCAAATTATTGCAGGCCGCAAAAAACCATATTGACACTACGAATAAACCATTACATTGGGTTCAATTAAGTAGCGTAGGTGCCTATGGTTCACCAAAAGGAAAAGCAGATAGGGAGCGCGTGGTAGTAGAAACTACTCCTGCCATACCAACAGGTGAGTACGAAATTACTAAAACGCTGGCCGATGAAATGGTGATTCAATTTGCTAAGATGGAACCGTTGTTTACTTATACGATATTGCGTCCATCGAATGTGATTGGCAAAAATATGACCAATCAATCAGTGAGGTCATTGATCAACATAATTAAGAAGAAACACTTTTTTTATATTGGTTCGACACATGCCATTGCGACTTATATTCATGTGGATGATGTAGTGGACGCATTGGCCCTGTGCGGAAATGATGTCCAGGCACGCGGGCATATTTTTAATTTATCCAACGACTGCATGCTGTCTGACATTGTGATTGCGGTAGCAAAAAATGCGGGCATAACCCCTCCCACCCTGCGTATTCCTAAGCAACCAATAAGGTTACTGACTAAATTATTTTCTTTGTTGGGCATAACGTCATTAACAGAAAATCGAATTGACGCTTTAATAAAAAGAACGCGCTATCCAAACCAAAAACTAAAAGAAAAGCTGGCATTCACACCGCGTCGTTCGATTCCACACATGATGGCAACTTTTGATGATTAAGAAAACACGTAAAAAAATCTGCATTGTTGCCACTATCCCTTTTGCGTTGCAGGCATTCATGTGCGTACATATCGCGATGCTATCTGAACAAAATGAGGTGACGTTAATTACAAACGGAAGTGAGCGTGAGTTGCAGACGCTGTTGAGTGAACACGTTCAGTTTATCAATGTGAATGTCGCCCGGAAAATATCATTATTTTCTGATTTACATGCGCTGCTCAACTTATATCTTATCTTCCGAAAAAACCATTTTGATGTCGTTCATTCACTCATGCCAAAGACCGGCTTGTTAGCCATGCTAGTTGCTTGTATGGCGCGTGTTCCTTATCGTATTCATACTTTTACAGGGCAAGTCTGGGCCAATAAAGTTGGATTTTCCCGATGGGGTCTGAAAACAATGGATAAGATAATTGCTGCTTGTGCCACCGGATTGCTCGCCGATAGTTTTTCACAGCGTACTTTCTTAATTGAGCAAGGCATTGTTCCCGATCAAAAAATTATGGTGCTGGGCAGTGGCTCGGTGTGCGGTGTTGATGTTGACCGTTTTCAATTTAATTCTCACGCCAGAAAATTGCGCAGAGCTGAATCAGGCATCCCTGACGACGCTTTTGTTTTTCTATTTTTAGGTCGTGTCAATCAAGATAAAGGTGTACAAGATTTAACGCAGGCATTTATTAACGTGAATAAAAGATTACCTCATACTCATTTGCTTGTGGTCGGTCCTGATGAAAGTGAGATGGACCGTGTTCTTCAAAAAATAGTAGCGCCATCATTTACATCGGCGTCTCATTTTCATCGTATCGGATTCACTGACAAGCCTGAAGAATATATGTCCTGTGCTGATGTATTTTGTTTGCCCAGTTATCGGGAAGGATTTGGTTCCGTCATTGTTGAAGCTGCTGCTGTCGGTGTGCCGGCTGTTGCGTCCCGTATTTATGGATTAGTGGATGCGGTTAGTCATGGTGAGACAGGGATTTTGCATGAAGTAAAAAATATTCAGCAGATTGAGGAAGCTTTATTGTTGTTGGCCACAGATAAAACTTTACGTTCTTCGATGTCCCGAAAAGCTATTCAGCGTGCGCATACCTATTTTAGGCAGGACATTGTTATCAATGAAATGCGTCAGTACTATCACGCGTTACTTAATTAAATCTCTTCCAGGCCAATTATTGAATTGGGAGTCACCCATTTTCTGTTCAGGCTAGTTTGCAAAAACCCGTTCAACATTCAACTATTTAGAGCTTATGAAACGCACCGTAGATTTATTATTAGCCGTCATAGCTTTATTCATTTTGTTCATTCCTATTTTGCTGGTGGCATTAATGGTCAGACTCACTTCGCGCGGGCCTGTTATTTATTGGTCAAACCGGGTTGGTCGTTATAACCGGATTTTTAGCATGCCTAAATTCAGAACAATGAAAGTAAACACACCCGCCGTCGCCACGCATTTGTTGAGTAATCCAGATAGTTATCTGACCCCGGTCGGATCATTTTTACGCAAATCCAGTCTGGATGAATTGCCACAACTCTGGAGTATTTTTTGCGGCGACATGAGCTGGGTTGGTCCTCGCCCGGCGTTATTTAATCAGGATGATCTGATTAGCTTGCGCACCTCGCATCGGGTGGATTCGTTGACGCCTGGGCTAACAGGCTGGGCGCAAATAAACGGTCGGGATGAATTACCGATACCGGACAAGGTGGCGCTGGATGTGTTTTATCTGGAGCATCGTAGTTTTGTTCTGGATATGAAAATTTTGTTGCGCACTTTTTTGAAAGTGATTAAGCGGGATGGGGTTTCGCATTAACGTGAATCATTGAAATAAATGGTATATCTATAAGGCCACTCTGAGATATTGATACCTTTAAGCAATGTAAATGTTCACATACATGGCATAGGTAAATAGGTAAAATGATGAATAAATATATTTCTCGGAGAAACTATGAAATCCATTCATCTTAATCGTATAACAATCGAACCTGGCAAATGCGGTGGACGTCCGTGTATTCGTGGAATGCGTATTCGTGTGACAGATATATTAGGGCTTCTTGGGTCTGGGGCTTCACATCAGGAAATTCTTGCGGATTATCCTGCCCTTGAAGAAAGCGATATTTTGGCTTCACTTGAGTACGCTGCAGTGCAGACTGACCATTCTATCCTTATCGCCGCATGAAATTATTGATCGATAATCAACTTCCAGTGGCGCTGACGTTATCTTGAATCCAAGGGAATGGAAGGCCAGTAAGCCGTAATCCGTAGGGAGTAATAGCGCAGCGTATTACGCCGCATGGTTTTCAACAAAGCGAAAAATGTCCATTTGACCTGGTCGATTTTCCATGTACCGGTTGTACAAGGAATTTATTCTCCAGATTGGGCAGGTAATGATAGCGACGAATTAGTTGAGTAAACATGCGGCGTAATACGCTGCGCTATTACTCCCTACGGATTACGACTTACGGGCCATGAAGTTAAGCAGGTCGACGATCTCCATTGCCATTGCACATTCACCAGCATGCCTTGCTCGGTGCGACTGTATTGTTGAGCTGCATGAATCTTGTCTGGTCGATAGCGCAGAGCCATTAAACACTGTCATTGTGCGAAACTCCGCAATCTGTTCATCAATTACATGGCTGGCAAATTGAGGCCGTCCCGTCCAAGTACTACCTGAAGTTATTCGAGCCAATTTAACCTTTCGAAGAGAGGGGGTAAAAATAACTCCTCCATAACATCAGTGTCTTTCTACTCAGAAAAACTTCCGCTTTTCTTACACGTTTACCCGAAGGCGACTGAGGTGCATCTCATCTCGTACGCTTTAGACTTACCAGTGTCATTTGACAATGGTAAAACTTAAAGAAAATTCAGACACGCCAGATTGCTCTGACAGCACAAAGCTACTTAAACTTAACAATCCATTCGTTCAATTTTTGAGCCTGACTTTAATAATAAATTGAAGGCACTCTTCATCCATGGATCTTATTACTGCCCGCCCGGAAGGGCTTTATTGTCCCCCCGGCGATTTTTATATTGATCCATGGCGCCCTGTCGAGCGTGCGGTAATTACGCACGCCCATAGTGATCATGCGCGCGCAGGTAATGGTCATTATCTGGCGGCTGCTCCGGGAAAAAATATCTTGCTGTCGCGGCTGGGTGACATTGCTCTTGATACTCTGCCTTACGACATACCAATTACTCACCACGGCGTACAGCTTAGCTTTCATCCGGCCGGGCATGTCTTAGGTTCCGCTCAGGTGCGGTTAGCGTACCGCGGTGAAGTTTGGGTGGCATCGGGTGACTACAAGTTGGAACCGGATGGCACGTGCGCGCCTTTTGAGCCTGTGCCTTGTCACACTTTTATTACGGAAAGTACGTTTGGTCTGCCCATTTACCGCTGGCCTGGACAGCCCGTGTTATTTGATGAGATTAATCAATGGTGGCGTAACAATGCCGAAAACAACCGCACATCTGTGTTGTTCTGCTATGCCTTTGGCAAAGCGCAGCGCGTGTTGTCAGGGCTGGATACTTCTATCGGGCCGATTCTGACGCATGGTGCAGTTGAGCTGCTCAATGAAGTCTATCGCCGGGAAGGCGTAGCTTTACCTCCTACATTCAAAGTCAGTGACATTCAGGATAAAACGCTGTACCGCCGCGCCCTGGTGCTCGCTCCACCTTCAGCGCAAGGTTCGTTATGGATGCGACGGTTTGGCGAGTATGCAGATGCCTTTGCCAGTGGCTGGATGCAGTTGCGTGGCGCCCGGCGGCGGCGTGGCGTTAATCGTGGATTTGTGATGTCAGACCATGCCGATTGGCATGGTTTACATACTGCAATTCAGGCTACCGGTGCAACGCGCATTTTTGTGACGCACGGTAGCGTGGCGATAATGGTGCGCTATTTATATGAGCAGGGTTTGGATGCCCGCACGTTTGAAACCCCCTATGGTGAAGAGGACGGTCAGGAAGGAATAGAACAGGACGGAACGCTCTTTAAAGACGCTGTCCAACCGTCTTCTGAACAGAGCACCGAACCTGGCTTTCCAACAAATTCCACACAACAATCAGTGTCATAAAAGCCTATGAAAGCATTCGCCGACCTTTATACCGCACTCGATGCGACCACGTCGGGCAACGCTAAGCTTGCTGCCATGAAAGACTATTTTTCTCATGCGCCGGCGGAGGATGCCGCATGGGCTGTGTACTTTTTATCCGGTGGTAAACCACGTCAGATTGTGCCAGCCAAATGGTTGCGGCAAATTGCTCAGGAAGCTACCGGGATATCGGTCTGGCTCTTTGAAGAGTGTTACCAGGCTGTAGGTGATCTGGCTGAAACCATCGCGTTATTGTTGCCGGAAACGCTGGAACCCACCTCTGAAATCAGTACCAAAGGATTACGCATCTGGATAGAAGAATATTTACTACCGTTGCGCGGTCTGCCGTTGGACGAGCTTAAGCCGCGGTTAATCCAACTATGGGCGCAATTAGATACACGCATGCGTTTTGTCTGCATCAAACTCATCACCGGCAGCCTGCGTGTGGGCGTATCTAAACTGTTGGTCACGCGGGTTCTGGCGCAGATCAGCGGAATTGACAGTAAGCGCATCGCGCAGCGTCTCGTAGGTTATACCGATCTGTCCACGTGGCCCACGGCAGAACGTTATCTTGCGCTACTGGCCGGCGAATCAGAAAACGAACGCAGCCTGTACAGCGGCCAGCCTTATCCTTTTTTTCTTGCCCATCCTTTACCCGCACTGTTAAACCAGCCAGACGAGGTAGCAGCGCTGCTTGGCGCAACCGATAACTGGCTAGCCGAATGGAAATGGGATGGCATTCGCGCCCAGTTAGTACGACGCGCCGGACAAACCTGGCTATGGTCACGCGGCGAAGAATTGATTACCGATCGTTTTCCTGAACTGGCAGCAATGGGACAAGGCTTGCCCGATGGCACCGTACTCGATGGTGAAATCGTGGTCTGGCAGAACGGACAAGTGCAGCCATTTGCCGTTCTGCAACAGCGCATTGGACGCAAAACGTTGACGGCAAAAGTATTACGTGACGCCCCGGTTATTTTGCTGGGCTATGACTTGCTCGAATGGCAGGGAAGCGATCAGCGGGCGGTTACACAAATGCAACGTCGGGCGTTACTGGAGCAGGTGATACAACGTTATTCCCATCTAACCTTAATGCTGTCGCCTTTATTAGAAGCGGCAAACTGGGACGAGCTGGCGCAACAGCGTTCCGTGTCACGCACACTTGGCGTAGAAGGCGTCATGCTCAAAGCGCGCGATTCCCGCTACGGCGTAGGCAGAACAAAAATCGACGGCATATGGTGGAAATGGAAAATTGATCCCTTCACGATTGATGCGGTGCTGATTTATGCGCAACGTGGCCATGGCCGGCGTGCCAGTCTTTATAGTGATTACACGTTTGCCGTGTGGACTGCGCCATCCGATAATCCAGAACGCACCCTCGTCCCTTTTGCCAAAGCCTATTCAGGATTGACGGATGCAGAAATGCATAAAGTGGATGCCATTATCCGTAAAAATACGATAGAAAAATTCGGGCCGGTGCGCAGTGTGAAGCCAACTCTGGTATTTGAACTGGGGTTTGAAGGCATTGCCCGCAGCCCGCGCCATAAAAGCGGGATTGCCGTTCGCTTTCCCCGGATGCTGCGTTGGCGCGTAGATAAGCCGGTGGATGAAGCCGATACCTTAGAAACGTTAACTGCACTGTTACCGCATTCGGTGCCATGAAAAAGACTGCGACTGCCTCTAAAGCCAGACCAAACCTGGCTAATGACTATTTAGCCCTGCAAGGATGGCAAGCGTTTCCGTTTCAGCGGCAAGTATGGCGCGCGATTGAAAAGGGTGAATCTGGCTTGTTGCACGCGACAACCGGCGCAGGAAAAACCTACGCCATCTGGTTAGGCGCGCTTGCTGCCTGGGCATCGCAGTCCGATAAAAAAGCAGTGAGCGCAAAAAAAACAGACAGCAAAAAAAAGAGCCGGGAGGCTGTCCCGTTGAGCGTGGTATGGATTACTCCCATGCGCGCGTTAGCGGCAGATACGGCGCGCGCTTTGCAGACTTCCGTGGACAGCTTAGTAGAAGCGGGTCTTCTGATACAGCCCTGGACGATTGGACTACGCACCGGCGATACCAGCAGCAGTAAGCGAGCTGCCCAGGCTAAACGACTGCCGTCCGCCTTAGTGACTACGCCGGAAAGTCTTTCGCTAATGCTCAGCCGGATGGATGCACAAGCCACATTAGGCGCTAACCGAATGGTCGTGGTAGATGAATGGCACGAGTTACTAGGTAACAAACGCGGTGTACAGGTACAGCTGGCGCTGGCGCGGCTTTGCGAGTGGAATCCAAACCTGGTGATCTGGGGAATGTCAGCCACGTTAGGCAATGTTTCCGAAGCGATGGCCGCATTGCTTGGCGCAGATCGTGCGCAAACCGGTCGTCTCATCCAGGGAAAACTTGCCAAAACGTTGCTGGTCGACACGCTATTACCTTCTGCATCGGAACGTTTTCCATGGGCAGGTCATCTGGGGTTAAAAATGTTGCCGCAGGTCGCGCACGAAATTGAACAAACGACGGGCGCAACCCTGGTTTTTCTTAATACCCGTTCTCAGGCCGAGCTTTGGTATCAGGCGCTGCTTGACTTACGGCCAGACTGGGCCGGAGTCATTGCATTGCATCATGGTTCCATTGACAGAGCGGCGCGCGATTGGGTAGAGCGCAGTTTAAAAGCAGGCACCTTGCGTGCCGTGTTTTCTACTTCCAGTCTTGATTTAGGGGTTGATTTTTTACCTGTAGAGCGTGTGCTACAAATTGGTTCGCCCAAAGGCATAGCACGATTGTTACAACGTGCCGGCCGTTCTGGTCATGCGCCTGGACGATCTTCACGTGTGACGCTGGTACCGACGCATAGTTTGGAATTGCTGGAAGCTCTTGCTGTGCGCCGTGCGATTCAGACCAAACGTATCGAAGCGCGTCACAGCCCATCAAAGCCGATGGATGTGCTGGTACAGCATCTGGTGACGGTTGCTGCGGGAGGAGGGTTTATAGCAGCAGATTTATTAAAGGAGGTGCGACACGCCTGGGCTTATCGCACGTTGACTGAGGAAGAATGGCAATGGTGTCTCAATTTCGTGCAACAGGGCGGCCAGGCTTTACTCGCTTATCCTGATTACCGCCGTGCCGGACCCGATGCGGAAGGTAAATGGCAGGTAAGCGATGCACGTTTAGCGCGCCGGCACCGGATGAGTATTGGCACCATTGTGGGCGACGCTAACATGGCAGTGCGTTATTGGAAATCGGGGGGAAAGCAAGGTGCGAGTTTGGGCGTGGTAGAAGAAAGCTTTATCGCGCGCCTGCGTGTCGGGGACTGTTTTTTATTTGCCGGAAAATTACTGGAATTAGTACGCGTAGTTGAGATGACAGCTTATGTGCAGCGCGCCAGGGGGCGCAAGCCCGCAGTACCACGGTGGAACGGCAGCAAAATGTCGCTCTCCGGAGAATTGGCCGATACCGTTGTCGCCATTCTTGACGACATCGCTCACGGACGAATAACGGCGGCCGATGCGCCGGAATTATCCTGCTTGCAGCCTTTGCTCGCCATTCAGCAAAGCTGGTCAGCTCTGCCGACACAGAGCACCTTACTGGCAGAAGTGTTGCACTCGCGCGAAGGTACGCATTTGTTTCTTTATCCTTTTGCAGGCCGACAGGTACATCTGGGACTCGCAAGTTTGTTTGCCTGGCGCGCCGCACAGCGGCAACCCATCACTTTTTCTATTGCCGTTAATGACTACGGTGTTGAATTGCTCAGTAGCACCTCTGTCAATTGGCCTACGCTGCTGCCTGAACTTCTTGCTTCTGATCAGACCACTTCCTTAGTGGAAGATATTCTTGCCTGTTTAAATGCGGGCGAACTGGCGCAACGTCGCTTTCGCGAAATTGCGCGTGTTAGTGGTTTGATTTTTCAGGGATATCCGGGATCGCCTAAAAGCGCGCGTCAATTACAGGCGTCATCCGGCTTGTTTTATGAGGTGTTTCGCAAACACGATCCGCACAATTTGCTCTTAACGCAGGCTGAACGTGAAGTACTGTGGCAGGAACTCGATATAGAGCGCCTGTCTGACGCTCTGGCCACTATGGTTACGCGCCGGCTGGATATCCGGCTGCTCAAGCGCCCATCTCCTTTTGCTTTTCCGTTGATGGTAGAACGATTTCGTGAACAGCTTAGTACAGAAAAACTATCTGACCGGATTGCACGAATGCTCGCCAGCCTGGAAAAAGCCGCAGGCACGGCAGAAATAACACCTGATGACGATAGTACGCATTCCTCCTTTTCCGAACGCATTAGCTTTGGTATGACTGATCATGCAGACGCTTCTGGCAGTGCTTCTGCAAAACAGCGTCGACGCGTACGTAAGGTGTCAAAAACGTTACTTCTACTTTGATAACACAATGAAAACTATCGTCAGAGAAACAGGAGATTATGCGATTAACTTTGGTGGCGAACATCTTCATTTATTACCCGAACGCGCCATCTGGTGGCCGGTGCAGCGCACCTTACTAGTCGCTGACATGCATATTGGCAAGGCCGCTACCTTCCGTAGTCTGGGTCAGCCCGTACCGCAGGGCACGACTACAGAAACGCTTGCATGTCTCGATAAACTGCTCGCTGCCTGGCCGGTGCGCCAATTGATCTGTCTGGGCGATTTTCTGCATGCACGCGCTGCTCATGCGCCGCCCACCTTGGCCGCCCTGCGATTATGGCGGACTCGTCATCCTGGGCTGGTTTGTCTGTTGGTACGCGGTAACCATGATGCGCATGCAGGTAAGCCGCCTTCGGATTTAAATATCAATACGGTGGAGGAACCTTACCAGGTTGGCAGACTGATGCTGTGTCATATTCCGTTATCCAAAACAAGCCCTGATGAGAATCAATTTATCCTGGCCGGTCATGTTCACCCAGCCCATGTCTTACAAAGCCGGAAATACGGCACTGACCGGCTCCGATTACCCTGTTTTGTTTTTAGTGAAAAGCAAGGAATTTTGCCTGCATTTGGCGCATTTACCGGTCATCACACTGTTCGGGCGCAGGCCGGGCAGTCGCTTTATGTATGTGGAGGAGAGCGGGTATGGCCGGTGCCAGAAGTAAAATGATTAATGATTATTTAACGGCGTTGTTCAGATAGAGTCAGCATTAGTACTCATTTTCTTCAACAGCCAAAACGGAGATTTCACAATGCACATCGCCCACCTGTTCGGAACAAAACTGCCCATCATCCAAGCACCGATGGCTGGTGTGCAAGGAAGCGCGTTAGCTATTGCCGTCTCTAACGCCGGAGGATTAGGCTCGCTTCCCTGTGCCTTGCTTACTCCAGACACCATGCGCAGCGAGTTAGCCGAAATTAAATCGAAAACGGATCAGCCTTTTAACGTCAATTTCTTTTTCTATCAAGCACCCGCACCAGATCCGGTGCATGAAATGGCCTGGCGATGTTTGCTCTCCCGTTATTACACGGAACTTCATATTGATCTGAATTCAATACCATTTGGCGCAGGGCGTAAACCATTTAATGCAGAAGCGGCTGATGTGTTGTGTGAATTTGAACCTGCTGTGATCAGTTTTCATTTTGGTCTGCCCGCTATCGATTTATTGGAGCGGGTGCGAACCTGGGGTGCAAAAATTATTTCTTCGGCGACGACCGTTGAAGAAGCACGCTGGTTAGAGGCACATGGCGTTGATGCCATCATTGCGCAAGGTGTTGAAGCAGGCGGACATCGCGGCATGTTTCTTACGGATGAGTTGAATTCGCAATTAAGTACATTTGACTTGTTGACGAAAATTATTCAGGCTGTGAAATTGCCTGTGATTGCCGCTGGTGGAATTGCTGATGCGGATGGTGTTGCTAAAGCGCTGTCGCTTGGCGCTGCGGGTGTTCAGGTTGGCACCGCTTATTTGCTTTGTCCTGAAGCGACGACTAGCAAAGTGCATCGCGCTGCGTTGAAAAGTGAGGCGTCTTCTGACACTGTCATTACTAACATCTTTACTGGTCGTCCGGCGCGTGCCATTGTGAATCGCATCATTAAAGAATGCGGAGCGATTAACGATGCTGTTCCGGCTTTTCCATTAGCGAGTTCGGCAATTGCTCCCTTACGTGCTCTGGCGGAAAGTAATGGTAGCGGCGATTTTTCGCCGTTATGGTCTGGACAAAATTCGTGCAGATGTAAAGAGCTGCCAGCCGCTGAAATTACACGAGAACTTGCCGGTCAATTTTAATTAAATTGCACGACCATTCGCACCAGCCCTGACTGTCGATTCCAGGTTAAAATCACGCCCCATGTCATATCAAGTCCTCGCCCGTAAATATCGCCCCAAAAATTTTCACACTTTGGTTGGTCAGGAGCACGTCGTACGTGCTTTAACGCATGCTTTAGAACAGCAGCGGTTGCATCACGCCTATCTGTTTACCGGAACGCGTGGTGTAGGTAAAACCACTTTGTCCCGGATTCTGGCTAAATCGCTCAATTGTGAAACCGGTATTACCGCCAATCCGTGCGGTGTTTGTGATGCGTGCGTGGCGATTGATGCCGGACGTTTTGTTGATTACATCGAAATGGATGCGGCTTCTAACCGCGGCGTCGATGAGATGGCGCAATTGCTGGAACAAGCGGTGTACGCGCCCAGCAATGCACGGTTTAAGGTTTACATGATTGACGAGGTGCACATGCTCACCAATCATGCTTTTAACTCGATGTTAAAAACCCTGGAAGAGCCGCCGGCGCATGTGAAATTTATTTTGGCGACTACCGATCCGCAAAAAATTCCTGTCACGGTGTTGTCGCGTTGTTTGCAATTTAATTTAAAGCAAATGCCGCTGCCGGCTATCGTCGGCCATCTGGACGATATTCTCGTGCAAGAAAAAATTAACTTTGAATTACCTGCGTTGCGTTTGTTAGCGCAAGGCGCGCAAGGTTCAATGCGTGATGCTTTGTCGCTGACCGATCAGGCGATTGCTTATGCGGCTGGAACGGTGAGCCTGGATGCAGTGCAAGGTATGCTCGGTGCGTTGGATCAAACTTATCTGATTAAAATTTTAGATGCGTTAGCTGAGCAAGATGGCGCAAGTTTGTTGGCTGTTGCTGATCAGATGGCGACGCGTAGCTTGTCGTACAAAGCAGCCTTGCAAGATTTAGCGACCTTATTGCATCAATTAAGTATTGCGCAATTAGTGCCGGCGGCAATTCCGGCTGATTTGCCAGAACATGCTGAAATTTTGCGTTTAGCGAAATTATTTGATGCGGAACAAATTCAACTTTTTTATCAAATCGTTGTGCATGGGCGGAATGAATTAAGTCTTGCGCCTGATGAGTACGCTGGTTTCAGTATGACGTTATTGCGCATGCTGGCGTTTCGTCCGGTAACAAATGACGCCGCGGGAATGCTTTCTGCGCCTGCGACGAAAGCGAATCCTGCTGTAAAAAGAACTTTAGCGGCGGAAATAGTATCGGCAAATAAGGCTTCAGGTTCTGTTCCTGCACGTTCGACATCTGCACTGGCTGCAGAAACCCGGCGCGCCAATATTGATCGCGCCATGTCAGCCACTTCAGAAAGTCCGGTTAAAAAAAGTCCTGCGATGGCGGCGTTGGAAGCGCTGACTGATCGACACAGTACTCTGGATCGCCGTCGTACGATGCGTACTGTAGAGCCAGATGCTGATGCTTCGTTATCAGTAGCTGAAAAAAAAACTGAACTTGAAACTGAACCACCGGTAAGTGTCGCGGTAGTTTCTGCGCCAGCGCCAATTCCAACTCCAACTCCACAAATTCCATCACCAAAAGTGCAAGGTGTTTTGCTGGTTACCGGAGGCGAATGGGATGGAAACTGGCCGAAATTATCCGCCGGTTTGCCGTTGCGTGGCGTGGCGCAGCAGTTAGCGCAACAAAGTGAATTGCTGAGCTGCGAAGTAACGGCACATGACATTAAACTCAGTTTGCGGGTGCCGCTGGAAACCTTGTTAGCTTCTGGCAGTGCCGATAAATTAGCTGCTGCGTTGAGTGAACAGTTCACTATTCCGGTCAAGCTGGTAACAGACATCGGCGCCGTGCAACGTACTGCGCATGCTGCGGCACTGGTTGATCGTGCCATACAACAGGATGCCGCAGAAAGTGCGATAAAAAATGATGTAGTAGTACAAAGATTGATGCGTGAATTTGGTGCGACGATTGTGCCAGGCTCGGTCAAACCAGTTAATTAACAGAGGAGAAATACCATGATGAAGGGCCAGATAGCAGATATGTTGAAGAAGGCGCAAGCCATGCAAGAAAATATGAAAAAAGCGCAAGATGAATTGGCAACGGTAGAGGTAGAAGGCCAATCCGGTGCCGGTATGGTGAAAGTGATCATCACATGTGATGAAGTGGTAAAGCGCGTCGTGATTGATCCTTCTTTATTGAGCGATGACAAAGACATGTTAGAAGATTTAGTTGCGGCGGCATTCAACGATGCGATGCGCAAAGCGAAAGCCACATCACAAGAAAAAATGGCAGGCTTAACAGCAGGTTTAGGATTGCCAGCAGGCTTTAAATTACCTTTTTAATGAAGAAACGTGTTTGCTTAGATGATCTGGTTGAAGCGTTACGGAGCCTGCCAGGAGTAGGCCCCAAATCGGCGCAACGCATGGCCTGCCATTTGTTGCAGCATGACCGGAATGCAATGGCCATGTTGGGACGGGCCTGCATAGATGCTCTCACCAAAATTCAACACTGCGCGTTGTGTAATACGTTCACGGAACAGCCGGTGTGTGAAACCTGTTCCGATGCGGAACGCGATGCGAGTTTGTTATGTGTCGTTGAAACTCCGGCAGATATGCTGATGATCGAGCAAACGATGACTTTCAACGGATTGTATTTTGTTTTAATGGGACGGCTGTCGCCATTAGACGGAATTGGTCCCAAAGAAATTCATTTATCTAAATTGGTAGAGCGCGCTGTAAATGGTGTGGTGAGTGAAGTGGTGCTTGCGACTAATTTCACCAGCGAAGGTGAAGCTACCGCACATTATTTAGGGGAAACCTTAAAAGCACGTGGTCTGGCTGTAACACGCTTAGCGCGCGGTGTGCCGGTGGGTGGTGAGTTGGAATATGTGGATGCGGGAACATTGGCGCGGGCTATGTTGGATAGACGTACTGCTTGATTGTACGGGTACGAATTACATTGGCTTTACTCCCTAACCATGAATCTGCGAGATTTAGCTCCCTCTCCCGCGGAACGGGAGAGGGAGCCAAGCCGCCACGGTTCATCGGCACAATTCGCGTGAACAACAATCAGAAATTTTTGGAAAATCCTATGCGTCAACTAGTTTTAGACACCGAAACAACCGGCCTGAATCCACGTACCGGGGACCGCGTCATTGAAATCGGTTGTGTCGAGCTCATCAATCGCAAATTAACCGGTAATAACTTCCACGTGTATATCAACCCGGAACGGGATTCTGATCCACGCGCGTTAGAAATACATGGACTAACGACCGATTTTTTATCGGACAAACCTAAATTTGCAGAAATCGCAGCGAGTTTGACTGAGTATGTTCAAGATGCAGAACTCATTATTCACAATGCTTCATTTGATATGGGTTTTTTAGACGCAGAATATGCGCTACTAAAATTACCCAGCTTCACCAGTCAGGTACTCAATGTCATTGATACCCTGGCAAAAGCCAAAGAAATGCATCCGGGTAAACGCAATTCACTAGACATTTTATGTAGTCGCTACGGAATTTCAAACGCACATCGTCAATTACACGGCGCGCTGTTAGATGCCGAGTTGCTTGCTGATGTGTATCTGGCGATGTCACGCGGCCAAAATAGTTTTGTTATTGATGTGGAAGAGAATGCAGCACAAGCTAACCACCTTGATACATTCAACGACCAACCGCTAGCCGCTATTTTGGTCAGGTCTGCAACTGAACAGGAGCTGGACGCGCATCAAAAAGTACTTGCTGAGTTGGATAAAGCGGTACGTGGTCAGTGCGTCTGGACTGGATAACATTTGAATCGTAATTCGTAGGGCGTGCCCGCTTTTGTGCCCACACGGTTGGTTAATCAATTTGATGCTTAATGTGTGTCCCGGCGTATCAACGATACCGAGTGGGCGCAAAAGCGGGCCCACCCTACGGCTTCTTATCCCAAACTCAGGTTATCAAAGCTTAAGTTAATGCATATGTACTGACAAAGCATTATTCCCAATCGACAAACGGTAGTTACATCAAACCTGAATAATCACATGGATGTGCTTTGTTACTGAACTATGTTGCCTTGCCCCGGAGTCGTCTTTCAACTAGTTTCATAAATTTATTCATTCGTACGTAGAAATACTTTCACACAGGCGTTTAGGCTAGAGTAGTTTTTACAGGTGGTTTGTTTACGTGTACGGCAAAAAACCTTAATCAGCGCACTTAATTTCCAAAAAATGAAAACTATAAATAAACTCGTTCTAGCCATTCTCACTCTTTTTTACGCACTCAACAGCCAGGCCGTTACTCGTCCTGAATCGCTGGTCAGGCAATTTTACGACTGGCGATTCAAATCGCAATTTACGGGTGTGCCAGAAATGGCTACGTTGAAAGTGGCTGAACTATTTCTAAGTTCAGAATTAATCTGTTTACTCGATCGTGCGCGTGATTATCGCAGTCGCTTTGTAAAAAATTACCCGACAGATAAACCACCATTTATTGAAGGCGATATGTTTACCAGCCTGTTTGAAGGTGCCAATCGTTATAAGTTGGAATCGGTGAAAGTGAATGGCGAGAATGCGATAGTTCAACTTCACTTTTATCATGACCAGGGCGCGCAAAAGGACAAAGCAGGGTGGCGCGATACTGTTTTGTTACGACAGAAAAATCACCAATGGCGCATCACCGATATTCAGTATGGTGGACAGTTTGATTTTGGTAACAGCGGCAGTTTGCGGCTGAATTTGTATGACGAATTATCGAAAGAAAATAATGAGTTAGATTGGCACGGCAAAACGCAACTCAATCTGTGCCGGTATGGAAATCTTCTTCGCTAATTGTCATCGATGGCAGACAAGATAAAGCATCTGCCAATAAGGTAAGGCTGGGCACGCTTTGGTGCCCTCGCGGTTGGTTTATCTATCTGACACTTATTACTATTTATTTAATGCGATCAATTTTAATCACCAAGTTCTTTGTGGTGACGAAAAATTTGCTGATTATTAAATGGGATGTGACGAGCTGGTTTCATCGCCCAGTGTTCCGTGATGGTTAAGATTGTTGATTCTATGATGGACTGATACGTCGTGACACTATCATTTTGGATCGCATGTTTTGCAATACTTCACCCCGTTGATTTCGGGTTATTGTCCTCACCATAACAATGCCGCGGTCTGGTCTTGAACGCGATGGCGTTATTGCTTCAATTTCACTTTCCGCTTGCAATATATCGCCCGGACGAGTTGGTGTTGGCCAGTTTAATTCAACACCGGCGCCGATCATTCCACCGGCATAACGTACCGGACCGGTGACGATTAAGCGCATGGTGATAGCGGCGGTGTGCCAACCGCTCGCAGCTAAACCGCCAAACAAAGTAGCACGGGCTGCGTTGTCATCCAGATGAAATGGCTGTGGATCGAACTGCGTGGCGAACGCCAGAATTTGTTCCTCATCCAGAGTGTGGGTGTTACTTAAATAACGTTCTCCAATTTGAAAATCATCTAAATAAAGCACGTTGGGTTGTTCACCCTGGTCGGAATTTTTCATGTCCGTTACTCCTTGTTTTTGTTTGTTGTTGAAGTTCGCTGAATAATGGAATACATTCCACAGCGCATTGTGGAACAAATCCAGATGCGAAGAAATTAAGAATCCACATTATATAAAGGAATGAAATATGCCAACCAAACTCGACAAAGTACTTTACACCGCGCATGCTCACACAACAGGCGGACGTGATGGCCGTTCTGTTACGGATGATGGCTTACTTGATGTAAAACTGGCCGTACCAAAAGCCATGGGCGGCGCGGGAAACGCCACCAACCCGGAACAACTTTTTGCCGCTGGTTATTCGGCCTGCTTTATGGGCGCGTTGAAACACGTGGCGGGCTTGAAGAAAGTTACTGTTCCTGCCGATGCGCATATTGATGCGAGTATTGACATCGGTACGATTCCGGTTGGATTCGGGATCGCAGCAAAATTGGCGATCAGTTTGCCCGGGCTGGATCGGGCAGTAGCACAAGATTTAGTCAATGCAGCGCATCAGGTTTGCCCTTATTCCAATGCGACGCGTGGCAATATTGATGTTGAATTGGTTTTGATTTAAGTAAATTAGTTGGAACCAGTTTTTTGTTGCGGTTTCAAAGTAACTGGCGAGCGCGAACACGCATTAAATTCGGAGTTTGATAGAAGCGAGTGTTTATTTATAGGTGAGTTTCGTTGGTTTCATATTAATTTTGTGTAATGAAAAAAAGTAACACCTCAATAACCCGGGGCGAACGTAAACAGACAAGCGTCATGCTGAGGCTAGACGTTGAGCCATGATATCTTGCAATGGTGGGATGTGATCACTACACGAGATGCGGTCAACCAGGTAATCC
>Ga0209512_1000572_pt1 | contig 58009 bp, 71 predicted proteins | sample frozenSSSSmetaG_FD_184142 | JGI IMG/M metagenome (GOLD analysis project Ga0209512, IMG submission 184142) | Glacier valley bacterial and archeal communities from Borup Fiord, Nunavut, Canada, to study Microbial Dark Matter (Phase II) -... | ecosystem: Environmental > Aquatic > Freshwater > Ice >...
ATCAAACAGTGTTCCATGCATGGTGGCTTCCATGCATGAACACAAACAGAATCTTCGGGTGGCCGTCAGCTATTGGAAGTGAATGCCCGTATTCACGCAACAAAGGTGGTGCGCAGAACCTCGAATTGGCTTACGCCATGAATGTTTTTAGTGATCATTTCTTGGAAGATTCTTTCGCGGCAGGGCATATTCGAGTTCCGAGGGAGATTTTGCACGGCGGTAAGCTTCGCCCTGAAAAAGATCTGTGTGCAAAGGTTAGTTTCCTCTTTGGTTATCTTCGAGTCTCGAATACCCGCTGACGACCTTTGATCAGTACATGCATGATGAAGATAACGAGTTAGGACTTATCGTGAAGGATCCAGCTGGTGATGTTTGGACCGCATATGGCGACGGAAAGCTATTAGCCTGGGAGAACAATAAGAACATGGATAAATGCCATTCCGCCTTGACGGAGTCGATTGATGAAATATACACTGCCTGGAAGACGGGCGTTGTGCCCCAGGAAGCCGACTTCAAGGCCTGGAAACATGCCCCAGTTATCAAAAGCGCCTTTGAGGCCCCTAATCACTGCCCGATCTTCAACGAGAAGGGAGAGAGACGGTCGAAAACTACTGATACCCACTGCACGGAGTATACGACAAATTTCTGGCATGGGACTACTGCGATCGATTTGGGCATGCGTGGGACAATCTGTTGAGATATTCAGTTCTCACATTATGCATGTCTCACATGCACCGAACATCAGAGCAGGATATTCACCTGCATGCAGTCTAATAGCCGACTGGTGCCTATTCAGGCGAAGACATATAAATAGTAGATAGATTTACATAGCTAGACTAGACTCTATTCTATATGCTATTACAACATTCTCACTTTGACTCTTCCGCTCGTGATCACCTATTTAACACAATCACAAAATAGTGCTAAAATTATGGATGAACGTGTTTCTTTTCACGTTGGATTGCAGTGTTAAATGTTAATTACTCTGTGTGTAAATCAGTATGAAATATATCCTTTAAAACAGGCCATGGTCATTCGTTATGTCATCCTCAAAGAGATTGAAGAAAGTGATTAATAGTGAACCATGACTTCATCTCGTATTAATTGACACTGTAGATGCTTTCGAAGGCAATTTGCTACACTGACGTCCACACCGTTATGTTTAAAAGAGTTCGAGAGGGGCCTAATCTGTTGGATGGAATTGGTATTCCGTGGTGGTTACGGTGGTCTCTGTGAAATGTGAGAATTCCACGGAGACGACTGCCTAATGCATGAGGGTTCTCAAGCCCTCACAAACGCCGTCTCACAAATGGGAATCCATAGCTTAGATAGTTTTATTAAATCAATTCATTCTTTTGTATTCAATTTTAGTCTGCTACGCTATCTACTCTGTGACTATATTCAACATGATCATCCTGTTTAGTTCTAAAACATCTCACCTTGCTATATAACGTCTACAGCAACTTGGCTAGGCAATACCTTCTCTCATATGTCGTTATCTAAGGACCGTATTACAGATCATGGCTGGCTGAGATTATTAGGTGTTAGGTAGCTATAATTCGGGCAGTGCTTTACTCCGTAGATGGCCATCTACTGTATGGTGGAGAACACCTGGAGTGTAAATTGATTATTTTCACCTGCAAGGGGTAAATCCTTGGCACCCAGTGCAATGTGCCCTGTGCCCTGTGCCCTGTGCCGCTGTGCCAATTTTCGAGGAGGCCTACAAACACCACCCTTTATTCAACATAAATGACCGTTAAACCATTAAAGAAGTTATATAGCGCCTGTATAAAAGTAAACAAGAATGAGGATTCTCGATTCCTTCCTTTATTCAGAAATTCTGAATGCCGCCCGCCGGCTTTAGGATTGAGTTTCTTAAAGTCTGAATCTCGACGACAGGCCGCAGTGCGGATCGAGGCCTGCGCAGGACCTGCACCTGTTTCTGACCCTAGTGCCATCGCCGCCCTGAGCGGACAAGTAATTACACTTGCTCTTCTCATAGTGAGATAGGCCTCAGAAAATCAACTTTTGCCGTATATATTGTCAAGAGTAGAGCTACGCAGTAGATAGATGAATTGAATTGATTAATTAAGTAACTATGCTATGGGCCATCTATTCTAATATATATTGGCAGTGACAAAGGCTCAAAGAGCCGATGGAACGATGCAATGGAATCATCCATGCATAACGTGAAGGTTCTCCAAAGTGAGAATCCCCGGGTGCCTACAGACAGGCACCAAACCTCTCTATCCAACATATATTTTTCATCTCGTGAATCATGACCTTGTATAAATAACCTCTCTCCTCCGTGCCTGGTTAATATGACTGTCCTAGCATATTATAAGGTGAATTGGCGCCCCTTATACACAATAAACACGCTGTCACATCATGTTGCACGATTCATGTGGTGATGATTCACCATATGCATGTCTCACATCACAGAACATTCACCACGACAATAGTCGACTGTTGCCTACTGTTGCCTACTGTTGCCTATTGAGGCTAGAGGCATATATTAGATAGATATGTCCATAGCTAGACTAGACTCTATTCTATATGCTATTCTCATATTATCACTTTGACACTTCCGCTCGTGATACAATCAACACATCATCATTTCGTCTTTTCTTTCCTATTCAATCCACACATCAACACCATTGCCTTGGTTTTACGAAAACACCACAACAACAACAATGGTGGCCCGGCGCAAACAGCACAACTAGCATCTCAGCGCGGCGAGCCACATGGAAAACGCCGTACACACCACAGTGACCAACCGTTGAACACAGTATCGATAGACACTGTGGGCACGGAAGAAAAAGTGTCAAAAGCATGTAGAATAGAGATAGCTAAACTATCAAATCTATCTTCTATATATGTGCTCTCGCCTAAATAGGCATCAGTTGGCTATTGGACTAAAGGTAGGTGAATACTCTTCTGCATGCTCTAGATGTGACACATGCATGAAGTGAGAACTGAGTTCTCACCAACACTTCCCCGCAACAGCCAACCCCCCTGAATACAAAAGCATCAAAACTGGACGTCTGTTCTTAAGCAGAGAGCATGAGAACCCAACTTCGTCTGTTCAGGACGAGGTTGCGATCCATATGCTTCGGCAGGGGCCTACATGTCGGGCGTGGCCTGTGCCGTGGTCGGTGTTCTGCTCCGTGTCGGGGGCGCCGTTCCCCTGTTCCTGGACAAAATCGTAATCTAAGGGAGAGTAGCGTTCGACTGGCTTACGCAGCCTTTTCCTAGACTGAACTAGGAATTCCTTGTTAGGCTTGTCTGCTTTGCCTAAATCTAGGGCATCTTTATGCACCTGTTTTTCTAGTCTCTCTGCTATCTGTTGTCGTCTAAACTCTTCTTTGCGTGTTGCGCGCGTAGCTTCGAGGATGCTCTTCTTCTCTTCGATTAGCCGTAGTAGTTTCTGGCCTTCTTCGCTCTAATGGCATTCATTAACCTCGGGTTGGAGCTCATTTAAGAGTCTAACTATTAAATTTTGAATTGTAGGATCATTTGAATTTGCTGCTGTGACCCTGCAGATGACTAAGGAAAAACTCCGACGTAACTCTGTTAAAGCGGCCTCCTGCCTGCTTCTCGTGACTCATAGATCAGAATATCGACGTGAAGACGATGCGATTGCACGCTTCATGCATGTTGAACCCCACACCACTAACATCTTGCATGATTATTAAGACCTTTAGAGAACTTTCTAGGTTATTAAGCATAATCGTTGGTTTTCCACCAAACCACCTCTCGGAGGTGGTTGGTCCAAGCAAAATGCGACGTGCAAGCAAAATGCGACACGTCGGCAGATGCCGTTTATACTGTAAATCCCATAGTACCGTAATCAATGACAATGCATTTATGAATGAATGAATTACAAAACCACGATGCCACTAAAACTCGATTATAAAGCTGAGAAACGTAAATAGGACGCTCTTGAATTCAATGTGCCAAATCTAAATGAATCAGTAGCTACAGTAAACTGGATATTCAAAGTTAATGAAGACACCCTGCCCTCACGCAAACGTCGACAGTCCTAGATCTCAAATGCAACGCATAAAGGCCACAATAAGATCTTCTTAGATGCCCAAAATAAGGCAATTCAACAATATATTCAGAGATCAATCTTATCAATCTAGATTTATTTAATTAGGAGTTATATATATATTCATTTTTATTGATAGTATCTGTATAGATTTCATAGTATGAACGGCATCTGCTGACATGTCGCATTTTGCTTGGACGTCGCATTTTGCTTGGACCAACTGTACCCGAGTAAGTTTGTCGAAACCAACGATTATCCACCATCTCTGATTTCGCTTTGTTCGATAATCTGCTATGCATAACGCGGGCATCGATCAAGGCCTCGCGTAGAACGCACTGTATGTACTAGGCACACGCTAGAACGATATCTGCAACGGCTAATTTCTGGTGGTGCTTATAAGCAGCTTTGTTGAGGGGCTCGAGGACCTTAATCGTTAAGATCTCCTGGAAGATCAGCCGAAGTGCTGGAGAGCCCTTTGTCAAGAATCGCAATAGATCCGTTGCTTGAATAGTTCTCTGGGCATCTGGGCCGCACGTTCGATATATGATTGTGCATGCTCTTGAATTGCCCTTCAACCATTTTCCGTATTCGGATTCTTTGTTGCAGTCATCGTCCGGTTAAAAATCAGTTGGTTTTATGCCCTTGCCCTTTCCAATCGCAAATGGGTACACGCTCGCATTCATGAGAGCTTGTTTGACTTGGTTTTTCCATGTCGGGTAGTTGGCGCTGTCCCTCAATTTGTCAGAGGCGGGCCAGTTGAGGTTGGTCGATGATTCTGTCATTTTGACTAGTGATATCTCAAATATGTGAATCTTCGGTATTTGGTTTGATGCCGGTGATGCTGCCAGCCTCTCACTCTTGTGAGAGTTCTCACTTTTCGTGAGAGTATATCAAGATAATCAAGATGTAGGCGACTTTGCACCCGGGCTCATAACCTGTTGAACACAGTATCGATAGACACTATGGGCACGGAAGAAAAAGTGTCAAAAGCATGTAGAATGGAGACTAGCTAAACTATCAAATCTATCTACTATATATGTACTCTCGCCTGTTGAAAAGATGAATCCAAAAGAATGCGATGAATTGAATTGATGAAAACTATCTACCTATAGGGCTCTATTTGTATTCAAAATAGAGTGTTTGCTCTTAAGTTTGCTACGTGAGTTTGCATGAGGGGTAATTGAGAACCCTCATGCACCTAAGCCATTTCCCTCCCGTGAGCCATTTTCTCACGGGATCTCCAAACTGAGAATCCAAACGGAGGATTCTCAGGGTCAACCGGGTGCCCCGACTCTTATTCCAACATCGCCTAAATAGGCATCAACGGCTATTGGACTGAAGGTAGGTGAATACTCTTCTGCATGCTCTGGATGTAAGACATGCATGAAGTGAGAACTGAGTTCTCACCGACACCAACGTAGAGAGGATGGCCGTAAAAGCTGGCCACAAGCTGAATGGTCTCGGCAACGTGATCAACCTAACCAACGATTATTACGACGGTTCAGAGTCCCGCCCACTGTGTTCAACCTGTCTCATGCTGCATGAGCACAGGCGGACGAGGAACGAGTTCAAGTATTGAGTGACTTTCTGTGCAGAGGCAGTTGGATATCCACCCAGAGTGGATATTTATCGCTCTGCGCTCCTGAGTCCTCCTTGCAAACGATACCAGCTGCAAGGATAGTGGAGAATGGCATGAGACTGCGGCTGACATGAAGGAGCTGTACCAGGACGAGGAGGTCCTAGGGAATGAGAAGGAAGAGTTGGGGGAATTGGGAGAGATTCTCAAGACCGACTTTGGTTTGTGAGCGTGGCGTGGATATGAGACGATTGATGGTGCTGACGGGTGTAGGCTTTAGGAGCGCAGGGAAGGATGAGTAGTTTGATTGGATTCTGATGGAGAAAGTTGATACGAATGAAGACTGAAGGAAATGGACAAGGATGGGGAGAAGGAATAGAGGTGTGAGGTTTCCGGATTTGAAGACTGCTGCATCGCGATGGACGAGAATGTTGGATCCTGCTCTTCATCCAATCCAATGCAGCAAATCCACAAAGTCCACAAGTCTCAAAGCTGTGCCTCCCGCATGTGATCTCGTGATCAGCACTCGCCGCACTCCGAGAAACCTTGCAGCCCTTCTCTCAGATGCATATATAACCGTCCCAGTCACCCTCACTTCCAACGCCAATCATCTAGAGCACAATGCGTCCAGCCACTCACTTAATGACCCGTCTCCCCAGTTCTCCACCAGCACCGCACTCGCGGCGGCCTCTGCAGTCCTCGCACAGACAACTGGAGATCCTGATCCTGAATCTAAGTCTGTCCTCGGTGCCGTAAAACACTCCCGCGGTGAAGGACTGGCCACTGGACCACTGACGTTGTCGATGCTTCTACCGTCGCTGAGAACCGCGGAATTTGTGCGGATGAATCTGACCTCAATATTGGTCCACAGCTCCAGATGCAGAGGGAACGTCAGACAATGCGTTTTGGAAATTTCGAGACCGCGGAACCCACTTGTTTTGCTTCTGCCTGTCTGTGGATGATTTTCAAAGCCTCTTGAAGAGCTAGGGGTATCTAAATATCTAAATGTAGTTCGAAAACAAAGCGGCCTTGGCTTTAACGGATAGGTCATGAGTCCATGACCCAATTACGTGAAAAAGATCTCCATTATCCTGCTATAATGTACGACTACGACAAGAGGAAAGACAAATAGGTATCCAACAAGCCACCCCACAACCCCCGATAATCAAGCCCCACTATCAAGGATCCTTACATACGGTGCCGGAAACAGCCCCTTGGCACCCATATACACCCCATGGAACCAATCCCCATTCACATCCACGACCTCCCTCACCTCCGCCCCCCTCGGGAACAACAGCTCATTCGCCCCCTCCCCCTCCTTCGGATACCAACTCCACAGCGCCAACGCCCTCATGCCCACCCCCCCATTCGGCGGGAACCCCCTCTCAACCACCATGCCCACCGCCCTCTCCGGAGCCGTCCCCGCCACATCCTCGCTCACGAGCCTCACCCTCCTGCCCTCTCCCCACCCCCATTGCCGCACCCCCAGCCCCGGCCCCTTAGCGCCCTCCTCATACAGCCCACGCCCCCCAACCAGGTCCTGCACCACAACCCGTCTCTGCCCGCCTCTCGCATCCTCAAACCCCACGACGACCATGCGGTGTCCGCGCAGACAGCGGCGCCACCCGGCGGGCCCATTCTCGGCGCTGATCTTCCCCCGCGCGACCAGCGCATCATAGCACGTCGTACAGACATCGTAATCGCCGCGCTCGCTCCCCGGCATCTCCGACGTGCACTCGAAGCAATGCAGTCTCGTCTGGCTCGGCTGGATCGGACAGTGGCAGACATCGCAATCGACGCGGAAGCTGAGCGGCCTGAAGCTGCCCAGCGCCACGACGCCGGGGCCCGTGAGGACGCGCGCGGCGCGCGGCGTCGCGTGCGCGTGGCTGGGGCTCAGGGGCGGAGAGGCGCTCTTGTCGGGCTGGTGGAGCAGGGGCAGCAGCGCGTGCGTGCAGCAGCGTCCCTGGTTCACGCACGTGTTGCAGAACCCCCAGTCCCCCTCGTTGCAGACGTCGCAGCGCCAGTAGCACTCGTTGGCCCAGGCCAGACAGCCCGCGCAGAAGGCGCCGGACTGCAGCCGGCGCGCCGGGTCCTCTGTCGTGAGCGTCCGTCGCCCCTCCGCGCCGCCGGGGGCGATTGTGGGCGCGACGTAGCGCTCGGCGTACAGCATGTGCGGCTTCTCGGCGTCGCGGGGGATCTGGCCGGAGCCGCGCAGTTTTTCAAACTTCGTCCATGCCGAGTAGCCGAAGCCGAACCAGTGTGGGCAGCCGAGCCCGGCGCGGTAGCAGGGCAGGCAGAGGTTGTAGTCGCCGTTGAGGCAAAGGGGGCAGGAGTAGTGGAGCGAGTATTCGATGTGGGGACTGAGGCAGCGGTTGCATTTGATCGAGGGCTCGGGATAGCGTGGCAGATTTGCTCGGTGAGAGCCCGCGGATGAGGAGGATGTCGGTCGGGATGCAGCTTGGAGGGCTGTCGTGCGCTCCGCTGGAGATGTGGGCACGGGGATGAGGCCGGGCTGGTTCGCGAGTTGTGTGGCGGTTAAGGAGGCGGATGCGGGAGCTGAGGTGGAGGCTTGCGAGGTGCTGCGTGCGTGGAATGCTTGCAATTCCACTGGAGATGAGGCCACTTCGGCTTCTGCTGCAATCCGCCCTGGCTCTCTCGGCGGCAAGGCAGGAGGCCGTCGCCGACCAGTAGCTAGTTCGACGACCTCAGCGACACTCGTGCTTGTAGGTTGCGGTGTCGGCTCTGTGGTGCTTCTTGTCTCGGTAGATACTATAATAGGTCGTGCAGGCGCAATATGCGATGAGTGTGGCTGTTCCGCAAGATCGGTTTGAGACCGAGCTGCCGGCCGAACAGCGGGAGACGACGATGGTGAAGGCGACGTCGCGCTTCTCCCACTCCTGTTTCTTTCGTTCGTTGGTGGCCGACGCCTTCGTCCTTCATCGCTTGACTGTGGCTCTAGATGCGTTGCGCTCGTACGTGGGCTTGCTCTGGTTGCTTCATCAGCCTGGCTCGTCGCACTCAGCGATCTTGAATGTGGTCTTCGTCGCGCCGTAGTGACTGGGGGAGTTCTGTTGGATGCTGTAGATCTACGATCACTGCGATCACTAGCGCTTCTGTCTCTTGTTCGATTAACTGCTACCGCTGGCGACCTCTCCCGTTGTCGCCTTCTGAATGCTTCGGCTATCCTTTCGCTGATTTGATCTTCCTGACTGACATCAATATTCTCGAGATCGATCCCATCCAGTAACCCCTCCTCGCGAATTTGACGCAAGATCTCCTCTTCCATCTCATGAGAATCTACATCTGAAGAACTTATCAGAGAGCGTAGAGATGACTGGTGCTCAATCTGTCGCACAGCAGTCCGATTCACTTCCTCCGTTCTCCTGCGCCCTTCATCTTGACTTCTGCGCGCTGCTTCTTCGTGGCTTCTGCGACGTCGCCTGTCAGTTGCTGCGACTGCATTCGGATCGGGAGACAACGTAGCCGCCGATGGCGCAAACGTCGTAGCCATGTCCTCTCGTCTCCGTCTGCCCTCCCCACCACTATCCCCCTCCCCTCTCCGCCTGCGCTCCCTAGTCTCCATCCTCCTCTCCTCCCTCCTCCTCCTCCTCTCCGTCCTCTCCTCCGGACTCTCGACGCCCACCTCCCTCAAACTCGCCGCCTGGACCTGACTAAGCAGCCTCCGATCCTCATCCTCGGCCCTGCGCTCCCTCAGCGTCTTCTCCCTCTCGTCTACCTTCGGCATCACATCCTCCCCCGGCGTGTATTTCCTCCTGACATCCTCCTTCTCCTCCGCCGTGCGCGCCTTATCGGGATGCGCCGTCAGGAACATCTCCAGCAAGGTCGTGACCGTCGCATTGTTCCTCGTCGCGCGCACCACGGCGCGGCACGAGGGACACGTGAAGGGCGTGGCGTCCGGGGGCGGGGGGTTGGGCGAGGCGCGGCTCGAGGCCAGCTGGAAGGCGAACCATTCTTTGAGACAACCGCCGCAGAAGGTGTGCAGGCAGTCGAGGAGGGTGAGGGGCTGGTAGAGGACGTCGGTGCAGATCTGGTGTGGGAGAGCTCGTTAGCAACGGCGGGTATTAAGCATCGTACCAAGGCGATCACAGCCCGAAAATTGAAGCTCAGCGCCCATGACGAGAGGCTATGGAGTCGCTCTTCGCAACGCAGCGTAGCAGTTGATGTCGAGGCAGCTCAAGGGCCGGCACTCGCCTGGCGAAAAAAAAACGGGGGAGAGTGCACTCGAGCTTCACTTACAGAACAGGTCAATTCCCTCTCCAGGTCCAGTCCTTGGTTCGACGAGTCCATGATGTCGCTGTCGCCGGCGGAGTGTAGGTATGGCGAGGATAATAAGAGCTCAGCGGAAATCGAGCTGGTGCTCGAGTCTTGGGAGCCAGCTCACGATATTACGCTCCCCGCGGCGGCGGCGCGCCTGGAGCATGTCGTTGTGGCGATTGTCGTATCCAGATACGGCAAGCCGCCATGCAGTGATGACGGGCCAATTATTGGCAGCACTGAGACGTGAAATGAAGGATGCAGGTATAGGAAATACGACGTATTGAAGCTAGGTTTTTCTTTTCTTTTCTATGTATATATGTACGTATATGTGTATGTTTTAAATTCTCCGGATACTCTTCTTCACGTTAACTAAGTCGTCGCGGTTTATTCATGGTACATCTATCTAAATCCAGAACTCGTGTCTATGGTCGGTCAGTCGAGTTACCGATGGCCTTGGCGTGGACATTTCAATCACTATTGTTTGTATTATATAAGTATTATTCCTCTCTGATCTCCTCGTCTTCGTCTCCTCGTCTTCTCGTCCGAGAGTTTCTGTTCGCGTTAAAGTCTGAGATGCCGTGATACTCATGTTTACGGGAGGAATCCGATGAATTTGATTCTTGCTCGCTGTACTTTCCCTCCCAGTCTACAACTCAAATTCATGGCCGCCTCCGCCTCTATGGAGTCTCCGCAGATCTGCGTGATGAGCGGGTTCTTGTGGGAGCAGCACTCCCGTGTTTCCAGAGGCATCTTCGGCGGCCTGTGCCCTCGAAGGTGCTGCCAGAGGACGACGATCTTTCGCGCGAGCGGGAGCAGGAGCAGGAACAGGAGGTGACAGCTCGGTCAGGTAGAGCTCTCATGGGGTAGTTTGGCGAAGAGGCAGAGGCAGAGAGAGGCAGAGCTGCTCGGGGGCATGATAGCTTCGTTCTTGGGGACCATCGAGATGGTCATGTCGTCGCGATGGGCATGGCGGAGAAGTCGACGACGACCAGGTCGACGATGCTGTCTGGATCTGCGGCCGGTGCTGGCTCATCTTGTTGGACAGTACCAGTATCAAAGTGCCATCACCACAATGCGCTATTGAGCAAAGGCTCAGCTAGGACATGCTTAAGGATCTTCCAGTGAAGTGGAAGTCGTGGCAGAGAGAAGAAAGGTTGCCGGATTGAGGGCGGTTGAAGGTAAAATATCGACCACATCATCATCATCATCATCAGAAACGAAATGACCTTGGAAAGATTGATGGTCATACGGAACACAGTATCTGTATCTCCACAACGCCATTGCAGCTCAGCAGGATGCGCAGGATCTGCCAGATCGTCTTTGATATCCTCCATACGACGTTTATATGAGGACTCAACGTCCAAAGATTGCATATCCGTATACTCCGTGCATGACAAACATGCCTCACTCACACTCACACTCACACTCACACGGCTACATGGAAGATCAAGAAGGTGCACGTATTGGAGATGCAAAGGGTACATACTTCGTACATATTCCACAGTACCTAGTTTATCCAAAGCCTCGAATAGGACAAGATTGTGCAGCTCCAAAGCTTAAACCTAAAGCTTAACGGTGTTGAGAGTCCTGAGACGGCGCTGGCACGCATGCGTAGCTGCACAGCCGGGCACTGTGGAGCTTGGGAGAGGTGCGCAAGTCGCCACGTAACCGCGTATGATCTGGACGGGAGTGATACGGGAGTGAGGGACTGGATTGACACTGAGGATCCTCGTACTGGAGAAGAGTGAAGCCGTAGATGCCATTGTAGGTATTGCAGACTCTGCTTCTAGCTGCGAGAAAGGGTTTTGGAGAGGGGGGAGGAAAGGAGGAAAGGAGGAAAGGAGGGAAGGAAGGAGAAGAAGGAAGGAGGGAAGGAAGGACGGAAGGAGAGAAAGGCAAGGGTGAATTTATATGGAATTTATTATTCAGGGAGTGGATCGTCGTGATAATGATAATCGTGATACTAGACTACTGCTCGTCTTCTATGTGTATATATATATATGTATATATATATATATATTTGTATGTATCCATATTTATATATATATGATATAAATATGTATGTATCCATATTCTAATACTCTGTCCATTCCCGTCGAAAATTGGAATTATCACCAACACGAGCTTGTACTTGTACCTGTACTTGTGCTTGTACGAGAACGTGCATAGGTACATGATGCAAATATGTAAATAGCTACTGTCCATAGGTACCTACATACCTCCTCCAAGTACTTAATACTCCAAACAATCCGCACCGTAGTGGAGCCACCGCGTTGGCGACATACGTCAGTTCCACAGTTTCCTTTTCTCTGAACCACTGAGCCTGGGTACTCACGGGTACTTACTACTGAGCCTCTGAGCCCCCGCTGTACCTGTACCTACATGCGTAATCCGCAGTCAGCTCCCTTAAATCTTGCCTATCCCCAAGGTATCGAAGTATCGAAATTCGACATCCAAAAAATCGACACATCTACATCTTCACCAACTCCCTCCCAATTGCCGGGACTGTCAGTGTTCCTGCTATCCTTGGCTTTGAATATAAATCATCTCGAGCGTCCTCGCATCGTCGCACTCGCATTGAGAGACACGCCGCCGGGCGCAGGCAGGACAGGACGAAGGAGATGGCGTGGAGCTTCAATCCCATCCGGACGCCGTGGATATCCGCGTTGCTGCTGCTGATGCTCATATGGTCGGTGTGGTTCTTGGATGCGCCGGCGAGCATACATGTACGCGCCATCCCCTACACAAGTGCAGAGACTCAGGGAAAAGAAAGGCTGGAACTGACGGGTATGCAGAGGCAGAGCGTCTCACAGATGGCCACCGACAGGACGAAAACGACAGTAGACAGCGCCAGCCCGAATCACCCGCCCGTACTCTCATTGAAGCCAGCGGAGACTTCTGCGCCGATAGTCCCACTGAACCCAGCAGAGACACATGCGCCAATGTCTCCCCCCAAGCCAACGGAGACACACTCAGCGATAGTTCCCTCCAAGCCAAAAGAAACTTCCAATGACGAAGCTTCCGCCAAGCAAATCGACAGCGCAAAGGTCCCAGCCGAGGAGGATTCCGCTGAGGAGGATGAAGAGGAAGAGGAAAAGGAAGAGGAAAAGGAAGAGGAAGCGGAAAACGACGAAGCCGGCAAGAGTTCAAAAGCTAAAGCTCCAATCGACGAAGATGCCGCCTCGGAAGACGAAGACCCCAACCGTCCACTAATCCTCTACGCCTACAGCGAGACGGCGAACGCGCGCGCAAACCTCAAGTTCTTCCTCGCGCACGGCCTGCACCAGTCCGCCGACTTCGTCTTCATCATCAACGGCAAGTCGGACGCGCCGCAGCTGATCCCCTCGAGGCCCAACATCAGGGTCATCGAGCGCCCCAACGATTGCTACGATCTGGGCGCCCATGCCGAGGTGCTGATCAAGGACGATTTGTGGAAGCGCTATAAGCGCTTCATACTTATGAATGCGAGCATTAGGGGCCCGTTTGTGCCGACGTGGGCGGGCGGGTGCTGGTCGGAGATGTATCTGGGGAAGTTGACGGAGGAGGTCAAGGTTCGTGGTCTACTTTCCTCTGTTTGGTGTTCAAGATCCATCTGGCGATCTACGAGTTCCCGCACATCACATCCACGCCATCATGCACCGATTCCCAAGTCACATTACAGAATTCCGCAGGATTGAGATGATGCAGTACTAACGCCCTCCCCAGCTCGTAGGCATGACCAGCAACTGCTGGCCGCGCTTCCACGTGCAATCCATGATCTGGGCCACGGACAGCATCGGGATCTCGCTGCTGCTGTACCCGCCGCCCAACCCGTCGGCGATGGCCGACCCGGCCGCCGCCCCCGAGGTGGGCATCAACGGGTGCTTCCACACGTGGGACAGCGCGGTGCACGCGGAGATCTTCGCGACGCAGATCATCCGCGACGCGGGCTACCGCGCCGAGGTCATGATGGCGGCCTTCCACAGCGACGCCAAGTTCATCGAGAACTGCGATAGTAGGGGCAATGGCGATGTGCTGTGGAATGGCAAGTATTACGGCGCGAACGTGCATCCGTATGAGACGGTGTTCTTGAAGACGAATAGGGACATCGATCCCGTGCTCATGGAGAGGCTGACGGCGTGGACGGATGGGAGCGGGTATAGTAGTTATGAGCATTGCTAAGAGGAGGGGGGAGAGATGCAGGGGCTGAGGAGGGGGTGGGGTTTGAGAAGAGGATGTACTTTGTATAGACGGGGTGGGTTTGGGGCGGAGTCTGGGTCGAGACAACGCGAGGGAAAGCCTCTTGGGCGTCGTTTGTATATATCTGATGTGCATGGTTGGACAGGCGTTTTATGTCGGCTTTGGGCTGAGGCCAAGTACGGGCATGGAGCATGGCATGGGCACTTGCACGGGGGACATCTTGAGCACATAGAAAATACCTAATCCTGTGAATCCGGCGCAATATCGTCAGAGACATGCCTTGGGGTCCTGAGATCTTCCATTTAATCTAGCGCCCATGTCGATACTCCATTTTTCAACAATCCATACCCCTTTGCGCCATACAATGCACGACAGTCCACACAGCATACCCGGTCTCTACAGATTAAACCTCGTCCTCTTCTTCTCCATATGCGCCTTCCACTCCCACTGCAGGCCATCCTCGCCCACGCTCCCCGCCCTCCCGATCCCCTTATCCACCCTCCGCAACTTCAACGTGAACCGCGGCCCCAGCTCCTGCAGCCCGGCCCTGATCTCCTCGACCCCGACGACCTTCTCGCCATCGGGCCCCACGACGCTCTTCTCCGTCGCCCGCTTGTCGCGGAAGACGTAGCGGTGCCTGCGCACGAAGATGTAGTCGCGCTGGTTATGCAGGGTGACGACCTGGCGGCCGCGCAGCTCGGGCTGCGGCGGGAACAGCGTCAGGAACAGGCGCGCCGTCAGCAGGCCCAGCGGCGTGCGGAAGTTGTTGAGGATGAGCTCCGGGTGGTGGTTCGTCGGGTTGCCGTGGCCCGGCAGCTTGGCGCCCTCGACCCAGTTCGCGATGCTGAAGTGCAGCGTCGGCCCCGCGGGCAGGTGCACGATGGACAGGCCCGTGGGCCGCTTGGCGTCCTCCTTGAGCACCACGACCGCCGTGTAGGCGCGGTTCGATGCGAACTTGGCGATCTCGCGCACCGAGAACTTGTGCCCGTAGCGGTGCGCGGAGCGCGGGATGTAGACGGAGTTGGGGAAGAGGGTGCAGAGGAGGTGGGCCTCGGCGTGGAGGGTGGAGTTGAGCGAGGTCGTGAGGAGGATCTTGGGGGCTGGGGGCGCCTCGTCGGTGAAGAGGGTGGGGAATTTGAGGGCGAGGGATTCGGGGGTGAGGTCGAGGTTGGTGCTCGTGGTCGAGGCGGCCAGGGAGGGCGCGTTCGAGGCTGCTCTCTGCCGCCTCTGCGAGTGCTCGGTATCCTCGTCCGAGTCGTCTTCCATCTCCTCGTCGGAGCCTAGCATGGAGTCCACGTCGTCCTCGGCGGCTGCTTCGGGCAGGTCCTCGTCCATTGCGTCGCCCGCCTCCGCGGCCTCCATGCGTCGCCTCCGCAGCTGCTCGACGTCGACCGAGACGTTGAGGCCATCGCCCTCCTCCTCGTCCCAGACACGCTTCTTGTCGATCGTCATCGGCACATTGCGCGCCAGGCGTTCCCTTCTCAGCTCCGGATTCTTGTCCTCCTCCCTCTTCCTCTTGAACCTCTCATCGCGACGCAAACTGTCCCTCGCCTTCTTCTGTTTAACGTGCAGATCCTGACGCTTGAACTTGTTGCCCGTGACGAACGGCAATGCCGCCTTCGACGACAGCGGTTTCTGGCGTTTTGCTACCATTGTGTGAGTCGCGGGGTATAATTGTGAAAATGGGAGGTGCTCGAGATTATTTTGCTATCAGTATCAATCGGGGCCAGAAAAATTAGCGGAGCGGAAAAACCGTCGTCCGGCCAAATAAAGGTCGATCAGTTTGTGACCAACTCGAAGAGTCACAACCGGTCGCAAAGTCTCAATCGGTGCCAAGAAGTAGAAGATAGTTGTCTATACTACGCCTTGACTTGTCAGATATCTGGACTCTGATCCAGCTCAAGTGAATGCGCATCTTGTGTAGATTAGCGCAGTCTGTCACCAAACTACCAGCGACTACCCCACGTCTTGGGCTCAGAAGCTTCACAACAACACCACAGTTTCGTGCGAAGCACAAGGTCCCCAAGCCCAAAACCCCAAGCTCAACGCCCGGCATGGCTACCGCTACGACGCTGAAGGGCCAGCCCCTCGATCGCCCGACCCTCGACTCGCTCCTCCGCCGCCGCATGTTCTACACCCCGTCCTTCGAGGCATACGGCGGTGTTGCGGGTCTCTACGACTACGGCCCGCCGGGCTGCTCGCTGCAGGCCAACATCATCGAGATCTGGCGCAAGCACTTTGTTCTCGAGGAGGACATGATGGAGTTGGACTGCTCGGCCTTGACTCCTCTGGAGGTGCTGAAGACGTCTGGCCACGTGGACAAGTTCTCGGACTGGATGTGCAAGGACCCGAAGAACGGGGAGATTATCAGGGCGGATCACTTCGTGGAGGAGATCTTGAGTCAGAGATTGAAGGGGGATAAGGAGGCTAGAGGCCAGAAGGTGGTCGAGGAGGAGCCGGCCGATCCGTCCAAGAAGAAGCGCAAGGTCAAGGAGACCAAGGCTGTCAAGCTTGACGATGCGGTCGTGCAGGAGTACGAGGAGATCTTGGCTAAGGTATGGAGATATATCCGCGCATAATGTTGAGGCTCTATACTGATGCATGACTTAGATCGATAACTACAATGGCGCCGAACTCGGCCTGCTCATCAAGAAGTACGAGATGAAGAACCCGAACACCGGTGTTGAGCCAGAGCCACCAGTAGCCTTCAATCTCATGTTCCAGACGTCCATCGGCCCCAGCAGCAACTCCCCAGGCTACCTCCGTCCAGAGACTGCTCAGGGTCAATTCCTCAACTTCGCCAAGCTTCTCGAGTTCAACCAGCAGCAGATGCCATTCGCGTCCGCCTCCATTGGCAAGTCCTTCCGAAACGAGATCTCGCCACGTGCTGGTCTGCTCCGCGTCCGCGAGTTCTTGATGGCCGAGATCGAGCATTTCGTCGATCCGCTCGGTGGCAAGAAGCATGCGCGCTTCAACGAGGTCAAGGATGTCGAGCTTGTCCTCCTGAACAGACACACCCAGTTGGCTGGCAAGACCGACATCGAGAAGATCTCGATCGGCAAGGCCGTCGCCGATGGCATCGTCGATAACGAGACCCTTGGCTACTTCCTTGCCCGCATCCAGCTCTTCCTCAAGAAAATCGGTGTTGACCAGTCAAAGGTCAGATTCCGCCAGCACATGAAGAACGAGATGGCTCATTACGCTGCCGATTGTTGGGATGCCGAGCTGTTCACCAGCTACGGCTGGGTGGAGTGTGTCGGTTGCGCCGACAGAAGCGCATACGATCTCACGGTCCACGCCAAGAAGACGGGCGCTCCTCTCTTCGTGCGCGAGAAGCTCGCCGAGCCGCTCGTCGTCGAGGAGTGGGAGGTCGAGGTCGACAAGAAGAAGTTCGGCCCCTTCTTCAAGAAGGACGGCAAAACCGTCGAGAGCGCCATCGTCAGCACTTCGCAGGTCGAGCGCGAGGTCCTCGCGCAAGACCTGGCAGCCAATGGCCGGATCATCATCGACGTGCCAGGCGTCGGCAGCGGCAAGGTCGAGATCACCAAGGACCTCCTGACGATCGAGAAGCGCACACGCACCGAGCACACGAGGGAATACACGCCCAACGTCATCGAGCCGTCATTCGGCATCGGACGCATCCTGTACTCGCTGCTCGAGCACAGCTACTGGACGCGCGGGGCGGAGGGAGCGGACGAGAGCCGCGGGGTGCTCTCGTTCCCGCCGCCGGTGGCGCCGACCAAGGTGCTGCTGGTGCCGCTGTCGGGCCACGAGTCGTTCAAGCCGCTGATCCGGCAGCTGTCGGCGCGGCTGCGGGCGGGGGGGGTGTCGGCGCGCGTGGACGACTCGTCGGCGTCGATCGGGCGGCGCTACAGCCGCAACGACGAGCTCGGCACGCCGCTGGGCATCACGGTGGACTTCCAGTCCGTGCAGGACGGGACGTTCACGCTGCGCGACCGCGACTCGACGAAGCAGGTGCGGGCGGACGAGGCGACGGTCGTGCGGGCCATCCGGGAGCTGGTCAGTGGGGAGAAGGAGTGGAGCGATGTCGAGCGGGAGCTGCCGGCCTTTGAGGGCCAGGATGCGGAGGCTGGGGTGCCGATCCGCTAGGGATTGCGAGGGGGGGAGAGGGGGGTAGAAGGGGGGGGGTATTCAGAAATCAATCATGTCTCGTCTGTCTGCATTAGAGGTTCTGATCAAAAGCGCCCTTGGCAATTATATGCTCCGATTTTCGACTTCTTGCCATCTTTCATCATTGATCTCGACTGCGATGCTCTCCGCACCGCACTGCCATGTCTTCCCGTGCTACTAACAGCTCTCTCCGCACCGCACTGCCGTGTCTTCCCGTGCTACCAACAGCCCTCTCCTGCGCTCCATGCACCCCACCGTCGCCGCACGGAGGCTCGGCTCTCTGCCACGAGCGGCGCCTCGGGTCGAAGCAACGTGATGTCCAGCCTTGGGAGCAGCCCTGTACCTGTGCATCGACTTCCACAGTCCAAGACCCCCACCACCCTTCCTTAGGATATCCCATGACTAGCTCCCCATCCATTACTACTACCTGGCCAGGTAGGAAGTAAATCTCCTTGGCCTTTGCCTAGGGAGCTGGTCTACACGCATTCGATGCGAGCGAGCCGTCGGCAAGCTTGAAAAGGCCATTTTGTGGACGAGCAGTTGTTTGCTGTGGGACGTGATATGATAAGCTCTCTTCTGATGCCGGTACAGAGGTGTGTACATAGGTAGGTGTGCTGGAAGCGGATGGGGGAGTGGGCTGGCTACCCGTGAGCCGCGAGCCGCGAGTGCGTTCGGATCGGATGGATGATGGAAGTTTGAGAGTTTCACGCGTCGCGAAGCGGCGGTGGGTGGTCGAAGACGGAGCGTTCAGGGGGTTAGGGGGACTTCGAGGGAGGATTTGTGCGTAGGTAGGTAGGTAAGTGTATATATTGTATGTATGTTACATACATATGTACGTAGGTGGTACATACTGTACGTCCTGGATACGGGGAAGCAGAAGAAGGGGGTAAGTAGCGGCATGTATATCTCTCTCCCTCCCACAAAGCCAGCGCGGGAACGATGGTCGATAGGAAATGAAGGTTTCTCTACGAGGCTATGGATGCGGTATGTATGTATGTACATGTTCGAGGAAATCGACTATACGATTTCCTTTCCACGAACCCCCCCCTTGTGCGGCGCGTCCCTCCAAGTATGGCCTGCGCAGGCATGAGATGAGGGAGCATGCGACATGGTTCTGGGCGCCGAAAGGGGCTGGTGGATGTATGTACATATATGTATATACATATGTATGCTCGTGTGGTGAAAGTGAAACGCTTGGGATTAGAGATTAGGGAGGATGGTTCCCTGCGTGCCTCGGATAAATGATGAATGAGCTTGTGCGATGAAAGGGATGAAGCTTTGTCGCGGATGTTTTCTGCAGGATGAGAGATGCATAGCTTTAGAAGAGGTTCTATGTTATATGTTATCATTTGAGCATCTTTCATACTACTATTACTTCAATGAGTGGTTGTATGTAGCATTATGGTAGTCTAAGATTGTCAGAGTCTCGGAGATTATCAAAAGAGATATAAGGAGATATAAGGAGATATAAGGAGATGGAAGGAGATGCAAGGAGATATAAGGAGGTATGACCTCTGAGCCCCTTTGCTTAGCTTAGCTGGATCCTCCTGTGCTCCTACTCCGTAGATGCTCCTGGCCTTCATTCCACACCCGCACCAGCGGCTAACGGGAAGTGGAAGTACATAAGTGCCCACCAACCACAACCAGCACAACGTTAATCTCGAGTCTAGACGCCGAACCACCACCATCCAAAACTCGGTACTGCAGTACTTCGTATATCCGTACTCTACTCAACAATCAACGACCAGCGACCCTTCACACTCTGTACCTGACTGCAGCGAAGTCGACGTCCAAGTCGGGGTGCACATCTTCACGAATATCTTCATCTTCACGAATACGAAGCTTCCAACACCAGAGAACACGCATGGGGCCGACGGAAATCATCACATCACATTCATTCAGTAAGCACGGCGCCCGCAGCACAAAGGCCGCACTTTGGGAGAGGAGCAGGACGGTGTAGGTGCAGCTCTCCTCGATCGATCCATACCATCCATACCTCCCTCTCGCAACCTCCAACGCAAATCAACAAATCAACAAGTCTACAAATCAACAAACCATCTCCATCTCCCATCACGACCGACGTATGTGCCGCTATTCACCAGCACTCGCCTGTCCATCTCCATCTCCATCTCCATCTCTTTGCTAATCCGGTCATCCCACAGCACAGCACAGCAGACCAAAGCACACCAGCCACGTTGTCGGCCATCAACACTCGGTCTACCCCGCCGCCATAGGGGGGATAGATACCCGCCATCGACTTCACTCGTCCTGATCCTCACATCCAGCTCGACGAGAGAATCGCCATCATGCCCAGCCCGAGCAGTGCACCGATGTAAGTAACGCGGATGGATACCTTGTTTACAGACTCCAATCCAGATCAAAATCAGAATCACCACCCCTACTCCTGCGCGTCCTTGGCGACGTCCAAGACCTCCCATCTCAGACTGCGCTGCAACCTCCGCAGCATTCCCTCACAGCATTCAACCTTCATATCGATCTACATATACTAACCATGAACAGTGGTGGTTATGCGCCAAACCAATTCATGAATCCAGGCCCTGCGCCTCGTCCTCCGACCGATCGACCGCGACTCAACCTCACCCCAGCGACTGCAAACCTGCCGGGAAACATGATGAGCATGAGCATCGCGTCTCCTATCGCAAGAACCGCCACCTCTACATACTCCGGATCAACAGTGTCACTGCCGTTGGCGCGGGCGAACAGCAATATCGACGGACAAGGTGGCGTGGCAGTCATCAAGGAGGGCTGGGCCACGGTCAAGGATGGCAAGACCTTCCTCAACCCTTGGAGACAGAAGTTCATGGTGCTGAGAAAGGAGGTCTTGGACTTTCACAAGCAGGAAGGCGGAAAGGTGTCGTACTCGATCATCTTGAAGGACGTCGTTGGCGTCTCGCGTGTCGAGGCCGCCGGAATAATCTTCGAGGTCAAGCGCTACACCGATGGAAGCTCGAACAACCCTGGAGATGACGACAACGGCATCAGAACCTTGCAGATCAAGGTCAAGAGCGACGACGATCTATACCAGTGGATCGACTTCATATATGCGCGCTGTCCAGGCATGGGCGGCGTGAGCAATCCGACGAATTTCTCGCATGCCGTCCATGTCGGATTCGACAACACCACTGGAAAGTTTGTGGGACTTCCGCCGGAGTGGTCTAAGCTCCTCAACTCCTCCGCCATCACCAAGGAGGACTATGAGAGAGATCCACAGGCCGTCTTCGAGGTTCTCGAATTCTATTCCGATATCACCAAGCGCGCCGAGAACCCAGATGCGTATCCAAGTCTTACACCGACACCACCAGTGTCCAACAATCAAAACAAGCAGCTGGGCTATACTGGCTCTGGAACGTCAGTTGCGCCACCGAGACCTAATCCTAACAGTGGACAGCCTAATCCCAGTTATAACAATAAGGCCAATATGGCACCTGTGTCTGGGAGCCAGCAGCAGCAGATCGAGCAGATGCGGCAAATGGCCAATCAATTCAAGCCGCCGCAGCAGAATCGCGAGGAGCAGCGCCAGCAGGAGTCACAGCAACAACGGGAGCGTGAGCGTCGTGAGCAAGAGGAGCGCGATCGTAAAGATCTGGCCGAGTACAATGCTTCTCTGCCCAAGACGCGGACGCCAATGGCTCAGCAGGAAATCGGCGGAGGTGGATATTCGAGTGGCAGCACCGCAGATCGCTACAACCCGTCTCGTGCGGCCCCGCCAGCGCCTGGTGGATCGCGGCAGCCACAGCCCAATGGTTCCCTCCGCAGCCAAAGACAGGCACCATCTGCACCGACATCGGCTGGCACTTCTCGTCCCGGCTTGTCCAGCCAACAAAGCTCCTCCTCTACTCCTCGTTCAAATGAGCAGATCTCGAGAGAGAGAGATCAGAACGGTCGTGCTTCGCCAAGAACGGATCAGAAGCAGAGGAGCGAGAGTCCACGCTACCAGAACGGAGGACAATCCCAGCCGCAAACTCCACGTGCGCAGCCCAATGGTTCTTCTCAGCAACAGTCAGCAAGCCGCATACAGCCACCTTCCGTCTCGCAACCCAAGCCGCTCAATGTCCATAAGCAAACAGCTGCCCAGAACGGCATTCAGCAAAATGATGCTATCAAGGCTGCGGAAGCCGCTCTGACCTCCAAGGCTCCAGCTCCTCGTAAGGAAGATGTTCGCATGTCTACCATGTCCGAGGCAGACGTCATGACCAAATTGAAGGAGGTTGTGTCCAAGGATGACCCCGGTCTCTCCTACGCAAAACAGAAGAAGATCGGACAAGGTGCTTCTGGATCTGTGTATGTCGCCAAGGTCAAGGAGAACCCGGCCTCGCCGATTGCCCGCCAGGTTCTGCGTGAGCAAGGTCCTAAAGCACAGGTTGCCATCAAGCAGATGGATTTGGCCCACCAGCCAAGAAAGGAGCTGATCGTCAATGAGATCATGGTCATGAAGGACAGCAAGCACCGAAACATCGTCAATTTCCTCGATGCTTTCCTGCGCAACAACTTTACGGAGCTGTGGGTGGTGATGGAGTTTATGGAGGGCGGTGCGCTGACGGACGTCATTGATAACAATCCCGTCATCACCGAGGACCAGATCTCCACTATTTGCCTTGAGGTATGTTGACCTAATATGTGTATGTGTGAATTGGAAGACTGACATTTCGATAGACCTGCCGAGGCTTGGAGCATCTGCATCAGCAGAACATCATCCATCGTGATATCAAGAGTGACAATGTTCTTCTGGATGCACGAGGAAACGTCAAGATCACCGATTTCGGCTTCTGCGCCAAGCTCACCGAGACAAAGTCCAAGCGTGCCACCATGGTCGGTACACCGTACTGGATGGCCCCAGAAGTCGTGAAGCAGAAGGAGTATGGACCCAAGGTCGACATCTGGTCTCTTGGCATCATGGCAATCGAGATGATCGAGTCGGAGCCGCCCTATCTCAACGAGGAGCCGCTGAAGGCATTGTACCTGATCGCCACCAACGGAACGCCTCGTCTCAAGAAGCCCGAGAAGCTCAGCAAGGACCTCAAGGCCTTCCTGTCCGTCTGCCTCTGCGTCGACATCCGCAGCAGAGCCAGCGCCGACGAGCTGCTCAAGCACGACTTCCTGAAGCACGGCTGCTCCTTGGGTTCTCTGGCGGAGCTTCTCGCGTTCAAGAAGCACGCCAAGTAGATCTGGTGAGGTGTGAGGGCGTGGTACGGATTCTTTACGACAAAAATAATGTTACACGACGGCTGCTTTTTGGGGGTTCTCTGCTACGCGCAAGTATACCTCGATATCTCAAGGCGGGATCGCTCCATATCGTTCAGTTGGTTTCACCATATCGACCTTGTCTCTGGCGTTTGGGAAGGCCGCCGCTCTCGCCCCGACCGTGCTGTTTCTCGTTTGATCTCGGCCCGTCTCGTGTGGGAGAGGGGATGTTCATTCCGCCAGGATGGGTATCGCCGGCCGTGGATAGAGGTCTCGTTCTTTCCACCGCTGTTTGGGAATTGGAGGCGGGCGGGCTGGGTGGTCGTGAGAGCAGGCATTGAAGGTTATTGCGACTGGCGAGCGAGCGTTTGCATGGCGTTTTTCAAGCTTGTCTTTTTTTTTAATTCTACAGCGACGGATGGTTTGATGGATCATGCATGCATGGCCTGCATGTGCGTTTGGCAGGCGTGTCTGTTGGGAGGGGGAAGACGGCGGCTGTGGATGACGGATGGATAGGGCTGGGGATTTTATGATGGGCAAGCCGCAGCCGGGAATGATAGATGAGCTCGGGGTTGATGTGTTTAGACACGGATAAATGGGGATTTAAGACGGATGAGATGAAGCTGATTCTTCGGTGGTGGAAACATTGACGGTGATGCAAACTTGTTTGTCGTAGAAAGAAATGTGACGTCTTCGTAGTGTAGAGCCTCAGCCTCGTCAGCCTCAGCCTCGTCAGCCTCACACTAGATCCATGCACATAACAGCTTTCACTACGTAGGGCCAGGCCACATTACATTCGTGCCATCTCTCCGCTTTTCGACTTCAATATTATCAGAAAGTCCATGCAGGTGGAGGAGATGAACATGTATTGAAATTGGGTATATTAACTGCTGATATTCTGGACTTCATTATATAACTGTCATCGCGGTCCTTTTAACAACTCTCGCAGGGGTAGCCCTCCACTATCCCCCCAAACATCGCCTCACTATCGGCCCGTCGTCATACATCTTTCCATACTTTCCCCATACTCTGCGGTCTGACCATCTCGACGCTCGTCCACAGTCCACTTGGCGCTGCGCTTGACCCCGACGATAAATATTCCTATTCCTGCTTTTCTCTACGTCTCAGCACTCCTGAACTTCACTTCACCTTGCTTCTTTGCCCTCTTTGTCGTCTTTGCCCTTGGGAGAAGAGATCTTGTCAGCAGAAAGAAGGAGAACCAGAAAGCCAGCCAGCCATGGCACCCATCATACCATCTGCGAAAGTGACCCTCGACTGCCCACTCTATGCATGCGACTTCGACCCCTATGATGCCACGAGGCTCGTGGTAGGAGGGGGTGGGGGACCTGGCAAGAACGGAGTGGGAAACAAGATTGTGAGTCCGTCCTCGGGCGGGATCAATTCCACTCCCTCGAGGCGCATCCACTAACCCATCACGCGCAGACAGCCTTCGACGCCTCCGACCCGCACGAGCTCCACGAAATCGCCTCGCTCGAGCTCAGCAAGGACGAGGACAACCCGACCAGCCTGGCCGTCGGCCGAACCGCGGGCGGCCTCACCATGGTGTACGCGGGCGTGAACGCGGGCCCGAAGGACGTCGAGCGGGGCAAGAACGAGCACTTCCGCGGCTACGCGCTGGGCCGGAGGCAGAAGTCGGCGAAGCCCACGATCCAGGAGGTCTCGCGCGACAGGCTGTTCGCGTCGAAGGACAAGGCGGCGTATCAGCGCGTGCTGAGGCTGGCGAGGCCGTCGGCCGAGGGGCGCCAGCTGGGTGCTGCGGCGACGGGGTTTGCGGATCCGCCCGAGCTGGCCATCTTTGATGTGGCGGGGGGGGAGAAGACGGTGGGGACGAGGGGGGTGATACAGCTGGAGAAGGAGGCGGAGGATGTGGATATCATCCAGACTGGGGCGGAGGACTACAGCGTCGCATACTGCGACAACCATCGTGTGTATCTGAAGACCATATCTGCGAGCCCGGATGACGAGGATCCGATATGCATCTACACCATGCCCGGTGCCGAAGCGCCCGGCAAGCCATCCCTCCCCGTCTTCCGCTCCCTCCGCTTCCTCACCCCATCCTTCATCGCCGTCCTCATCAACCAGCCCTCCCGCTCGGGCGCCCTCCTCCGCGTCCTGCGCATCACCCCTTCGGCCAGCGGTCCCATCGCCCGCGCATCCCAAGCGCTCCTCCTCCCCTCCCGCGTCGTCCAAGCCACCGCCCTCTCCGTCTGCAACCTCTTCGCCCCCGAAACCCCCGGCGAGGCGCAGGCCAACACGCAGTTCCTCGTCGCCGTCGCCGACCAATCCTCCATCTCGCTCGTCGCCCTCGACTACCAGGTCTCCGGCGCCAACGCCATCGTCACGCAGCCGCGCCTGCTCACGCGCATCAAGGACGTGCACCCGCTGCAGATCACCGGGCTGGCATTCGCGCCCTTCCCCGCGATGCTGGCGAAGGCGCGCGCGCCGCAGGTGCTGCGTCTCGCCAGCGTCAGCGTGGGCAACACGGCCGTGGTGCTCTCGGTCCCGCTGTTCAAGCCGACGGGCGCGGCGCACTACCGCGTGGCGATCGCGCCCGTGGCGCAGCTGGGGATCACGCCGCGGCAGCTCGTGAGCGTGCTGGCGGTGCTGGCGTTCGCGGCGCTAGCGCAGATGATCCTGGAGCTGAGCGGGATGAGCCCCGCGGTGCTGCGTGCCGAGGAGCGGCTGCCGGCCGTGCTGCGGGAGTACTTCACGCTGCGGACGCCGGAGCGGGGGGCGCGGCGCGGGCGGGCGGACGAGCGCGCTGGCAGCGGGGGCGCCGCGATGTTCGCCGCGTTCCGGGAGCATCCCGTCGCGGAGATGATCGCGGAGCTGCGCGGGCAGGGGAGGGAGGTGGTGGTGCGCGCCAGCACGCCTGGTTCCACGGACGGCGGGGAGAGGCTGGTGAGTTTCAACCGGGACGACGAGGCGGCGGCGCAGGAGGCGGTCAGTGCGGATATCCGGGAGAAGATCGAGGTGGCGGCGCGGGAGGAGGGGCAGGGCGGGCCGGGGGGCCGGAGCTGGGAGGAGCTGGGGGAGGGGCAGAGGAGGGAGTGGGTTCGGCGGCTGAGGGAGGTGGGGCAGTGGGCGGGGGAGCTGCCGGAGACGGTGTTTGAGGGGGTTGTGTTTGGTGAGGCTGCGGGGGCGGTGGGGAGGGGTGTTGGTGGGGCGTAGGGGGGTTACATGGAGCGATGGGTGGGATGTACGTCAGGTAAGATAGAGTCAATGCATACATGTACAGACGGTGCTTTTGCGCCGGGTCTTCTTCCCGCACCTCCATCTCGCATTCTCGACCCTGTGGCTGTGGAAGAGCGGCCGCGTGACTCCCTCCTTGCCGCATGGATGCCGTGTGTTGGACCGAACGACGCAGCTCTGCGTGGGGTAGTTCCATCCTCCATGGCTGGCGCAGCGCAGCGGGCGCGAGCTTCGCGGTGGATAGAAGCTCTTAAACGAGCAGCCCCCGCGATGTCTCGGCCATGCCATGCCGTGCACGGAGGGAGTGGATGGAGGCTGTGCAGGGGCGGGCGAGGCGTCTGTGGCGTGCTCTTTCTCTGCGGGGACGAGCGTGGAGGACGAGGGTGGGAGGTGTGGCGGGGTGGAGGGGAGATGGGGGTTTGGATTGTAATAAAAAAAAAATAGCTGTCGTTGGTTCGTAGTATGTGCATATGCAGATGTTGTTGGAGAATGCATCATGCTCTGCGGTTCGCACGCGGCTTATCATATTCATCTGCCCACCGCCCTCCGAGGAGGGAGGACGCCGCAGGGCCTACCGTCGTTTATCATGCTTGGGTGGCGTAGACAGGCCAGTCATTCTGCGTCAATACAAGCCCGCCCGCCGTCAGCTACCCGGCTTGTTCGCGGCTGTTGCTTCGGCCTGCCGTCAATGGAGTTCGTCAAAGAAAGCGGTAGTAGCAGGATATACGGGATAACGAGCAGAGAAGTTGTGAGGATGCACCGTGATGCGGATGAGATGCTCACGGGCACTTTGGGGGCTGGAAGCGATGAGAGGGGTTTCTGTGAGGGGATCGCAGGGTATGTTAGGCCTGACAAGCACCTCGCGCGGATCGTCATAAGCCTCGATTCGGGAGCGCCGGACGCGGCATATGTGGAAGAGTTGGCTGGTGGAAACGTTGGATTGCAGTTCGTCGATGACGCGCTTTTCGTCTCCGGCCTGTGGAAGAGGTCCTGTGCAAGGTCTTGGATCTAGGAGTCCGAGAAGGAGATTTAGGCCACGAAGTTACAGTTCATTCAAGCCATCAACAAGTTCGTCTATTGGGCGCACGTATCTGCGCGAGAAGGGTTGGAGGAGGGCGGCGCTAGGGAGGGAACTGTTATGTGGAAAGAGTGAGGAGGCCAGGAACAATATCTTAGATCTATTCTTGCCCCTTCTCCCACATCCACTAAGGATTATGGATGTCTTCTAGCCTTAGATGTCGTTGCTTTGGAGCCCGACTCCCTAACTTCGTCTGGCCTCATTCATCAAGAGATAATCTGATGCACAAAGCCGTGGACGGACTGATCTTCGAATTGCTTCTCAACTAGGTCTTCTCGGCCGCACCTCCATCTCCACCAATACTACGTTTTGAGTTTCGTAGAATAGCATACCTGTATCGCCCCTTTACTTCGGCCGGGGAGGGCGGCGTGGATGTCGTCTTATGAGTAGCCGTCCCTTTGAATTTTGCTTAACTGTTCATCCTCTTTGGGTGTCCCTTGAGCGCCCTTTCTCTCACGTTGTAACGCTGGACGCACCATAGAATGTGTGGCAGCGTTGTTTGCATGGGATGCACATAACCGTGGACTTGCTGAACTTGGAACTGCAGGTTTCAGAAAGTCTTGGACAGAAGATGGACTACCCAATCAGTCAAGGTCAAGACGTACAAGGAACCCCTCAGAATGAGGAAAGCATCCACAGAACGGTATGCTCAACAAGCGCAACAGGTTGTGCGTCGCCAGGATCATTTATACCACAGCTATGTTGAACTGAATCATCTGAGTAGAAGTGATTGTATTGTAAAACTGTCTAATCTAGGAAAGGGCTCTCATAATATAGAGAGCCCGAAACAAAGGCTAAAAGGCTGATGCTTCATGCATGGAAGTTTCCATGCATGGAGATGGAGATTCTCATGAATTCTCCAAACTGAGAATCTCCGGGTGCCCATAGGCACCAAACACAAATCCTCTATTCAACAACCATAACTAGGATTGCTTGGCGGTGGGCCGAGAACTTTTCCTACCGGAACCTTGGCAACGGGAAATGGTTTTAGTGGGCAGTTTTCAGAGGGAGCGACCGCAGAGCACAGAGAACTGGACATCCCGTCCGCTCTGCCATACATAAGCTTTAGCCTTTAGATCGGCAGATTCGTAGTTGGGTGGGTGACCACCAGCGAATACCTGCTGTTGTACGTATGTTTTTTGTCTTTTTTTCCTTCTCCTCTGTTATTCTGTTGCTGTTGCCTCTATCTGTTCTTCATATAAATCTATGCAATAATTTATGAGTACATACGACCATAGACTGGAGAGAATTGGGCATCCCGTCCGCTCTGCCATACACAAGCTCCAGATCGGCAGATTAGTAGTTGGGTGGGTGACCACCAGCGAATACCTGCTGTTGTATGTTTTTGTCCCCTTTTTGATATTTTTATCTCTTTTCTCTCTTACTAGCATTACTGCAGATGGAGTACAACAATGTACCAGAGCAGCAGACTTCAACTGCAATTTCGAACCATCATGTTAGAGCATCCAGAACTATAATGCACGGAGATAATGCGTTTAACACGCAGGCAATGCAGACATCTCTTCTGCCTTGCTCACAACTTGCGGGCATCTCGCCAATGATGCTCGAGCGTCGGGACCCCTACGGGGCAAACGACTATACATGCGTTAAAGATACAATGATCGCACCTTCTCCCTTAGTTACAGGCGGAACAATCATTAAATCCTGGGTTTGGACAAACTATCTTCAAATGTGTTCTTCCGTATCTGAAGTCATGCATTGTTTATTCAGAGCTGTGCTCTTTTTATTTCCGACATTTAGCTTTTACAGCCAAATTGTGCGACCTAGCTGGTTGCTATAGGCTTGCATGCTTCTGCATCAGAAGTCATGTTGTCTATATCGATTATATTACCTGCTGCTGCGATTTTGTTGCTGTTGCGGTCTTGTTGGGTGGATTAGTGGATCTATTCCTTGTCACCGCGCTTTTTTTAATTTTAATTTTTTTTTTTGGGGGGGGGGGTCTTTGTATCGCCCTGTGAGCTGGGTGGTTGGTAGAGGCTTACGTATTCTTCTATATCTGAAATCACTTGTCCATATTAATTATGGTAGCTGCTGTTGGGTCATGGATCTAATTGCTTGTTGCTGTGCGTTCTATCTCTAATTACACAATTTAAATACTTTTTGTCCTTCCCCCTTTTAAATGCGAAGTTTATGATTATTGTTATGCCGTTTGCCATATATGATTGACGGCCTGCATCATACTTTTCATAAACCCACGTCGAGGGGACGAATTCCATTTGTTCATCATCTCTGCGTATTTCTAACAGGTTCGGCTTGAACTATGTCTGCTCTCCTGGTTGTGGTTGCAAAATACCCGTGGAATGAGTGAGGGGATCTAGATAATGGGAAAGTTGACGAGGCGACAACTAATGGATATTTATCTTTGCAAGTTACATGAGCTTTTTGTTAGAACTAGATATAGCACTAGCAGTGTAAAAACAAAAGTAATTGATAAATTATCTAACTATACTATGGTCCATCTATTCCTTAATATAGATGGCTGTGATAAAGGCTTAAAGAGCCGATGGAATTGTCCATGAAGCCGTCCATGCATAACATGAAGATTCTCCTGGATTCTCATATTCTTAAGAATCCTCCGGTGCTTCCAGGCACCAACCTCTATTCAACACTTTTTGGGTGTGGTTATAATTACGTGATCTAGTTAACGTGCTATGGATGGACTAATTGAAAGTTACCGGGACTGGTGGGTGGATGGCAAATATTACCACAACCAAAAGTTCTTCAGCAAACAACGCCAAATGCGTAAAATCTATCTACATCCCATTTCACCCGTTCATCCTTCGCTGGGTTACCTCTCTGCCTCCTCCATCTGCGTTATTGCAATTTCGCCATGTCGGCTTTCCGCAGAATTTGCGACTTTATCCACGGCGCCCTCCACATGCTCGCTCAACCTCTCCTCTTCCGGCTCCTTCACAAGACTTTCTCCCTCGGCGCTTATGCGTTCCTTAGAAATCCTAACACTCCGCACTCCAACAGCTTCGATCCATTCCTTGGTTTTCGGCCCCGGCCTCTTCTTGGGCCATAAGAGAGTCCCCATGATCCTCCCTGCCGACGTCGCCTCCAAGAACGCTCGCATCCGCCGTGGTCCCGTCCTCCCCATAGCCGCGAGAGTTGAAACAGTAGCAAAGACAGCCGTAATACCGGCTAGGACGACAAAGGCCGGGATGGCGAAGGGCAGCTCGTACCGGATGTGTCGCTGGTAGATCGTTATCGGGGGGAGAGCTTGCTGTGTATCATTCCCGCCACTGGCACGTTTTCTGAGTGCGTTTGGGTAGACAGAGGCTGCAGAGTGCAGTCCCCATCCCTTCGTCCCAACAACCGCGTTCGCGGCAACGTCCCTCCACACGAGGTCGAGGATCTTTGCGGCCCCGTCCGGAGTTCTCGACAATGCTTGCCATTTCGCATATAGAGCGAGGCTGCTCAGGTCTAGCAATGCCTAGTGCGCTCGCGAGAGCTTGGCCGTAGAAACTGACTCCTGGAAGATTCTGTCCCCTGATTGGAATAGGCTGAGGGCCATTAAGTAGCATCGCATACTGGTCGAGAGACTCAGGCAGATAAAGGCTTTCTTGGGATATAGTAGAGATGTTGTAAGGAGATGTAGAGATATCGGTGCTCTTGGTCATTCCGAGGATGCCCCAAAGTGGCTGCGCGTTTGCCACGGTAATGGGTTGCAAATCTTCGACACCCCATAGAGGGAGGCTTGAACTATCCTGGTAGGTTTTCGGGTTCATCGCAGTAACCTTGAGTGTATTAACACCTGTGCCGTTGTACTGGAAAGTAACAGTCCTAATGGTGGCCTTTATCGCGGAGGCACAGCTGTAGATAGGGACTGACCGTGGTGACCCAGCATCAGGGACGAGGGAAGATCTACCGTCAGTTCGATTGGCAGCGCCGTAGAGAAGGGCGTACCCGACAACACTGCTGTTGAGGTTTGAAGGGCTTGAAACAGTGGAGCTGACACAGGTATTTGCTTTGAAGCTCCGTCAATTACATCCAGAACAGTGAGAGCCATGCATAGCAGAAGGGTACCTACTAATGAATGATAAATCTTTTTTGCTGACCCCGAACGGGTTGACGTTCGCACGGGATTGATTACGACTAGAAATGCTTGGAAGATCAAGGTATTCTCCAAATTCCGTGTTCGACCGAATGGGTATCGTGCCCGATACGAAAAGTATTATTTGTGTTATTCAACCAGGATGAGATGGGGAAAGTTGCGCCCGCGGCGACGTCTAGGCGTGATATGTTCGTCCGATCTGAATCAGTAGCGATGAAATACACCAACGTCCAGAAATTGTTGAGCCAAGCCGCTTTGAACGCTCTCGCTTTCAGGTTGAGATCCGTCTGTCCATTCGATGATATGTCAAATCTCTGACTGGTGCGGGAGAAGGCTGAGAACCCACCACGGTCGGTCAAGACAAGCTCCTCCACAAAGTGGTTTGAAGTGCTGTCCAGAGGGAGTTTGAAGTCGAGCGTAATGTTCAAGTTCACGCATTGAGTCTCCGGCTCGATAAATAAGATATCTTCGCTCCAGGTACTGCCATATTGAAACGAGGGGAGCGGCGCGGTGTGGTTGCGGAAGCCAACCCCTCCTGATTGCATGTCGACTATAAGACCCTCACGGGCTTTGACATTCTCGTCGAGTATCAAAAGGGAGAGTTGACGGTATGCTGCTACTATATTGGGCTCATTCTTGTACGTTCTCCATTCCATATCAAATATGCTGGAGATTGAAGAACCAAACCTCGTAGCCCCATCCCTGAAAAGTTCTCTCAAAGATTCAGGTATCCCACTCTCATACTCTGTTGTGCATTGTTCCAGTAATCCTGTTGTGCTGCAAGTCCTGTTAAGAGTGGTACCAGGACAGGCCACTCCAGTGCCGCAAAATCTGGTAAAAGGTGCATCAGCCCGTGGCGGCGTTCCATAGCCAAAAGCAGATGGATCCAGGATATAGCCGAACGGCTGCTGGGTCTACTTTTTGGCGGGCTCAATAGACTCATACAACCCCAATGGAGTGACAATAGAGGCAACGGCGATGAATATTAAACCCGCCGTCTGGAGCCAAGCTGTATTGCTGATACGCCTTCGTACTCCAGTATCGGCCGCTGCGTCAGTGCCCAAGATGGCTGGCCAGAAAGATGAATTGAGAGACCGGCCGAGGACAGACCTAGCACAGTCTAACTAAGAGAATGAATAAAGCGCTGTTGTTAGTTGCTCACCACGTGACCAAGGAGTTTTCTTCAGAAAGAAAGGCGATCAGGATTGCAGGGAGAGCCAGAGGCCAGACCAACTGTACTGTGTGTGCGGTCAGCGGGATCTGCTCAGATGGGGAATCAGGAGAAGGACCACAATACCGACGAACACTCCAGCAGCAATGAATCCCGAAACTTCGCCAACGGATAGGTCCAACATATTGATGCTTAATGCAGCTAACTTTTCTCAAGGGCTTTCCAAGGACTTTCCGAGCCCTTCCCAATGGCGACATAAAGATCTGGTTGTAATCGTCGATTTTCGCGAGTCATTGAAGATGTGTCTCCCCCAAGCGTGAGGGGGTCGTCTATAACCTCAACCATGATGCCTCCCAACCTTAGGTCTAACATATGCTCCAGCCAGATCCGTAGATGCTCCCGGCATTCGACCTCGCAGCTCGCCCCATTCTAGTCCAGCAACTGGTGTTGACCGTAGGGCGTCGACAATGTCAAAGTGTGGGACGGTCTCCACCATCTTAATTCTTCGATGTTCCCTTCTCATGAGCCGGGGTTTCTTTGGGCTGGGGCTGCGACATCGATATTTGGCGCCTTCGCGATCTCCGAAATTTCTAGTCCAGCCTCCCCGGCCTTCCTCTTTTCAGTGACATTGAGATGGCAGAGCCCGCAGTTGGTGCAAGCCTCATTGTTAGGGAAGAAGGCGTAATAATAGTTGCTTTTTAAACTGTGGCAATCAGAGTGGGATGCCGTAGAGCCAACAAGCTTATATAGCTTGGTGGCAGCTCTGCGGATGGCGTGGCTGAGATTGCATGATAAATCTGCGGACATGTTGATTTTGGTGTAAAGGAGATATGTGTGGGTGTTGGAGGCAAATCAGATAAGTTCGAAAATGATTGTTTTGAAAAGGAAGTGCTATGTATTGTGCTATGTAAAAGTTAGATAACCGTGCCAAATTCACTTCTACAAGACTTGCAAGAGGCAAGGCAAGGGACAATTTTCACTACAGCACAGGAATTATGATGGAAAAATAATGATTTTTATGAAAAGTTTGATTGTGTTGCTTCATTCTGGCCAGACTCAAGTGAGGATTACTCGCTGTGCATTAGGGACTTTGGTCCCAGCCTTGGTCAACAGAGACGAGAAGTACGTTTTCCCAAAGCAGAAGTCATGCAACATGTCGCGAAACCAAGTTCCACCATCATCCTGAATTGATCTCCTCCTTCCTAATAACATCGAAAACCCTAGCCTTGTCCGGAAGCTCATTGTTAGCTATATTTACAACTTCTCTGACTCTCGAAAACACGCCATGAACAGAGTAATGAACCTTTATTCTATTATTCCAAGGGTTGATAGGAGATCATGGACCGTATTGTATAAATATGCTGCATTATGTTGTCATAGTCGAGTTCCATTTTGTAAAAGAACTGAATGAAGATCTTAGCTGTGAAGAGCTTTCGGAGCTTCTCTCTATCAGCCATGCCATCAAAGGCGAGCATCTGGGCTTCAAAATGGTTACTGTTGAGAAATGATGGGAGAGTGGCAAGTTTCTGAGGTCCATTTGGCATCTTTACCAGCTGCTTTCTGATCTTCTTCTTCTGCGCAAATGCCATTAGCTTCAGCGATGACTGTGATTCGTCAATAAAGAAAGGCTAAACAGCAACAATGAAGACATCAAGTTGATTTTGAGGCAGTAAGACATTCGCAGTGGCGAGCTTACCATGTTAAGAAGTACGCCTTGTGTAGTTGGCCATATTTATCGCACTGGGACTCGCCAGCAAACTGGTGATAGTATTGGCTTATCGCACGGACTTCGTCTCTGTACAAACCATTGGAAAGGTGGTGATCTTGAACAAAGGCGACCATATATAGGTCAGTTGCTAAAACACAGACTTGGTATGCAAGGTTGCATGCCATTTCGACCATTTTGATGATGTGGTGTGGTGTGAGTTTGCTTTTGTTTTTGTTGCGTGAGTAGATTGACTGTGACAGAGGATATGATGTGGAAGTGAATTGGTTATTGTATAACTACAAAACTATAAGTGGGCTGTATACTGTGGGCGCCCAGTTCGGCTATCAGACTACGTGAATATCCTGAAGGTGAATATGCTCGAATATGCCTGAGAACTGGATTATCTAATGGGTTTGTTGAAGATGGGGCTGAAGGACTGCAACAGATGAAAGTAGGAGATATATTGAGGTAAGGCAGAAGTGTATTTTTCCCACATTGTTATCTATAATTGTTTACATGGTGTGTTATATTTACTGTTAAATTTCTATGCTCATTCAAATGGGATATAATGCAATACGAAAGCTCACTTCAACACAGAAATTATAATTGGAAAGCAAAGCATGAGTCTAAGAAGTTGTGTTCTGCACTCTGAATATTCAGCATGACCTCAAGTAAGACGTCCGAGTCCTGGGATTCAAAGCCTTAGTATCTCGTGCATAGCAACATCGTGTAATCCTATGACATATTACGGAAAAGTTGGACAATGATTCTGGATTCAAAGGCCCTCTTTTTTATGTTGCATCTTCAGTACCCATAAAAGCATGAGCATGGGCTTCGAAGATGCCATCATTGCCAGATTTGCAGACATATCTGTACCGAGTTCTGTGAGTTGCTCAGTGATTTTCCGTATCCAAATGGATATCGTCAGCGACATTCTCAGCATGTCGGTATATTACCATGCGGCAGCAGCAGCAGCAGCAGCGAGAACAACAGTTCGAGTCAGTGAGATCAAAACAGTCACGACTTACCATTTTCTTATTTGTGCCTTTAGTTTAAATCAACTGCATCACACTTCTCGCACATGGTGATGTCTTCGTTGAATTGGACATAATATTGGTTTATTGCTCGGACATGTTCTGCATACTCTTCCTCTAAGAGGTGATGCTGCTGGATGAAACCGACCTTAAATAGGTCGATACCGAGGGCTTGAACGCCCTTGGCAAGGTTGCAAGCCATCTTCGATGGGATTCTCTATGAATGGAATGCGTGATTGGCCATGAGTGCGTAGTGTTGATTGTGGAGTGTGTGTATTGTTAAAGAAAACCAGAGTGGCTACAGCAGATGAAAATTGGAGATGTTGGAGAGATCAAAGTCGTAGGTCGGGGAGCCTAGCAAGTAATACACTTAAGCGCAAAACAAATGGGCAAGCCATGAAATAGGAGATAATCATCAACAGCACTTAAGGCCATCGATCTCCTATTAGACAGCCAAATAAGGTTTTGAGAACAGATATTCGACAGAAGCTTGTGTAAATTAATTTTGTTCTTCCTCTGTATCCTGAGCCATGGCGCTCTCTCATCCACGTATATATATATATATATATATCTCTCTCTCTCTCTCTCCACAAACACGAAAAATACACAGATGGTTACCACACTAAAAACTCACCAAGGACAAAAGGCGAATGAAGAATTTAGAAATTGATCTGTATGCTATAATTTATCGCGCCCGCATCACATGAGGCAATCAGCCAAGAAAACCATGAGGAAGGTACTGTTTGTTCTCCACCATTGAGACGGATGAGAACCAAAAATCCCAGCCAAATCAAGTGGTTGAGCCTGATAGTGATGCTCTAAAAGTTGTTTTGTGCTTGGCAGGAGTATTGCTGATTTTTCAATTGTAGATTGGTGACAATATGAAGAATCTCAGCGTTTAATAAGTTAAATATAGAGATGCGTGACGCGACTGGGAAAACAGGCAGACAGGTAAAAGGTTGCAAGGTCAATACTGGAATGTCATGAGTCCCAAGGGCAAAAAACCATGTGATCAAAATGGAGTTTAAGGATTGTAAAATCAAAAGTTTGTATAATTGAACTACGAAGTATCAACGACAACAAGTGCGCAAAGAAGACGCTGTAAAACGAGGCTTTCTGGAGCATGATGGTGTTGTCTTGATTTTGTTTTCCTATCAAGTCTCACTACATTAAACAATCTCGAAATCGGCGCCAGTAACTCGTGTTGACCGTCTCAAAACGGTGACCCTCACGCTCATCCATCTCAAGGTCATAGCCATCCCAATCTGGACGGCAGATCTGGATCACACATTCCGCACTTGCATTGTGCGAACTGCCAAGTATACATTAGGAAAGAGTCAAGTTGACAGATGGATTGGTAATGTACTCACGCAAATGGGCAGCGACGGCACTGGTCAGCCACCTCCTTGATTCGAGCAAAGATCCCAATGATGACTCTGCTTCTGGAGTACTTCTTCACTGACGTGTACTCAAGACTGTTTTTCTCAAACTCCACGTAGACAGGTTCCAACTCTCTGTCCAGGAGGTCAGAGATTTCCAAGATCGTGTTGTCCTTGTTGAGCAGCTTCAGATTGGTGAGCTTAATCTCGATGTCCTTCGCCTGTTTTCCAGAAAGTCAGTTCTGATCATTACTGGAGTGAAAACAGCGGCAGATTTGTCATACTTACCAGAGCTTTGAAATGGGCATATCTCTTCAGAAAAGTGTCCAGGTCAGCCACAGCCACAGTACCGTGACAGCGATCACAAGCTTGGCAGCGGTCGAAATTTGGAAGGCGTGCATAGTAGTTGTAGACTGAGCAAACTCCCCATAGTAAATGCTTGAGGACAAATAGCCTTGTAACTTTAGAATACCTAGGATGTTGATGCTCATTGCATGAACCATCTCTTCAAGCTCGCACGCCATTTCTCTATGCTTGAATTGTGTTGACCTGGGGGGAGCGAAATGCGAGGAGGTCGCTGGAATGCACGGTGATGGTGTTGTGGGAAGGAAGTTTCGAGTTGAACTACGTATGGTACAGAGAGCTCTGTTTTTTTTAGTTACAGTTCAAATCAATTAATTTTAGTGCAGTTCAGTTGTGGAGATTCGCTTAGTTTTACGAGAAGCAAACAAAAGAGAGTTCTCATTTTTAAAATCGTGGAGACAATTATGAGAACAATGCACCTTTCCAGCGGCGATCAACCAGGAAGTTAATCGCAGTAGAAAGTTGAATGGAATCTCTATAAATAGATATTTGAAAATTTTGAAGATTGTGAATACCATGACACAGAAGAGATTTTACTTCCTCCTGACATGAATCATCTGCTAGCAAATTCTGAAGAGTTCTACACAGCCATGTTTGTGAGCAAAGAGCCATGAGTATCTAAACATCACCTGGTAATTCACGAGGCAAAGGCAGAGAATTAAGGAGGAATTGAGAATTGTGAGCTTGAGTAGCTTGATCCAATGCGGCTGCAGAGCTCGGGATGAAGAACAAGGAGTATTCTGTTGAATATCCAAAGCCTTTGAGGACAACAACCTATTTCTACTCAACATCATCCTCATCCAGCATCTCACAGCATCACAGTATCCCACCGCATCTCATATCCAAAGTTGTTGTCGCTGAGGTGATCGGCCAAGTTGACCATTTCAAACACCAGCTCTTTGCCATTGTTCACCTCGAAATCGGCCTCTTCCACTTCACCTTCAAGTATGTTCCGTCGTCGCCTATACTAGTTACCACATCATAGCTGTTTGTTGGGCAATTCAATATAAATGTATGTTTATATTTGAGAATATGTACATGAATCGCTCAATCTCTATCCTTTTCACATCAAGCAAAGCAAGGAAACTGCATCTCATGGAATCAACGCACAATCAACAAACACATACCTATTCATCCCAACCCTCTTCCCACCCAACCCCTCAACCACCTTCTCGCTCCCCCTATTCCCCTCTTTTACCTCCGCGTGCACCCATCCACTGCCCTGTCCAAATGGCAACAAATCCTTCTCCTCCTCCTTCTCCGCTTCCCCATCGACACCTTGTCCATTGTTCAGCCCTCCAAACTCGCCTCTGTGCAACTTCTCTAACAAACTGCTGGCCACAGCCTTTGCAATGCCATTATTTCGGTACTCTGGCACCACATACAGCGTTGCTAGCGAGCCATCAATGTCCATATAGCTCCAAGCGACCAGTTTCCCTGTTGGATCCAGGACTGCACTACTGGGCAAAGAACGCAACGTTTCCGCTTGCCGCGGGATGCCGCTTGTGGAGATCACGAGATCGAGTTGGTCATCGGGGACCGATGAAGTTCTGAAGCCGTCAGGGAGGGGGGCCGCAGAATGATTTCCAGAGAGGGGAATGACAAAGTGTGTCCAATTCGTGTCGTGCTTGACCGCTCCAAACGGCTTAGCGATGGCGTTCAGGAGTTCTGCGATGTGCGTTTGCAGACATGCAAATCTTAGGAGGGAAGAGAATGGCCAGCCTGGTGCTGCGGTGATGGGTGTGTCGCGGAGGAAGTGGAGAGCGGAGTAGATATGGGATCGTAGAGTTTGAGTCTGGTCCGCATCAAGCGACTCTACCTCTATGAGCGGGTTGAATATCCATATCTGCGCCTCATGGTGTCGTGATCGGTCGGAGAAGAGGATGGTGAAGGTGGTAGGATTGAAGGGTTTGGCGTAGGTGGAAGGTGGGAAGGTGGCGGCAAAGAGACAGTGTCGCGAGGGGGTGTTTTGAGGGGCCAGGATGCGGTTATAGAGGGGATTGCTGTGAGGGAGATGGGGTTTGAGGACCGAGGTGAGGATTGTTCGAGCGAGGGCTTGGGGCCAGCTGTAGAAGACCACTGAGTCTGAGGGCCGTTGTGGGACCTGGCCGCTCATGGCTGGGGTACTCTGGACTCCTGGAGTATAATGTGGAATATGATGTAGAACAAAACCGATCAGAAGTATTTGTTACAACAGAACTCCAAGGATAATATCTCACAAGATGGCTCTGATCCATGCCAACGAATAATCGTTAGTGAATAGACTATAGTGATTACCGATTAGTGATTAGTGAGTCACCGACCGAACATTAGAAACAGATGAAAACAACTCATTTTTAATGATGGATATCACAAATAAGACAACACAGACGTGCAATAAAATACTAATAACTGCAATCGATAGTATATTTTTTAGAAGTGCCTATCTTGAGTTGAGGTTGGGAAAGCTCCTGACTCCTGAGTCCCGACATGCAATGGTTTTCAGCCTTGCCGCACTAACCTATTTGGGATGCCAGCCTCGACACGTCGAATACCAACGGAGCATCTCGCAACGTCTCACAGCATCTCACAATATCTCACAGCATCCCATTATTGTCCATGTTCCATCCATGATCCCAGTGATTATCGTCATCTCACGGGCTATGCAATGTGCCGACTATCCATCCGTATGGATAGTTTGGATGATCCCGTACATCTCGTTCATGCTGCGTTTGGTACAATATAAATATTGGGGATCTCCGGAATGGAAGGTGTTCCTTCTGGCGGCGCCAACGACGTCCCGCCATTGAGGTTCGGTAAAGCATCACCACTGGGATATTACGTTGCAGCGTCTATTCCCTGGGAATGTGGGATCCAACACATGGATTCCATGTTGTTGGAGCTTTACGAGATGCTTCGAATATGTCAAAATGTTGTTGATGCACTCGTGTTACGGTTGCTTCAGCAACACCTCTCGTCTCGGGCATCAATACCACATCCGCTGGCATCATTATCTAGCCTCTCTGCCAAGTCGAAAGCAACCCACAGAATATCAATCGATATTCCATGTCAACTGGGCAGTTCGTCCTTGCACTTCAAGTTTTCTTCCTTGTCCAACTCGCAGCCACTTCCCAGAAGATGCATCTGCATTACCGATCACTTCGGGTGTGCGAGAGGTATTCCAGCTATCATTGGGTACGGCTTGGTTCCCAAGACCTGTCCATCAAGGGCTGAAGACCATAAGTATACGCATCTTGTCCGACTTCGAAGTCGAAAAGGCTGAGTTGCTCTTTCATTCTCCATCATCAGAACATTGGTTATATCCAAGGTTCACCTCACCGTTCATGTTTCTACTTCGAATTGCCTCTCTCAACATACCAACAATATTGGTACCTCAACGCCTATAAGAGACTGTCATCTTTCATCATAGACTTAAATTATTTCAACACTGCTGCGTTTCTCTCTCTCTTTATCCCCTAGACCTTCCTCTTTTGACGTCGATATCACTAGAAGATGCAGATCCGCTCGCTTTTATTCATATCAATAGTCAGTCCGATATGTGCATCTAAGACCCCAAATGACTTAACACCTCGTGTCACGGCTACTGGCGATGGCCCGTCTATAACGAATTTGAAGAACCGAAATCCGTTCACTGGCACTACCAGCAGCACTTCCGTCCCATATCTTCCAGCAAGAGACCTTGAGAGCCTCCAGACCTCAAATTGTGGCCCACATGTCGGAAGCTGCGATTCTGGCTACTGTTGTTCAGCCTATGGGCGGGTATTTTGAAATATCACAGTCGTACGTTGGCTAATGACGACCAGGTACTGTGGCACGACTGGGGAGCACTGCGCGACTTCTGGCTGCCAACCACTATATGGCACCTGTAATGGAAATGAGGTACCTCTCGGCAATGCCGTAGTTGTTCGTTCTTCGACAGCGTCCATCCAGAGGGTGAAATTCGGAAGTGTTCCATATGGCGGATCGCAAGTGACAGGCATAAAAGACTGTACCACAAAAGGCGTCATTGCACTTACGTTTGATGATGGACCGTCTACTTATACCAAGGATTTGCTTGACCTTTTAGACAGATACAATGCCAAAGCTACCTTTTTCATCAGTAAGGATCCACAATCCTCGGATAGTCAGTACCAACAGAAGTTGCAGCGGGCAATAACGGCGGAGGCCAAATGGATGATTGCGCAACTGGTTATCCAGCCCTCATCAAGGTATGTCAGGCCCCCCGTCACTCTAGCATATTTCAGACTAACAGACGAATAGCGAATGTACGACGCTGGCCACCAAGTTGCCTCTCACACCTGGAATCACGCAGATCTCAGCACTCTTGACGCCGACGCATTCGATCAGCAGATGTATCAGAACGAAATGGCATTCCAAAACATCCTCGGTGTCATCCCGACCTACATGCGCCCGCCCTATTTCTCATGCGACGACATCTGTTCAGCCAGACTTGATGCCCTCGGCTACCACGCCATCTACTCTAATCTCGATACGTTGGATTACCTCTACAATGATCCGGCGCAGATTCAAAATGCTAAGAACATCGTTGATAACTCTCTTGCCGGCCAAATCCCTTCCAAGAGCAGCTTTCTGGTCCTTGAGCATGATATACACTACCAGAGTGTGTATTCGCTTACGGAGTACATCCTGCAGAAGATTGCGGTGGATGGCTATGGTACGTCTGTAACGGTTGGAACTTGCCTGAATGATCCGGCAGAGAATTGGTATCGTGGTGCGTCGCCGGCGGTTTTGGATTGCTTCGACAGTTCCCCGAGTTCTCCAAGCTCAGCATATCCGACCAGCCCATCAACCACTTCATCGTCAAGCCCAACACCTCTTCCAAAGCTTACGGTCAGTACTGACACGACTTGCGGCGGAACAGTGACGTGTGAAGGGTCGGGATTTGGGGGCTGTTGCAGTCAGTGGGGATGGTGCGGGACGACAGACGCTCATTGTGGCGCTGGATGTCAGAGCGCCTTTGGCGTTTGCACTTAATCATGGGCAGTGATTTAGGTCTGGATGAAAAGCTCATTCCGGAGTGGTATTTTGATCATTGACAATTTGTTGTTATATTTATATACTTACTTTGGATATGGCGTTGACTATGGTCTTGGCAGGGCAATATTGCGGTTGGATATTCAGTATCATTCCCGTGGCTGGGGAATCTTTGGAATGGAAGGGTACATCAACGCTATGTAGAACAAATGAAGTCATGAATTATGATGTAAAATCCAAAATTTTAACTACGATGAATGAATGTCAATAGGAATGAATACCAAGAAATTAAGAATTGAGTCTTCCAAAATGCCAACCCTTGTCCCTGATGGCCCCGCCCACATGGGTGCAACGATGGTGCCAAGCGAACCTCCACTATGCGGGGTCCAACCAATCCCAGTTGCTCGGCCGACTACCTTCAGGCCCGCACGAAATGTAAACAGCGGCAGGTACTTTGGGCAGCGACGAAGCCTTCAGATCGCACGATCGCTGACTGCACGAAGATACAACTACTCTGTCCTTAATAGCTATTCACAGGCATTTGTTGAACTTTGGACTTTTGGATACGCTGGTTCCAGTATCCATTTGCGACTGTGCTTACGATTGAACGCTACGATAAGGGATTGCAAGCGATAACACGACCCCTATTGCGGAGAAGGGAGGGAAGCGACGGAACGCGAGGAAGGCCACCGCTTGAAGGAAAGATAGAATTGTTCTGGAAGGCAAACGGATATACTGGTGCATGAGAGAAACTTTAGAGGACGACTAGCAATGGCGTATGCAGAGCAGCAGAAGTGGATCACGGTGCAGCAGAAGACCTTCACGAAATGGTTCGTTGACTATGGCCCTTGACGCGGATATATGACGAGGATTCGATGGGGGTTGCTTAGAAGCTGACAGATGCATGTGCAGGCTGAACACCAAGATCGCAGCTCGGGATGTGGAAGTCAAGGATTTGGTCCACGATCTCAGCGATGGAGTAAGCCACCGGCCAGCCGATCCTGAGAGTTCTCCGTACTAATGCCTCTCCCAGGTCATCCTCATCCACCTCCTCGAATGTCTCTCCAACGAAACCCTCGGCCGCTACGCCGCCAAACCCAAACTCCGCGTCCAGCGCTTCGAAAACGCCAATCTCTCTCTCGACTTCATAAAGTCGCGGGGCATCCAGATGACCAACATCGGGGCGGAAGACGTCGTGGATGGCAACCGCAAGATTATCCTCGGGCTGATCTGGACCCTCATTCTCCGCTTCACCATCTCGGACATCAACGAGGAGGGCATGACTGCGAAGGAGGGCCTGCTGCTGTGGTGCCAACGGAAGACGGCGTGCTATGACGAAGTCGAGGTCAGGGATTTCAGCGCGAGTTGGAATGATGGGTTGGCGTTCTGTGCGCTGCTGGATATCCATCGCCCGGACCTGATTGATTACGATGCGTTGGATAAGAATGATCATAAGGGGAACATGCAGATGGCGTTTGATATTGCGAGCCAGGAGATTGGGATCCCCGCGCTGCTCGACGTGGAGGACGTGTGTGATGTGGCGAAGCCGGATGAGAGGTCGCTCATGACGTATATCGCATACTGGTTCCATGCATTCTCGCAGATGGAGAAGGTGGAGAATGCGGGGAGGAGGGTGGAGAAGTTTGTGAATAGTATGCAGGGAGCTTGGGAGATGCAGAGCGCTTTTGAGAAGCGCATGCGAGCGCTATTGAAGGTTATCAGGGAGCAGGGTCAGTTTTGGGAGGATGCGGACTTTGAGGGAACGTATGTGGATGCGAAGAGGCAGGCGGCGGAGTTTAGCGCGTATAAGAGGGGGAAGAAGAGGGAATGGGTGGCGGAGAAGAGCGATTTGGCGGCATTGTTGGGGAATATTAAGACGAAGATGAGCACGTATCGTCTAAGGGCTTATGATCCACCGCCAGATTTGAGGCTGGATGTGTTGGAGAAGGAATGGACTCTCTTGATGAAGGCTGAGATGACAAGGGGTCAGCTTATCAACGAGACGATTCGAGATATCAAGAATGCTCTCCGCCGGAACTTTGCGGACAAGGTGAATGACTTCGCTCTCGCGCTGAATGCCATGCAATTGGCCATTTCAGGATTGGAAGGCGAAGTCGAGGATCAATTGCGGCATGTTAGACGGCTGCACGAGAGCATCGCACCGCTCGACTCGTATCTCGAGACGATCGCTGAGCTCGACCGCAAATGCGAGGAAGCCAATATCGAAGAGAACGACTTCACGACATACACATACGACGAGCTCTGCTACGAGCTTGGCCTAGTAAAGAGCTCGGTATCCAAGAAGCTGGCCTTCCTGGACAACCAGGTCGTGGCACGCAACATGACGAATCTCACACCCATCCAACTCGAAGAATTCGAGTCCGTCTTCCGCCACTTCGACCGCGACGCATCCAACAGTCTCCAAGAACTCGAATTCAGCGCCGCGCTCGCCTCCCTCGGCCTCGTCTTCAGCGAGGACGAAATGCACGATTACTTCCTCGAAACGAGCCGCGGGCGTGATCACGTGACTTTCGAGCAGTTCATCCGGTTCATGGTGGATGTAACGGAGGACCAGAACACGGCGGAGCAGGTCTTCCAGAGTTTCAGGGAGGTGGCGGACGGGAAACCGTATGTGACGGAGATGGATCTGAGACATAGCTTGGTGCCGGACGACGTTATTGAGAAGCTGATGGGAATCATTCCGCCGCATAAAGGGCCGGATTTGCAGGAGGACAGGGGTCTACCGCAGTTTGATTACGTGAGGTTTATGGATCAGTTGATTGAGGAGCCGGAGGAGGAGGAGGACGAGGTGGAGGAGAAGGAGACGAAGGTGTTGAGTGAGATTCAGAATACGAAGGGGGGGTATGGCAGGCAGTCGCCTACGAAGTCGAATGGTCATTATTAGGACATCAGTCGGGGCGGAGATGATACGGGAGGAGGAGAGGAGGAGGAGGAGGAGAGCGTTGCATATACTGAGAGGAGGCACATGGATTTTGCTTTGGTGTTCTCGGCTAGGGACTGGAAAGGGGTTGGAAAGGGGTGCATTGACAGGGATAACAGCAAGCGAGGGCGTCGCGTGTCGTCTGCATGAGAATCGGCACGAAGCGCAGAGCGATCGCGTTAGATGTGTATTAATTGTCAAAGGGACGGGACGGGACGGGATGGGACGGACGCGATGGAAGCTTAGGTAGACATCACTTCATCACATCACAACACAGACCGAACTGAAATCTTTTCAAAACAAACAACAAATGCATTCATTTTTGCAGTTTCGCTGATGGGTGTTGTCTGATGATGACGACGACCCGGGGCAGTATCCTCCCCGACGGCTTGATGCCGATCGCAGGCGTACTCCCATTGCCCAAATTCCAATTCCGCGCGCTGGGTCGGCCTTGAGGAGCCTGTGCTATGCTAATCCCAATCATCCAGACCAAACTCCGGCGTCGACGGCTTTATGCCGAGCATACGCCAATTTCCAATTTCCAAATCCCAGTCCCAAACGCTGTGCACCCGCAGGTGACTTTTCAAACAATATCCTCCATGCAGCCCAGCCGCGGGTATATCCTTTTCATGCCAATGATAATACCAATTCCAATGCCAATGATAATACCAATTCCAATTCCAAATTCCAAGTTCCCAGTTCCTAGTTCCCAGTTCCCAGTTCCCAGTTCCCAATTTCCAAGCACCAATTTCCAAGCGCCAAAGTTCAAATTCCAAAAAAAACCAGTCGCATTTTCCAAAAAGTCCAATTCCAAATGTGCATCACGAGGCACCAGTGCAACACGGGGCACCAATTGTGCACCACGAGGCACCCATCCAAAACTATCATCCAAAAACTCCCAGATATCCAATTTGCCATCCCCATCATCCACGATCCTGCGCAGCTCAGTCTAAGCCGCGACGGCGTTGCAGTCGCCGAAGTCGTTGCGTAGCCACCACGCAATCTCCTTGTCGGAAGTGGCTGGATTCTGCATTTGGGCGTCGCCAGCCAGGATGGCGGGATCGACGACGATGTTGTCGAAACCCTGGTCGAAGGTTTGAGCCGGAAGAGGCTCTTCTGGGAAGAGGTGGTTGTTCATGCCCATGTCCATGTCCATGTGCATGGGCAGATGGTCCATTTCAGCGGGAACCACCGGCTGGGGAGTGGTGAGTTCATGCGTTTTCATACAGTCATTGATGGGATGGGGACTTACATTGGCCCTTGGGGCCTCCGGGATGATCTCGTTGTTGCTTCCTCCTGGAAAAGTGCCGAAGTCGAAATTGTCCAAGGGATCCTGCGGCTGAAAAAGTGTTAGTATGTTTTCTAAGATTTTCGTTAGATGGGGGCTTACATTGGCCTCCGGGAGGATCTCATCGTTGCTTCCTTCTAGGTAAGCGGTGAAATTGAAATGATCCAGGGGATGCAGCGGCTGGAAAAATGTTAGTATGTTTTCTAAGTTTTTCGTTGGATGGGACTTACTCTGGGTTGCTCCAACTGGACATCTTCCATGTTGTCCACCATTCCCTGATTAGGGTTCGAGATAGGAGGGTCGATACGTTCGGAATCCATCGACTAGGAAACGGTGAGTACATTTCTTCTCTTATAGCCATTGGGGGAAGGGATGCTTACTCCGAATTGCTGAGCCTCGAAGGCTCCAAAATTCTGGAAATCCGTTTCGCCCATTGGGGCTTGAAATCCATAGGCTTCCTGGACGGGCGCCATCGGCATCTTTTCCATTAGCATATTTCTTCCATTACAGTCACTCGAGTTATGATCACTCACTCGAGCCCATTGAGCCTCTTGTGCCGCCCTCTGAGCGGCGATATATTCCGGATTTGGCATGATGAAGTCGCAGTTATCATCCATGTAGACGCCCGGTAGTTCCAAGCTTGGGGCCGGGATTGTAGGAGGGATGAGCTGTATCTTTTGGGAGTTAGTTCACTTCTTCCATTTCAGTCACTCAGTTACTCACTTCATCCTCGCCCATCCTGGGTCTCCTTGCCTCTGGCGCCTCCATGCCGGCGTCAGCCTCGTCCCTCTTTCTCTTCAATAATTCCTGGCGGGCTCCCTTGGCCTGATCGCTCAATCGCACGCGGTTCTTTGACAAGCCCATTGTGCAGCATTGAGCGACATAGTCGCTAATGAGCGACTTGCCGATGCCCTCGTGGGCCTCGCAGACCCTCTTGTAGAGGTCGTCACGGCCCAAGTGACCGTGCTTGTGGTGGATCCTGGCGAGGAGGGCGTACCATTCCTCGGTGGCCAGGATCGGACAATCTTCAACTTTGCCCTTGTCGGTCTTTTTATAGACCTGATTGTCTTTGACCTGGAACTTGTGTCTAAGATTGAACCTTTTGATTGTTAGAACTCTGGTCGGGTATGCAAGGCTTGGATCTCAAAATAACCAAATAAAGGAGAAAAACTTACTTCCAAGTCGCCACAGCTTGGCCTTCTTGTGGCCAATTCTCAGGTGGAATCTCAATTCCATTCCTGATCTTCTCGAGCGTGTCGTGCGGATAATGAAACGACCTTTGCTTGCCTGGGTCAATCCGCTCCATATGCCATTCCACCAGATTGTGGAAGCTCCTCGACGTCATATAATCTTCTCCCATACTCAATCCCGGCTCACGAAACTTCACCATATAGGTGCCCGGGTGACTTTCTGGAGTCACCTCGGTATTCAACCCATATATATCATTCGGTGGCCTCTTATCCGACATCGCCCGCCGCTGACGTGCTTTCGCCTCTGCTCTCGCGTCCGCTTTTGCGGCTTCTTGGGCTGGATCACTGGCCTTCTTGGGCCTGGAAGGGTTGGCAAGTTTTTTCGCTTCATTGTCGGCTTGCTTCGCGGATTTCTCTTTGGCTTCATTGGCCTTTTTGAGTTCCTTCTGCTTGTTCGCAGCGTCTTCCTTTGCGGTGATATTTTCGGCGGCGGTCTGCGGGCGGGCGACGGTATTGGCTTCCGGATTGGTGAGAATCGTGGCGAAAGAGTGGCAAGAATTGGAGCACCTGTGGATTGATGCTGGTGACGGAGTCTGGCTTGGATGACCCTTGGAGGGTTGCTGAGAGATTGGGGCATTGATTGCCTCCTATGGATGATTAGCAGAGAAATCTAAGGTGATGGGGACGGTGAGAGTTGCTTACCTGCTGTGGGCCTTGGGCCGTGACTTGGCCTTGATGGCTCGGCTGTGCGATTGATATCTGCTGAGTGATCAGCAGAGAAATTTGAGCTGACGGGGAATAGGAAAGGTATTTACCGCAGGAGCTCGGAGCGCATCATGTGGACGGCTCTCGAGAGCATCCAATCTCTCCTTCATTTGGAGCATTTGCTGTCTCATTTGAGCTATGCATTCCTAATAAATGGTTAGCAACAGCATTGAAGCTAACAGAGAATAGGAGAGGAACTTACATCTCTGGTGGTTGAAGCACCAGCTGGAGTCTGTTGCTGACCCTGGACGACGCTTTGGTCGTGGGTCGCTGACTGATGATTTCCAGCTTGCCGCAGCAAGGCTGGATCATTGCGTTGCTGAATCGTCAGCAGCCGAAGTGAGGAGTTTGAGAATTGGCAAGTGTCAAGCGGGAATTGGGAATTTGAAATTGAGAACTGGAGGAAGTGGGACTCACAGATGTCTGTTCAGCCTCTGGAGACTCTTCTTCGAAGAGATAGTCCACGCTCGTGGCTTTGTCATTGTCCTGCTGAATGATTAGCAGAGGACGTGAGAATTGGAGGAAGTGGGACTTACAGATGGCTCTTCAGGCTCTGGAGACTCTTCTTCGAAGAGATAGTCCACGTTCACGCTTTCATCCTTGTTCTGCCGAATGATTAGCAGAGGAAGTGAGGATGGTGGGAACTGGCACTTACGGATGGCTCGACTGCTGAAAGTTTCATAGTTAGGTAAGTGATATCACAGGCATTGAGAGTTGATATTGACTTACCAGGCATTGGCATTGGAGCAGGGAGCGTGAGCTCGAAGCCCGAGGCGACTTGGCCTCCGGAAGGCATGGCGAACCAGTGGCTGCTCAGGTCCGGAGACGTGAGAACTGGTTGGCTGTGTATGTATGATACAATTATACAATACAGTTACTGAGTCAATGCTTAAGTACTTGAGTGCTTGAGTGCTTGAGAGTGTTGACAGATCGTTAGAGTGTGCTTTCTGGACGTTGGTATGCGTCTGTGAAGCTGCTGTGAACGATGTGTAGGAGGGAAGGAGGAAAACGGGAAAAATGGGAAATCGGGGGGGATGTTATAGGCGGCCGTTGGGCTACGAGAGAAGAAGGTTTGGGACGTTGATAGTAAGAAATCAGAGTTCAATGGATGGTGAAAGGTTGATTAGTATCATGGAGCAACTGGCAGATGGGATTCCATGAGTTTCATTGCCGGATTGGGAGTGGGAGAGAAAGGCTCCTGGGAAGGTTGATTTACAAGTTCGAATGCAAATTGGAGGAATCGAAGTGCGTCAGGAAGTTTACTGTGGATAGATCGTTGATGTCAAGGGAATTGTTACGTCAAAGATGGGCATAAGACCGTTAAGCCGTTGAAGAAAATGTTATGAACATGCGTCCAACGGTGACGACGAAAGTCTAACATTGAGAGAACTGGTGATATGGACGAAATTGGACTGATTCAGAAGTTTAAACGCATGTAAGTGGATCCTGTTGAGGGAATTGATGCCTCAGAGATGCGAAGAAGGCCGTTGAAGAAAAGGCTATGGGAAGGTTGTGCCTGAAGGTTAACGTTGATGGAATGGTGTTGTTGAGTAGATTGAAGGCTGTGGACGGCTAGTTGATGGGCTGAAAGCATGAGAGAACAATTACGCAGATTGGATTTACAGAGAGCGCCTGGCGTTCGTTGCTCCTATGTGCTCAATAAGATGGGTTGGAATGGCACAGCAATTGGCAGTTCACAATTGAGAAGAGCGAGTTGCGCAGAGAACGGATTTACCACTATCTAATGTCCTGCAGTGTTGACAAGTTACGAATTCTACGCTCTGGGAGCACTGGAAAAAGTGCGGATTGTGAGGACAGGCAAAGCCAGAAAGGTTTAATCCAAGTACGCTATATTGGGCGATACCACCAACAGACTCTGCGTTGAGCAAGTATGTCAAAAGGCTTGTCAACATAGCTCAGACTGGATGGAAATGGCTGGAAGAACTCTACCGAGGTGCACTGTTCAATTGACTTTCAATTGAAGTACGGCTGGCGGGAATGGTATGTTGAGAGTCGACGGTCACAGCGAGAAGGAAAGAAGGACACAGTAAACATGGACGAGAACATATATATTTCTCTATCCATCTAGCAGTTCACAGCCCACGAACCACTCCTCAAGAGGCCCCTCATTCTTCCTCCTCATCCTCAGATTCAGACAGTCCAGCCTCCAAATGCACACTCTCATCATCGCTATCCTCGTCCTCTTCCACAGCGGACGTCGTTGCGGCGGAAGTCAACAGGGGTGCCGTACTAACGACCGTTGCAGCCGTTTGTGAGTCTGAACGGTTTGGGGCCTGAACCTTAATTTGCGGGCCGGCACTAGCATCAGCCGAAACCTTATTTTGAGTTCCCCAAACATTGGGTTTCTCAACGGTCGCCTCGACGATTCCCACATTCCTCGATGTCGATGTTTGTGTTTCGACAGTCGATGTTGACGCTGTTATTGCTGTTATTGTCGTGATCGTGTGGGCTTTCGACGAGTCGGCTGCGACGGCTGCAGGACCGAGATCGGACATTATCAAATCCTCGTCCTCAGCGATTTCCTCCCCGAGAGGCGCGGACATGACTGGTCGCGATTGCCGGATGACAGGCTGGCGAGGTCTCAGCAGCGCCTCGACCGCTGCGTCCCGGGGGAATGCTCGGGATAGATGTGGCAGAATGCTGGGTAGGCTCTTTCCGTTCTTGCCCAGGAAGGGATTCAGCACACTGGCCAGCATAGCCTGCTTATGGTGCGACAAAATGGCCGTTCGGTCAAGCTCTGCCCGGATGTAGGCTTCCAGATGTTGTTGCGGAAGGTGCGAGAAGAAGAGAGGCAGGAGCCTTTTTGCGGCGCCAATGACGGCGGAATCCGATGAGGAGCTGGATGACAGAATTGGTGCTGATTTGAGAAAGTTGTCTGCGTTAGCAACTCCGTTCGAGGTAGCCTTTCCGTGGCTGTCTTTCTGGGTCATTGGAGCTGCTTTGACTTCCTCTGGGCGAAGTTCTTTGCAGACTCCCACTAGAACAGAAGTTAATCTGTCTACAGATGTTTTAGGAAGGCTCGACCCGCACAGTGGCAGGACTTTGGCAATGACGTCGTAGACTTTGGTGCGGTAGGATTCATCTTGCTTGTCGGTGCGGAAAGTCCAAGTGATATGCTCGACACAACCCTGGGCCAGTGATGTGAATCCTTCTTGTAAACGATCAATTAAAATGGCATAGATGTCCATGGCTCCAATATGCACTTGAGGCAGACCAGCCCACAACCCTTCTCTCTCTTCTCTTGAAATACCCGGGTGAAGTCTCATGCTACCATGGTCAGATCCTGACTTCGAAACAGGCGGCGCGATAGACATGAGACGTGTCAAAAGGTCGTCGATGATCCCAAGAGGAACAGTAACAGCAGTAGCTGTGTGATGCTTGAAATGCTCCTCCAGGTAACCCAGCAGACCATTGAGTCTCTCCAGGCCAGCATCAATTCCACTCCAGCCTGGGTAATCGTCCTTTGACTTCCCACCACCCTCAAGCTCCTTGTTGACATCGATTGGCTGGCTAATGTATCCAACTGTAGATTCCCAATCCTCGACAACAGCGCGGAAGACCTGGTCGGTCGTTCCATGGATTTCCTTGACGAGCTCTCGAACACTTTTCCCCCATTCCTCCCCGCTGGTGTTCTTTGGGGCGGTTTGATGCACAAGCACAGCGAGGGAACGAGCACTTTCCTTCAGCAATTCAGGTACAAAGCGGTCATCAGAGAAAGTAGGGGCCACGTATGCCCTCGTCACTGTCCGGATCTGCCCCGCAAAGGGCCTGAAGATGGCAGGATGGCGAGGCATCAAGGCCGAGAAAGCATCGAATATTGACTCGGCCAGAGATGCTGGAGCTTCCAACACTTTGCCGGTCGATTTAGAGGTAATCAAGGCAAGGCAAGATGTCACAAAGGTAGGGAGAGTGGGCGTGGTGATCTCGCGGACAAGACTCTGATACTGATGGGTCTGGAGATAAATGCTTGATAGTGTAACAATACATAATCTCTTTGAAGCCACAGGATCTTGAGGTTTCTGTAGCTGGTCAGCCTTGCTCAGAGTTCCTGTTCATGGGGCTTACTCCTAAGATTGCCAGTAATCCTCGTACCCAGGACTCGGCTCCTCGCAGAACTTCCCATCCACCAACATCAACAATGCCTTTGATGAGCACGATGGCTGCAAACCTTCCTTCGACGCTTTTGCCGTATAACAAGGTGGAAACATGCGTTTTAAGCTTGTGGACCAGGACAGAAGTTTCAGAGGCATCTGCTTTGGCGGCATTACTCGATGGTGACGAGAGAGGTCCGCGACATCTTGAGACGTTCCGTAGCAGGAGAGGCGTGATCTGCGGGAGCGTTGCGACAGGTGTAGATGAAAGCTGCTGGCACAACACTCGAAGCTCTGATGGGAGAGACATCTAATTTGAATTTCACCAGGAAATAATACTTTTTGGGTGATGATTGCGACTATAAACACGTGCTCAGCGGTTCTGTTCGAAAATTATGAGGTCGTCCGGATAATTTATTTTATTTTCTTGTCGCTAAATGAACACCAGGCGTTGCTCTACTGATTCTGCAGCACTCCTGTCACCGCTTACTCAGCTATTTTTACAAACCCCAAGGTACTCCATGTGAGCTTCGGGGTAGCTCAAGACTTCAATAGCACAGCAATGGGGTTGTTCCACTCTTCGCGCGGCGAAAAGAAATCCTCACGACGCGAAAAGAAAGAATTGTTGGGATTGAGCGTCGATGATTTGAGAGAGATATACAGAAAGGGGACATACCTGGCCAAGAATGAGTCGCAAGCCGCAGCAATCGACATCTTCGAATCCGCATTGCCAATCATCTCTGCTTCGGCGTCGCAATTGAGTAGTTCTGCGGAATTGCGCAAGTGGACAGAGTTGATCCTCACGAAGTTATGCGTGCTATCGAGCCATGCGATCAGGAACAGCAAGTCGCCGTGGCTTGAAGCGGAAACTTTGGCGGCCTTCCGCGCCTGGGCAGATTTCTGGACGGGACAGTCGGGGCCAACGAATACGGTTGTAGCAGGCCAAGCACCAGAAGCGGATGTCTCGAGACGGCAGGTGTGGAAGGAGTATTATGCGACGCTCTCCTACATTCTGCAAGCTGATTTGACATATCCGACTACTGCATTGGCGACGGCCTACAACGACCATGCGCTGAGGCTGGTACAAAGGGAGGAATTGATGCGGGTGGAAAGCACATATGAGGCCTTGTTGCTCAAGGAGGTACAATTTCCAAAGGCAGAAGAGCACAGTGAAGAGGTGGAGGAATGGGTTGATATCGCCATGAAAAACTGGAGAGTGCTGTGCGGAACCGGTTGGCAGGAGCAAAGTCTTGGAGCCGGCGGCAGAGATGCTGTCAGTCGCGGGGTTCTCGAAATTCTTTACAGAGCTGCTACGAAGACATTCCATTCAACACGGATTTTAAGACACCTTTTCACGGTTCACTTGGCAGTTGCCGACTTCGACCTCGCATTCAAGGCTTTTGATACATACTTTGACACCGTCAAGAAGGGCAAGCAAAGAGTTGAGAAAACAGGAGAACAGGAGCAAGGTCTTGATAGCAATGAGGATGTTCTCAGAACAGGTTCGCAATGCATACGAGCACTTTGTAGGTACGGAGGACTGTCAGCCGCAGAGAAAGCAAAAGACCTGGCACATTTCCTCGAGTTATGGCTGGAAAAGCATGATTTTGTTGCCAATGGAAACGGCAATGGAAACTCGAGGTTGATCAAGAATGAACACTTTGAGGAATCGCAAAGTATATCACCACACGTCATCGCACATGCTTGGCGATCAATTGGAATAAGTAGCGCTCAGTGGGCACGACTTACCTACGATGCAAAATTAAGGCCAGAGTTTCAATTAAAGGCGATCACCCAATTACGCAGAGCACTCAAGCCGGAGTATGGATGCACCGATGATGTGGATACTCTCTACGCATTGGCACTGGTTCTTGCGGAGAGGCGGCAGCTTGGAGATGCAATCCAGACAGTCGGAGCTGCTTTAGCACTACATCAAGCGTCCGATGGGCCGCCTCATGCAGACTCCTATTCTGGGAGGTTTTCTCGAGAAAGATTCTTGATACCTTTGTGGCATCTGCTTGCGCTGCTCCTCAGTGCAAAAGAAGAGTTCTCAGAGGCATATCAGGCCTGCGAAGGCGCGTTCAAGCAGTTTGGAAATCTAAGAATTTTGTTTGGTGATAATGAAGAAAATGCAAGGTATCAAAGTGAGCATCTGAACGGCCTTCGGGAGAAGCCAGCTATAAAGCCAGTTATCGATGATATGGATGACTTTGAGAAGGAGACGATATTAGAGGTCAAAATGACACAATTGGTGCTGATCGAGGTTCAAGATGGACCAGATGTTGCCCTCAATGGCACTGAGGAGCTTTTGAGTCTATATTCAAGACTCTTTGGCGTGCCACAGGCTTCTGTATCCACAACTCCCAAGACTTCCCAGCGACCTCCTGCCACTGCAACAAGTACGCTTCGGAGTATCAAAGGCAGCATACTTGGCCGCTCAAGGCGGTCCATCCGCGAAGTATCTGGTGCAACGACTGCGACCAATATAACCGAAAAAACAAATACCAGTTCTCGACCGCAAACTTCGCAAACGGTTGCTACTGTCGCTCCTAAAATCCAAGTCACTGGCGAAAAGGGCGAAGGGTCAAAGCATAGCCAGCATGGACAGTATGCCAACAAGACAGGATCAGTGCAAGGTGATCATCTGTTAAGGAAGAAGAGCCAGGCCAGTATCAGAATGCGAGATGCACCAGCGCCGAGGATACCACAGAATCAAGTCGGTATCGCTTTGTCACCCGAGACGTTTTCTGAGAAGCAGGACTCAGCAACGAGGCAAATCCCAACAGTGGCACACAGTATGTCTCAGCAGGAAGCACAGTTGCAAAATCCTCGTTCCAATGCTCAGGACATCCGATTGCCGAATAGGCCGCTGTCGCTGTCTTCTGCTAGTCCTGTGCCACGTTTCCCAGCCGAGCAGGCACGGCGGCATCGCGTTGGGATATTGGTCAAAGTCTGGCTGTTGATTGCTGGCTTCTATCGCCGCGCAGAGCTGTATGAGGACGCGAAATTATCCATTGATGCCGCCTACGAGCTTGTCGGAGGGTTAGAGGTCGACGTATTGAACAACACATCCGGGACTACTTCAATTGACAATCCAGGGTGGGGAATTGGGAAGTGTGTAGAAGAACTATTTGCTGATGTCTGCGCCGAAGTAAGTCTTTAACCCCCTAGCCGTCTGCGAAAGGCAGCGCTAATGAACCCAGCGCGGCTACCTCTCCCTCGCCCAATCTCTGCCCTTCATCGCCCTCTCCCACTTCGAGGCCGCACTCACCCACTTCGCGGACCACCCCTCCGCCATCATCGGCCTCTCCGACATCCTCCTCGACATCTACTCGGAGACCCTCACACCCTCGCCTTCGCCTATCGAGCTCGTAATCCCAGGCACGCCCACCTCGCCCACCCCCCCACCCAAGCCCGCCCGCTCCCCCCCTTCCTCCTCGCTCCCCGCGCCCGCAGTCTGGCCCCTCGGCCTCCCCTCCGCCACATCGGCTCTCCTCGTGCCGAAACTCCGCGAGGTCGGGACGGCGCGCGAGGGCGGGCGCGAGAAGAGCGCGACGGCGCTGGAGCGGCCGAAGGCGGCGGCGACGCCGCTGTCGGACCGGCTCGCGGCGCGGGACAGGGCGCATGGGCTGCTGGATGGGCTGACGAGGCTGGGTGCGGGGTGGGATTGTGCGGAGGCGTGGTGGGGGCTGGCGAGGGCGTATGAGGAGGGCGGGATGCCGGAGAAGGCGGAGAAGGCGCTGTGGTGGTGCGTGGAGCTTGAGGAGGGGAGGGGTGTCAGGGGATGGGGGGTCGTGGGGAGTGGGAGGGGGTATGTTTTGTAGATTCGGTGGATGGGAGGGAGGTGTGGTTAGATTGTAGGAGGCTATGGGGTAGGGTCCGAAGTGGAGGCAAGATAGAAGGTTTCCTTTTTTGGTGTATTTGTATCATGAGCGCATCTGGCGTCACAGCACAGCACAGCATAGCGCAGTATAGCGAGCGAGCGCATAATGAGCACCCTTTCCGCGCTGATTTTTCAGTCTCTCGATCATGCAGGTAGTCTGTATTGCCTTTTTTCTATGATCATGATCTAGACTCCCTGTCCCCCCCGCTTCCTCCTCTTTTTCGGCTCGCGGCTAGGTTGTGCCATCCGTACCTCCTCAGCCCTCTTGACCTTTCCAACCTTTTGATTTTCTATTTTCATCGGTCTATCCCTGATCTTTAGGAGCGAAGTCTGAAAGTCCACCCACGTTCTCCGTGCAAAATGCAAATCGCCGCATCATCATCTATCTACGAGAAGAATCAGAATCGATCGCCGCATGGATTCGCGCAGATCCTCCCCCCCCCTTCTTTTCCCCTCCCCTACCATCCTCACCAGAACCAGCACGATCTTGCCCCCACGCCACATCCTATGCGCAGTCCTCCGTGCACCTCTTATCGACTCCTCAGCGCCCAAGCCGGGCGTTGCGTCTGAATCACCCGCATAATTCAGGACGTCGCATCATGCTCCGCGCGCGTTGCAGTTGGCCGCAGCAGCAGTGGGCGAGGGGAGTTTGTTGGAGGCCGCACCACCACCGCATGGAAGACATAAGGAGAGGTGGGCGGCGGGCAGTGGCGGATGTGCGGAGAGTCGTGAGGACGGGGGGAGAGAGATACGGCAGCGCGATGTGTTACGCACAGATGGGAAGGGATGCAACTGACTGACTGACTGACTGTGCGGAGCAGCCAATGTAGGTGCTGGGTGGACGTCTATACTATTATCTACCTACTTGGACTTCCTCCGCCCTCGTTTCCCCACCAAACGCTCCCCGCCATGGTTACGTTACGTTACGTAGGCCATCCCGCGCCCACGCGCCGAGGCCGTCTCGACACGGCTGTTCTCATCTTCGAGCTTGTCCCGCCAGCCAACGAGGTACGTCATCGACATCTCCCCGTCTGCGGTGCGGGCGGGAAAACGGTGATGTGGGTGGAGTGGAGAGGCAGGTGAGGACGCCTGTTGCGGTTTTCCGGGACCAGGGGGGGACTTCCTTTGCTCTTCGACTTTACCCGCCTGAAAGCCCCCCCCCCCCGGGGGGCTCCCTCTCTAGACAGACGTGACAACACCACCGACGCTCGACAGACAAAAATGTACACAAATTAAATTCCATAATCCATAAAACTTTCTTTACTCTGTCTCTGTCTCTGTCTCTCTCTGTCTCTGTTTCTTTCTTTCTTTCTTTCTTTCTGAATGCTATGCAACAAACAACCAATCAAACAAAAAAACAAACATCTTCTCCCCTCCCCCCCCCCCCCCCCCCC
>Ga0209512_1000573_pt1 | contig 57890 bp, 58 predicted proteins | sample frozenSSSSmetaG_FD_184142 | JGI IMG/M metagenome (GOLD analysis project Ga0209512, IMG submission 184142) | Glacier valley bacterial and archeal communities from Borup Fiord, Nunavut, Canada, to study Microbial Dark Matter (Phase II) -... | ecosystem: Environmental > Aquatic > Freshwater > Ice >...
TTAATCATGAGAACTCACTATCCAACCGTTTACTGAACCGCATTAGATAGTGCTCCAAGCCGCCTGGCAATATGTTTGGTAGTACTGGAACTTCGCCGCAACCATTTTGGCGGCTCCACGACTTGAACCTCCATTTCCTGAGTAGGATGTTGACCCTATTGTGTACTATAAGAAGAGTAAACACCGCTATGAGGGGGTAAACCAAAGGGTAGCCCATGATGTTGCGTGTGCAGTATAGTAAGGGATTGAAATATGAATGGGTGTTCTAAAATGAATTGGAATAATGAACTCGAAGTTGGAGCTGTCTTGGGTTCTTTTATACTTAACTTATAGGTGTCTATGACTCCTGAATACCACCCATCCACGAAAAGAAATAGAGTGTGATAGCTCCGTACATCCGGTACGAGGAAATTAATTACATGTTTCGTGGAATTATGGAATAGGTATTGGAAGATTCTTGTCACATTGTAACTTAACGTTCTTAGCCAGATGTCGTTGGGGTGATCCAACCCTTTCGACTGTTTCAGGTAGGTATGCTCCTATTGTAAGACATAATTTGGTTGTACTGTAGTAAAGTGTGCATAGATCATGATAAATAGGTGTGTAGTTGAACTCAATCTAGGGAGGAGAACACGAAAATCTGGTATTAGATGAAAAATTGTGACTGAGGTGCGCCACAGAGTGGGATCAGCACACGCATTTCGGACTTATTTTTATGATGATAACGTGTATTTGGGCGAGCGCGCGAGCTCCAACCTTTACTTCAATCGATCCTCACTACTGTGCTATGGCCAGAACTTGCCAATGAATTTACATCCTTCCTCAATCCAAGGCTCATTCATGCTTAAAGATGAGCTAAATACATGATCACCTGGCCTTAGGGAAAGCAGCATCGGAAGCGCTGGGAATTTGTCCTTTACCGCCTTTGCAAACTGGGTCGAACACTCGACAGGAACCTGAAAGTACACAAGAGGTAAGTTTCTGGTAAGTTTCTGGTAAGTTTCTGGTAAGTTTCTGGTAAGTTTATTGGAGAAACACTGTAGGAGTTAACTTACTACAGAGTCCTGCTTAGAGTGAATGATCCACAAAGGCGGTATGCTCTCCATCTCCTCTAGCAGCAATGTTAGATTGAGTCGGGCATTCGTCTTGATGCCTAGCAGTCCGGGCAGCCATGCTTGCTGAACGATACTCAGTAACAATGGCCACATCTTGGTAGGATCTCCCTCGGACCGGACGGCTCCAGGTTCGATGTTGCGAATATAATCGCGGATCAAGGCCTCGGATTGCCTTGTCCGGGGTGGTCGAGATCCCAATATGACTCTGGGGGTTGGAACGGTGTGTTTGGTTGAGCCACTTCCACCCAAGAGGGTGGAGACGCAGATGACAGCTTTGATATCAATCTTGGACGAGAAGAGGAAGGCCGACTGGAGGGCCAGATTACCACCTGCGCTCTCGCCCAGCGATGCAACGCGTGTGAGATCTGTAGAGGCGCGCCATGATTCACGACGGGCAATCGACGGCAACCCATCGCGCATCTAGGTCGAGAAACGGTCGACGTCGGCCAGAATATCAGTCCCGTTCGCTTCAGGGAGAAGACGATGATCCGGGCTAATGATCAAGGCACCTTGCGATAAGGCAAACTCCAGAGTCCTGTATGTCACAGAGGTAAGCAATTACCGTAATAATTGTTGGACTGCCCACCAGCAGAGAGATTTTATACTGCTGACTGACCATTTTGGCCACCACGGCCCATACATACGATGGCCCGCAATGAACCCATTTTCGGCTCCTAATACTCGAAAGCGCCATGTCCTCTGCAGATCATTGATATTGTCTCACATAACAATGACATGTTGGAGAAGGTGATTAGGACTATCGAAGCGCATGTAATGGGCCCCTGTTCAATCCTGGCAGTAGCACTTTCGTAGACTGCAGGTCACTAATGGAGGAAGCGCTGATAGTGTATTAAAATTGTTTCAGTGGGACACTATTTCTGGAGGCATTCTAGAAACATGATTGGGCCAAATGGTTGGCCAGTATTTCGCTGCACTCTTTTGTATATTTTTACATCTTTCTATACTTGCCGTATCTAAAGAATGCAAAAGGTTGCAAAAGATGCAGAAGGATGTGAAAGGATGTGAAATGATACGTGTGAGGTGAAACCGGGACAGCCTCTAAACACCGAAACAGCCCCATGATTCAAGAACCAAAGCCACCTCCAAATTTTCATGAATCTCGTACAAGTTTGTCTTCCTTTCCAAGATCAAAATATGTGCTTGGACATATTATCGATACGGTCGCCGACAACACTTAATGACATTTTGAGATATTTCAACGCGAAGTGCAACGACAATGAAGTCAAATACTTATGTTACGATGTTCAGAGATTCAGAGATTTCACGAAGGCAGTGAGCTGGAAAAAGGGTCGCAATGGAGTCATTTATGATAATTTGGGTGGCAGTTCAGTCATTTGCCGTATTTATAAACACTCCATCCTTGCTCTAAAGCTTTTGTAGTATCTGTTGAATGTGTGATCACGAGCGGAAGAGTCAGAGTGATAAAATGTATGAATAGCATGTAGAATAGAGTTTAGTCTAGCTATGTAAATCTATCTACTATTTATATGTCTTCGCCTGAATAGGCACCAGTCGGCTATTGGACTGTATGCAGGTGAATATCCTGCTCTGGTGTTCGGTGCATGATATGAGACATGCATATGTGAGAACTGAATATCTCAACAGTATCTGTTCCGCTGCGCTCTTCTAGGCTATTTGCCACGCTGCCTCCCTTGCTCACAATTACGCATTCTTCTCAATCATAGCTCGTCTGTCAGACCTTCCTTTAATTCTCGTCGAGAGATCAAATACGGGTAACTCAAGTGGGAAGTCCACAGAATCAAGCAGTTGAGCCAGTAACAGGTACCACACTAGCAGACAAAACGTGAAATTGAAAGCTCCAGAAATCTAGCCACGATGCTGTTAGTTATTGTCTATAAACTGCCGCTTCCTTAGCGAACAAGTGGAGAATTGTAGCAGACATACATGTAGAAGTCTGGTAGATAGCTCGGACTTGCCCTCTGCACTGACCCAGTAGGACGCACACAAGGTGAATAGGGCGAGGTCGAGAAGTATGAAAATCAAGACAAAGATGGCGTTGGTGCGGAACGAGCAGACGAGGTACATAGAAGACAGTAGCCCAAGAAAGAGAATGAAGTATGCCAAGGTCGAATCGAATTCAGCAATGGCAGCTGCCATCTCAGCTTCCGTTTTAGCGTCTGCTGTATACGCACCAAGAGCATTGTAGATGGGCTGCAGGGTTGCGGCGAAGGTTAACCAAAAGGCCCCGTAGCTGCCAAAGACTACCATGGTGAAGGTATTGCCAATCGCCCATTCCATGACAGATCCAATTATTTGCAGCATGCCGCCAAAGAAGTAAAAGGCGCCTTTTTATGTCAGAACTAAGAAGTGATTTTATCATGGGTATTTCAACATACCAATGAGTGCTGCGCCATTGCCTCCCGCACCTCGCCAGCCCATCTGTGTACAAGCAAGTGGCGTGGAAGCAATAACAAAGCCGAGTAGGGCAAGAGGTGTTGGGTTGCCGAAGGTCCTGCGAAGTTGACCCTTAACAGCAATCTCGGGATTTAAGTACATCCTCTCAAAGGCATCCATGGGGATGACAACACTGCCATTTGTCGTATAGCGATTAAGTTCGATTGGCGGCTTTAAGTCCTCATTCTGATGATCGCGACATTTGATGCTGCCTGCACTAGTCATAGCATCACCATTACGTCCCATTGATGGATGGTTGTCCATGTTGAATTCGGGACTTCTGCCTTCGTGATCTTAAGGTTAAGGTGTGGCGCACAAGTAAATGCGTGGAAGGGTATGGTAAAAGTCTTGGCTTGAGAGGAACCGGAGAGATCGACTTTTATATGATAATGCGGGGCCCCAGACGGAGACCTAGATAGCCTGATTTTCATTACTGACAGTGTGGGGAAAGTCGAGGAACAGCCGTTCATCTAATCCTCTATCTCGCCCATCTCCGTCTTGCATGCTATGCATGCGGGGCTCCGGGCGGAGACTTGAATAGCTTGATTTTCATTACCGGCAAGTGCGGGGAAGAATACGTCATGCGGTAGTCGGATAGATATTGGTGCAGTATTTGGTTTATGTCCGTCCATTCGCCCGAGCATTAGACCACTGAGAGTTAGAATATTTGTTTGGGGATCATCGCGGTCCGGGGATCATCGCGGTCCGGGGATCATCGCGGTCCGGAGATCATCGCGGTCCGTAGCCCGGAGAGGAGTCAGCTGTTGATGCTCGAAGAATGGCACGGCTGTCGCTCTAGAGGCCGCTCGCTTGGTGGCCCCTGGCCAAGGAGATGGAAAAAGGAATATCTAATAGCTCCGAATACCGTGCTGGTCTCCAGCCCAAGGCCCTCTGGTTATTGCCAAGGTAGAAGAAGGTCGCATTTTCGATTTAGGTGTTTCGCACTCGCACTAGCGTAGAGAACAGGACCAAATATCTTAGCTGTCCTCACTAGTTTAGGTATTTGCGACAACACGCTGTTCTTGTAGCAACATACTGTTCTTGCAACAACATTCGCGAACCTGTCTTTAGGCGCGGAGCATCTATCCTTTACAACACTAGTACAGACGGGTAACGATCAAGACGGGACAGTTAACCTAAAGGATCTATTACAAGCACCTATGTAGGACGTATACAAACAATGGTTACGGCGAGCTCTTCCTCGCAGAAAGGCAAAGCGATCTTTTAAAAAATACCTCGAGAATGAGAGTTTGTGGATGGGCCAGACGTTGGAAAATCTTACAGAGATCATAGACTCGACGCGCAAACAGATAATATCACTGTAGGCTATAGGTTAGTTAATCGCAACCAAAAGATTCATTATGGAATGTGGAGCAAAGGAGGATACTCTTACAGACAGTATAGAGAAATCCCGGTAGTCGGACTTGATTAATCAATGTAGAATAAAGCCAATTCCCATGCATCTCATCTATGACTATGAAATCTAGACAGCTCTCAAGTCATTGCCGCTTCATATCTAGCACAAAGGATCGGAGGGGGTTACGGGTACTGTAAATGACACGGCACTAGAATATGTATAGCACTAAGATAGGTACAGTAACGTTACTATAATACGTTGTAGAGAATCGTTCCTATAAAAATTGCTTCGTCTTAAAAATTGAAAGTAGTTAAGAACAAGGTAGCTAATTAAGCATTGTGAAGGTCACGTTGTACAATATTAGAGTTAGCTTCTATTTAGAGGCTAGAGGTAAGATCTTTAACATTTAGAATCATTTCACACACTTTAATCCCTCACAAGTGGTAGTGTGCGCTAAGTTTAATGTAGACAACTATAGCTCTACACAATGATAGAGCTAACCCTAATGAAATAAGGTAGTGCTAGGCTAAACTAGCACTAAGGGCCATAATTCCTTTAAGCCTAGTCATCCATCCCTTAGTCTAAATTCCTTGTTAGCCATTGTTTTTAGAAAGTATCTTAGTTAGCTTAATATTATATTTCTAGTTAAATCTCATAATAAGAGTGATGTCTTTAAATATTAAGTAAGGAGCAAGTGCACACTATTATAATGCTATAGGGGGCTAATTATATTTTAGGATTTATATTTTAGTGCCTAAAGTCTAATGCCATGTGTCACGATCACACAGAGCAAGTCATGTGGAGTTTAAGTGCTAGTTCGTATAAAATACCAAGCCCACCCTAGCCGGCAGGAATGGGTTTCCTTCCTCGAATGCATCTACGGCGATAATACTATATTAGACACATTTGGGATATTTAAAGGCAAGAACGTGTTACAAGGCTAGATTCCGTACGATCTAATAGACAAGTGGTATTTCTCAGCAAACTCAAAGGGCTGGACTTCAAATCTCCTTAGATTAGAGCTACAACGCGTGCTACCGTATACCGAGCCTCGCGTCAGCCACAGTTCTGAAGAGCCAACTATAATTACAGTATTAACTCTACAACTGTAAAAATTTGAAATTAAGGTTAAGTGACAATTAGCAATAAAAATTCAGTTTGAGTTTGACTTCTTGAGTATTTGGATCCTGTACTTCAGCCTCGTCTCTCAGTGGCGGGGTAGTTTCACAAGGCTGCCCCTCGTTTTTTAGTTCGCGAGAGTTTTCTGGCCGAATGAGTCCAACTTTCACCCTCTGACTCCACCACACCACACCACATCTACCATCGTGCTATTTAGTGGCATAACATCGCAACTTTCGTTCCTTCCCATTTTCTGATCTGCAACCCACGGACGCTACCAATCGATAGCCAAGATGGCGTCCGAACAACCAAAAGAAACTCCCCTCACCGACCCCGCCAACGCGCCCTCCGCCGAGGGAGCAGCTGGCGACGCTCTAGCACCCTCGAAAAAGGGCGCAAAGAAGGCCGAAGCCAAAGCGAAGAAAGACGCAGAAAAGGCACGCAAGGCTGCCGAGCGTGAAGCTGCAGCTGCTACTCAATCTGCCGCCGCGTCGGAAGATCTCGCAAAGGACAATTATGGCGAGGTTTCAAAGGACAAGGAAATCGACACAGCAATTGTAAACTTGCGATCACTGGGCGAGGAACATATTGGCAAGACTATCAAGTTAAGAGGATGGATCCAAAATGCGAGAATGCAGGGTGCAAAGATGGCATTTGTGGAATTGAGAGAGGAGGGGGCTTGCACCGTTCAAGGTGTTGTTGCTGCGAGTCCGGAGGGGAAGCCGGTGAGCAAGCAGATGGTCAAATGGATTGGGGCCTTGAAGTTGGAGAGTTTTGTGTCGCTGGAGGCTACGGCGCAGAAACCACTAGAGCCTGTCAAGAGTTGTAAGGTCAGCTTGTTTGAGTTGCATCTTACAAAGGTGTACCTTGTTGCTCCAGCTCCAGAAATGTTGGGCCTTGGTCTTGCGGCTGCGAACAGAGCGGTTGGAAATTTGGATGATGAGACGATCAGCGATGCTGTAGAGAGTAAGAACTTTCTGTCCCTGGTTTTTTTGCAAATGCTAATTTACGTTATTAGATCTGGCTAGCACAGAAGGAGCTCCTGTTGCAAGTCTGGCAACCCATCTCAACAACCCAGCTATGCACAAGCGTGCTCCCGTCAGTCAAGCAATTGCCGATATTCGAATTGCCGTTGAGGATCTGTTCTGTGAATATTTGAGAGCTCGTCGTTTCAAGCGCTTCCACCCTCAAGTTTGATCAGTGCTGCATCAGAAGGTGGTGCTACATGAGTGGGAAAAGACAATACATTAAATTACAAAGGGAACAGACCGAGCTACAATACTCAAACTTTGAATTAATATACGAATACTAAGCCGCATAGATGCGTCTGCAAACTGCAATTAAAGATACAGGCATATAAGAGATAGAAGATAATAAGTTTTTCATCAACATTTTGCAGACGCTGCTAAGAGACAAATTTGGAACGATCATTTCCATATGGAATACAACGGATATTAAGACAATGATAGGGGATTAGGCTATCTAAATGGTGGCAGAGGAAGAAAAGAAGATAGCTATAGAGAATCATGTAAAGCAAGGGGAATCCGACTCTTAAAACGAAGCCTATATGGCAAAAGGCAAAGACAAGAGAACAATTCCTACCTGCGAGCATTGCAAGAAGAGAGGGCATACAATTGAGCGTTGCTTTCATTTGAAGCCAGAGCTTCGGCCGTCTTGGTGGGTGGATAAAGATCAAGGAAATGAAGACTCTCAAACAAATCTTGCCTTTTGAGCTCTTGAGAGTTGGGGCAAATCATTAGCCTACTCCATTTTTGAGAATTGGGCTAAATCATCAGGCAGCTCTTGTCTTTTTGAGCATCGGCCAAATTATCGGCCTACTCTACATTTAAGAATTGGCCAAATCACCGGCCTTGAATTTAAGAAATTGGGCCAAATCATCAGCCTACATTTTTGATATTCTTCATTCTCTACTCTATTCTATTCTACGGGTATCATGAGAGCAGTATGTGGTTCTCACGATGCGGGGGAGTGTTGAATAAAGGGAGTTTGGGTTTGGTGCCTGTAGGCACCCAGGGATTGAGAATTCATGAGAATCCTCCGTGCATGGCTCTTTGAGCCTTTGTTTCAGACTCTCTCTATTATGAGAGCCTTTTCCTAGTCTAGATAATCAATCAATTCAATTTTATACAATGCGCAGGTTGCACCGCAACTTTCAATCTCAACAGTAGTGTCCTCTCACATGCTAGTGGCTGGGACTGTCTGCAGAACTCAGCACATGGGGCCATTCTTTGTAGGCACAGCATGATGCAGATGTTCTCGTAATCATTTCACCCTGAGCGCTGCTGAGAAGTCTTGTCGGATTCCCTGCATCCTAGATGCCAATGTGTGGCGCGGATACGGCCCGTCACATTGTCTGCCTGCCCTCGCCCATTTCCTTTTCAATCCAGTTTCCGGTTTCGTTACCTGTGACCGTGGCCAGAATGCATTTCAGGCAAGACATCCTCTAGGGCAGGCCACGAAGCGGCGCAAAATGGACCTCGGGATGGTTCGAGGGAGGAACCTTGCATGCACTCATCGCAGATCAGCTCCAATGTCAAGCACGCACAATGTACTGCACAAGCGAAGTTCACTGAAGGCACCACCACAGCTGCTTACATCCAGTGCGAATTAAGACCCAGCTAGGCAAAAGTCGGTCATGTTATTGTAGGGAATTTTAGATTGACCGTCTTGTAGAATGTAGTGCAGGCTAGGAGTAATTTGATGAGACTGCACGACATCCTACCCACACAGGTCCTAAACGTGACGGGATGCCATCTGTCCTATGGAGAGGATTGAATTCCTACATTCTGTAACAGATACTAACCCTGCTTTGATTCGCTATCTATTTGGCTGCTAAGTGGTTGGAAAGGCAGAACGTTTCAGTACTCTTATTATAATAAAATAGGGACAGAATTGTAGAAGATACTAGAAATTGAGTGGCATTATAGAGATGAAGAAAGACAGATTAAGCTAACTAATATGTTGACTCATTAACACTATACCATCTTTAAGCCTTGTGTGAATTGGAGAAATGAAATAAATATCACTTTATGATATTAATATACTTGAGGTATACGAGGTTAGGGGGAAGTATTAAGTATAATCTCGAGCGTGGTGTCGTCCATAGGTCTGGTTTTCCCATGGTAGCCCCGTAATATATGGTGAGACTGAATTTCTTCCGTTATACCACTATATCCAAGATTTCGTATTCTGCATATAAATATGGATAAATCCGTGGGATTTTCCAATATACACCATATCCAAGGTTCACCGTATCCAAAGTTCCGGTATTTTAGGTACAAATATGGAGAAATCCGTAGGATTCTTCCGTTATTAAAGTCAAAAGTCCGGTACAATAAATCCGGGTACACGACACTGCCAGCAGAATCCCATCTTGATGACGCTATCATGACGTATCCATGTTCCGAACTTAAGGAAGGGATCGATATTAAGGTCACGAGGTTCGGGCTCGCGAGGCGACCAGCTACAGGATGGCAACCCAGTTTAGAGGGCCGAGGTTAGGAAGGGGTCCCCTCGTCAGTGGGCTCATGCCTAATGGTCAACTTTGGAACTCTGGGAAGAAGAGAGACTAAGAGAGAGACCTACCTACCTACCTACCTACCTACCACAGTATACTGTGTACAGTATGGTGTTGTGTACCAGTGGTGACGGAAGTGGCGTTGATGAAGAAGGAATGAACGCTATCTTCCCCGCAAGCCAAGGTTGACATGCGTCAGTCAGGGGGTGCAGCCAATAGCCCGCGTTCATTTCATTCCAGCCGAATCTGTCGGAGCCTCAGAGGTCCAGACGGCCATCGAACCTCATTACACCTGAATATGATGAGCCCTTATGCAGAATATGCCAAAAGGAGATCGAGATCCAGAACTTTTCTGGGACTGCTACATCGCCAATCATAGCCCGCTCCAGCTATTCGGTTCAAACGAGAGCCACGCCAAGGCGGCGCACGCGACACCGCAAATGATTTAATTTCTTACCAGAGAATCGAAAATAGAGATTGCCTCTCCCACAGCGTCTTTGCTTGAATTGCTTGCAACTACGCAAACGGAACTCCTCGTGTAGAAACCCCATATGCCAAATGATTTTGGCAAATATCAGCTTTCTCGACGCCCCATGGTCGAAAGTAGATACCGAATGGAATTCTCTGAATCTTCAATCGTCATTGGCACTGCTAGAGGATGAAATAAGTACAGTCAACCAAAGCTTGCTTCGACTAGTTGCATTCCGTCCTTGTAGCAGTGATGCAGGATCCCTAGAGGGATGAGAGGACTATTCTAAAATGATGTGATAATGGGCCTGATGGTGGGCGGACGCTGCATATAAAATGCTGGCAATCGCTCGCTCTGTGCTATGGACCAAACCATCAACTCTTCCGCTTCTTCATCTGCAGCAAAACAGCACTATTATCATCATATTTTTGACGTCAAAACTAATCAACAACAATGAAGATCCAATACCTCCTTGGTAGGTTTTACACGCCTCTTTAGTACAAGACTTACATTGGTTACAGCAATGCTGTGGGCAGCATACGTGACAGCCCAGTGTGACCCACCTAAGATAGATTGCACGGATTTTACAGGGCAGGATTGCACTGGACTCTGCGGTTCGGGCCAGGGACAACCTCAACAGGCTTGCATAACGTGTTGCGAAGGTGCTTGCGTTAAGCCAGGTAAAGGCAATGCAGCAAAACTTTGTCAGAATATCTTTTCTGCATGTCAGAAAAAGCATTAAAATCATGGTGAGCGTCTCTACCAACAAAAGTATATGCATAACTACATTCAAATCACTCGTACAAAAGTTTCTTCCTTAACACTGTCTAGGCCGCAATCCTTGAAAGTACGGGTGGAGGGTGAAGGTGTCAAGGAGGGGGGGGCTGCATTAATCTCGACGAGTTGAGGATATGGGATGCAAGGCGTCTACAACGCATGATGTCACTCATTTAGGGGAGGGGGAGCTGCATTGATCTCGATGAGTTGAGGATATGGGATGTAAGGCGTCTACAACGCAAGATGTCACTCATTTAGGGGAGGGGATTGGGATTCTGATTAGTCAAATCGATTCATATAAATTTTTAACTATTCTACGCAATTATTTATATTTTATGGTATATTTATAGCATTTGCTGTTAAAACTCCTACCGTTTTTTAATTACGTGATTACTAAAAGCTCATGTTCAATCACCATTAGGTGCTCGTATTCTTTTAGCTAGTATTGTGTAAAAAAAAAATTATATGTCTCACGATCACACAGAGCAAGTCATGTGGATAAAGTAGCTAGATTGAATCTAAGGACGAAAGAGAAAGAAGAAGGAAAGAAGAAGAGTGTAAAGCACTCATATATCTAAATACGGGTTTTTCGTCGCTTCTTTCCTGCTCCTTTTCATACCCAACCACAAGAACGTCCCGCAAACGATTCCTGAGCAGATGAAACGCCTGTGATATTGGATGAGCTGTTGAGGACAGAGGTCTGATTAGAGTTACACCACCGAGAGAAGACGCATTACTCGGCCGGTCGCCGGCAGACTGTGCGCGCGCTGCGAAGCCGCTCGATGACATGTCTCCACCACTCTTGGCCTATCGGCCTGTCAATGATATAGCCTAGATATTTACAAACAAAGCCGATGCTGCCAAGGGGAAGGCCCAAGGCAACAAAATGCTTAACCATCTTGCGAGGAGCTAATAAAATTGGAAGAAGAGGAGTAACAATCCACAATTCTTGCTGCTAAGTGATATATGTAGAAAGAGAGAGAGAGAGTCTCCTGTATTGGGCCAAAGCTTGGTGCCACACTTTTAACTGTTGTCGGCTGAGAAACGCATCGAGATCTCGTGCGGTTTGTTTCTTTTCTCGCCTGCATCAAGACGAGGCGTCTTTCTTGCTAATACAATGAACTAGTAATATTTCTTTTTCTCAGCTGCCTCACGTTACCTCACCTGCAGTACGTCACGGCGGTTAAGGCCACTCCGACGGAAGCTTCCATATGCTCTCAGATGCGTCGCATCTGGCCTCGAAGGTGAAGGCGGATGCTGGAAAAAGCGCACTGTCTGGGGAGAGTGCTCTAGACTGTACAGGACGGGTGTATCCCCTCAATATTCACTCATTAGAGCGACAGCGAGCGGCTGGTGTATCTTGAGATCATACTATACTGTTGTGAGTTGTCGTGATCGCTGTCCGAACATTATTAGGGATGGGGGATGAGGGCTCCTCATGAGATATGAGGCCGATTGCAAACTGGACCTCCATCAAGTTTGACTGGGATGAATAATTAATGTTAACATCTACTCTTAAAGTGTTTTATACTCTTACTATAATTGCTCGTCTATTATATCTATTATATCTATAATATTATTAAGCGAGTATAGCGGCAAGCAGAAGAGGAAGAGAAAGACTAAGTGCAAAGAAGGTGTTTTTAACTAATGATTGGACGAACAACTAGCAGAATATCTGATGAAACTAGTGCTTATGTATAGCAGAGCTGACAGGATGCCAAATTTTCTTCAACCTGTGGTCGTAAGTGTTGAAATGAATGATGTGTAAAATCCTTGATTGTAAAACTATCTAATCTAGGAAGGGGCTCTCATAATATAGAGAGCCAGAAACAAAGGCTCAAAGGCCTGTGTGCATGCATGGAGATTCTCATAAATTCTCCAAACAGAGAATCCCCGGGTGCCCACAGGCACCAAACCCAATCCCTCCCAACAGTAAGTGACCGCTATGCTCTCAACAATATTTACATGGGATACTTGACATCAATCTTTGTCACGCCGTGGTAAATCAGTGGCCACCGTTTGAAATTCGTTTTTCTGCAACTGTACATACTTGGGATTATTCACCAAAGGTACTACATTTTCGTCCCGAAAAAAGGGCTTTGCAATCGTATGTCATTCTAAGTTACGCCAGAAAGGCAAACATCACATCCACCCCGACTCTTTGCTTCTTGGATAGCAACAATGACTTGCAATTTCCTTTCTGTCTCCTCAGTCCTCACGCTCCCATTCCTCTCACCGTGCGAGTCTCCTTGTCACCATTTTGAAAATTCACGGACTACATGTCGTTCTCCCACGCTGAAACGTATCAGCTACTATCACCAACAGCAAATATTCATGTAAAGACCACTCACTGGCAACATGATTAAGCATCAGGCTTTCACCGCGAGTACCGTGCATTCACGAACTCGCAGTGGTGGTCGTGATGAGCGTGGCGATAGCAGCCATGCTGCTGGCCACCGCTGTCGGGACAGAAATCGTGCTCTGGACACTGCTGGAAGAGCTCTTACTGCCAGGCAAGCACTGTGAGTACCACGCATTATAGTAGTAGCAGTACATGCCTGAGGGACATGCGGTGGAGCCTGTGTAGCCCATGCCTCCGCCTGGCGGTATCATCAGCTCTTATCACTTCAGAATAACAATAGAAAGGGACTTACAGGTATATTCGACGAGAGTCTGCCTCCCCTTCAACGGCGTCGGAGTCGGATCGACACTCTGTGGTACTGCGCGAGTGGCCGCGATATCGCCATCTGTTGCGGTCTCAATGATGCTCCTAGTAACCGAGCCCAGGCCGTCGGTGCTAGTGGGTGGGTTGAAGATGGAAGACAGAGAGACAGGTAGACATCGCGAGTACCACTGGTTGATGAATTGACAGTAGGAGCCTGCGGGGCAGTTGTTCGCACCCGCCCAACCGGCTCCGCCGCAGGTGTCATCGATGCGGATCTGCCTGTCCGCCAACAACGTTGGAGCCGCCTCGATTATCTCCCCCCTTGTGGCAGTAGGCGTCGGGGGAGCGGTATCAACGGCACTTCTGGTGATGGAGCCCAGCCCGCCGGTGCTTGAGCGGCTGAGGATGGAGGAGTAGGACAAAGGCATGCATCCCGAGAACCAGTCGTTGTAGTATTGGCAATAGTAGCCAGCACTGCACGTGGTGTCGCTGGTCCAGCCTATGCCGCCGCAAGGGTCGTCGACGCGAATGACCTGCCTCCCTTCTAATACGGGCGGAGTTGGCGCTATTGTCTCTCCTTGCGTGATGGTGATGGAATCAAGCGTCGGAGCAGGGGCACCAATGTCAGTTCTGGTAATGGGGCCCAGTCCGCCGGTGCTGCTGGGGGGGTTGAGGATGGAGGATAGAGTCAGAGCCACACATGCCGAGTACCAGTCGTTGAAGTATTGACAGTAATAGCCCGTCGGGCAGCGAGCGTCGCTCCAGGCTATGCGTATGTTGCCACACTGATCATCGACGCGGATCTGGGGGAGTGCTGTGCCGACTGCGGCGAATAAGATAAAGGAGAGAAGAGAAGCCCTCATTGTGGAAACTTGGGCAGAAAGAGAAAATAATCACAGTTTAGGAGATGTTTTAAACGGCCGGAAGGGAGCAACAAAGGATACGGCATCTTATATACATGAATATAAATCGATAAACTGTGGGATATGGAGACAGATATTGGAAATACCAAAAGGAGACGGCACATCCCACTTGAAAGTTGATGAGGTTGTCCCTGCAGGTCATATGGTAATCATCAATTTCGCCGGACAATGGACCGGATCTGATGCGAAGAATTGAGCCTGTGAAAGAAGCTTACGATGGTTTGGAGATGAACTGCAAGATAAAGCTCGTGATACTTCTTCTCAGGTTGAATTTAGGGTATGTACAATACGACTTCGAAATTGGGGCTGTACTGGTGGCTGCAAATTGACATGAACATATGAAGAAGCGCAGGGACGTTATTGCAATGTGGTGGTCAAGTTAACCATTTGGGCAGGGTTGGTATTGTGAATTTATTGATCGATGAAAAGAAGGTCTATCTACAGGTGGAGTTGTAGGCCTATATACATTCGTGGTGTACGTGGTCGGCTATTGTAAGTGAATATCCAACAGAAGTTCGTCCCATATTTTGGTAGTGTTAAATGAAGTCGAAGATTTCTTTCTATATCTTTATATACCCTACAGCATCCAGTGTTATCACAATGATTTTTATAGCTCTGACTGAGATTTCCTTGTCTCTGGAATTAGTTTGGACATGAACCTGTTTGACAACAGTGACGAGGAATACCCTTCGGCAAATGCCAGCGTCAAGACACAGTTACGTGTGCAAAATCGAACTTTGTCTTCATTTGCTTCTTCTACACCTCTCCTTGAATCTGCTCTGTCCATCTTCCAGCATCGCCATATTCTTCGCACCTCGCTTTGTACTCACCGGTCCACATCCATCGGGCTTGCCGCTCGAGGAGCCTCTCACTCTCACGGCACAGCGACAGCGCAAGATTATTAGCCAGTGGTCGTATGACCAAGGAATAGATTGCCCAGCATATATGGCAATATCTTCCTACAACAGCATTGGTAAGCTAATCCCTCAGAAGGCAAGTAAACGCTGGATAAATTAAGGTTGACGATGCCTCCTTCCCCTCTTCCCCTCCTGCACTTCAAGGGGTCAGAGCAAAACGTGGCGAGACAGGGGTTGTGCCGGAACGTATACTACCGTACCGTCGTGCAATTTATTCACGACTGAGGGAGACATGCTTCTTACGTCCTTGGGATCCTGAAGTAGTTTTTGTCATTATAGCCTATAGAGTGGCTTTATACGCCGTAAATGGAAACAAGGTATAGTGATTTTATTATTTATTGTGTTGTATTGTTGCCAAAAATAAAGCTTTCTGGTCAAGAAGGAAAAAAGCTTGTGTTATTCGAAATTTCGAATCTTCATATTGCCCTCCTTTCAAATCAACAACACAGACTCTCCGTTTTATTTCCCTCTCTTCAGCGTAAGATCTGGCTACCGGCCCGGTGAAGAAACTTGTATTTTCGACTTGTTCCTCTATTCCGCTTCGTCAGATCTCACAATTCTCTTGGCCCACGTCGCCATCCTCTATGTGCAGCGCTTCAAGTCACATGAGTGGTGCGAAGTATAGGCTTTTAGTCTTTTATCCTGTTAGTGCTTGTTCCTTGGCCCACAGACGACGCCGGTAGTTGGTCATCGTCTGGAATAGATCAGATTCTGTTCTATATCAGAAGTCTTCTAAGGCCTGTTATTCCTTTATAATCTCCATCCTCAACCCAAAGCCTCTTTCCTCAAACAATCCCCACCGGGAATCAGCATTCTGCAGAACCATCTTTGTCACATTGCCAACCATGAAGCTCCTCTCCTCGCCGGCGCCGCTGCCTTCAGCGACGTCGCCCTCGCCCACTACCGCTGGACCTCCCTGATCCTCAACGGCATCGCCACCCTCGAATACCAATACGTGCGCCGCAACACGAACTACAACTCTCCCGTCGAGAACGTCAACTCAAACGACATCCGATGCAACGCGGGCGGCCTTGCCTCCGGATCCTCCACCAGCACCGCCACAGTGCAGGCCGGCTCCACCGTCGGGTTCAAGATGGACCAAGCCATCTTCCACCCCGGCCCCATCACGGTGTACCTCTCCAAGGCGCCCGGCAAGGCAGCCGACTACGACGGCTCCGGGCCGTGGTTCAAGATCGCGGAGCTGGGCGCGACGATCTCGAGCACCGCGATCACGTTCCCGGCGTCGAACACCGCGTCGTACAGCTTCAAGATCCCGCAGAGCACGCGTAAGCTCCCTCGCGCCTCTCCCTTCCTCCTTCCTCCCTTCCTCCTTCCTGCTTTCGCAGCGACCTGACCTGACCGCATCAAGCACCCGGCGAGTACCTGCTCCGCATCGAGCACATCGGGCTGCACGTGGCGCAGTCGTCGGGCGCGGCGCAGTTCTACATCGCCTGCGCGCAGGTCAACGTCGTTGGCAGTGGCGGCGGCAGCCCGGGCCCCACGATCAGTCTGCCCGGCGGGTATAAGGCGTCCGATCCCGGCATTCTGATTAATATCAACTGGCCCATCCCGACTAGCTACACCATCCCCGGACCGAAGGTCTGGAGTGGGTAGCTTTGGGCTGGACTAGGGGGTTTGTGTAATGAGCTGGGAAGGGGTATGTGAAGCACTGCAGAGGTTGGAATTTATGGGATACCTCTTAGTCTGGACTTGAATTTTTGGGGATGAGAAGAGAAGAAGACGGCGGGTTCGATGTATATAGCTCGGAAAATTGTCGCTCGTTACTGTAAGCACAAATTTGCGTATCATGGACGGACTCTGTGCATTTTTCCTCGCGAGATCGCTGCGACCCACAGTGCATACGGAAAATTCGATCCCAATCTCTGGATCGCATCGTCTCAAATCATCGCTTGTGCCGAAGATGGAGTGCTGAAAGAATCCTTCTGGACTTGGCGATCTGATAGTGCCTTTGGACGAAAGTATGCGACGCACGACTCGATGAGAACACCCTCGAACGTGGCTGATGACGATTAGCCGAGAGTCTCGGGTTCCATAGGATCTCCGATGTATTTTTTTCTTAATGTACAAATGAATGAGCGAAAACGTGATATGATATGAGAATAAAAACATCGAATGCGCAATATATACAGTGTCTTGCCAAATAGGCAAGTAGCACAAGAAGCTTTGCCGCCTTTTTACCCATCGGTTTCCTCTTTTTCAGCCTTCAGCCTGTATCTCCACCCCCATCATACCCATGCCTTGAGCCTCATCCCATCCCAACGACGTCTCGCTAGCCCTAACTACATCCTGATTCCTCATATTTAGAAAGAGGGATTGGCGTTCTTGAGCAGCTGCTCAAAGTATGCCTGGAACCAGGTACCAGCCTCTGGGGCCGGCTTCAGCGCATCGGACATGCCGCAGTGGGCATCGTAGCGAACGGCCGAGGTGTCGGAGGTGCCGTCACACTCTCCACCGGGCTTGATCCAGACAAACGCATCAGCAAGCGCATCGCCAGTGTTAGACGTCGGGCGGATGCCGAAGCCCGTGCCGATGACGTTGCACCAGTGGCCCCACTCCTGCTGCTGTGTTGGCTGGACGCCGTTGCGGCTGGTGTCGGTGATGAAGTGGGCTGGGAAGCCGGCAGCGGTCAGGAGCGGCGCGATGGCGTTGATGTAGCGCTTCTCGTCGCAGGTGGGGTTGGGCGTCGTATAGGCGGGGCAGGTGGCGATGCTCCAGGAGTTGTAGTTGGCGACGTTGGTGGCGAGGCCGCGGACGGCGGCGGGCGAGCCGGCGGCTTTGTAGAGGTCGCCGAACATGGTCGCGGCGGGGCCGATGTTGGCGGACCAGCCGAGCCAGCCGGCGTGGCCGGCGTCGAGGTACATGGCCACGTTTGGCAGGTTGAGCTGCTGGATGGCGTAGGTGGTCAGCTCCTTGTAGGTAGCAGCCGCGTTGGCGCACTTGGCAACGCCCATGTTGGTGACCATGTTGGCGAGGGAGTCGGGCTCGATGACAAGGACCACGCGGGTCTGGGAGTGCTTCACGAGGATCGCTTTGATGGCATCGATGTACTTCTTGTACAGTGCAGCACCGCCGTTGGCGATGGCGTACTCGCCATTGGAGGCAAGAGCGGCGCAGTCACGATCTGGGAGATCGTAGACGACGAACGTGCCGATGACTGGTGGGGAAGCACCGGCGGCATTGAGAGCCTCGATGTTGGTGAGGTATGTGTCCATGGTTGGGACTTTGGCGGCGGTATCACTGTGTCCAGTGTAAGAAATGAGAAAAGGCCATTCATGGAGTGGTACTTACAGCCAGACAAAGGTACCGACCTTGGCAACAGCAGTAGCCTTCGCGGCGAGGGTTCCAGTCAAAGATGGAATGGCCAGAGAATGGATCTCAGACGAATAGTATGGGTTGGCGTATAACTGCGCGTTCGCGAATGGATTGCCAGACACAGCAGCTGTGGTAGTGCCGGAAGGAGGGGCAGTTGTGGTTCCAGTTCCTGGAGCCGTCGTAGCTGGATTTGTGCTGCTTGATGCAACTGTGGCCGTGGAGCTGACGACTGGTGTGTTCGCGCCTGGCAGACATTGCGAGTAATATGGGTTGGAATAGACGCAGGAATACCCAGAAACACAAGTGGTAGACCCAGTGTATCCATTACCACCGCCTGAAACTGTTAGAATTGGGATGGTAAAGAATGGTTGGGAGCTTACATTGCCCCCATGGGCCGCTTTGAGCAAGAACGGCAGGTGCAAGTGCTGCTGCACCGAGGAGAATATTCTTAAGAGCCATGGTAAAGATTGAGCAGCTACTGAGACTAAAGAGATGACAGATGTTGATGATTCTTGCAGATACTCCAGAGAAGCCTCTCTTATATACACAAGTCGAGGCTACCAAGAGAAACGCTGCCCGACCATAAACAAGCCATACGGATCAAAACAGCCGTCTTCCGCCAGTGACAGTGTGGGTTGTCCGCCTTCGACGCCAGAAGAAGCCTGCAAAGGCTTGGAAGCTGAAAGAAACAATTTTGAGAAGTGCTCTGGTGCTTGATTCCCATCACGAGGAAGCATCGAGCAGGGGACAGAAGTCCATGACGAAGCAAAAAACTGGAGCATATCGAGCGCCACATACTATGCTCGGGCACGATTTCCGAAGATGGAAATGACGAAGTACTGTTGCGCACTTTGCGCGGTGTCAGGTACAACGTACATCATTAAGACGAGTGTGACCTGAGTGGTTACCAAGTCTCATGACGACGAAAGCCAAGCCAGGCACGGCTCTGAGTGATGGGCTGGAAAACGACGGACAGAGAGACAGACGGAGAGAGACAGTGGTGTGCGATATCGAGACCCACTTTGCGATGTACTCTACGTCGCCTCAGGCCGTGCACATCTACATGATGGCAATCGCATGAGGTCTAATGATCCACGCCGCCAAAAAGAGATTCAAGGAGATAGACGATACGACTCTGTGCCCTCCAATCTGAAACTACGCCAATGAAATCCAAGGAAATATATGAGAGATTACCGAATGCAAATTCAGCACATGGCGAATGCAGAATGATTGTCGGTACGTGAGGATAGACAAGCAAAAGCTTGCCTGTCAGTCGGATGACTGTGGCTATTCGGCCAACCATCCGAATAGAGTAGAGTATTATTGACCTGGCGCCTTTGCCATACAATCGGTGAGGTTTGAGAATAGTCCAGGATACCTCTGTAGCGCACAACTGCGTCGGAGATATACCGAAGTTGCCGTCGTCAACTAGCCCTAAGCAAGAGGCGCGCCCTGAGCGGTGGCGCTGTGGTATTGTGGAGTGCATGGACCTCGATATACGGGCTGGAGTGGTGGAGAGTGAGACGGCAGAGGATGCGGGGTAGTAGCTTCAGCAGCATCCGTCGGACCGGCAGTTCTAGGGCATAGATGAGATGAAATGACATGTAGAGAGTATGTACGAGCACAACATGATTCGGCGTCGTCTGGTTTTGATGCTCATCTCGCGATCGTCAATAATGACCGGAATGATGATATCCCAGCAACGGGATATCGCATCTAAGCCGACTCCGACGACAGCCCTGGATTGCAAGATCATAAGATGTCAGAGACATCTCAGAAACATGGATTATGAAGTGAAGGACCATACATACCCGTGAGGTGCTATAGAGAGATACTGGATATTGTACATGATCTCTATATGCATCATATAAAATGAATAATATAATATGAATAATATAATATATTCTTCGGTATTATTCAGTAAGGCATTATTCAGCACTGTTATGAAAGGATAAAGGATGAAATGAAGGATGAAAGATGAAAGATGAAGTTCATTTAGAGTGCGGAAAGGAGGCCCGTTAGCGCCAACGGTTACGCCTTGAGTGGACCTCTCTCCTCGCTCCCCCGCGTCACATGGCTGGCTGACATTCCCCGCAATTCAGGGGTATATAAAAAAGACATTATATATACCAATAAATTATAAATCTATATAACCCCTCTAATATACAATATAAAAGTCCCATTTAGTTCCAGCACCCCTGCCACACCTCCTCTCCTGTGCCCATCGACGCCCAACGGAAACGCCCGCGACGTTTTGCCCACAGGACCACCACGCAGGCGTCGAATCACGCACCGATCGGATAAACAACGCAATAAACGACGCACATGCAGGTACTCTCAATCCCGGCCCCTCCAAGTGCCGCCTCAGCGCAAATCGCGGCCAGCCGGTCAGACTGAGTGGCAATGGCAGCGGCATGGGGACGGGGATGGGGCCGCCGGGAATTTACAATGCTTGGTCTAATCATCACAAGTGCCGGCGATGTAACCTAACGCAACCATAGCGCCGCAGATAGCTTGGGCTGCTCCAACTTCTCCACGTCGCTTCTCCATCTTTCACCTTCTGTGCGAGTATGCGTTGGAGGTTGGAGGTTGGAGGTTGGCTTTGGTGTGTTTCCTTCCTTTTGCGTACTGCACGTCTTACTGCTGTGTATTGTAGATGAGTGAGAAGAGCGAACGCATGAATGATGTTTATCGTTTTTGCAGATCTTCACGCTCTATCCAGAACGATATCACTCTTTTTCAAACGTCGTAGATTTTTTTATAATTTTGCAGATCTTTTATGCTCTACTCAAAACCATATTTCTCTTTCCCAAATAGCGTAAACTATGTTTTCTTATCGTTTGCAGATCTTCGTGCTCTATGCAGAACAAGATTCCTCTTTCTCAAACATCATCCCATTTCATCCTCTCTCCTCCCATCTGCTTTCATCAACTCGAAGGCATTCTACATAGTATGCCTTGTGCCCTGTGAATGGCTCACGGCCCGCCTGCAATGCCCTTTCCTTCACCACCTTCTACCTGGCACATCGTCCCCATCGTCACTCCCCTCCCCTTCCTATAACCAAAACTCCGAACCTGGCAGGTCAAGTGCCGTCGCCATGGCACGGCCGTCTTTCATATGGGACCGCTGAGAAGTCCCTCTGTCACGCGTCTTAACGGTTTCGTGATTTCCACCATCGACGTCGTGCTCGCATCTCATCTTATAAAAAACCGCCTCTTTTCCTCTACCACCTCTCGGCACCCCAAATCCACCCGCAGCATCAAATCCCAAACTTCACTAGCAGCTAGCAGCCATGAAGCTCTCCCTCCTCGCCCTCGGGGCCATCCTCCTCGCCCAACAAGCATCCGCACACTGTCAGCCCCCTCCCCCCCTTTCCCCCAAGACACACCAGCCTCCTAACGCGTCCCTAGACATCTTCCAATGGCTCACCGTCAACGGCGTCAAGGGCGCCCAATACCAATACATCCGCAAGAACAGCAACTACAACTCGCCCATCACCGACCTCACCTCTTCGGACCTGCGCTGCAACGCCGGCGGCCTCTCGGGCGCCGGCTCCACAGCCTCCGTCGCCGCCGGCTCCACCCTCACCTTCACCTCCGACGTGGCCGTCTACCACCAGGGCCCCGTGAGCTTCTACCTAGCCGCGGCGCCGGGCAGCGCGGAGTCGTTCGACGGCGCGGGCGCCGTGTGGTTCAAGATCAAGGACATCGGGCCGTCGTTCAGCGCGGACGGGCAGGCGTCGTGGCCGCTGGCGAGCGCGTACAGCGTCACGATCCCCGCGAGCCTGCCCGCCGGCGAGTACCTGCTGCGCATCCAGCAGCTGGGCATCCACAACCCGTGGCCGGCTGGCGTCCCGCAGTTCTATATCGCGTGTGCGCAGATCAAGGTGACGGGTGGTGGGGAAGGGAGTCCGGGCCCGAAGGTGGCGATTCCGGGGGCGTTTAGTGAGACGGAGAGCGGGTATACGGCGAATATATATAATAACTTTCCCTTGTATACTGTGCCGGGCCCGGCGGTCTGGAGTGATTAAGAAGTCATGATGAGGAGTTGGAAGGGAGAGGAGTGGATAGTGTGGCTTGGAGATGGTTCATTGTATATACTTCGATTTAGGGAGAGGAGTTCAGTGTGCAAGCACAACACTGAAGACGCGGCGATTCGTCCTGTTGCATCTTGTGCGTCCATCAGCCTTGCTAATAGCATGGATTATGCATCTTCCTTATGTTGGATCATTCATGTTGGTGATGATTCACCGTATGCATGAGTTCTCACTTCACAGAACATTCACCATCATTCTGTTCCAATAGCCGACTGTTGCCTACTGCTGCCTATTGAGGCTAGAGGCATATATTAGATAGACATTTCCATAGCTAGACTAGACTCTATTCTACATCCTATTCTCCATTATCACTTTGACACTTCCGCTCGTGATACATTCAACACCTTAACATGTCAGTCGCTATTCCTTCCCACGCCTTTTCATGCGTGAGAATAAAAGCTGGAGGCCTGGCTCTTTCTGTAGATTTATTACTAATACTCTAGAATTTTCCCTTTAGCCCTGAAATATCAATATGCTAATATTAGGTGTTTTAGTCATCAAGGGGCTATATTTTTTTAGACATAATATCTCTCCGAATATATGTTATATAATTAACAGCATAGACTTAACAAGTAGCAACTTACGTGCTCTATTGATATTTTACATAATTTCTACTTTACAATTTCAGACAATAGAGATATATTCTTTTCTTGCTACTATTCTAACATTTTACAAACCAACAAAGACAAGGCCTACACCCTACATGTAGACAGAATTTATATGCGACATTAATATTATTAAATACAACAATCTAGTAACTAATACCCCAATCAATGCATAAAATGGAGCAGCCCACCCTGTTCATTTCTCAATTTCATCACAGGCGGAAACCTGTTTTGCGTGCATTTTATGGATGGACGTTCACAGATGTAATCTTACCGTAATGTGAAGTCCAAACTGGATCGCCTCGACAGTCTCGCGGCTTTTGCTTTCGTCTCAACAGACCAAGCCAGCAGTGCTGGAGTTGTCGTGTACGCGAGGCTATATTGCAATGTGTGACGAAGCGTCGGCACACTCATGCCTCGCGACTTCACAAAGCCAAAATCGCACGGGAGATGTAGCAGATCGACAGCAGCGCAAAGATCCATATTGAGGAGTGTGTACGTATGTATGTATGTATGTATGTATGTATGCAATGTACAGAAGTCGAATCCACACAGACTATGTACACATGCCTCCTCGCCCCATTCCCTGTCTCCTATCCCAATCCAGTCCCTATCCCAATCCAGTCACCCGTGATCTCGCACACGCTTATCACTAATTCTCGCGCCACTAGCAGGTGAACACCGCGGGGCCCGGGATGGTGTACGCCGGCTGTGGGCTCTGGTAGATGTTGACGAGGACGCCGGGATCATTGGCCTGGATTTCTTAGCAAAGACTCATTTGATTTCTTCACGGTCACGGGGAATACCATACCTTATAAGCACCCGGAATGCCGACGGTGCTCGGCGTCTTCGCGCCGGAGCCACCAGTGACGTTGATCTGCGCACACTCCATGTAGAACTGCGCGCCGCCGGTGCTTCCGGCGCCATGCAGGGCCAGCAGCTCGCCGCGGAGCAGATACTGGCCGTTTGCGATGCAGCTAGGGATAGTGATGGACTGCGTGCCCCCGTTCGCGATGAGCTTAGTGACAGCCCAAGTCTTGCTGGCGGTATCGTAGCCGTCGTGCGAGATCTTGAACCATCCGCCGCCGATGCCACTGTCGGTCTTGGCGTCGGTGACCTTCTTCATGTAGACCATCAAGGGGCCCTTGTGCGAGGCGTCGATGACATCGGAGGAGGAAGAGGTCAGGGTGTGGCGCCAGAAGACTTTGATGGTGGAGCCGGCGCTCACGGGAATGACGGTTGAGGTCGCCGTGGTGGGGTTAGGGCCGCCGTTGCAGGCCATGTATTGCGAGGTCACGTCCGTGATGGGACCGTCGTAGGAGGGGACGCGGATGCCGACGCCAACGCCGTAGGTGGTGCCGCCAGAGACCATCTGTGTCATGATGGTGTGCGCGGAGGCGCTAGTGAGGGCTGCTGCGGCGACGATGGAGGTTGAGACCTTCATGGTGAGAAAGAGGAAGTATGTACAGAGAGGAAAGTGTTGATGAGAGAGAGAAAGTTCGAAAAATGAGGAATATGAAGCTGGTATATGAATGAAAATACCTTCCAGGCATATCTATGACTCCATATTGGAGACCTCATATTGAAGACTCGACTCGCATCCATGGGCTCCCTCATCATGATTGTTGCTGGGAGTCTGATATGACCCCATCTCCAATTCTCCAACAACTTCTCCCATGACGACGTGGAGACAGCAAATCATGGCCAGGCGCATAAAGGTGTCCATCCTCAATAGCAGGCAGTTGTGTCGTGCAAATGAATATGAGCAGGGCCTGGAGAGCGGAGGCGACGGTCCGCCATATCAGAAGGCTGCTTATGGAAGGCGACGGGCGTCGATTGCGACGATCTCACGACCAGATCTGGGGGATGCTATTGTGATCATGGCACGGCTATTCTTCTTTAAAAATGCAAAGGGAAATAATAAAAATGAGTGAAACGGGCAATGCAAATAAATGGGAAAAATGAAAAATTAGGAATGAGAATGAAGAATGGAAAAGGGGAAAGGGAAGATGGGGAAGCGAAGCCGGCAAGGTCGCCCAAAAGGGTTTAGCGAGAATGAAGGAGGGTACGTCTCATCTCTGTTCACTGCTCTACTTCGTACAATACAATGCAATACACTACAATATTCGAATTCAGTATATACAGATTTGTAACACAATACTCTACACAACATTCTACACAGTACTCTGTTGGAGCGTGGAGAACCATCAACAAGTTACATATATACAATAACAATAACAATAACGACCTTGTCTACTACACGGACGTCAAAGCAAACTCCCCGCCTCCCCGTCTCCCCGCCTCTCCGCCATGGCAGTCAGCCAGTCAGTGCCATGTGGAGGGGCACAGGTGGAGTAGGAGGCACATATTATCATATATTATCATATCTCCGATACATTTGCCAAGGTACTTTATCCGGATCCCACATCAATATAAAACAGAAAACCCCACTACCCACTTGACGCCAACCACTTCAATATCCTTTATCCTTTGTCCTATTGCAAATCTTGCAAGTCTCATATCCTCTTCTGCTCCTTTTCATAACCCTCGAGGCCTAGTGGCTCTCTATCTCTCTCTCTATCCGGCAATTAAAGCAATCTGCATCCCAGCCCCGACTAAGATACAGTGCTCGCCTCTCCCAATGCCCTCTTGGCCACTCGTCGATAGTACTTCGGGTCATGGACGATCCAGAATGCTTGGAAAGTCCGCGTGATGGCTACTGTCATCTCTGACCAAGCCTGTACGGGAGATTTGGAAGAATTTTGTTTGGGAGAAGTTTGGAGGAGATGCGATGCTGTACCTGTTCTGTTCTGTACCTGTCCCGTTGAGACTTGTCCTGCGGAGGGAAGTCACCGATGCCTTATCTCCGATCTCATGGTTCCCCTTCGGTAACGTCATCCGAATATGTATCTCCTACTCGGTAGATACCTACATTTCTCCTCGTTTCTCGACCTGCTCCCTTTGTGCCGTCGTTCCCCGCATTTTGTTCTCATTAGACTTCCTCAAGGCTTGACTTCGTCCGCCAAGTATCCAATGCTGCTTACTGTTGGACACCTATGCATGTTATATAGTCGTCCCTTCTTCCATTTTCTTTCCTCGTCTGCTTGATGAATGCTTTGCCACCGTGAACGTCAATCGCAAAAATGAAGAGCTTCACGTATCTCTTCGGGGCTCTGGCCGCTGCCGGGACGGGTAGGCAACGAGATGCGATTCCGTTACGAGTTGAGCTAATTTCATGAAGCGCTTCAGGCCGTTTCTGCTCAGGGAGTTGCTGGTACCTATACGGATGCGGACACTGGAATCATCTTCCAAACGCAAACCATTCCAGATGGTGCAATCAACGAGGGTCTCAGCAACGGTGGATACACTGTCGGTATGGCATTGCCTGCCAATGCTGCCACGGTTGACGCCAAGGAGTATATTGGAATAATTGTGAGATATTCTTTCTCGAAATTCTATGAATGTTAGGGCTCATTATGACAAGATCGGTTCATCGCCCCAAGGGGAAAATACAGGATGGGCAGGATTCAGCCACGGCGGTGGAATGACCAACAACCTCCTCCTCATGGCTTGGCCGTATAATGGCAAGATATTGACTTCATTCCGTCAAGCATCGTGGGTGAAATCCGTCTCATTGCCTTATTACCAGCTGACGGAAGTAGTGGCTACGTGGCTCCAGAGATCTACACAGGCAACGCGGTGCTCACGCAGATTTCTGCAACTGTCAATGCCACCCATTTCAAGTTGATATATCGTTGTCAGAACTGTCTCGCCTTGGATTTGAGTGGAGATGCCGACATGACGCACTCAACTGGCGGTTTCTTCGTTCTTGCCTGGTGCCAAGCATTGCCAGCACCACTTACTCCAAGTGATCCCAACTCCGCTATTGTTCAGCACGACAATGGTATGGGGATTTTCGGCTATCCCGTAACAGACATGATTCAAGCAAACTACGACGCATGGGCAGCTTTGGCCACACCAACCACCTCTGCCCTACCCAGTGGTACACCTACAGCAATACCGACTACGTCTAAATTCCCCTATATCCCGGTTCCTACGGGAACTTACGACTATATTGTGGTTGGTAGTGGAGCGGGTGGTATCCCAATTGCTGACAAGGTTTCCGCCGCCGGCAAGAACACTCTTCTCATCGAGCGTGGTCCTCCGTCCTCTGGAAGATGGGGCGGAACCCGTCGTCCTGCGTGGCTGGCGGGTACCAATCTCACGCGCTTCGATGTCCCGGGTCTTTGCAACCAGATCTGGGTTGATTCGGCTGGCATTGCTTGCACTGATATTGATCAAATGGCTGGCTGCGTGCTTGGTGGAGGAACAGCCGTCAATGCTGCCTTGTGGTGGAAGCCAAATCCAGCGGACTGGGATTATAATTTCCCAGTTGGCTGGAAAGCAGCAGACATGGTTGGCGCCACCAATCGTGTCTTTTCGCGAATCCCGGGAACCGATGCGCCGTCTATGGATGGAAAGAGGTATCTCGAGCAAGGCGAGAATATCATTGCGGGTGGGCTCGCAAGCGCTGGCTGGAAGAAGGTTACTGCGAATAACGTGCCAGGCGAGAAGAACCGCACCTTCAGTCACACACCGTACATGTTTGCTAATGGCGAACGTGGTGGTCCAATGGCTACATACCTGGTTTCCGCAAATGCAAGACCGAACTTTCACATGTGGGTCAACACCACTGTGAAGAGGGTTATCAGAAGCGCTGGCCATATCACTGGTGTTGAAGTTGAGCCATATGCATCAGGCGGTTATACCGGCATTGTCAACGTGACATCCACCACCGGCCGTGTCATCCTCTCCGCCGGTACATTCGGTACCTCCAAGATCCTCATGCGCAGCGGCATCGGTCCCGCCGACCAGCTCGCCGTCGTCAATGGCAGCACCACCGACGGTCCCACAATGATTGACTCCAAGTATTGGATCAAGACGCCCGTCGGCGCCAACCTCGAGGACCACACCAACACCGACGTAGTCGTCTCCCACCCAGACGTCGTCTTCTATGACTTCTACGAGTCCTACAACACCCCCATCGTCGCGGATCGCGACGCCTATCTGAACCATCGCTCCGGCATCCTCGCCGAGGCGGCGCCCAACATCGGCCCGCTATTCTGGGAGGTCATCAAGGGCGCCGACGGCATCAACCGACAGCTGCAGTGGACCGCGCGCGTAGAGGGCTCGCTGGGCGCCCCGAACGGCAAGACCATGACGCTCTCGCAGTACCTGGGCCGCGGCGCCGTGTCGCGCGGCAAGCTGAGCATCAAGGCGGACCTCAGCATGGCCGTGTCAACCTCGCCGTATCTCCACGACCCGAACGATGTCGCTGCTGTGATCAAGGGCATCGAGAACATCCAGGCCGCCCTGAGCAATGTCGCGAACCTGACCTGGGTGTACCCGCCCCCAGGCACCAGCGCCGCCGACTTTGTCAATAACGTAAGCACTCCCCTCCTGTGCACCCGAGGCTTTGCTGACAGCAAGTAGATGGTCGTGGCCCCCAGCAACCGCCGCGCGAACCACTGGATCGGCACGGCCAACATCGGGACTGACGACGGGCGCGTGGGCGGCACGTCGGTGGTCGACGTCAACACCAAGGTGTACGGCACGGACAACCTGTTCGTGGTCGACGCGTCGATCTTCCCGGGCATGGTGACGACGAACCCGTCGGCGCTGATCGTGGTGGCGGCCGAGCGGGCCAGCGAGCGCATCCTCGCGCTGCCGCAGAATGCCGCGCAGGCCAAGTATGCGCAGTGTGGCGGGAATAGCTGGTATGGCAGCAACACGTGTGTGGCGGGGACCAGCTGCGTTTACTTTCACGATTGGTATAGCCAGTGTTTGTAGGGCGGGAAAGAGGGGATGGGAGGGGGAGGTGGAGGTGGAGGAGGGTATTTCGTGGGCAAGGTTTGTATATATCTTACGCTTCGGAAAATATAAATATCTGTTTATAATCATAGCATTCATTTCATGTGAAAAGTCATCGTTAGAGAAAACGCGCTTAGACTTTTATCCACCCTCTATTGTTAGACATAGTATTAGTAAACACTGTGGGCACAGAAGATCATATGAGAAAGCATATAGAATAGAGTCTAGCTAATGAATCTAACTACTATTTTATATGCCCTAAACAGGCACTAGTCAGCTATTAGACTAGAATGTAGGTGAATACTCTGCTCTAGATACAGATGTGAGACCTGCATGATCTCCGACATCTATTCAACACTCCCCCACATTATGAGAACCACATACCAGTCTTATGATGCCCCTAGAATAAAATAGAAAGTACGAGAATAACAAAATAGAGGCCTATAATTTAACCAAAATCCAAATGTAGGGCGAGCTGAAGATTTAGCTAATTCCCAAAAGTAGGCCGATGATTTAGCCAATTCTCAAGTGTAGGGCGGGCTAGTGATTTAGCAAATATCTGTTGCGCGAGGACATTTAGTTCTCACATATGCATGTCTCATATCATGCACCGAACACTGGAGCAGGATATTCACCTGCATTCTAGTCCAATAGCCGACTAATGCCTAAATAGGCACTGCCCATTTAGGCATATAAATAGTAGATAGATTCATAGTTAGCTAGAGTCTATTCTATATGCATTATCACACTTTTGCTTCCGTGCCCACAGTGCCTATCGATACTATGTTCAACAATATCTCAAATGCTTAAAAACAGAGAATAGGCCGATGATTTGGCCAATTCTCAAAAGGCAAGATTCTTAGACTGAGAATGCATGCTCTAGCTATCTTCATTCCCATCTGTATCCCTATCGACCCACTAAGACGGCCGACGCTCTAGTTTCAATTGAAAGCAACGCTCAATTGTATGCCCTCTCTTCTTGCAATGGTCGCAGGTAAGAATTGATCTCTTATCGTTGCTGTTAACTTTGCTGTTTTTTACGTTGTCTTTGCCTCTGCTGTGAGCATTAGGTATATCAAGTTGGAGATGTTAAGTTTTCGTCTCTCGTGAGAGGGTGGTGGGTGTAGGAGAATCTGTTGAACAAAATGATGAATCCAAAGATGATAAAAATGATTGAATTAAATTGAACTACCTAAACTATGGAGCTCTATTTGTATTAAATAGAGCGTCTGAAAAGAGTGTGTTTGCATGAGGGGTAATTGAGAACCCTCATGCACCTAAGCCCTTTCCCTCCCGCGAGCCATTTTCTCATGGGACCTATCACTAAACGGAGGATTCAAACAGAGCCAACTTCTATTCAACTCATAAGACTAAATTATATTTTTAAGTCTAAAAATAATTAAGACTTCCTTCCTCATTGTTAGAAAAAGAGGGTGGTGCCTAAGCGGCACTAGGGAATTCTCATATATTCATGAGAATGCATGAGAATCTTCACATTATGCATGGATGGTTCCATGCATGCTTCCATTGGCTTGTTTGAGCCTTTGTCATAACCATCTATATTAAGGAATAGATGGTCTATAGCATAGTTAGTTAATTAATCATTTCTATTCATCATATTCTACTGTCTACTGCTTTTGACCCTCATTATATAAGCATTCTCCCTAGCTTGGACGCAAATTGAATTTGAACAGTAAACCCTATAGTAAACCTTATAGCAAACCTTAAAGTTAAATAGAATACTAATTTAAAACAGAATATTTGTCTCGTGAATATTTAATACGGTCGACGACGGCCATCGTTAGAAGCGCTCATCTGTCCCTGTCTTGCCTAATCCATTTAATTATCTAAGTTGCAAGCTCCGACGACTGCCATTAAGGAAGGAGCGCCCGCTCCTCTGTCCCTGACCATTTAGTTATCTAAGTTGAAGACTTTGAAAATGTCTTCTCCAACCTCTCCCAATTTCGCAGAGAAGGACGAGATCCTCGTCCCCATTGATGCAGAAATGTTAGAACAGAAGCGCCTACTTGGGCCCATTATTTCCAGACGCCGGAAGATTCACCCAATGCTCTTGCGTTCAGACGGTCGAGTCGACGACATCGACCCGGGATTTGATGCGACAGTCGAGATCCCAGCATTCCGGGAGAGTTCCGAAATGCTGCAATATCTTGGGTTTGACGAGCCCAAGGCGCATGAGATCTGGAAAGTCTGGAAGGAACTTGGACCTGACGGTCAACTAAAAGATTTTGTCGACTTTGCCATGGCATTTGCAGACACGGCGGACGTCTGGGATAACCAGGATTCGGAATGGACACAGCATATGGAGCAATTGGGGATCAATCTCCAGACGATCGATGCAATAATGCATCCAAGATACAAAGAGATCCGCCTAACTTGCAGCTGCAATTATTGGGTTCGGGATACGATACAGGGGCGACATGAGGTCCTGCTTGCATTGCAGAGGACAAGTCAAATTCGAGGGGAGCGGCTGCAGGAAGCATGCGAAGATGCTACTGGGAAAGGAAAATCGGGGGGGACCAAAACCCAGGAATTATCTTCATCGTCGAAGAAGGACAAGCAGGCTGGTGCAATGGAAGGGAATGGGAGCGGGACTCCAGACAAAAATAAATACAGGACGTCGAACGCTGTTAAACAGCAGCCCTTGCCGAGTACTGCACCTGGGAAAACGACTTTGTGGAGAGGAACGTCTGAAGAGCGCCTACAACGAGTAAAGATAGCATGGGCCCAAGGCCATGTTGACTTGGAGGGTAGCATGTCCCGCGGACCTATGGATTTCCAACCTTATGGACTATACTTAGCTGTTCATCACGAAACGGCGGTAGAGTATGCTGGATATGCAAAACATAGAGGCCAAGGCCTGCCTGTCGTTATGAGGATCGATATCCCAAACAACATACTTGAAGACATGGAGCCCACAGTTCTCACCTACGGGGATGACTGGCGGCAGCTTGTCTTCCACACCCGTCGCAGCCAACGATCCGACTTGCCTAAGCACCTACGTCTGCGGTGCCGAAAGCCTCTGTTAATCGGTCCGATACTCAAAACGCATACCATTGGCGTCTGCAAGATGAAAAGTTGGGAGGAGATCACAGAGGCAAATTTGGCGAACTTTGAGAAAGATGGGAAAACGGTGATTGGCATCCAGTATGCACTGAGTGACGAGGCCGTGCAAGACAGACTGCAAGGAAGTGGAAATGGCATAGATATTGAGCTCCGGATGGCAGGGAGTGGAGTGAGTCTGCTACCTGTTATTTGTCATTCCGTGGCTGACTGGTGGGGTACAGGAACTGTGGATCTGAGTGAGTACAGAGGCCGTTTGGGCTGGTGGGGTTCTCGGTAGGATGGGTAACTTGTGCGGGAAAGTCGAGGAAGGGAATGAGGATGTACGACGGTTGGACGGAAGAGGAGGAGCAAGAGGGAGGGGGGATTGGTGTCATCACTGCTATCCATGGATAGCAGGGGGCAGTCGTCAGTGTGCGGGAGACATGGGGGGTTGGTGTCATCACTAATATTCATGTATAGCAGGTGGCAGTCGTCGGGATAGAGACGCGATGGGCAGTAGAGAAACGAGGAGCGTGTAGAAGGGATATTTATAGCTGTGTTGTAGAATTAAGCTGTGAACATGGAGCACGCAAGCGCCTGAATGATAACATGTTGATGACGTAGAGACCAACCAGCCTTTAAAGATTAAAATATTTTAACAGTGAAAGCTCACTTATGATACAAAGTTCTAGTGAAGGATAGAGATTCTTTAGGGTAGGATAGTCGCGGAGCTAGGGCGACTGTGATGAAAGTGATTTGGGAAAAGGAAAGGCTAGACGCGGTGTATTCTAGGATGATTCATCTTGCTTCGGCCACAAGCTATGACTATTTCCTCAGAGTCATCACATATGCCCAATTCAACTCTATACGCAAGAATGCATCATACTCCATTTGTCCTATCATACAGTTGCCTCATGTGCCGCTCCATTTATGAAGTAGTATGCATTCCCTCCTGACCCTGTTGATACAATCACCTTCGTTGAATCATGTCTCTTATCTCCGCCTGTAGTAGCCTCTTTGCCTTCACCTCGGACTTCACCTTGGACTTCACCTTAGACTGTGTCCATATTCGTATCTTCTTGGTAGCCGCCGCAGCGCTTTAGCACCATGTTCTTCTTGGCTTCGCGGGGTCTCTAGGGAACGATGACCTTTGGCAGAGCGAGTAGGTCATGGCGCTTGTTCCTAAACCATGGTTAGCAAGCATCATATACACAAGTGTGTAGACTTACTTTGGAATAATAATAGGGCAGTTGCGGAATATAGCTTCTAGAGAGCGCAGCTTTCTCTTCTTTGTGTTTTTTCGAATATCATCTCCAGCACTACCAAGTAAGTTGTACTCAATATGTGGGCTGATCTTAAACACCGTGTTCGATTGGCCTAGTCTCTGAGCGAGCAGAGATCGAATTCCTCTCTCAACTACAGCTGATTCAATGTTCGCTTTAACATCTGCACCCGTCCAAACGATGCTTGGATCAATCGAAAGTAGTATGAGAAAGTGGAGCCGACTTTGGTCGAACGTGTGTCGTTCTGAAAGCTCAAGTTTCAAGTAGTCGGCCTTAAACTTTGCAGCGAGCTGAGCTCTGAGGTGCATTGTGTCATCTGGTGTATCCCTATCATCATCTGTATCACAATCGTGGGTAGGATTAGGGTTGGCATCTGCCATTAGGTCATCCACTTCCTTTAGGACCATGCCATCTTCTTCCTCCTCCTCAGATTCGTCTAGATCTTCTAGAGTAGGTTTATAAAGTCCATCCTTCGTGTCCTCTTTGTCGTCGCTAGCACCTTGGTCTTCGTCGTCCTCCATTGTTAAGTCTCCTCTTGCTCCAAATTGCTTAGCAACATAGTCTGGACGACTGCGAAGTCTTCCCTCCAGCTCATTGGCATCCATTTTGAGATCTAGATCTTTCAACATGGGTTCATCAATGATAGGCAGTGCTGGCGATGGCGGAGCAATATCAGTAAGACTCTCATCGAGAGGTCTGCATGGGCGCCCTCGAAGTAGCTGGCGACCAATGTCACTATCATGCGCTGCTCGAACTTCATCCATGGTAGTATTAATAACATGTGCACATGCATCAAAGGCCTCTGCGGTTTGCATGCGGACGACAACCTCGTGGATGGCTTTGTCTATCTGACGTTGCTCGCGGTAGCCATCATGTGAATTTTCAGTAAAGAGGCGGCTGACTAGTACCTTCCAAAGCTGAGAGATCTAATGTTGGGTTAGTCTGTAAACCATGGATAGCAAGAGGGCTGTACTTACACGAGCTGGCCGATGGATAGCTTGGAATTCAATAGCAGCATTAATAGCTGAAGTCGCCACAATGACACGGCGGCACGCCTTATCCATGTTGGCTCCTTGCGAGTTGACCTGATACATAGCAATGAGGACAACAAGGTCCGAATCCACGTCGTTAAACTCCGTGTTAAGATCAGCTCGCTGTGCATCACTTAGGCCGCTATGCATTGTCTCGCATCGTATATAGAGCGCCTTGCAGAGTAATTCGTAGAAGTATGCGCATATTGGGATATCTTCCGTGATTAATATCTTCTTAATCCGGCCATTCTCTAGCTCAAGAGCCCAAGTATTAATCTGATCGAGAATGTACCTTGCCTTTGGCGACCCCCAAGTGAGGTGTTTCATCATGTCTAAGGCTGTCTCAAGTGGTCCGTCGCTGTTAAAGTGTGTGGCATACGCCAAATGATGTCCAGTAAAACCAGAGGCCCGAAATTGCTCAAGGTGGACTACTGTATCAGTAAGCGGCTGTTTCTTGTTCTTAGCCTGCGACAGGATATAGTTGAAGCGTGATAGGATCACTGAAGTCGAGTTGATGGTCATTCGGCGTAGAGGTGCCACAATTGGGGGAAACGATTTTTTATCATTTCCCTTGCCGTCTAGGTCTCTGCCGTCCTTGTTACCAATCCAGTTGGCAATAGCCTCATCGTAGAGCCTATAAACTATGATTAGCTATATCCACGGATAGTAATGAGGGCCATACTCTGCATCACGCTGATGCCATCTCTGCATCTCTGCCCCCTCATCTTCCATGTATTTGAGCTGCACAGTTCCAACATCAACTCGAGGCATGAGACCCTTGAGCGGAAGCAGGTCCCCTTTAGCATTGAGAACAAGCGAGCTAGCGCATAAGCGCCGCACACACATACTTTGTTCCATATATGGGTAATACTGATTGATGCGTCTAGTGTCGCCAGATCGGAGCAGCTTCCTCATAGCTCCTGGGTGAGCGCCTAGGAGGGATTGCCACTGGGTCTTATCGAAGTCCTTTAGAACATCAAAAGTATCAAGACTTTCTTCGTTCCAATGTTCATCCATCCAATCTTTAGCACCCTTAATCCCCTTCATGTCATCTGAAATCGATGGCCATAATATCCTCAGCTGGCCGTACACGTCCTAAGTAGGTTGGGTTAATACTCTGCTGTAAACCATGGATAGAAGAGTAGCTAGACTTACTAAAGAGTTGTTTTGCACAGGTGTGCCAGTGATGATGAAATTCATTCGAGCTCGAATCTGGGCTACCGCCTGGTGCACCTTAGTATATGGGTGTCGCAGTCTGTGGCCCTCGTCAAGGAAGGCCATCCCAAAGACATCATCCCAATGAGACAACCAAACCACAGGGTCACCCTCTTCCTCAGGAGCAATTTGGTCTAGGGTCCTCTTTGCTAACGTGTCATAGCTAGTTAAGATGACAGTTCGTGAAGCCTTCTCATCCTTCTTGTCGAAGATATATCGGAGATGTTGTGGGAATGCTGACAGATCATGTGGCGCCTTTCTCATCATCTGGGAAGATAACCAGTGCTTTCTCTGAGCAGCGTTTATTGGAGTGTCGCCATATCCTACAATGAGCGTTATATCCTTAAAGAGATCCTTAATGGCTGTTCGCCATTGTTCAATCACTATGCCTGCAGGAGCTACGACGACGATTGGGCGGTGATCCGCCATCTGGTTACGACAATGTGTGATGAAGAATGAGATGAACAGTAGACTAGTGAAGGTCTTGCCTAATCCCGTCGAATCGATTAGAAAGCCACCACGTCTCGGCACTTGTTCAAGCGGCTTAAGACGAAGCTTTAGATCTTCGTCATTTGTTGGAATGTTGCCAAATGCCTGGAGGCACATCCATAGCGCTCCATTAATTTGGTTGTCGAGAGCCTTAATCTTGACATTAGGAAGATTGCGTAACGTGTACTTTGACAGAGTGGCCGCCTTGTCGTGAAATGAGTGCCATTCTGCACCTAGGATCCTCCTACAGAGGTCCATTTCTGGCCCGGTCAAGGACTCGTCTCCCGTGAAGAATGACTGGAGCTCGTAATATCTCTCTAGCTGTTCTGGTGTCATTGCACCATCTTCCTATAACAGTTTAGCCTAGTCCTGCTAACCATGGATAGCAATAGCACACTTACAGAGACATCTGCGTCAAGAGTTGCAGTTTGTTGCTGTTCTAACAATTCATCAAACTGTTGAAGAACTGCAGGCGCTATGCCGCTCACTTTCGTGTGTATAGGCTTAGCTGTGTGACCTGATTTTGGTAGACCCTCGATGACCTTCCTAATACATTCTCGCTTCCCTTCAGGCGTCCGGGGATCTATCCCCATGTGCCATTTTAAAATCTTGTCGGTGTCTTGCCCACACACCGCCTCTGGGGTAGGCATTCCCTTGATCCCAGCCGTCTTGCCTTTGCGAAGGAGGTCGTCAATATAGCAAATCTTAGACTTCGCAACACCTGGATCCTGGCCTTTGTTTCCACCTGTAGTACAAAGTCCATCTGCTGTGCTTGGTAACTGCGAATCTTGCTGCATCGGTAGTGTTGTAGGGTAGGTGCCACTACCGAGGACTGTGTTGGATTCGTCGAGATCCATCGCATCAGGATCACCCACATCTCCTCTCTGGGGAATTTGCAGAGGGCTTAGAAGGCGAGGTAAGCGTAACGGAGTGGCCACATCTTGCTCTACAGCAGCAGCGACATCTGCCATGGTTGCCTCAAAACCAATTGCTCCAAGGTCCTCATATGGGTACTCCCCATCCAAATCCTGAAGTGGCCGAAGGGAGTATCTAATCTCAAGATCCCAAGCGGCTTCTTTGGACCATGGCTCAATTGTTTGGAGGACAGTTGTCCATGGCGCCACATGTTGTAGGTCGAGTTGGTCGAATAGAACCAGGAGTTGGGTTTCCTCTAAACCATGGATAGCAGGCAGGCCCTCCGTTGTATTGACGGTCCTTAATACCTTCCACAATGTGACACGGTGAAAATCAACTTTTAATTGGTTAAAGTTGAGAGACCGTCGTATAGCATCTCGCCATTGGATATCAAGTCTGAAGAGGGAAGGACTCAGTTGCGTCAAGAGCAAGATCCTGTCACTTGGAAGTTGCTACCCCTCGTCCTCAATGAAGTCCTCTGTATGCTGCCGCATCTGGCGGCCAATCTTGTTGGCCACAGTTACACGGACTAGTGTAATATCCTGTTGCTTCTGGACTGGCGTAGCAATGATGTCGCCTAAGATGCCGTTGGTGTTGCGGGATTGAGCGGACATCCAGTGCGGCACCTCGAATGATTGGATCTGCCTATTGGCTCTATCCGTCCATGGAGTCTTTGATGCAGCGAAAAAGGACCTCCATCTCGATGGAGATGACAACACATTCTGCCAGAACTTGATGACTGAATACACGCGTCCGAACTTCTCCATGTGATGTTCTCCAAACTCCTCAAAAGGGCCAAGCTTTGGGAGAACAAGGTCAACAGTCGAGACATCTGGTAGGTTGAACGGGTGTTTGCCTTTCTTCTTCTCCTTGTTGTGCCCATCTAGTAAATCCTTTAGCTCAGTACTGAATTGAGAAGTATTAGTGCGAAGAGCACCGTGATCTTGGAGCATTTGCGCTAGATGATATATAATTCCGGCGGCAAGGTTGGCTAGGTCCTCCTTCTCCTCGTGTATGCCCTCTTCACGTCGCATTTCATAATTTGTAGCCAACTCAGTCATTGAGCCTAGGAATTCGGCGGAGCCATCTAGGTGATTCTCTAGCTCTGCTAAAAGGTCGGTTGCTGCTCTAATTGGCTTGCCCTTGAGAAACTTGGTGAAGAGAAAAACGGCTTGGAGCACTGGGGCTGTGCAGAGCAGTCGATGGAATTCACGGGTGTGTTGAAAGCCAAGGTATGCAGCCATGGTAGGCAATGCTGATCTAGACAAATCGTGCAAAGAGTCGCCTTTGGCCCATTTGACCAGCTTCTCCTGGGACTTGGGCTTTCGGCCCATCTTATTAGACTTTGTCTAACATGATATTAGTACAGTCCTGCTAACCACGGATAGAAGGGTCCACATACGAGTCCTGAATCGCCCTCACTTGTACTCGCATCGTCGCTAACATCTGGGCTCAACTGCTGTAGTGAAGTGTCTAGCCTCCGACGCTTTATGGTGGACTGGACAATTAGGGATTCCTCTCCAGTTGGCTGAGCTGGGGTAGATGGTTCTGCGTCGCTCATCGGTGTTGTGACTGGAATTGTAGGTGAGGGCGACGTTCTGTAGACTTTGCGCTTCCCACTCTTCTTTGAGGGAGTCATCTTGTCTGCCTGTTTATGTGTTAGTTGATGGATGTCTGGAAACCATGGATAGCAAATTTATAAACTAATGAAACGTGATGATAAAGTGACGTTGAGACGACCTCACCGTTCCAAAGGCTGGGAATAGGCTCAAATGGCTGTATGGAGGCGTATTAGGTATATTTGCGTAGTAAAACTGTTAAAAGATGATTCTAAAAGGTGTAGAGGTGTGGATGAATTGATTTGATGATGGCTTTGAGTACTAGAGGTGACAAAGGTGTGATATGTTGTTGTGAGAGGGATGTTGTGAGAGAGATATTGTGAGAGATGTTGTGAGAGAGATTGAGATCTAAGATCTTACAGTTAGTAAATATGCTTTTTGAACAACTGAAGGACATGTAGGATAACGATGAAATATATAGCTCAAATAGCTAGAGTATTCAGACTTACTTATTGCTTGATAGTATTCTATATGATGAAGTTGAGTAGTTTGTGTATTAGTAGGTTAAGTGCAGAGAATAGATCTGTAAAACGAAACAAAAGCTGTGTGATCTTAAAGTTAGCAAATATCAGTGTTCGGCACGGATACCAATGTATCCGGATACTCTTGGCATATCCGGATACATATACCTACCCGTAGACATTTGAAAAGTATCTGGGGTATCCGGATACTTGAGGATATATATCCGGATACATGCTAAGTATAGCCAAGCATAGCCAAGCCATATTTTGCCAACGTCGTGAGACTTTTCTTAATGTTGTATGTAGTGTGAATTATCCTCAAAATGAGTGACTCTTCGTTATCAGACGTGCCAATTGATCTTCATAGCTGTAGCGGCTATGATACTCATGATGAGCTAGTCTTACTACCACTACCTACCCCTATTCTACCGCCTCTGCCTCCACTGCTCCGTCTACAGCCTCTAGGACCAATGCTGCCACTAACGACATCAATACTATTTACAAAGCACTTATATTCACGATTAATACTTAACAGCAATCCGCCGCTACTCAAAATGACCTGCCTACAACCAAATTGTAGATACTCGCCGACGCCTTAACCCTTAAGCCAGAGCTCAACAGGCAATCTTTAGAAGCACTATACCCAAAAGCATCCAACAATAGCATATACAATGAAAAGTGGCAGAAATACACCATCAAGCCCATCAAGTAGCGCATCATCATTTTTCGAGCCACGCAATACACAAATCTAGCTAGCTAGAGCATCGAAGGATATAGCCAAATACCGAGAGATTTTACTCTCATTTGTGGTATTAAACAACCTATCTTTACGACTTGTTGAGAGCTATTCATTTCGACAATTAGTACATTTCCTAAACCCAACTACGCTATTAGTTTCATCACGAACACTACACTGGGAGCTACAACGCCAATTTATACATCATCGAGGGAGATTGCAAATAGAGCTTCATGCTCATATTATAAATGGAGGCCGGATATCTATAACAACAGATGCATGGTCTACCTAGAACTATACCGAATACGCTACTGTTACAGGTCATTAGATTAATGAGAAGTGGCAACAACGGTCAGCATTGCTAGATGTAGTACATCTTCAAGAGCCTATTCATAGCGGTGAATACTTAGCTCAAGAATTAGCAAGAGTGACGGATAGCTTGAATATCATAGGTGCAATATTTACGTGTACACGGGATAATGCATCTGCAAATACAGTTATGCTCGTAGAATATGAGAAGTTGGCTAGAGATTATCAAACGTTAACTCAACAGCCTTAGACATTTACTGTAAAAGAAGGAGATGTCCAATGCATTGCACATATTATCAATCTCGCAGTTCAAGCTGCTCTTAAGAGCTTAAAAGCCGACCCAAATACAGAGATAGAGGCATACCGTTATGAGCAAGGTGCAGCTCATATTCCATGGACTATGGATTCTCATGCAGAAGTGTCAAATACTCTAGCAAAATTACGAAGACATATTTATGTGTTTCGGAACCGGCGAGCATGGAAGGATGCCTTGCAAAGGCAGGCTCAAGCTGCAGGCTTAAAGCTATGTCAATTATCACTTAATATGCCTGTACGCTAGAATTCAACATATCATATGCTTAAGAGTGCTCTTAAACTTAAGATACTAATTATAGCAGTTTGTACAACACAGCAACTTGATATTAGCATGAAGGATATTATGTTGACTATAGAAGATTAGGCTACAATTAAGGCTCTTGAACTCCTGTTCTTAATATTCCTTAAGCCGTTAAGACGGTTGCAAAGTAGTACATATCCAACCCTTAACTTTGCTATTCCTCTTTATCTAAAGATGATAAATAAAGTTAAGACGATGCAACAAGATCTTAGTGAGCAATCTACAATCGGAATTGCATGTGGAGCTGCTCTTTAGAAGCTTAATGAGTATTATACTCTTGCTACAAATCAACAATGCAAGCACTCAGCTGTTGCTACAATTTGCGACCCACGGATGAATCATGGAGTATTTAAGAAGATATATCTAGACAGTATAGATGATGCAAGAAGAGCATGGGCAAGGGCACAATTTGAGGATGTTTGTAGAACATATTAGAGACGGGAGTATCACCTTGATACAGAGCGTATTGAGCGTGAAGCAGCTCTTGCAGATATATCAAATGATACAAATATAAGAGAGCAAGAGCCGGATTCTGATGAAGACCTATTTGCATCAGAGGGTATAGCATTTCAGAAGCCAGAATGGAGGCGGTGGATGCTTGAACTAAGGCCTGGTGAGCAGACGGACATCCTCAAATATTGGTCTGCAAAGCAATACCAATATCCAACTATTGCCCGTATTGCTCGTGACCATTTAGCAATTCCGGCAACATCTGCAGCATCAGAACGGGTATTTAGCAATGGGAGTGATATTATCACAAAGAAGCGGAATAGGTTATCACCTTCAACAATTAGATATCTATTATGCCTACGGGATTGGGGTCAATTACCAGATAGTATTGATAGCGACGATGAGCAGGCAGATAATGAGATGGAATAGGGGTTCATAGAGTCACGGGTCATAGTTCATCAGGATCATCAAAAGCTTCATTTTTATATACTATTGATAGATTTGAGCCTCATGTATCCAGGAATGTATCCGGATATATACCCTACCCTACCCGTGAGGTTTGGCCCGGATACATACCCTACCCGTGGACCTCACGGATACTATCCGGATATGTATCCGCCGAACACTGGCAAATATGACCTAGCAAATGCTTAAAGATGTATAAAATAAGGGAATTAAGTAATCGTTGCTTTCAACAAACTGTACTTGGGTACAGTTAGTCCAAGCAAAATGCGACATGTCAGCAGATGCCGTTCATACTATGAAATCTATACAAATACTATTAATAAAAATGAATATCTATAACTCCTAATTAAATAAAGCTAGATTAATGTGATCTTCTTCTTCTTCTTCTTTTCTTCTAATGTAGTGTTAAATCTAATGAAGCCGTTGTCTAATCGAACCTTATCGTGGCCTCCGCGCTTTTGGGGTGTCGCTATCTGTCGCTGTCGCTGTCTCCCGTACGAAGAGTCGATGCATTTACACAGAATATCCAGCTTGCAGTGACCCCTTTTTCAGTAGGATTTTAGGTAGTAAAGTCAATTGCCTCCTGTATACGCATTTTAGTGTCATGATCGAGTCTTCGTGGCATTATAGTTGTGTCATCTATTCATTTACAAATGCATTGTCATTGATTACGGTACTATGGGATTTACAGTATAAATGGCATCTGCTGGTGTATGAGGTCGATTATCGACCATTTGTAATTCAAGGCCCGTGCCACCCACTTTGTCAGCGGCTTTTCTGGCGCTGAATACTAATCTCGATTACAAGATTGCCCTCGTAGACAGGGATCATTTTGGTGGCACTATTCTCGATTATCGTGATGTACGAGGGCTAATTGGCTTGGAGACCTCGGAAGCTCCGACATTGAGGCTATTCCCACCGCAAGCCCCCTCCCCCCCCACCTTGTTGATGCGATGAGCACTAACGCCTCAACAGATACCAAGTGCCGCCTTCGAGCGGTTTGAGGCTCTCGCCATGGCCTCCGCTGCCTTACGCTCTTTTTTTGGAGCTCCAAAAGCCCACCCTGTCGCCCTCGATCCCTTGGGCGACCTCGACGACGTCGACAAGGTCCCCACAGACCCTAGGGTAGCCTCCCAACTAGAAGCGCTCGTGGAGAAGACCCGTGACGAGGTCCTTGCCTACCACTTCGCCAATCGGCCAGCAAATACAAAGAAGAACTACGCTCCAAAACAGAAGGAGTGGTCTGTGAGTCTCCCGCCCGTTTCTGAGCACGTCTTGCTAACACTTAATGCCTAGGTGTGGTGCGCCAAGTACGCCTGGCCGGAGGGGGGCAAGACCTTGCCAGGAGACTGGGTCGACGAAGGTAAGCTCCTCCTCTTTATTAGAGAGGAGGTGGCTACTCGTCCGCCACGGCGAGGACGACGTCTCGTGGCGGAGAAGAAAAGGAGGGCAGAGGATAAAGCCCAAGGGCAAAAAAAGAGGCGGAAGAAGAGGGACGCTGAGCGGATTGGAGAAGAAGAGCAGAAGGAGGACAGCGAGAGCGACGGCGGAGATGGAGGGGAGAGGTCAGACCTCTTCCTCATGTACAATACTGTACGTGGGTACGTCTCTGCCATCAATGAGTTGTGGAAGATCCAAATCTCGAAGGGTCTCCACAACTCGCCGATGCCTGTCATGGTCGCTCTCAACGCCTTAAAGACGTCTGTTGTACGTCGAGAGCACCATCGACGTCGGGAGGAGTTTGTGGACCGTGGTGAAGCGACGATCTAGGACGGCTACACTGTTGCACAGATCCCCTAGGTTCACGACAAGATCTGGAACCTCGAGCTTGGCGGCGAAAGAGCTGTTGAACAAGCCCTTAGGACGAAGGTCGATTTCCTTTTTGGCAATTCGATGCTCCTTCGCTCGAGCAATCGGCTCCCCATGGAGCTTCCTAACCTCTTTTCTGTGGATCTGCCTCGAGAAGGTGTGAATGGCTCTAGCTGGGCTTTAGTGACGGTTATGGACCAAGGCACGTACTTTCTCCTTACTTTTACATAGACTAACATATCATAGGTAAGACGAACTAACACGGTAGACGCGAGTACGGCGCTGCCCTTCGCCATAAGGACTACAAGTCCTGTCTTATTGGTTCCGTTGCGGCGTACTTCTTCTGGCGGTGGCACCTGTCTAGAGAGCCCTTCCCTTCCTTTCATATCAATCGAGATTGGTATGAAAGAAAGGTCTTAAAGCGTGACAACAGTCACCTTACTAACCAGCTGTCTGATTCGACGGCCGCACAGTGGACAAAGAAGCTCTTCGCCTTAGTGGGGATCTGGGGCTCGAAGGTTGGGCATGCAGGACGGGTTAAAGGAGCCCAGATTGCAGAGGCTCGTGGAGTTAGTGAGTCTGACGTAAGAATATTATCCTATCTATTGTTTACAATTAATACTAACAAACCTATAGATCCGTCGTGGAGGCCGTTGGAACGCAGACTAGATGACTGGCTGCTATCTCACCACCCTCCCTCGTGCCTTCATGCGTGGCGTCGCTGATTTCTCCCTAGACTACGAGTCTAGTTACCACTGTCCTCGTGAGGAGGTGAAGCCTCCTAAGACTCTCCGATGCCTTGTTTGGCCTGCATTAGATCGCTGGAAGCGGGCTCATCTTAGAGGGAGTGAGGAGGTCATCGTGGAGCCGGATATTGCAGCAGGAGGCTTCCTAAGCCTTCTCGACAGGCTTAGAGACGTCTTTTTACAGGTATATATTTTGCTTATTCTATTGTACTCTAGCTAATCTAGCTATAGGATGCGGCCCTAATCCGCCGCGAGCACCCCCAGCATCCCATTTTTAGAGATGCCCTCTTTTCGAGCCCTGAATGGGCACCCTTCGCCGCCTCTGTCGCCGCCGCCGAGACCGCCGCAGGTGTTGGTCACGAGCCCTGGGCCCTTCTTATCCAGAAAGCGATGCCTGCAATTGAGGAGAGCCTGCGCAACGTTGTGGGAAGGCAGGAGCTTGCCTTTGGGAAGCTCCTGAGCGAAACCTCTAGCATCAAAGTGATGCTGGAGAAAGTCTTGCTGACTCAGGAAGAGCAAGCTCTCCAGGAGTTCACTGTCACAACGACAGTGAGCCCTATGACAAGAGCTGCCGTCGTTGTCGTGTCAAAGACACCTCCCCTTCGGCACTCTCCCTCAACGTCGGACCCGCCTCCTCAAGCTCCTATTCGTTTAGGTGGAGCTGTAACGACTCCCCCAACGCCTCTTACGTCGCTTGTACGCAGGGACAGTGTCCCTGCGTACAAGTTAAACCGTGAGGCCCAGACGATCCCAGCCCTTTGGAAGCTGTGGACAGTGGGGATTGGGGGGGCTCCGTCTGTTGAGGAGTTGGACAGACAGTATGGGTCTGGCTGGCGCCAGACTTCCTCTGAGCGCCAGTACTACTCAATGAGGAAGACCTTGATCGACGAGATCAAGGAGAGAACTCTAAGGGCTGGAGACGGAGATTCTGCTCGTGTCGTGAGGGATATGGAGGAGAAGAGGCTCTCGACGAAGCCTCCGCTGTCAATCGACAAGGTCATCAAGACCCTGAAGGCGACTAGGAAGGCCAGGGGAGCCGGGGCTTCTTGTATATAGCTTAAATAATCCATCAAACGTCTTGGCTCCTTCAATTGCTGTGATGGTGTGTTATTGTCGTTGTCGTGCCTCGTCGTGCCTCGCTCAGGGCACTCAGATGGCTCGTCACAGGCTTTGTAGAGCCTAAAGCCACGATCGCCATAGGCCTTGTAGGGCTCAAATTTACGACTACGATCACCACGAACGCAATCCTAGGCCGACTAGGCTCAAATTAAAATATATTATCTATCTAATACTAGTCTATTACATACTAAATTATTACAATATTAGAACGACTGCTCGAATTGTGGTGATTTTATGGAGCGAGCCCTCGGAATTGTTGGTGATGTTCAGTCCGATTACAGTTTAGTGTTGGATTACGGCTGATCACCCACCCAATTTGCCCTCGGACATCCTTCTGATGTGTCGCATTTTGCTTGGACCAACCAGCTCCGAGGTGGTTCGGTGGAAAAGCAACGATAGTGTTAAGCAGAAAGATGATTCTCATAAATTATAATTTCTTAAACCAATCATCAAATAGCTCTCGTAGCTCAGTTGGTAGAGCGCGGCACTAGTATGGTTTCTCGTGATCAGCACATGCCGAGGTCTACGGTTCAAATCCGTACGGGAGCATCATCATAGATGACCAAAGATCATTTTTTTGCTTTTGTTTCTATCTATAATGAATAGATTTTGGAGGATGACGAGACTTGCGATCTGCAGTTGCGCGGTGAGCGGTTTAGAGGGGAAGTGGGCGTAATTTTTCTTTTTTGTGGCTTGGTTGGTTGTGGGACTGGGAAAGAGTACATGGACAGAAGTTAGAAGACGGATGGCGGGCGAGGCGGCGACAAGGGATGCCATGAGATTAGTGCAGGGGTGGGAAGAGCCTCAAGGGCCTACAGATATCCGTTTTTGTGTGTGTTTGTGTGAAGCTGCGTTGTTAATGCGCCGCTGATCTCACTGAAGTATTAATACTGCACGTTGTCGCCCTTCGAAAGTTTCTCTTCTGCACGCAGGCGAGATTTCAGCAAGATGAGCAAAATGAGCTTGCCTTCTGCGTTTTGCCCCAAGTCAGTGCATAGGACATTCAGAAAAATTTCAATACTCGCCACTGCTCTGCGATATTTGCATCCCATTGTCACTGTCATGGTCATACTTCTCATCATCTCTCATTTTTTTCTCATTACTTGTCCCCCTCCTCTCATTACCTCGCCTCTCCCTGTCATCATGCCCCCTCTCTTGACGCTGCCTCCCTCATCTTCTCGATCCAGAGTTCGCCGGGTAAGCTTCACGTGAAGGAACGCGGTATAAATACCGGTTCACGATGCCTCGATTTATTCTTGTCCTTCCTTCTTACACAATCACACATCCACTCAACGCTCAAGATATATGCCCCTGATCCAACCTCCAACTTTCCAAACCTGAATTTCAAAATACGAGAGTCAAGATATACACATACCTTCTCCTGCCCTTGTAGCACACTGCATCCCGTCGAGTATCGATCGATATCCCTAAGCCATAGCCTGCCACAAGGTCATGGTGACTTCGATCTGCCTCCATCGTGCCCACGACGCTTCGACATCCTGGACACATCGTTTATTGGTGCGGCCGACGCATCTCAGAAAAACAAATCCAAGGTTCGTGGTAGAGAAGTTTCATTCTGTCTTCCGCTGCGTGTTTATCAAACATCGTTCTTTCTTCTCTCTCTTTTTTCATCGTCTCGTTTTTGCTCATTTGCAATGAAGTCCTCTCTCCCCTGAGCCATTGCCAAATCGGATAGGCTCGAGAATGTGTTCCCGCTATTGTTGATTGAATCCGGTGCTCAAGGAAGTTTCTCTCATGTTATGACTGGCTAGTATCGTCCCTCGGTGACTGGCGCTTGAAGTCGGATCTCAGAGCCCCTGAACGAGTGCCAGTTTATGAAAGTGTTCTTTGAATCGAAAATTGGCTTGCATATATATGGCAACAATCCTCCCCCTATCCCCTTCTCTCCAGCACGCAAAAAAGTGCCTGGACGTTTCGACATTCTATGTTGTCTCCTTTCGCCGAGTTCTCTTATCATTTTCCGCCTGGGAATATTTCCCCAAATGCTGCTTTCCTCATTTCCTACAAAAAGTTAGATTTCTCGTTGCAGTGCATATTCTCACCATGTGAGTTTCCTGCTGTCGAAGAAGATCTCGGTAACTTCACTCTTAGTGTCAAGGTAAAAGAGATGAACTTGCCCAAGATGTCGATCCACCGACTGCGCCATAACTTCATTTTGAACTTGCAAATCATCCATATCAATAGTCATGATTTTTGTACCGTTGGGCAGAAACTTACCTTGATATCCACAGTCATAGTTTTCAGTCTTTGCAATGAACCACCGACAACATATCTCCACCTATCCGCAAGGTCCCCCCAGTCGTCAGTCACAACAGTCTTCTTACCCATCGAGTCCTCCTCGTCACCCATCACAACAACCTTCGTACCCTGCGGGCCCCCCTCATTTTCCCCAACCATCTTCTTATCCGCTAGATCCTCGCAGTCATCCACCACAACCGCCTTCCTATCCCACGGGTCCTCCTTATCATCCTTCGCAACCACATCATTATGTGCCGGCCCCTCGTCATCCGCAACAACCAGCATCTCCATACCCTCCATACGAAACTTACCCCGACTTCACCCGCGCCTCCTACTCTAACCACAACCACCCCGAATCCACCCACACCCGCCACGCATCCAACACCTCCAACATGATAGGCTACGCCCACCGCGCCTCGTCCACCACCACTCCATCTCACTATCCAGAATGGCCCGACGATCCTGTCTGGGTTTCCGAGCCCAGCATCCCCTTCAGCCCAAGGCTCAAGCGGCCCGGCACCCCTACCTTCGCCTACCCAGGACCGGCAAAGCGAGCTCGACCTCAGATACAAGACACTGGCAACTATGCTCAGCGGTCCGGGTCCGGTGGCCAGCAGCCCGTGCAGCAGCGGAACTGGAATGGAAATGTGGGCTTTGATCCCAGATCGAGAATGGCACCTGCCGCGCAGGGGTACCAGATGCACTCGCAGGAGCAGTCTTCGTACACGGCGATGCCATCGCAAGGTGCGAATCAGACTCGGGAGCAATTTCAGAGCTCTCGCCAGTTCGGTGCGGAGAGGAGTCAGATGCCTGCGTTGTCAGGTTTCCAGCAAGATCCATGTGTGGTTTCTCCACAGGGTCGACCAAAACTCTCCAAGTCTCTGCGGCCGGGCGCGAACATGTCGGCACAGTCGGGCCAGATGCAGAGACAGGCGTCTGCGAGACAGTTTTCGAATCTGGAGGTCCCCTGGTCCCAGAGTGGCGGCAATGAGGCGGGGCTGCGTGCACAGAGTGGAGCTGTTGAATCGAGAACACTTCCAAATCGGCCACAGCGGGGTGGGAGTGTTGCGCCATCTATGGAACAGATGCAACAGTATCAGGGTACTGGATTAAATAGTCAGTATGGCAATGTTGCTCCTGAGCCAATGCTCCGGAATGGGAGTGCTCAGCAGCAAATGAGGAGACAACAGCTGGAGCAGAGTCCAAGCGGTGCCAGGGGCAAGCCTGTGCAATTCCTCACTCCTCGGACAAATAAAGGATTTCCCATCTCAGAAAACAACCATAAAGAACTCCAGGGGCAAATACCACAGAATGCTCCATCTGCACGCCAGGTCAAATCAGCTACAGAACATGCATTCAAAAAGACAATTGTGAAAGCAAATGCACCAGCTTATAGCAGCACACCTGGAAAGAATGCCGGCACGTTCAACTCTGCCAATCAAGCTGCTCGCCCAGCCATCAAGCACGGCCCTTTCATCATTGACAATGACGACGATGACGACTTTATCAAAGGCATCAACGCAAGCAAGGCCAATGCAGCTCCACAGCCAGCACCTGCACCAACTCCAGACAAAGTTGTTCCATCGACAGATGGTCAAGCCGCACCAGCCGCGGAAGCCATAGAACAAGCAAGTCTGGCGTCAGAGACACAAGAGGGAAGTCAACACAAGATCTCGACGGATGCAGCTCAATCCTCTGGTGCTTCAATGTCTCAGAGCCAAGACCTATCTTCTGCTCCCGCCCAACTCCCAGCCCCTGAACCCTCCTTCACCCGTGCCTCTCGACCAATCTATTTCTCCAAAGGCCGTCGGGGCAATCGCACCCTCACACACGGACTCGACTCTCCTTCACAAACAGGAAGCGGCAGTCTTCCCTCTGGCTCATCACAAGACAGCGCCTCTACCCAACAACCAGCGCCTTCTCCCAAACCAACCGACGACGAACTCAAGGCTCTAGAGGCCGAGAAGCGCAAAGCGAAAGCCGAGGGGCGAAAGGCCAAAAAGGCCTCCGAGAAAGCCGCCAGCGAGAAACGAGAGAAGGAGTCAGCTGCCCTCGCCAGGATAAGAGAGAAAGAGGAGATGGCGGCCAAGGCCTTAGCACCCGATGCGCTGTTCCAAGAACCCGTGAATGAGGCGGCGCAGGCGCGCATCGAGGCTAGTAGACGTAAAGAGGAGCAGAGGAAATGGGAGGCAGAGATCAAGAGGAAGCATAAGCAGGCGATGGCGGAGGAGTTGGAGAGGGCGAAAACTGAGGCTGCGGAGAAGGCGAGGGTGGAGAAGGAGGCTGAGAAGGCGGCGAAGAGGGCAAAGACGGGGGAGGAGAGGGAGGCAGGTAGGGTGAAGAGGGAGGAGGAGGAGAAGAAGAGGTTGGCGGAGCAGCAGAGGAAGGCGGAGGCGTTGCTGGAGCAAAAGAGACTCGAACAAGAGGAGCGAGATGTCAAGGCGAGGGAGAAGGAAGCGGCTGAGGAGCTGAAGCGTCAGGAGGACGCGGAGAAGCTGAAGAAGGCCCTGGATGAAGCGAAGCAGACGGCTGCTAGTCTGAAGCCTGCGAAGAAGAAGCCTGCGACCGAAAAAATGACTGATAAAGTTTCAGATCCAAAGGTCAATGCGACAGATCTGCTCGAAGAAGATACTGGAGGTCTCTTCGTTGACGACAGCATGGATATCGGTTCTTCCCAGTCACAGATTGGTCGTCCGGATGACAAAATCATGGCAGAAATTCCTAACTGTACCAGCAACTCTCAGCCCTTGACACCGACATCTCCTCCACAGAGCAGCACTCCCTCGAAGCAGAAAAATGTCTCCTTCAGCAAGGAGTCTTCTCAATCAACAACAGCAAACCCTTCCAATGCAGCAGCCGTAGCAGAGAGCCTTTCTCTCCGAGCCCGTGCAGGCTGGAAAGTGGCACGAAAAGCTGATGTCGAAACCAAAGCCGTCAGTACCGTGGTTCAAGACTTCATGGAGAAATTCCAAGCAGATCAGAAAAAGCAGCATGAAGCTGCTGCACGAGAGAGGGCTCATGAAAAGGCACAGGAAAAGAAAGAACTTTCCGCATTGCTTGAGAAGCTTGGATCAACTGTGGCCACAATGGTTCAGAAAGAGGTTAAGACTGCTGTGCAGAAGGTTGCACAAGAGAGGCCAATGTCTGTGGTTGTGAAAGAACAGGATCCGTTGAATCCTTTCATAAGTCTGGCTTCTGCTCAGCAGAAGCATACGTCGAACAGGCAGTTTGCAAATGGGAAGCGTCCGGTCGGTAGGCCCTCAAAATCCGAAAAGCAACAAGAGCAGCAGAGAATAAAGCGAGAGAAGGAAGGGCTTCGTTTGGCGGAAAATGCAAGAGCCAGGTTCGAGGCTAAGCTCAAGAAAGATAATATGGAGCAAGGCAGACCGATGGGCAAAGGAGAATTCGAAGAGTACATTGAGAGGCGGATGGTAAGTCTTTCCTTTAATCGACTGTATTCTAAAATGTCTGACATTTGAGTTAGAAAGAATGGTGGGACAAGCGCGAGAAACGGCAGCAAGAGAAAATGACCAGCATTAACAGCCTGAACAACGGTGAAGGATCGCAGAACAAAAGCCATTTTGGATACGAAGACGTTGACTCCGTGGAAGATAATTCCCAGGCTCCCAGCCATGTTGAAAGCAACAATGAAAAGGGTCGCGCTGGCGGAATCATGGCAAGAATGCGTGAATCCAACAAGTCGACAGGCAGATTTCAAGCTGCAGCTGCGACGAAAGTGGTCTGGGGCGAGAAAGATTATATGGACAGTGATCCAGACACCGACAGTGAAGAATCTGAGGAAGATCCTGATTATGAGGAAGTTGGGCAAAACCCACAACATGAATTTCAATCAAGCAAGGCTTCTCAGATTCAGAAACACCAGACCTACAGTTCTGAGGTCGCGAAAATACAAGCTTCGCATGAGTCCATCAGTACTCAAGATTCCTCCTTGGGATTGAATAGCGAGGATATGACATATCGATCAAAACCTCGCCATCTCCAAGACAAGGATATGGTTTATATCTTCTCTGTGCAACGATCAGACAGAAGAGGGGAACTCCTGTCTGAACCCGTTACCATCAAGAACTTTCTTGACCGAAACGAAGCAAATGCATTCGCGGATGATGAACTGAGGAAAACTCGCTGGGGTCCAAGAAAGCATGCAACTCAAATTTCTCAAACATATTCCAAGACCTCTGGACTTCTGAGTGGCGTTGCCACAATCGATTCTGAGGCTGAGGAGTACCAGCATATAGACGTTGTGGCCACAGCTCAATACAAGGGGAGTTTGGATGATTATGATGACCGAAAAATCAGGCCGATTTTCAAGCCCACTCTGTACATTGTCTATTTATCAATCACCAAGATGGCTCCAATTGGCGACGAATCAACAGAGGTGGAGGAGGCAGAAGGCCAAGCAAAGGCTGAAGACCAAAGCAAAGAACTTTCGGCGAACACATCTGCACAGCCTGACGATGAGGATCTCAGTGCGCTATTTGAGGAAGAGTTCGAGACGACGTTGGCAGAAGGCGCCAGCAGTGCCCAAGCTGGCGCTGGTGAGCAAACAATGACCAGACTAGAAATCTCTGCAGCCGAGACATGCAAACACATGCTCAAAGAGACCTGCAAACCACTGGCAACATACACAGACCGTGAACTGGCCAACAAGAGAGCTTCAGAGATCTTCCTGGCAAAAGTCAAGCCTGTTGGAGGCGACGTCTCCCTGCTTGAAGAGTATGAGAATATTTGCGTCAAGCAGATCAGGGAGCATCTGGAGGAAGCCAACAGGCAAAAAGAGATGTTCAAAGCCAGCAATCAGCTGGAGAACGAGGGCGAGGAGCTCAGTGTCTGGGTCGACGATTTTGAGCTTGAAGGTCCCTTGAATTGAATTGAACATCTCCAAAAAAAACAGAGTTTGATCGCAGGGTTTCTTAGGACTGAACGACAGATGATGCACTCTTTTCTTTGTCGCTTTCATGGATATGATGCTTTTTTTCATGGATGCAACGTCTGAAATTTGGGGGATGAAGGCACGATCAAGAGAGATGAGGATTTGACGTTGACAGCTTGTAATATAGGAAATACTATAGTATCAAGCCAATGATATAAGCTTCAATGGGTATCTGTAGCATCGAAATTGATATAAGGAGCGGACCCTCCCAAAATGAATTCAACTTCTTGTAAGTTGTATCCGGATGGTATAGCCGGGCTCAAAAAAACTTGCTTAGACCGTGGCTCTGCGATGATGAATGTTGAACTGAAGAAATAAGCTGAGAATCTGCAGATGACTCATTTAGGCAAGTAAATCATTTAGGTCTTAAGAAAATGGCGAGTGGGATATCTGCCATGAAAATTTGAGAGATGTAGTGAAAAAACGTGTATGGCGGCTATCCCTGTTTATTTACGCGTTAAAGTTCAATCGAGGACGACACCGGATTAACCTTTGCCCGTAAAATCATAATCCCTGTCGAAATAGATTCTATGATGCGCCCAAGCTATCACCAAGCTATCAACCAACCTTTCCAATTCCCCTCCAAACCCCCCTTCTGCGCTCGCAATGGCGTCCAAAGGATGTTCCGCATGCCTCCGCGCTCTCCAAAGGCCCTTACAAGCCGTGCGTCCCCCTCTCCCCCCTTTCCACAACACCGAAACCAACTAACCACCCCCCCAGCTCCCCCGAGCTCCCGCCTTCCCAGCCCGTCGCAGCTTCGCCAGCAAGCCGCCCGCGGCAGCCAGCGCACGCGGCCAAGAGCCCTCAGGCGCGCCCTCCGCAAAGCCCAACCCCGGCGCGTCGCAGCCTAGGCAAGAAGGCCCCGTGCTGCTCCCCAGCAACCTGGCGACGATCATGAAGCACGCCGGCACGTACACGGCGTATGGCGTGACGGAGGGGATGTTCAAGCAGTGCTCGGCGCAGGCGGACTACACGATCCCGCAGGCGGCGGACGAGGACTTCGAGATGCCGAAGACGGCGGACGGGGAGGACCTCGGGGTGGGCGGGGGGTGGTGGCACAAAGGTTCGTCGTCGTCCGCGCGCAGACGCTCCCCTCGGCGGCTGGATTTGCTCACGGTGCGGTGATGCATGCAGATGCCGGCCTCAACCCGACGTTCAGCACCTGGTCGCAGGTCACGATGCTCCACATGTACATCCTGTCGGCGCGGTTCCGCTGCTTCGCCCCCGCCGAGAGCCGGCTGTGGCAGCAGCACCTGCTCGACCACTTCTTCTACGACGCCGAGAACCGTATGATGACGAGCCACAACATGCACGCGCGCGCGACGCGCAATAAGTACCTCAAGGACCTGTTCATCCAGTGGCGCGGGCTGCTGTTCGCGTACGACGAGGGCCTGGTCAGGGGGGACCCGGTGCTCGCGAGTGCCGTGTGGAGGAATGTGTTCAAGGGGGGGGAGAGGGTGGATGTTAGGGGACTAGCGGCGATTGTGGGGTATATGAGGAAGAGCTTGATGGAGCTGGATAAGATCGGGGATGATGACTTGAAGACGGGGGCGTGGACGTTTGGGAGCCCGAAGGAAGAGATGGTCGTGGTGGCCAGGAGGAGTCGCATGATGGATGCGCCGTTTAAGGAGAAGATTGAGGAGAAATGAGGCTATGATTTATGAGATGAGGGATATCCGGTCGGTTGTATAACAGGAATACGTGTATATTATGTATAATAATAGCATCTTCGCTTTAGCATCCGTTGACCGAGGCAACAGTGCCACGACGACAAGCCTTCACATCTTCAGGGACTTATATGAGAGTTTGTTCGTATGTATTCTCTGGATCTACTCGATGTTCGTGTCTAAGCATGTTGCTCCTCGCACACGTGAACTCTGCGCAGCCATGTCTATCCGCACTTTGAGCGGTTAGTCACTACTATATCTCGGATCTGAAAATCACGGCGATGTCGAAACCATTCCGCATCATACATAACGCATAGAAATTGGTCAGTCGCACTCACCATCTTGGCAGCCCAAACTACCTAACAATGTGCTAAGGGGAAGCCGGGGTGGAGCCTGCCGGGACGACCGTGTCGGACGGGAGGGAATTGCTCTGCGCCGTTATCACATTGCTCCACTGTTGATCATTGAAAGAGTCCCAGGGCGAAGGCAGGTTGCTATGGTCGGTCGTATACGGATTCCAAAAGATGGAAGATGGATTCAGTACAAATACAAGCTAAGATATCATCGCTCTCATAAACACAAGTCGTAAACACGCCGCCTAAACAGCGTTGGGGAAGAACTTCGCGTTCGCCTCATCCACGGCCCTCCTCGCAGCCTTGATATTCTCCAACGCCGTCGCCATATCCGAGTGGCAGCAGATACTGAACGGTCCGCCATTGAAGCCCACCTTAAACTCCCCACCGGCGTTATGATCCCTCAGATCCGCCTCCGCAACCCTCTTGATCCTCTCATAGATCAGCTCCGGCGTCGCCGTCTTGCTCTGCTGCACCGAGACCAGCTTCTCCTCGGGCGAGTAGTCGATATCGACATAGAGCTCCTCCTGGAACGGCAGGCCAAACCTCGCGCACATCTCCCTCTCGAACTCGTTCTTGCACGCATACACCGGCACGCCGAAGACCCTGCACGCGCGCAGCACCGCCTCCATGATGCCCGCGTCGCGCTGCATGTAGAAGAACAGCTCGCCGTGCGGCTTGATGTGGTTCAGCGGCACGCCCTCGGCGTCCAGGAACGCCTTGAGCGCCCCGACCTGGTACAGGATCGACGCGTACATGTCCTCCGGGTCGACCTCGATGCGCCGCCGCCCGAACCCGAAGAGGTCCTGCAGGCCCGGGTGCGCGCCCATCTTGACGTTGTGCGCCTTCGCCAGGGCGACCGTCTTGCGCATCAGCGACGGGTCGCCCGCGTGGAAGCCGCACGCGATGTTCGCGACGTCGATGTATTGCATGATCTCGGCGTCGGGGCCCTGGGTGTCGTCAGTCAGCTCTGTTGCTCTGGTTGGGGTTCTGCGGGAGGAGAGGGGAGGAGATGGGAGGAGAGGGAAGGGGGATTGACGCACCATCTTCCACCGGCCGAAGCCCTCGCCCATGTCGCAGTTAATCTCGATCTTCTGTGCCAATCCCGACATCTTGACTGTATATTATATTCTTGCTGTGCGTACTCCATCTCTCTCAAGAACCCGTCCAACAGGCGGGGGAGAGGGATTATAAGCACGTAGGTAGCTTCGCAGGCCCCCCGCTATCTCCCCTCTCCGCATCGTCAGGTCCCACCACACCACGAGGACATCGCCGGCAGCGGGGTCTGTTCCCCATTCCCAAGGACGGAAAATTGGAGATTGGGCGACGTCCTGCCCAACGAGAGCGAGCCCAGTTGTGCGGCGTGGGCCAGAGGATTCGGCTCCTTATCGCTATCGCTATCGGAAGGTGGGGAGGGGTCTGGGGCGGGGTTCGGGCGGCGTCAATGGCGGTTCCGGAATCCGAAGACTGATTGGATCGTTGGAGACGGCATGGAGATATATATATATATATATATGTATGTTCATTGTCCGATATGAGGCTACTGATCTTCATGTCGCCGACTCACCGCCTTATGGGTGAAGTCGTCGTAGAACGTCGGAGTGCTTCGCGGAGGAATTCCGAGAATCCAGGGCAAGCCTCTATTCGATCTCCAGACTCCATTGCAGTTGTCCGATTTTCTGATCTATGTCCACGGTCTTAGGGGATGCGATGCGAGTTACACAGCAAGGTCTGAACAGGTAAATACCAACAGGCAGCATAGCTAACGGTAATTAAATATTTTTTATCGTGGCTATCAGAGGACCGTAAGAACTGTAGAAAGTAGTCACCAGAATAGATAGCACAGCAGAACTAAATACAAAAGAATTGATTAATTGAAACTATCTGAGCTATGGAATGCTATTTGTAGGTGATACGGCGTTTGTGTGAGGGTTTGAGAACTCTCATGCATTGAGCCGTCGTCTCCATGGAATTCTCATATTCTCACGGAGACCGCCGTCACCACCCCAAATCCCGATTCCTTCCAACAAGAACTTGATTAACGCTGTCAGGGTATAGGGGTGTAGGCGTACAGTATTTTCCTAATTTGAGTCTAGAGCTAGTATTGAATTAATCAGTTCGAAACGCACAATCTCGCTATGGTACACAGTGACAGAGCAGTTCGCGACACCCCGACCCCTCCATCGTCTGGCTACCCACGCCTCAACCCCTCCATCTGCTCTCCCCCCAACGGCTGATACCTCCTCCCCCTCACAATCGCCCAAACACACGTCCCCACCGCCAGGACCTCGACGGCCGCGATCGCGACTGCGCCATAGTACGCGAATCTCTGCATTTGATCATCAGCCCCCTTCCCTCCGCTCTTCCATGCTCTTCCATCAACAAAAAAGGGGGACTCACCATCTCGTGACACAGCGGCGCCATATCCAGCTCCTCGAACCCGAACCTGTTCCTGTCCTCGTGCATGCACACCCACGACCACAGGTCATAGGCCGTGCGCTTCGTGTCCCACAGCTTGAAATACACCGTCGCCGCGATCCAGAGGAGCGTGGCGGTGATGGACACCGCGAGCGTCGAGATGTTGCCGATGTCCGTTAGTCTCCTAACCTGCTCATCATCAGCCCTTCATCTCCTGCACCAATGAAGAGGGAAGAACTCACATTCTTACTCCCGCTCGCCACCACCAACGCCCCCCTCGCCGCCGCACACACACACGCCGCGCCCAACAGCAGATTGCTCGGCGTCAGATTCGTGTCCACGGGCCACACGGGGTAGGTCAGCCCCGTCGCGGGATTCGTGGCCTGCAGCCCCTTGGTGCGTGCGTACGCCGCCATGACGTGCGCCAGGACGGCGATGACGGCGATGCTGAGGAGCAGCGAGAGGATGCGCAGGCAGAGGCGCGTGATGTAGATGGCGCGGTCGTGTGGGATGGCCTGGCGCGGGATGCGCGAGCTGCCGCTGCCGCTGCCCCCCTTGGTGCCGGACATGAAGGAGACGCGCGCGTGATGGAGGTCCGGTGAGGTGCGGGGGCTGGGGAGGGGGGAGGGAGGGGCGTGGGCGGCGCTGATGGGACGGTTGGAGGAGGAGGAGGAGTTGAGGAGGGGGGAGGGAGG
>Ga0209512_1000575_pt1 | contig 57778 bp, 46 predicted proteins | sample frozenSSSSmetaG_FD_184142 | JGI IMG/M metagenome (GOLD analysis project Ga0209512, IMG submission 184142) | Glacier valley bacterial and archeal communities from Borup Fiord, Nunavut, Canada, to study Microbial Dark Matter (Phase II) -... | ecosystem: Environmental > Aquatic > Freshwater > Ice >...
ATAAGTTAACAAAAAATCGTGTAGTTCGAAACTGCACGATTTTGTTGTTACTCTAATCAATTTTTAAGAATTTGCACCCCAACTATTGACATTGAGCCCAAAAAATCGTGTAGTTCGAAACTGCACGATTTTGTTGTTACTCTAATCAATTTTTAAGAATTTGCACCCCAACTATTGACATTGAGCCTGTTTTTCTAACTAAAATATATTTATCATTTAAATTATATAATTTCTATATACATAATAGTATAAACTAGTTTTGTATGTATTTACTGCAGTAGTTGGTACATCTAAGATTAATGATCCATTTATCGGAAATATTCCAGCACCCAATAACATTGGTGGCGTTGTTGCAGAAAAATTAATCCTTGTTAAACTGGTACAATCATCAAAACTATTACTTGATATACCTATAACAGATACGGGTATTGTAAGTGTTGTTAATACTCTTGAACCAGAAAATGCACCCGTAGATATTATTTTAGTTGTACTTAATAAAGTATATAAAGTACCGGTTTTCTTATTAGGATACTTTATTAAATACGTACTATTTTTATTATATAATACTCCAGATGTAGCTGCGTAAAATACGTTATTTGCATTTACATTTATAGTTGTAATTGAAGTATTACCTGATAAAAATCCATTTCCAATATCAACTACATATCTAGGTATTGTAATAGTTATAATATTATTACTATTATCAAATGCAGTAGCTGTTATAGATGTTACATTATAAAAAATGCCATCTATATCAAACGATTCAGGAATTACTAAATTTGTATCACTACCTGCATAACCTGAAATTTGTATTTCATTAGTATTTATAACATTATATGAGAATGTTCCTGTATAAGCAACTCTTCTAATTACTTGGGCAACCCAATCTGGTTCAACAAACCCTGTAGCAGCTGTCGGTACAGAAATAGTATAATTGTAGTCTCTCTTAGTAGGATTACGTTGATAAAATGTTGGAAAAGCACTTGCACCTAGGCTAGGAGCTTGCATTACACTCATAGAAAAACTTGTATATGGTCCTACTGCTCCTCCTACACCACCTCTATAAAGGTTATAAAATGCAGAAGTACCTATTGTTGTTAAGTCTTCTCCTAAGATTACACTTGTTATCCTACTATTACTATTAAACGCATAATCATCAATAACTTTAACACCGTTAAATATTACGTTAGTTAAGTATTCACAATCTTCAAAAGCATGCTTTCCTATATATGTTAATCTATCTCCTGATAAACGATATACATTTTGTCCTGTAAATGCATAATTGCCTATATATACTACAGATGCTCCTAGGGAAACATAAAATGTTTGTACACCTGCTGATTCAGCATTAAAATATGCATAATCACCTATTGAAATAACATCCATTGTTAGTGTGTCTAATGTAAATGTAGTCGGTATAGAATATGTGTTTGTTAGAGTATCACCATGATAATCTATTATTTCCCAACCAGTAGCTATAGAGCTATCAACCCTTGTTTTTGTTACTGATTTTATTGAATACTCACCTATATCATATACTAATGGCGATTGTATATAGCTACCTACTATTGTACCTGTTGGATAAATATAATTTTTAAAATCAACAGACATTGTATTTCTATATGCATCTACATAAGAATAGTCTACAGATAAATTCCCATATGGAACATATATTCTTAACCTATTACCTATTTGGGTACCTGCATTCAAAAATGCATTACTACCAAATGTTATGTTCATAGTTCCAGATTGTGCATTACCATTTGTTGAGGCGAAAAATATCTGTTCTATTGCAGTATCATTTTCAAGTAAGTTTTTTCCTAAGTTAGTAATTGTTCCTAAATTTACATAATTTAATAGATTATTTTCAGCAAAAGCATAATCTCCTGCAGAGGCTAAACTATTAAAACTAACACTTTGCAATTTGTTACTTATGAAAGCATAATTTCCTATACTTACAACATTGTTAGCTACAATAGATTTTACTCCATTTAAAGCATTAAATGCATAGTTTCCTATATTCAGTAAATTAGGATTAGATATTGCAAATGTATTACCTGGTATCATTTGGGCAAATTTATATGCATAATCTCCAAATGATATTAAATCAAATGTTTCTGTGCCTATAGTTAATGAATTTGGTAATGTATATGAACTATCTATATCATTTCCATGATATTCTACTATTTCCCAACCAGTTATATTAACTGCACTGGAATTTGTTTTTGTAACTTTTCTTACACTAAATATACCAATATCCCATGGTATATTTGGCTGTGAATAGCTACCAACTATATGGCCCTTAGGGAAGAAATATTCTTTATACTCACTTGCAAACAATATTTTATATGTATCCATATACGGTTGTCCATTTGAAGCAATTGCATCAGTTACATATATTCTAAGTCTGTTATTAGTTAAAGATCCTACATCTGTTATTGCAGTATTGTTGAATGCTAAATTCAAATCAGTTGATTCAAAGAATATCTGCTCTAATCTATCTAAATTGTATAGTGCATTGGCACCCATAGTTTTTACAGTTCCTAAATTAACTCTATATAATGTTAACATATTTGCTAATGCATAATCACCTATTGAATTTAACTTGTCAAAACTAGCGTTAGTTAGTGATGAATCTTCAAATGCATTAGATCCTAATGTAATTAGTGAATTTGCAATTACAGAATTTATTCCCTTAGTTCCTTTAAATGCATTATCTCCAATATTCAATAAATAGTTACTATTTATATCTACACTCAATCCTGTTTCTAAAGTTGTGTGAATAAACGCATTGTCACCTACAGATATTACATTTAATGATAAACTTTCAATATTAATCTGTGTTGGAAAAGTATATCCAATTTTTAAGTCTTGTCCGTGATACTCAATTATTTCCCAACCACTTACCAGAACTCCATTTGCATTTTTCAATTCAGTCAGTTTAATTGAATATTCTCCAATATCATAAGGTATTGGTGTATTTGTATAATTACCAATTATCATGCCTCTTTCATAAACATATTGTTTATATTGTGGAAATAATAATTTATAAAAGTCTACGCTTGCTGCATCATTTGGTACATATATTCTAAATCTTTTATTGGCGTTAATTCCTATATTTGAAAAGTTTATTTCATTAATACTCATGTTGCTTATATCACTACAACCAATAAATAGTTGTTCTAAATTAATGTTATTTGCTATACCGTTTTCTCCAATGACACTAGCCTTTCCAATATTCAAACTATATAATGTACTAATATTTGCAAATGCTTCTTTACCAATTGAATACAAGTCCTCAAATACCGCTTTAGTTAATTTTGTGGAAGTAAATGCATTATCTCCAATTGTCTTAACCTTTAGGGCACTTATTGAATTTATTTTCAATCCATAAAATGCTTTGTTACCAATATTTACTATATTTACATTATTTAAATTAACTACCTGATTTAAAGCAACACTGGAATTTCTATAAGCATAATCTCCTATTGATATTACATTTTTTGTTACGCTGTTTACAGTTAAAGTAGTTGGTATATTGTATGCTGATGTTAAATCAGCTCCTTGATAAGAAACTATCTCCCATCCATTTACATTATTATTATAGTAATCTTTTAAATTTACTTCTCTTACAGTATATTCTCCGAAATTATATGGTATAGATATGTGAGTATAATTTCCAATTATTGATCCGGCTGAATATATATATTGTTCATTTGATGAAAATAGGTTTTTATATAAACTTAGGTATGAATTTCCGCCTGCACTATTTCCATTAGGTACATAAATACGAAGTCTACCATCTAAGAATTGTCCCCATTGGCTAAATACCGCTGTATCTCCTACAGCCATACTGATAGTCTCTGCATTATTCACAGTTTTTGTAGAAGTGTTATTAAAATATACTCTGCCAAGTTGTGGACAGTTATATAAAGCTTTATCTCCTATTACTTGGACTTTACCTAAATTAATTTCATATAAACTTGCACTATCTTTAAATGCATTATTTCCCAAATTAATTAAGTTGTCTAATGTTACATATTGTAATGGAGTTGTTTCAAATGCACTATTACCTATTGAAGTAAGGTTATTTGCATATAGGTTAACAAGCTCAGTATTATAGAAAGAATAATCTCCTACTACATCAACATTTTGTAAGTTTATACCTGTTATATTCCTATCATAAAATGCATAATTTTTTATAGTTTTTACATTATTTGATAATTCTATTATTGTTCCTGTAATTGGTGTTATTAAGTCTCTAAAAGACGAAAATCCTAATTCATTTATATCATATTGTTGGTTGTTATACATTATATTACTTGGTATTATGAATGTACTACCAACACTTATTCCACTTACAAATAACGATATTCCTACACCACCTACTGTATTATATATAAAGTAGTTTCTTGAATCAGCTAGATTTGAACTTCTATGTACATATTCACTTCCAATATTTGCTGCACTTTTGAAAAGTTCAACAGAGTTCTCTGGAACAAAATATCTAGCTCCATTTACGCTATTGTTAAAAACTTGACTTCCAATTACAGGCGGATTTAATCCTTCAAAATTGATATATTTAGCTCCTGTAAACGCCAGACTTTCAATTTTTGTAACAGTTTCAGGTATAGACACAAAATTAAATTTATCTGTTTGCTGTGATGGGATTCTTCCAATTGTATCATTTTCAAATGCGCTAGATCCTATTTCTACCAAAGTCTTAGGTAATATAACAGTTTTTAAAGACGCTTTATTACTCATTGCATTAGATACAATTCTATCTACAACATTACCATCTTTAACTCTTGCATTAGATATATCTAAATATTCTAATGCTGGTATTTCATTGCTTTTCAAAAACGTGAAGTTTGTATTTTCCATATAATTTGCATTTACTGTATATACCATTATTTTTTTAATACTAGCAATACTTTGCATTACATCTGGAGAATTACCTTGGGTAAAATATTCAATTAATAAATCTCTAATTGTATCATCAGCATTTCTTATATAAACTATATATGAATTTGGTTCTCCAACTATTGGAACTACAGAATCTACTATATCAGTATATGATATATCCGCTTGTCCAAAGTTATCAGATCCACTTACAGTTATGTCTGAAGATGCTACTCCTTTTACTATAAGGGTGTTACCATTATTTGGTCCTCTATATGGAGTTGCATTTGTAGGTAAAACTATTGAGCTTCCACCTTCAATTCCTATAATTACATTTAAGTTATATATATATATTTGTGGTTTAGTAAATGAATCTAATAATCTCATGTTTTGTAATTGAACTTGGACTATACTTCCATTATTTAGTATTTCTATATTAGTTGAGTTAGGTTCCGCTATAACATTTCCAACATCTACACCCGGTGCAATTGTAAGTCTTGTATTTGACATTATGTTTAAATCTGCTGGAATATTTCCTATTTTATTATTTACTATTCTTACATTATCTAGTAGTACTCCATCTTCTTCTTCATTTTGCAAACCATTTAATGTAATCTTTCCTCCAACATATAAATCATACGCTCCATTTTCACCAAGAAAATGAATTTTACTTTTAGGAGTATTGATATATAATTGATTACCAATATCAATTTGACCTGATCCTGTAGTATTAATATTAAGTTCCCCAAATTCTACAAAATCATAAACTAAATCCCCAGTTATTGCTAGTTTATGGCCGTTTGCGTCAATATGTATCCTTCTTGATATATCAACAGATCCCTCTACATTTATATTTGAAATTAACTTAACTGTATCCCCTGGCACAGCGTTACTTATGGCATTTCTAAATTGTAATTCACTTTCTACTTGCCATATTTCTCCCCCTAAGGAATTATTAACATTAGCACCTACTTGTGTTACATAAACATTTGTGTGAACTGACAATGCTTGGTTAGCATATAAAGCGGTATTTACCGTTGAATATACTCCATAATCTATTCGATAGTATCTCTTGTTATTTTCTGCAAAATCCTCATCAAGTTCTATGACTCCGTTTTTAATTGAATTTCCTATAGTTGAAAGGTTAGAAACGGGCAGCGAACTATCAAACTCAACATTATCTTCAAGTGGATTTGCAGCAGCATATGCTTTTAATTTTGTATTATACTGCCCTGTAATTGCGCAACTTTTCACTCTGTCAGTTACGTCATAAAGCCTGTAATACATAATTCCTGAATTTGCAATTGTTCCATCTAATTGAAAAGTTATATTGTATTTAACATCAAGTGATCCAACATTCTCTAACTCAATAAACTTGCTATTCTTAGAAGCAGCACCTAAGTTAGTTTCATATATCATAGTTGCTACATCATCTATATTTCCTAAAAAAGTACCAGAATTATCATATTGGTTAATATTACAATTGATATTTCCAATTCCAAAAAACGTTCCTTTACTTATATATTCGTTATAAAACCAAGCAAAAACAGAATTTCCTATTATTAAAATCATAACAACAACTGCAAATGCTTTTACAGATATTTCATTAATTCTTAAACCTTTTACTTTTTCTACTAACTTGTTTTTAATATCATATAAGTTTGGCATTTGTTTTGTTTCTTTTTTAATTTTATTAGTTGATTTGAAAACTATTTTTTTAAATTTTGGGAACTTTAAAGAACTTATTATTTTAAATCTATTTAGATTTTTGTCTTTATTTTTAACTTCCTTTTTACTCTCTTTTGTATTTGTTTTAAAATTTATAGTATTACAATTATTAATCTCTTTTGAATCATTAATAACTATTTTATCTTCTATTTTATTAATATTTTCGGTGTCTCTAAAATTGGCAATTAATTGCCTTATATTTGTATCGTTTTCAAAGATAGTGTTGTGTTTTTTATCTAATCTTTTACTTTTCACTAGTTTCACCTACTTTTTTTTCAATAATAATTTTAAATCCTTCAATTCTGCTCTAAATAATATGATTAATGGAACTAATACTATGAAAATAAACCCAAATATGTTTCTAAGAAGTCTACTTATAATACTAATGGTAAATATTTTATAAACTACCACTCCATATACTTGTTCTTGATATACAGCAGGATCTAGAACAGAATTGGCTATTCCTTTTGTATAATATATATACCTATCATTTTCTGTTATTATTTGTTCGACTTGATGCGTAATTATCTTATCTTTAAACTCACTTGTCATACCTTCGTATGATACTATATCTCCAACTTTTATTTTGCTATAATCAGTTTTATTAACTATTATTACGTCGCCAACTTTTAGTTTTGGACTCATACTTGCAGTTGATACTGAAAATATCTTTAGCCCAAATAAACCACCACTTCGTGGAAATAGTCTAGTAAATAATGCGAGTATTATAAAAAAAATAATTATAAAAAATATCAAGTATTTAGTTACATTTAAAATTTTTGTTTTCATTAATCTCTCCTATATTCTAATCTATGATACCAATTTTCTTTATGGATTTATAAACATTATCTTATTAATTGATAAGAAAGTATCCTGAATTGCATTTGTAGCGTTTTCATCAATATATATATTAAAATATATTGATACCATACCATTTGCAGGTATTTGTAATTTATTAAAAAAGTCAAAATAATAATGTTCATTTATCTCATCATACTCTACTTTATCCACTAATTTAAACGTAAATAATTGAGGGCTAGTACAAATTACTTGTACCACACTTTTCAACAAATCTACGTCACCGTATATTTCCGAAAAAACTATTTTTGTTATTGAGGCAACAGTTGCAACATTATTATATACATCAAAACGATATTTTTGTGTTGAGCCTGGTTGCAGTGTGTTAATTTGTATTAAAGGTTCTAATTGGGACTGTAATTGTTCAACATATTCATTATCTTTTAATAAAAATAGTTTTACATTTACATCATTATCTGTTACAATAAGATGCCCAGTATAATCAATATTTTCTGCAGATGATGCATTGGTTACCATCCAAGCAAATACCCCAAACATAGCTAATATAGCAACATTAAGTAAAATATTCATTACGACTTTCGGAGTACCTTCAATCTTCTTTTTTACTTTTTTTTTAGGTATTTCCTTTATAAACTTTTTTCTATATTCCATATATTTACTCCATCTTATCCTATGATTTAAAAAATTACTGTAGTTGCATAAGATTCTGGTGATATACTTAATTTTTCAGAAATTCTTACATAAACTTTAGTGTAGCTTAAAAATGACATATATGGATCTGTTACTTTTGTCCATATTGTTGTTTTATCGTTAGTTAAAGCCCATTCCATTTCTGTAGTTAGGTTGTTTATGGTATGGTTAGAAGTATTAGCTATTACATTTGGTGCGCCTAATAATACATTAGCACTACCAAATTTTAAATATACATCTAACAATGAACTTGCAATAGTGTTAGTACATTCGACGTCTCCGCCCTCTAACCATATTCTTATATTCACTCTTACCTGTGTATTCGCGGGTATTGTAGTAATTAATTTATTTAAGTCTAATGGGTCATCATCGTATGCTCCCCTGCCACCATTTTTATTAGCAAAAGTTCTCACAATCTGATCTCCAACTAAAGCAGGATCAATATTGTTATATACAAAATCACCTATACCAATAACCGCTTTTGTTTTAAATGGCTTGTCTATTCCATTTTCTTCTTCATTTCCAAATGTTATTGCTGATGTTGTAGTTCCATTACTAAACGTAGCACCAATTCTTATTGCATCTGCTGCAAGTCCTGTAATGATTGAATCTTTATGAATATATACATGTTTTGGATATTCTTCAGTTTGCAAATAAAAATCATAATCAATATATCCATATTCATTTATGTTAGCTTTTGCAACAGCAGTATCAATTTGTACAAAAGTAGGATTTTGAACTGCTAAACCTTGTCCAAAATCAATCTTAAAAAAATTAACATTGTTTGCTGATGAAACTTGTTTTAATTCAAAAGAACTAAAATTATTAAATAATTGGTTAAGACTAAGTGTTGTTCTACTTGGACTATCAGGTAATAGTTTTATCATAAGCCCATCAGCAACAGTTACCTTGATTTGATTTCCAGTTATCTGTGGATTAGCTTTTTCTGCAAACCATGAATACGAAGAGAATAAAATTAAAACACTTATTGCAAATAGTATAATAAGTTTATTGAATATTTTGCTACTCAAATTAAATTTAAAGACTTTACTATCACTTTTATCTTTTATTGTTTTCATAATCTTCACCTCTACAGGATTATTTAAATATACCTAGAAAACTTAAAAATATCTTAAATTGTCCACCTTTTAAAGCATATATAGCTTCTCTATCATTACCTTCAACCCATATCCTTATAGTTATTGCTCTGATGTTTTCTTCAGGATTTTCACTAATGGTTTCAATACTTGTTAATGAAATATCATCACCACTTGAATATGTATCATATGAAGCATTTATATCTTCAACAACGTTAGATAAACTTTGTAAAGAAAAAGTATTATAATTTACAACTTTTGTATATTTATAGTCCTGTGGTTCAGTTGAGTCTAAGTATCCTAAGTAGTTATCATTTACCATTTTAACCTGATACCCTTTATTAGGTGCCCAGATCAATTTACAAGTTTCTTTTGGAATAAATTCTCCATCTACAAAGTCATTCTCAATAAAAGCCACTCTAACAGCACCTGCTATTAAATCTCTAGAAAAATTTCCATCTGGACTTTCTCTTACTACTTCAGTAGAATTAATTAAGTTTATTGTATTTTTACCTGCTGCAGGATATACATCGGATTTTTTCTCTAAATAAATTGTTGTTGGAGTTGGAGAACGAAATAAAACTTTATATTCTAAATAATCTTCATTCTTAATTGATTTAATAAAATTTACTGGTGTACCATCAGCACCTTTGGCATTTGGCTTATATAAATCAATACCATTGCTTGTAGATTCTTTATACAAAACAAAGTTATCCCCTATATCAAACTGAGCTGTTTTAAACCATGTTGTTCCGTTATCTAAAGATATTTCCACCTGATTTGCTGCAATTACAGATGCATTTAATTGATTAATATCTACTTCTTGGTTTGTAATGAACCATGCATATGTAGCTATAAGTCCTAATATGACAGCTATAAGTAATTTTGTTGCTGAAGAAACTAGTTTTTCTTGCAATATTACTCTTCTTGGTATTAAAGATTTACTTTCTGTGTTTTTCATTATATTTTTCAAAACTATACCTCACTTTACTATTTACGTATTATTTGAATTGCTTTCTTCAAATTAACGTTATGTCGTTTTATACACCTGCAAAGTTCATTATATATAGTTTTTTGGACTTTGATTTTCTTCTGTTTATACAACGCAAAAGTTTTAGTAAGTATTTTCTTAAACTCAGATGCGTTAATATCTTTATTTTCTTTCATGAAATCTTGAATTGATTTATTCAAATAATAGTCTTCTGACCTTTTTTCTTCTGACTTAATATCTTCACTTTTTGATGTTAGATTATTCAATATATTGTAATTCATAAAAGAAGTTAGTACATATTTAAGTTCAACATCTTTATTGGAATCAATAACTAAATTTTCTTTAACTTCTTTTCTATCTTTATAGTCATATCTTTCAATAAACTCCCATAATTCAAGTGCTCTTTTAAAATTTGTGTTTTTCAGAATAGTATTAGTCTTTCTAATTGGTGATCTTACTGGTGCTGCCGCCATTAACGATTTCATTAATGGGGTTTTAATAAAGTCTTGAACTATTAATTCAATTTTATTAATTCTTGTATTTATATCTAATCCTTGTGAATCTGTTTTTAATGAATCTTCATAAGAATTTGATTCTAGATTAAGACTTATATTTATAAGTTCACTATTTACTTTTGTTTGTGAATTAAAATTAAGTTTCTTATCACTTTTTGAGAATGACCCTTCTTTAACTGCATCTTTTCTCTGTTTAATAAACATAAATAAATTATTAAGTAGAGAAAATACAAATCTATTTTCATACAAATCATAAGTTTCTTCTTTATGTATGTTTAAAACTGCACTTGGTGTTATAAATCCGTCGTCACTTACACTTTGTATTAGATTAGTATGTTGTGCCAAATGCCTTATTGTTTCCATTGATATTTTTTTTGCTTTTTCTATAGGTACAATTTCTTCTTCTTGCATTAAAAACTTCTTTGGTACTCTAATAATAGCATCTAAAAATGGAATAGTTTCTTCAATTTTTTCTACCCATGAATAATCAAACTGGATACTATGAATATCCGTTTGAATCTTATAGCTAGAGTTATTTGCAGAAACAAATTCTTGTAATTTATTTTCATCAATGTTATTTACTAAATCCATTATTCCTTCTGTTTCCACTTTAACACCTCTTACTTTATTACATCATTTTCTTAAGTCTTAATAGAAAGCTCTTACATTCACCCATATTATCTTTTCCAAATGTTTTACTCAGAAAAACAATAAAACCATCAATTTCATCTCTTATAAAAGATAGATTCAATTGTTCAAATTTTCTTAAAATTTTATGTGCTATTACATAATCTATTGCATCTATTTCAGTACCACCACATGCCATATATGCAGGCACAAAGTCCTTTAATTGCTTTACAATACGATTACCAAAAGCCATACGAAAATGTTCTATAACATAATCATCCATTTTAGTTAAATTATCCATATTTTCATCCGATACATGATATTTATTATGTCCTTCTTCAAACAATTTTTCTAAATATTTACTACTTAGTTTTATTGGATCAGTAGGAGGTGGATCAAATTTTACACCTTTATCATTTATATCTATTGGCATCGCTCTATCATAAACTTTATCAGTTACCATGAAAGTAGAGTCATCATTATTGATAGTACCAATATACCACATATTATCTGGTAATTTTAATTTGCCATCAGGAAGTCTTTTTGGATCTGTAGGCCAAACACTTGGCACTAACTCAATAATCCACTCAGCTCTACTTGGCATTTCTAGGATAGATAGCATTTCTGCAAAGTAATACTCAACACGGGCTATATTCATCTCATCAAGTATAGTTATATATACTTGATCAATGTATGTAGCTTCGTACATTTTTTTCAAAACTTCGGTTTCACTAAACTTTTTAGTAAACTCATTAAAGAATCCGAACAACTCTGTTCTATCACGCCATGAGGGTTGAACAGATGCAATTATAGCATCGTTCTTTATAAATTTTCCCCATGCATAAGGCAGAGAAGTCTTTCCTGTTCCAGATATACCTTGTAATATAATAAGTCTATTAGAAGCAAAAGAAGCTAAAAACAGTCTTATTATATCAATTTTGTAGTATAGACCTAATTTAAAAGCTGCGAAATTTCTAAATCTTTCACATATATCTACTAAAGTTAAATCGTCATTAGTAGGTTCTGGTACATATGTTTCCATATCCTTATCAATTTGTATAAGTTTAAAGAAACGGCTATCTGTTGCAGGATCTAATTCCTTTTTCTCTTCAGCAGTTTCTTCTTTTAGTATTGGATTACCTTTTTCATCAAATTCAACAATTTCATTTGAAGTTTCACCTGGCTTTAAACCAAGTTGAGATACTTTCATAGCAAATAGTTCTTCTTTTTCATGTGTTAATTTGAATACATCATCATTTAATTTTCCCAATTCATCTAATAAAGATTCTTGTTCTACTAGAGATTTTCTTATTCTTACATACTTTTTCAAAAGTAATGTAAATAGTAATATAATTGATCCAACAAGTACGATAATGAGTACAACTGCAATAACAATAAATACCCATTGACCGCCTTTAATATCATTTGAATATCTTCCGATGATATTATAATAATCACCTATATTTAATATTTGTTTTACTCCATTAAAAATTCCATTTAATATTTGACCTACCCCGCCAAAAAATTGTGACATAAAATCAAATAAAAATCTAACGTATAAATCCATATGCTGCACTCCTTAAATCGTATTACTTTTCGAAATTTTATTATTTTTTGTTTTTTAACTATTAGTTATATTCTCGTTTTGTTTGATTCTCACCATAATTAAAACAAAATTTACTAATTGAAATACAAATATCATAAATAATGGTAGTATTATGCAAATAAAGAAACCTATTTTAGATTTAAAGAAATCTAATATGTATCCACATTTAGAAACCTTAATTCCAGCAAATTTAGAAACGATATCTCCTGATGCTACTTCTTTTTCGTCAACCAATTCATTATTATCTCCCTTAGTTACAAAAGCCATTACCCCTTTATCGTTCTTTACTTCTACAATTCTATGAGTTATTATTACTACTTTTTCTTCTTCAACTGAGAAAAATGAAATTACATCTCCCGCTTTTAAAGTTTTTAAATCAGTTTTCTCACTAATTATTAAATCCCCTGTATAAATAGCAGGTTCCATAGAAGCAGATTGTATGCTGAGTGGAATGTACCCAAAAAAATTAGATACTCCTTTTTCTTTTGTATTAAGAGATATTATTGTAACAGCTGCTGCTATTACAATAAATACCCATATTAATATGTTTATGATAATTTTAAATTGTTTTCTCATTTCTTCACCTCACGCGTATTATTTATTATGTTAATTTTAAATTTTAATTAATATTATGTATTGTTCTTAGATAATTTTATATTGAATGTTATATCTTTACCAGATGCATTGTTTTCACAATCAACATCTTGTCCTTCTACCCATGCATATACTCTAATCTTTGAAACTCCTGGTACTATTGATAAAACTTGTGTAAATGCTGCTGATGCTGCATCTCTTTGAACTGATGGTGCTATTGAAGGACTAACAGTATTAAATAATAATGCGTCAACATCGTTTAATTTTACGTCATCTCCAACAACTATAGGTGCATCAATACCTAAATAACTTGGTATTGTTCCAGCTGTTGTAGTTGTAGTTATACCGTATACATCAAGTGCTGCTATTACTCCAGCTGCTGTATGTATATTTGCGTTAGGTTCCCAAATAACTGGTACTGTAGCAGCTTTTAAAGCTTGTGCTAATGCTGCAGTAGAACCAACAGGTACATTGCCTTCATGTAGAAGAGCAAGTCTTGAAGAGTTTTTCAAACCTGAATCTGCAGTTGCTATAACGTCAGCTCCTGGTGTTAAATATAAATTTACTGCTTCTGCTGTTTGTATGAATAAATCAAATGCTATAAAATCTCCTGTAGATCCCGCAACTTCTGTTGATTTAGCTGCTGTTAGTATGTTATAACCCAATGTTGCATTTGCTGTAACTGCTGCTTTATACATATTTAAAAATCCTGTAGCTGAATTAATTGTTGCTCCAGTAGAAACTGGTGATAATACAGCTGGTACCTGATTTACATTACCTACATAAGCTGCACCTTTTATGTCAGCTGTTGTTAAACTTGCTTTCCAATTTGTAGCATCCATAGATATTTGTATACCATTACTTGCAGTAACGTTAACATCCAATGAACCAAGTGAAACTGTTGCATTGGCTGTAAACCATGCATAAGTTGAAGTTGTTAATGATATTGCTGTTACTAATAGTGTTAATAATGCTATCAGTACCGTACGTCTTGTTACTACTTCCTCTTTTATTTTTTTTATTTTTACATCTTTCATTTTTCTTAATTCCTTTCTTTTGTAAATTACAATTTTAAGTTTTTACCTATTAGACCAATGAACTAAAATTCCTTAATTTTTATTCACTTTCTATTTCGTGAATAGTCATCTTAAGTTTCATCTCACCCCCTAAAATGTCATCTTTGCATTCGGGATCATCTCCCTCTAGCCAAATAACAATTGTGTACTTATCTATTTCCTCAGGTTTAAAATCTTTTATTTGTTCTACCCTAACTAAACGCTCTGATAGAAATTTAGTAGTGCCAATCTCAGGTTCCTTAGTTATCTTATTCTCTTTGGCATATGTTGTTTTCACACCATTTTTGTATACCATAACTCTTATTGCTTCATCTACACCCTTTATTACTGATGTTACTTCAATTGTCGATTCATATTGTGCAGATTCAATTCCAATATTCTTTATGAAAAATGTGTGACCTATAAAATAATTACCATTATGTGGTCCTTCGTGTTCTTGTATATCATGCGGTAGCCAACTTTGTGATGTATTATCCATATATTCCAACTTATCTGCTTCTAATATCATAGGGGTTTCGCGAAAATCCTTATAATTTGATATTACTATGCTTTTGGTTGCATTTAAATTTGGATCAAGACTTATTGTAAAATTTCCTGTTTCATTTACTATGTATACAATTCCATAAATGAAAGATAGAAACGATAGTAATGCCAATACGAAAAGCCCCAAAATTTTAGTAAATAAATTTCTTTTTCGTACTTTTTTTGCAGTAATCCTTGCATATAGTTTTCCTTTTTCAGTCTTCTCAAATGTTTTGTTCACTTTGTTAGCTACTTCTGGTTTTATATCTTTTGTCTTTTTCAATGCCCCCTCCTATTATCTTAATGCTTAAGCAAATAATTCTCACTTACATTTTCTTTAGATTCTAAAATATTATCAAAAAATGTTAAGTTATTATTATTACAAAAATCAATTGTATCATCGCTATTGTTTTTTAACTTTGAGTTTAAAAACAGATAATCTACTGTATTTTTAAATAGATAAGTATTATGGTTTATTTTATTCATATCATATATTGCAATTTTAAACCCTAATATTTTTAAATTTTCTATCACTTCTTTGTTTTTAAGTGAAGATTTATAATCTATATTTAAGCATATTCTTTCTTTGACTTTAGGATTGGCAAGCTTTTGTTTAAGTTCATCTAAGTAGTCAATATTTTCAACAAAATCTTCGGGCAATTGTATAAAAAAAAGTAGTTTTTTCTTTTCTGTCAACAATAGCTTTAATATAAATATCGTGAGCAGCTCTGCTATAATAACGGTAAAATCAAAATTTAATTTCCTATTAATAACCTGTTCATTAATATCATTAGGTAAATACTTTTTTAAAAATTTAATTTCATAATTAAGTTTCACATTATAAAAATCTGGTTGGATTTCACCAAAACTTAAGTTAAATTTATCATTATTTACTCTTTTAAAAAACTTTTTATCATCAGAAATATTTTCTTTTATCTTTTCGTCTAATTCAAGTTGCACTTTTTTAATTTGATCTTTAAACTCATTATCATATATTTTTGTGTTGCTCTCCAAAATCTTATCAACTACGGTTGAGTGTCTGACCTTAGGATTTTCTAATATATTAGTTTTAGTATTAATATCTAAAGAAAATAAAATAATCTTTGAAATTAAAATTATATAGTCATTGTTTTCATTTATATCGCTTACTACTTTATCATTATCAATAAAGTTTATAGTATAATTAATAATCTTTCTAAGTTTTAAATAAATAATATTATTATCATGTAAAAACTTATTCACTTTATAAGTAGTCTTGATATTATTTCCTACATCGTCATCCATATATTTTTCAACAATTTCCTGAAATAACTTAACATTCATATACTTTTTATCTAAAGCATTTTTTATTAGTATTTTTGCATATTCAGTAACATTATCTTTTTTTCTTTGATAGTAAATATCAATAATATTATCCTCCATGTAATACCTCCAACACAGTTAGTTAATTAAATATTTATATCTTAAAATATAACTATATTTTATATATCTCATAAAATATAACTAATTTCTTCAATATTATATATTAAATGGTAAAATAATGCAAGTAAATTAATAGAAATTATGTATTTTATTCTATTAATTTACAATTTAAGTGAATTATTTACAAATTTTAATCAAATTGTAACATAAATGACATATTACTACATTAAAACGTGCCAGTACAAGGTATTAATACTATCATTTATTATTTAAAAAAACATTATTTGCATAACAAAAAACCTTAGATTAATGTCTCATATTCTTGAATAATTTCAAGATAAGATAGTATCTAAGGTTGTTAAGTATTTTATTTTTATTACTTTTGTTATTTTCAATTTTATTATTTTCTTTTTTTTATTATTAATGTTATAAAATATATTATAGATGCTACGATTACAATTGTAGGTCCTGTAGCAATTCCGTTATAGTAAGATATTATAAGTCCAGATATTCCAGATAATATTGAAAAACAAATTGAAAATACAGTGTATTGTCTAATATTGTTTGATATATTTTTACTTGCTGCTGCTGGTAATATTAATAATGAATTAATTATTAGTATTCCAACCCACTTTATTGATATCATAACTAAAATTGCAATTATAATTATAAATAAATTTTCTACTATCTTAACTTTTATATTTTTACTTTTAGCTAGTGAAGTATCTATACTGATTAATAATAACTTGTTTGAAAAAAATATCCAAAATAGTATTATAAGTATAAACACAACTATTAAATTTATTAATTCAATGGGATTTATACTTAATATATCACCAATTAAATAACTTGAATATTTAGCGAAGTTTCCACCTTTTGAAAGTAACGCTAAGCCTAAGGCTATTGATGTAGAAGAAAAAACGCTTATAATAGTATCATTAGATGAATTGTCATTTCCTTTTATTTTATTTATTGCATATGCAAATAAAATTCCAAAAGCTATCATTGCTATTAAAGGATCTTTTACTCCAAACATAACACCAATTGCAATTCCTGTTAACGCAGAATGGCCTAATGCATCAGAAAAGAAAGCCATCTTGTTATTTACTATCATTGTTCCAACTAATCCAAAAAGTGGAGCTATGATAAGTATAGCTAAAAATGCATTTTTCATAAATGTATAATCACACCAAGAGAATGGAAAAATGTATTCCATAATGTTGTATATTATATCCAATTTATTTTCCCCCTACTTGAACATTATCACCAAAATATTCTTTGAATTTATCACTAGAAAACACTTCATTTGGTGTTCCTTCATATATTATTGTTTTATCCATCAAAATAACTCTATCTGCATATTTTGCAACAAAGTTAAAATCATGTGATACAAGTATTATAGCAATATCCATTTTTTTCTTTAAGTCATCAATTAATTCATAAAACATTTCACTTCCGTTATTATCAACACCAGAAATTGGTTCATCTAATATCAATAGTTCTGGATTAGAAATAGTTGCAAAAGCTAGTAAAACTCTTTGAAGTTCTCCCCCAGATAAATCTCCTAATTTTTTATCAATTAACATATCAGCACCAAATTTTTTCAAATGTTTTATAATATCATTATATGTTTCTTTTGATCTAAATAGAAATACAGATTTATTTGTAGCACCAGATGCAAAAAAGTCGTATACACTTGTAGGATTATTTCTATCAAGGTTTAATTTTTGAGGAACATATCCTATTTTTAGTTTTTTAATTTTGTTATCATAAACGTCAACAAATGATATTTCTCCCTGATGCTTTATCTCACCAATTAAAGCTTTTAATAGAGTGGTCTTACCAGCTCCATTTGGGCCTATTATGATGTTTAAATGTCCACAATGAATATGTATGTTAATATTTTTAATTATGTCTATTTTACCGTATTTTAACGCTAATGTTATTTATCTTTGTACAGCAATGTCCGCATGCACTTTTTTCATCCATTATTTCAATGCCTCCTGTAAAACTTCTAGATTTTTATTCATTATATCAATATATGCATTTTTAGTCATATTTCCTGTAACTACTGGATCAAGCATATATACTTTTGCTCCTGTTTCTGCTGCAATAATATCTGCTGAACTTTTAGAATATTGAGGCTCTGCAAATAACACTTCTACATTAGAATCTTTTACTATTTTAATTGTATTTGCTAATTCTTTTGGACTAGGCTCTGTACCAGGTTCTCTTTCAATAACAGAAACAATATTCAAATCAAATTCTTTTGCAAAATATGGAAATGCTTCATGAAATGTTATTATATTATTCTTAGTAGTACTACTTAAAACCGTTTTCATTTTTTCAAGTTGAGTACTTAAATCTGAAATATACTTATCGGCATTAACTGCATATTTATCAGCATTTTTAGAATCAATAGTACATAAGCTATCTTTTATATTTATTATTTGTTCAATGTGTTTAGATATACTTACCCAAACATGAGCATTATTTTTTCCACTTTCATCTTTAATTAACTCAATATTATTACTTGCATAAATAACTTTTAAATTTGGGTATGTATTAATGACATTATCCATAAAGCTCTCCATGCCTGCACCATTTGCAATAAATATATCACTACTTTCAATTTTCACCATTTCAGCAGGTGATAATTGATAATCATGTAAACATCCAGTTGTAGGTTTTGTTAAATTTTCTAATTCCACATCTTCTATTCCATCTACAATATTTAATGTTGCAATATACATTGGATAGAAAGATGTTATTATTTTTAATTTTCCACTATCTATTTTTGCATTATTAATTTTTTCTTTATTTTTATTTATAGTTACAATTGAAATAACACCAGCTATAACTATAATTACTATTAAAATATACCAATATTTTTTCACTTGTCTTTCCTCCTAATTGTTTTCTACTTGCAAACCATTTGCATTTAGAAATTATATCATATAAATATTTATTTGTCAATAAATTTGACTAATTATAAAAAATAGTTTATAATTAGAATATATAGGAGCGTATAAAAAATGAAAATTATTAAAAACACAAAACAAAGACAGATTATTTTAAATGTTTTAGCAACTGTAGAAGTACCTCAAACTGCTGAAGAAATATATATACAATCATCTTCGATTGCTCCAAACATTGCAAAAACAACTGTATACAGAAATATAGATACTCTTTTTTCTAATGGTGTAATATCTAGATACCGTTTTGATAAAGATAAATATTCATATAAGCTTAATACTAATGTACATAATCATTATTTATTGTGTAAAAAATGTGGAGAGCTTACAAGTCTTAAAACATGTCCAATTGCAGAACTTGAAAATTCAATTTTAAAAAATAGTGGTTTCACCGTTACAAATCATTCAATTGAACTTTTTGGTTATTGCAAAAAATGCAAGTCTTAAATTTATAGTAATTAACATATAAAAAATCACTCTATATATAAAATTGTAGAGTGATTTTATTATGCCTAATTTCTAGATCTTTATTATCTTTCAAAATTGTTATGTTGTATTGATAATACCCTTTTAAACATCTATACTATTCTATCTTATTAAGGTATCAATTCCGCAATATAAGCAGCATATGGAGAAGTAGTAGTTGACTTATATTGTCCGAATATTATATATTTATTTTTAGAAGGATACAATGCTGTTAATACAACATTCATCTGACCTACTTGTCCAATAATATCCCATCTTACATCTCCACTTTTGCTTAATTTACATATTTTATATTTATATATTGTTGGTGCTTCAGTTGAGTCTAGATAAATTACAAATACATTATCCATATATCCAGTAGTTAAATCTAATATGCAAGGTAATCCAGCTGGAATCCCTAAATTTACATTTTTAATCTGATTATTATTTACATTTAAATAATCTATAGACTCTACTGCACTCTCATATGGATTTCCAACATTAGTTGTGCACCCAATTCTATGTAATACTAATGTTCCATCAGATACTACAGTCATAGTTCTATATTCTCCAACAGGATCAGTTGTGCTAAGAATATATTCATATATAACTTGCCCAGCTACATTTATTCCTACTACATTAGGAGTTTGTTTAGAGTTTTTATAATTATCACCACATATATATATATTACCATTAGGAGATAACTCAGCATCATATACCATAAATATTGGTGTATTTAATCCTCTAACTTCAACATTATCTAATATTTTATTTCCATTTGCGTCATAAGAATAAATAGAAGCATATGTATCTGTAAGTTGATTTGAAGCATTATATTTTTGTGCTGAGTTTACAAGCATATACCCTCCTGACGGAGTATTAACTACACTCACTCCATAACTAGTATATCCTAATTTTGGTACTGGATATATTTCTCTTTTTATTTCATCTAAGGAAGATGAGTATAGTAACATTATTGCTTTTAAATTATTTGATGCATCACTTGTATATCCAGTAATTGCAATATTACCATTACTCAGAATTTTTAAGTCAGTAAGATAAGTGTTAATACCTAAATAGACATCTACTCTTTTTATCATACTATATTCTTTACTTATTAAATTAATATATGAATGTCTTTGAGTAGAAACTGTCATACCTGTTAATGTAACAAGCTTTCCATCATTTGCAAGCTTTCCAGATGTCATACTTTCATCAGTTGCAACTACATTAGGTATATTAATTGACTGAATTTTAGGTGGATTTCCATTTAATATATCCATCTCATTAATCCATTTGCCTTCTGCTGCGTTTGTGCCAATATATGCTAGTTCTCCATTTTGTATATTATATTTACTTTCATCAATTGATTTAATTTGTGATATTTGATCTTTTATATTAAGTGATGGTACTTCTAAATTAGTTGGATTAGTACCATTAGCAAGATTAGTAAGTGTTTTTAAATCAAGTTCTGTAGTATATTCTCTAGATGTAGTTTTAAAAGTTGCTTCACTTGCCTTATCTATTGGATTATTTTTAGATAAACTTAAAATTACACTACCTGCTAAAATTATTATAACTATGATTGTAATTACTAATACAATCAATGATATGCCGTTTCTTTTTTTCATTTTATTACCTCTAAAGTTATTATATACCATAAAGATTTTTTTTACAATGTATATGTAGTATTTTGTCGATTAGATATTACTTTTGTATACAGCAAAGCAAAAAAATGGTCCCATAACTTAATTGTAATAGTATATTTATATAAGTAACATAAGCGTACCAACTACAATTACAATTAGACCTATTGAGGACTTTTTAGTTAATTTTTCTTTCAATATAAAATAAGAAAAACCTACTGTAAGTACAATACTTAATTTATCTATTGGAACAACTATACTTGCTTTTCCATCTTGTAGGGCTTTATAATAACAAAGCCAAGAAATACCTGTTGTTATTCCAGATAAACAAATAAATTTTAAATTCTTATTACTTATCTTCATTATATCGCTATGTTTTTTAGTAACAAACACAACAATCCATGCCATTAATAAAACAACTATTGTTCTAATTGCAGTACCCAAATTAGATTCAACACCTTGTATTCCTATCTTTCCTAATATTGAAGTTAAACTAGCAAATAAAGCAGATCCACAAGCATAAATCATGTACTTATTTTCCACTATTTTCTTATTAACTATTTTCTTTTTTTCTATCATCATATATATACCAATACCTATTAAAACCATTGCCAAAACTTTAAGCATTGTTATTTCTTCTCCTAATATAATAAATGCAAGAATCATTGTTAACACAGTACTAGACTTATCTATTGGTGTTACTTTATTAACATCCCCTAGTTGTAAAGCTTTAAAATAGCAAAGCCAAGATGCTCCTGTTGCAATTCCAGATAATATTAAAAATACTAATGTTTTTGTACTTATTGTAGTTATTGTATCAAATGATCCTATTATAAATACCATAATCCAAGAAAATATTAAAATTATTATTGTTCTTATTGCTGTAGCTAAATTTGAATCTGTATTTGTTATTCCAATTTTAGCTAGTATAGCAGTTATTCCAGCAAATAATGCTGAACCAAAAGCAAATAAAATCCACATATATTGTTTCCTCCATAATTATATTTAAATCTATTACCTCATTAAACTATTTTTTTTATCATTTTCTTTAATTATACTATTGTTTGAATCAGAATTATATTCAGATTGCTCTTTCAATGGAGTAACTCCAGCTCTTAAATCTTGAATGAATTTACTTTGTGATTGTAAATTTTCTTTTTCTTTAATATTAATTATTTCAATATACTCTTCAAGCGAAATTGTATCAATTTCTGTATCTTGTAATCTTGAATAATCATATTCATCAAATTCTTTAATTTCAAAAATTTCATATCTTTCAGAATTTTTTCTCTTTAAATCTCCTTGAAAATATCCTATAATATCTTTGCATTTAGTTGATATTTCTCCTGTCTTTTTATTTTTTACAATCATTACTCTAATTCTTTCTGGTAATATTGTTTGTTCTGTATTTCTATTTGCTGGAGTCGGTTCTGGTCCATTACCATATTCAGGTTCATTAACCTTAATACTTTTTAAATTTAATTTTAACATTGGACCTTCAAAAAATACTTTTTCAATTTTTTCATTAAGATCTATTTCTAAATCTTTTTGTTGCATATCTTGATATTTTTCTTTGTTACGATAATAAATACCAAATTTCCCTCTATTCACAGCACAAAGTATTCCTTCTTTAGTTGTAGTAAAATATACTCTTTCTTTCTCTTCATGCTGACTATGCGCTCCTTTTCGAACTACAAGACCTTGATTTAGTATACTTGTTATATTTTCCATTGGAGTCATATGATACCCTTCTGTTACTTTTAATAGTTGTTCATCATCATTTAATTTTTCCGGATAATATCTCTTAAAATAATTTTCTTTCATAATAATTCTCCATTTCTATATTACATATTTATTAAATTAATTATATCATATATTTAATTACAATTCTAGTAATATTTGTATTTTTTCATTTCAATTTGTAGTCAACCATAGAAAAAGCGAATGTTTAATTCTTTTAAACTAATTTTTCTAACGGACAAAATTAATATAAAAACAATCTAATTAAAACGATAAAAAAAAAATATTTTAGATACAGAAATTTAAATAATTCAGCGGTGATACAGTAGTAAATTCAATATCAAATCCCATAAATATTAGTTCAGTCATTAATACAAGAGATTGTGTCATTATTTTAAATTTAACAATTATAAAAAACATCCCACATTTTCATATGAGATGCTATGATTTTGGAAGAACTTATTTGTTTATAATATAAAAATTAAAAGAGATATTACAAATATAAAAATAAATGTTGATATCATAATACCTAAAGTCTTAGAATAACCTTTTGGAGTTATTTGATTCTTTTTATCCATTTCTTTTATTATTGGATATAATCTTAAATAAAAGGATAATATTGATAATACAAGAGCTATCACAGAGAATATTTTAGTTAATTCATTACTAAATATTAATATAACTATAAGTAGCATTATAAATATTAACTTTGTTCCTGCTACCCAATTCACTAAATATTTAACTAATAAATGTACCTCTTCATCTTTTTTAGATTTTTCATATGCATTAAATATTCCTAAGCCATTCCCTTTTTTACTTGTTGGAAAAAAATATAATAATATAATATTTGAGGTTTCTAATACTACAAATAATAATATTGCTATAGATAGTATATCCATAATTCACTCCTTTACAACTTTATAATGACATTGTATCACAATACTATTAGCTTTACAATATTTTTATGATTTAATTAATGTCAAACATAGAAAAAGCGAATCTCTAATTTCTTAGAAACTCGCTTTTTTACTGTGGAGGCGCCAATCAGATTTGAACTGATGATCACGGTTTTGCAGACCATTGCCTTACCACTTGGCTATGGCGCCGTTTATATATAATATTCAAATTATTTCAAAGTATACCATATATACAAAAAAATGGAGCGGGAGACGGGGCTCAAACCCGCGACCTTCGCCTTGGCAAGGCGACGCTCTATCAACTGAGCTACTCCCGCATCATTAAATGATACAAATATGGTGGCCAGAGAGGGAATCGAACCCCCGACACGGGGATTTTCAGTCCCCTGCTCTACCGACTGAGCTATCTGGCCTAATAAGAAAAAAAAAATGGCGACCTGGAAGGGACTCGGACCCTCGACCTCTAGCGTGACAGGCTAGCGTTCTAACCAACTGAACTACCAGGCCACAAATAAATGGTGGGAACTATAGGGCTCGAACCTATGACCCCCTGCTTGTAAGGCAGATGCTCTCCCAACTGAGCTAAGCTCCCATTTATCTTTGACTGTATATATTATAAACTATAAACTATAATTTGTCAAGGTTTTTTCAAAAAAAGTTAAAATTTCTTTTAAAAATTGTCCTATAAAAAAATACTACTCTTACACTTTCGTGTAAGAGTTGAGTTTTAAGCATTTCGTAAGCCGGGTTCTGTATTTGACAGTCATTTATCTAGGATATATATCACTATATACCTCAAGCCACCAACCTTAAAAGACGACGAACAATGTCTTAACCTTTATTTCTTGGTGTTGCTCCAAATGGGGTTTACACAAGAACTATGTCACCATAGAACTTAGTGAGCTCTTACCTCACTTTTTCATCCTTACCTTGATAAATCAAGGCGGTTATTTTCTGTTGCACTTTCCTTAGGATCACTCCCACTAGACGTTATCTAGCATCACATGTTCTATGGAGCCCGGACTTTCCTCACATATAAATATGCGCGACCATCTAAAATACTTAAATTCTCATATATAAAGTATAACACAGATTACTAGTAAAATCAATTAATTTTAGAAGTATTCAAATAATTTAATGCATTATTATAATTTTTTTCTGATTTATCCCAATCTATTATATTATGCCAATTCATTATGTACTCATCTCTCCTATTTTTATATTTTAAGTAGTAAGCATGTTCCCATACGTCTATTAATAACACATGAAAAACGTTTAGTGGTACATCTTGATTAGCACTTGTAACAATCTTTAATTTTTTATCTTTATCTACAACAAGCCATGCATATCCCGATCCAAAAACTTTAAGTGCTGCCTCTTTAAATAAAGCATAAAAATTTTCTAACGAATCAAAACTCTTAATAATTGCCTCTTTAAGATTACCTATTGAATTATTTTGCTGCAAAGCAGATTTCATTATATTGAAGTATAAATTATGATTATATACACCTCCCGCATTATTCTTTACACCAGTTTGTATACTAGCTGGTAAAGTACTATTACTTAATATTAGTTTTTCTAAACTCCATGTATGATATACAGGATAGTCAGCTAAAATTTCGTTTAATGTATCAACATATTTTTTTAAGTGTTTATCATGATGCAACTTAACAGTTTCTGTATCAATATATGGTTCTAATGCATTATATTGATATGGTAATGGTAATAATTGAAATGGATATTTATCCTCCACTTTTTATCTCCTCCTTTTAATATATATATATATGCTCAATTTATTTTTTTAGAACTGTTTTGTTCAATTTTTTTATTTATATTTTTGTCTATTTATGATTATTTTACGTTTTTTAGGGAAAAATATATAATATATGAGGAGAAAAAAATATGAAAGATTCAAATAAAAATGAAACAATAGTTGTTATTTTGTTTACAATTATTTTAGTTGTTATAATAGGAATTATTGTATATACTGCATATACATCTACAAATAGTTTGGAAAATAACAGTTTAAATAAAGAGAATGTTGTAAAAAATAATACTTCATCAAATACAACATCTGAAAGTAATATTAAAGTTGTTGATAAATCTACTGAACCTAATGTGATTTCAACTCTCATACCTGTTGAAACACAAATAGCTTCTTTTTCTTCAAATATATATGATCATGATTTAAATAGAGTATTTAATATTGGACTTGCAATTAGCAAAATCAATGGAACTATTGTTAAAAAAGGTCAATTTTTTTCATTTAATGATACAGTTGGAGCTATGGGAGAACAGCAAGGATTCAAAGAAGCAATTGGTTTCGATAATAAAGGTAAAAAAATTAAAATGTTTGGTGGTGGTATGTGCCAAATAAGTAGTACTATATATAATGCTGCTTTAATTTTAAATTTAGAAATAGTAGAAAGACATCCTCATAGTAGACGTGTATATTATGTGCCAAAGGATAAAGATGCAACTGTATATTATGGTAGTTTAGATTTAAAATTTAAAAACACTACCGAAAATGATATAAAAATCATAGCTACTAATGATAATTCAAATGTAACTATTATACTAAATAAAATAACGTCTGGAATATAAATCCAAACGTTATTTTTTATTCATGTTATTTTTTTAATTCGATTTTCACTTGATTATTAATAATTTCAATAAAGTCTTCGATTTTAATGTCTTTAATATCTTCAGCTTTTCTATCTCTTACTGTTATTACATTATTTTCTACTTCATTTTTACCTAATATTATCATATAAGGAACTTTTTCAGATATAGCTTCTCTTATTTTATAACCAATTTTTTGATCGTCATAATTTATTTCTGTCTTATATCCTGCATCTTGTAATTTCATTTGTATTTCTTTAGAATATTCTATTTCATTCTCTGTAATAGGTAATATTTTAATTTGTATAGGTGCAAGCCATAATGGAAATGCTCCTGCATATTTTTCTATAAGCATAGCAAGTGTTCTTTCATATGAACCTATTGAAGAACGATGTATTATAAGTGGTCTTACCTTATCTCCATTTTTATCTATATAGTACATATCTAATCTTTCAGCTAATGCAAAGTCTAGTTGTACAGTTATCAATGTATCCTCTTTACCATATACATTTTTAGTTTGTATATCTAATTTAGGACCATAGAAAGCTGCTTCTCCATCTGCTTCAACATAGTCAATTTTTAAATGATCTAGTATAGCTTTCATTTTAATTTGAGTTGCTTCCCAAGCTGCTGGATTGTTTATATATTTTCCAGTTGTATCATTTGGATCCCATTTAGAAAATCTATATGTAATATCTTCTCTTATATTTAATACATCCATAAAATAGTTTATTAAACTTACAACACCTTTAAATTCTTCTTCTACTTGATCATCTCTTACTACTAAATGTCCTTCAGATAATGTAAATTGTCTTACACGAGTAAGTCCATGCATTTCTCCTGAAGATTCATTTCTAAACAATGTAGAAGTTTCGTTATATCTAAAAGGCATTTCTTTATAACTACGTAATTTATTTTTAAATATCATAAATTGGAAAGGGCAAGTCATAGGACGAAGTGCTAGTATCTCATTGTCTTTTTCATTTCCTAGTAAAAACATTCCTTCTTTATAATGATCCCAATGTCCAGATAATTTATATAAATCACTTTTAGCCATAAATGGAGTTTTAGTTAGTAAATATCCTCTTCTTCTTTCTTCATCTTCTACAAATCTTTGTAGTGTTTGAATAATTGTTGCGCCTTTTGGCATTAGAAGTGGTAAGCCTTGACCTATTACATCTACTGTTGTAAATAATTCTAACTCTCTACCTAATTTATTATGATCACGTCTTTTAGCTTCTTGTCTTTTTTCAAGTTCATTCTCTAACTCTTCATTAGTTGCAAATGCAGTTCCGTAAATTCTAGTTAGCATTTTATTTTTTTCGCTGCCTCTCCAATACGCTCCTGTTACATTAAGTAATTTAAATGCTTTAACTCCTTTTGTATATAAAAAGTGTGGTCCTACACATAAATCTGTAAACTCTGCTTGTTTAAAGAAAGATATTTTAACATCATCAGGTAAGTCTTGTATAAGCTGCACTTTGTAATCTTCTTTTTTTTCTTTCATTAATTTTATAGCTTCGTCTCTTGAAAGTAAAAAACTTTCAATTTTTATATTTTCTTTTATTATTTTTTTCATTTCTAATTCTATTTTTTCTAAATCTTCTTCTACTATTTTATTTTCTAAATCCATATCATAATAGAAACCATTTTCTATTATTGGTCCGATAGCAAGTTTTACACTATCTCCATATATTCTTTTCAAAGCTTGAGCTAATATATGCGAAGTTGTATGTCTTGCAACATTCACATCATATTCACCTTCATATATTTCTCCATTATTGTTTATATATTTAATTGCCATTTTTATTTCCCCCTAATTATTTAATTCTATTTTAATTATTTATTGATGTAGATAATACTTCATAAAATTTATCACTACTAAATTGCATAACTGAATATTTAGTATTGAATTCTTTAGTTTCTTGTAATATTATCTCACTTGTATTGTCGCTATTTAAGTCAGCTATAAATTTAGCTGTGTATATTCCAAAGTTAGATGAATTATTTACATTTTTTATATAGTTATATTTTACTATTTTAGCTTCTCCAAATGTATTTACATATATAACTGTACTGTATACACCATTATTAGTTTTGCCATCATTTGTAGCAGTTATAATATAAGATAACTCACCTGGAATTAAAGCAACTGCATAAGCTTCTCTGATTTTAACAGTGTCATTTAAAATTCCATATAAGCCTAATGCTTTTTTAACCATAACCTTATATTCTTTTATATTTTCTTCATTTAACGTTATTTCATCCATTTTACTTGTAGATGCGGTTCCTGCTTTTGCAGCATAGTATTCGTCTTTATAGTTAGTTCTCGTGGTGGTTGTATACGCTACTGTTGCTTCAGCAGTTTTTGATACATCATTAAGTTTAAAACTCCCCGTTTTTCCCTTATTTGTGAATATATCAATATCATATCCTTTTTTATTTGCACTTTTGAAAAAATATCTCTCCATGCTTACCCATTTGCCGTTATATACTGCGCCAAGTATGATATTATTAATTACAATTGGAGTAGATTGTGATGCAATATTATCATCTACACTACTACTATCTACATTTATATTTTCATATACTATATTATTTGTAGTATTTATATAAATTACAAATGCTATACTTCCAATAAGCAATAATATTAATGCTATAATTACTATAATAATCCATCTTTTTGCTAGTAATTTATTTTTTGAATATTGTCCTTTATTGCCCATTATTAATATTCCCACTTTCCTTCGTCTATAGAAAAGATACAACCACAATATTTCTGCCTATATAAGCCTAAATCTTTAGCCATTTTTTGACCTTCTCTAAATTTTTTCGTATAATCTAAATGTATGTATTTAATTCCATATTTAAGTTCAAGTTGTTTTGCAACTTTTTTTATGAGTTCTTGGTTTTGATATGGACTTATTGATAAAGTTGTCATAACCATATCAAAATTGTTTTCCTTAGCGTGTTTAAATGCAGTTTCTAATCTTGTAAAGTAACAATACTCACATCTGCAACTAAACCCATCTAAATTAACTGAACTTTTAACAAATTCATTCAAATTATAACTATCAATTATATCTAATTTGCAATTTACATCTTTACAATAATTGATTAATGTTTCTTTCCTTCTATCATATTCCATTTTAGGTTGTATATTTGGATTATACCATAAGCTTGTTATATCTAATTTCATATCTTCCGTGAATATTTCTCTTGATTTAGTTAAATCTTCATGTATATATACAAAACATGGTGCACAACATGTATGAACCAATAATTTACTCATCTGTTTTCTCCAATCCTAAATGTTCATATGCTAAGCGAGTAGCGGTTCGTCCTCTAGGTGTTCTCGTTAAGTATCCAATCTGCATAAGATATGGTTCGTAAAAATCTTCAATAGTATCTTTGTCTTCTCCTATTGAAGCAGCTAAAGTATCTAATCCAACAGGTCCACCGTTAAATTTGGTTATTATAGCTAGTAGCATATCCCTATCTGTTTTATCTAATCCTAATTCATCAACTTCTAATCTATCTAAAGAGCTCTTCGCTATATCATAATCTATTACTTTTTTTCCTTGTACTTGTGCATAATCTCTTACTCTTTTTAGTAATCTATTTGCTATTCTAGGTGTTCCTCTACATCTTGAACCAAGTTCTAATGCAGCTTCTTTATCTATCTCTATATTTAATATTGTTGCACTTCTTTTAATTATACTAGATAACTGTTTATCCGTGTATAGTTCTAATCTGTGTATTATACCAAATCTATCACGAAGAGGTGATGATAAACTACCTGCTTTTGTTGTAGCGCCAACTAAAGTAAATTTATTCAAATCTAATCTAATTGATCTAGCAGATGGTCCTTTTCCTATTATGATATCTAAGCAAAAATCCTCTAAAGCTGGATAAAGTATCTCTTCTATTGTTTTGTTTAATCTATGTATTTCATCTATAAATAGCAAATCATTTTCTTGTAAGTTTGTAAGTATAGCTGCTAAGTCACCAGCTTTTGATATAGCTGGTCCAGATGTTACTCTAATATTAACTCCCATTTCTGATGCTATTATGCTTGCAAGTGTTGTTTTACCAAGTCCTGGAGGTCCATATAATAATACATGATCCAAAGACTCGTTTCTTTCTTTTGCAGCATCTATATATACTTTTAAGTTTTCTTTTACTTTAGTTTGTCCAATATAGTCATCAAAATTACGTGGTCTTAAAGAGACTTCCATCTCTTTTTCCTCATCAGCATATTCTGTAGATATAACTCTGTCTTCAATCAAGATGTTCGCCTCCTTTTTATATAGGTATATTATATCACAAACAGTAATAGCATTGCAACAAAAACATAAATTTTATTTAGAAATTAAGTTTAAGTTAGTTACTTATATTACCAAAACTTGATTTTTTATGTAAAGTATGGTATAATTAAATCTATAAAAAATATTTTACCCTATTAAAAATTTAATTAGGAGGTATCAAAAATTGTAATGGAAATTGATAAAATAGAAGCACTATTTCATTATTCTACTGAAAATAAAGATAATGATATTGATAAACAGGAAAAAAGCAATCGGAGAATTGAAACAGTTTGTAATAGACAGATTGAAGTAAGACATAAAATTTATGAATCAAAAAAAGGTGTTATAGATTCTATACAGATTGTTAATGAAAAATATTCTTCAATTCTTAATCAGGAAGATATTAAAAGTGCAATGTATGAACTTAACTCGTTTTCTAAAATACTTTCCAACCCGCATATAGATATTAACACAAAAGCATGCGTAATAAATTCATTTGATTTTAAAGAATACAAGAAATTGTTACACACTTGTAAATTTACATGCCTTAAATCTATTTCACGTTTATATAATATGAAGAAAATGGCTTTAAGTTATATTCATAGTAATTTTGTTAAAAGATTATATCATGAAGATATAAAAGAACAAGCAATATTTTTCAATGAATTAGTATCTATATATGAAGATATATGTACTGATAACTTTTATGTATATGTTCTTCGCTTTGATTTAAAAACAATAAAAAAAAGAGTTTATATCAACAGAGGTAGGTTATAACTATAACAAATATATAAAAAAGTCTAACTATTTTAGTTAGACTTTTTTATATAAATTATTCCATTACTCATATAATTATATGTCAATATTAGTAAAACTTGACAAGTATGATATAATTCATACATAATAAAAATTTGATCTTATTAAAAATTTAATTAGGAGGTATAAAAAGAAATGGTGAAAATATATAGTACTTAAAATGTTTTTCATTATTCTACAAAAATTAAGAATTATATTTTCTATAAAATGTAATTACAACCTTAAGTTTGGTTAATTTGAATTTCAAAATAATTAAAATAATAAGGAGATGATTTTATGGATTATACATTATTAATAATGTTTGACTTATTGCTTTTTATATTTTTTGCAATTTTTATTCCTATTTATTTTTTGTATAAAAGAAGTAAGAAAAAAAACAAAAGTAAACATACACAAATAGTAACAAACATAAACAGAACAAAAAGAAATACAAACCGTAAAAGAATCAAAAGAGAAAACATAAGAAGAATTAAAAACAAAAGTAAACATAGAGGAAAAAAAAGAAAGTAAAAAATGAAGTCTAACTGAATTAGTTAGACTTCATTTTTTTGAAATCATTTAATTATATATTTAACTAATACTTATTGTACTAATTCATATGTTACATCTTTTGAATTTGATGTATCTATTGTTATATATGAATCAATAATTTTTGTCTCATTAGCATTTATTTTTCCAACATATCCTACTGCTTCAGCCATTACACTTCCATCATTTGCAATGAATTTTACTTTAAATGATAAATTATCTTTAGCTATTCCGTTGTTTGTTACTTTAGAAGTTAATAGTGATGTACCATTGTTATATACTATTTTACTTTGTTCTAAAACTACATCACCAACTTGTTTGTTTTTTAATAATTCTTGACTTACATTAGTTTTAGTTCCATCAGCTGATTCAGTGAAATTCAAATCATTATTATTTGTTTTTTTACCCTGATTAATAGCATTAGAATTATTTCTATTAACAATTACTATAACTATTATTGTAGCAATTATAGCAACTAATGCTAAAATTATTACCCTCATTTCATTTTGATTTTTACCATTCATATTTAAATCCTCCTATAATTTAATATACATTTATATTTTATTTAATTATTTCATACGTCACACCACCAAAATTTGATATATCTGTAGTTATATATGAATTTATATATTTTGTTTCATATGCTTTTATTTTCCCTACATATCCTATTGCTTCGCAAATTACAGTTCCATCATTACCAATAATTTTTGCTTTAAATCTTAAATTTTCTTTAACATCTCCATTATTAGTAACTTTTGAAGTTAATTTAGAGATTTCATCTCCTTGAATTATTTCATTTTTTTCTAATAATACATCTTCGGTTTCTTTTTTTATAGGTACTTTTTCATTCAAACTATTTATTTCCTGATTTTTAATACTATTTACGTTAAATACTATGTATGCTATAATAACTGATATTGTTGCAATAACAAAAATCAATGTTAATATTAACAATCTTATTTTTTCTGTTATTTTAGATTCCATTTTAACGTTCTCCACTAATACTATTTTGTGTATATATATTTTATTAATACTAAAAAACATGGAATAATTTACTTAATTCCATGTTTTTTTATGCTTTTTATAATAATTTCTTTAAAAATTGTCCTGTATAACTTTTTTCAAAATTAGCTACTTTTTCAGGTGTATCGCTAATTAAAACTTCTCCACCCAAATCTCCGCCCTCTGGTCCTAAATCTATAATATAATCTGCTGATTTTATTACATCTAAGTTATGCTCTATTATAACGACTGTATTGCCTGTATCAGTCAATCTATTTATTATATGTATTAAGTTATGCACATCAGCCATATGTAACCCAGTTGTAGGCTCATCTAATATATATAAAGTTTTTCCTGTCGCTCTTTTAGATAATTCTGTTGCAAGTTTTATTCTTTGTGCTTCGCCACCACTTAAGGTAGTAGACGGTTGACCTAATTTTATATATCCAAGTCCTACATCAAATAATGTTTGAACTTTACTTTTAATTTTAGGTATATTTTTAAAGAATTCTACAGCTTCTTCTATTGTTAAATCTAAAATATCACTTATATTTTTTCCTTTGTATTTAACTTCTAATGTTTCTCTAGAATATCTTTTACTATTACATACTTCACAAGGAACATACACATCAGGTAAAAAGTGCATCTCGATTTTAATTATACCATCACCACGACATGCTTCACATCTTCCACCAGGTACGTTAAAACTAAATCTACCTTTAGCATAACCTCTCATTTTAGCATCTGCTGTACTTGCAAATATATCACGTATTGGATCAAACATTCCAGTATATGTTGCAGGATTAGAACGAGGAGTCCTTCCTATTGGAGATTGATCTATGTTTATAACTTTATCTATTTTTTCTAATCCAGTTATTTTATCATATTGACCAGGCTTTATCCTATCATTATTTAATTCTTTAACAATTGCTTTGTATAGTATTTCATTAACTAATGTACTCTTACCACTACCAGATACTCCTGTTACACATGTAAATACTCCTATTGGAAATTTAACATTAATGTTTTTAAGATTGTTTTCTTTAGCACCTTTTATTTCTATATATCCATTTTTAATTTTTCTTCGTTTACTTGGAACTTCTATTTTTATTCTTCCACTTAGATATTTACCAGTAATAGAATTTTCATCTTTTTTCATATCTTCTACACTACCTGCAAATACAATATTTCCACCATGAATTCCAGCTCCAGGTCCAATATCAACAATGTAATCAGATTCATTCATTGTATCTTCATCATGTTCTACTACAATTAATGTATTCCCTAAATCTCTCATTCTTTTTAGAGATTTAAGTAATTTTGCATTATCTTTTTGATGTAATCCAATACTTGGTTCATCAAGTATATATAGTACACCAGTAAGTCCAGAACCTATTTGTGTTGCAAGTCTTATTCTTTGTGCTTCACCACCACTAAGTGTTCCAGCTGCTCTTGACAAAGTCAAATAGTTTAGTCCAACATCTATTAAAAACTGTAATCTACTATTCAATTCTTTTACAATTTGCTCTGCAATCATTTTATTTTTTTCGCTTAAATCTTCATTTACTTTATTCATATACTCTTTTATATTAGTTATACTCATATTGCATAATTCATGTATATTTAATTTACCAAATTTAACAGCTAAACTTGTATCTTTAAGTCTTGCTCCACTACACATAGGGCATTTTGATGAAGACATAAGCCCTTCATAGTATTGTTTCATACCTTGTGATGCTGTCTCTCTAAATCTTCTTTCTAGAGCGTTTACGACACCTTCAAATTTAGATTCAAAGTCTCTAATAAAGTTTTTAGTTATATGTTTAAATTTAATACTTTCATCTCCAGAACCATATAGCAAAACATTAAAGAATTTTTCATCTAAATCTTTTATTTTTGTACTGCTTTTAACATTATAATGCTTACATAATCCATCAATATACATTGTGCTAATACTATCCATTGTATTACCAGCCCAACCTAAAATAGCAGAATTATCATTTAATTTTTTATTTGTATCTGGTATAATTCTTTGAACATCAATTTTAAGTAATTCGCCTAAACCAGTACAATCTGGACATGCTCCAAACGGACTGTTAAAAGAAAACATTCTAGGTGTTAAATCTTCAATATTTATAGAGCAATCTGGACATGCATAATTTTGACTAAATAAAGTATCTTCTCGCTCAGGAGTTGATACCATAACTAAATTATTTCCATGTGCTAAAGCAAGCTCAACAGAATCTGCTAATCTTTGTCTTATTTCATTACCTACTACTAATCTATCTACTATTATCTCAATATTATGTTTTTTGTTTTTATCTAAAGGAACTATTTCTTCTGATAAGTCTATTATTTCACCATCAACTCTAGCTCTTACAAAACCGTCTTTTATAGCTGTTTCTAGTAATTTAGTATGTTCACCTTTTTTACCTCTAATAATTGGAGCCATAATAAATAGTTTTGTACCTTCTTTATATTCCATAATTTGATCTACTATTTCATCTATTGTTTGTTTTCTTATTCTTTTGCCACATATAGGGCAATATGGAACACCAACTCTTGCATATAACAAACGTAAATAGTCATATATTTCAGTTACAGTTCCTACAGTAGAACGTGGGTTTTTTGAAGTTGTTTTTTGATCAATTGATATTGCAGGAGATAATCCTTCAATATATTCAACATCAGGTTTTTCCATTAAACCTAAAAACTGTCTTGCATAAGAAGATAATGATTCAACATATCTTCTTTGACCTTCAGCATATATAGTATCAAATGCTAAAGAAGTTTTTCCACTACCAGATAAACCAGTAAATACAACTAACTTATCTCTTGGGATTTCCAAACTTACATTTTTTAAATTATGTTCTTTAGCACCTTTTATAATTATCTTATCTAACATCTTTTTCCTCCACTATTAATTCTAAATATATTATTTGACAATACATCAAGAATTATAATTATATCTTTAAAATTATAACATTAAAACAACTGTTTGTCAATATAGTATAAATATTTTATGCTATATATGTATATTTATGTAACATTTTTCCCATAATATATGTGGTGATATTATGGGAAAAAGTGACATGCCAATAGGATTTATTATGTCTATTTTTAAAAACAAAGATGCTTTAAAATATTTTTCTAATCTAGATGAAGATACAAAGATAAAAATATCTGATTATATTAAAAACTCTACAACTAGTGACCAGGCTAAAGAAAGAATTTATAATAGTATTGAAGGGCTATCTAGCCAAAACTTACATTTTTTAAATTAAACAAATAAAAAATAGTAATATACTTTAACTAGTATATTACTATTTTGTTTATATTTCTTGTTGATCATATTTAATTTTTTCTTTAGATAATTCATTTTCTTCGGATTGTATAAATTGTTTAGGTACATCTTCTTTATTTACAACTTTTCCTTTTAACTCTGAAATAAATTTATTGTCTTTATTTTCTTCATCTTTTACTCTATCTAAATTAGAAATTAATTTATTAGATTTTTCATATATTTCTGTATATATTTGTGGATTTTCACATGCTTTTTGTTTATTAATTTGATTTATTTTTCTAACTATTCCTTCAGGATTTATAATTAAAAAACCTTCTTCATTAATAATTGCTGTAATTTTTGAAACTTCTACAAATTCATAATATGATATGTTTTTATCCATTTGTTTAGCTAATGCTAACATTCCAGATAATTGTGGGATTGTCCAACTCATTGAAGGAACTCCATTATATTTATAGCCACCACCTATTTGAGGATATGTTTCACCACCATTTGGAATTAGAATTTTACCTTGTCGTTTTAATTCTTCATCTTTTTGCTCTGTTAAAAAATCAGACATTTCTACAGGCGTTTTTATATTTAAACAAGCTGTTACTGTATTAATAAGTTTTTGCAGCTTATTTTTAGAATTTTTATCTTTAATTTTTTCATATTCTAACTTCATTTCTGGTAACATTTCTAAACTAGTTTTTTTATACTTTTCAAATTTTTCTTTGTTTACACTAACTCTTTTTGCTTTTATCTTATCATTAAGTCCATCTCTTTCGGCATATGTAAAATATTTATGTAATGAATCTGAATTTACAAAACATATTTTTTTAGAATCTAACATTTCATCATATTTACTTGTTTCTTCTTCGCCAATTGATGCAGACATAGATATAACTGATACATTTTCATCACTTTTTAGGCATTCATCTAGTATCTCTTTTCTCTTACTGTTTATCTCTTTTGTACTTTCCTCAGTTTGCTCTATTACTTGTACTGCATGAAAATTTATTGTTGCTTTTGGAGATATACTATGTAAAAGCGATGTTACTGTTCTGCCATGCATATTATCAACTTTTTTATATTGATCAGGTATTCTACTATCTTCGTAAGCATATTCAATATTCTTCATTTCTGGTGTATCAATATCGAATGGTTCGTCTATAATTGCAATTTGAACACCTTCACCTGTTATACCAGCTTTATGTAATTTTTCTATACCTAATCCAAATATTTTACCTTTTTCTAGTAATTCTATAGGATGAAACTTTTTCAATTGTTCTTCTGAAAAAATAGTATTGGTATCAAAACTAAGTTTTGCAAAGTTTTCTACAGTTAAATTACTCATATCAGTTTTTGAAACATCAAGTCCACATATACCAAAACTATATTCAATTGAATGAGAATCTCCATCTTTACCACCAGTTGGAGAACGGTTAATTATGTAATTATTATCAATTATAACTGGAATAAATTTCTTTGATTCGTTTATATAACTATTATATTCGTTCTTATAATTCATAATTAACCTCCAACCTAATTTTTATCTATTTTTTTCACAAACTAGAAGGCACCGCCACCACCGCCACCTCCGGCCGCCTCCACCGCCGCCGCCGCCTGCACGAAAACCACCAGATGTGCTACTACCAGACATCGACACTGCAGATTTAGTAATTTCTTGTGAATATATTCCCATATTTATCGAAGGGTAAGTTGTATAGATATAATTTTCATCATATCCTAGTTTTAACAATTCTTCTTTGAATTCTTTTGAAACTTTATCTGCTATTCCAAATAATGCAGCATATACTAAATATTTTCCCCATAGAACTATTTCAATTGGAAGTCTTTCTTTAATCAAACTATATTCTATTAAATATTTTTGTAATCCTAATAGTTTATTGTATTCATCTGCATAATCATCTTTTAAATTTTTTGGTGAATAGTTTATATTTATGCCTGCAAAAAAATATATAACACTAGTTACACCAATAATAAACATATAAATACTATATTTATACATACCTGGATATATAGTACTTATATTTAATGTCGCAGTAGTAAATAAAATTAAAAATGAAATTATATATATTATCCATATTTTTTTTGGAAATTTTTTATACATTTTTTTAGCATTTAAAGAAGTAGTACCTGTGCATGTTTTTCTATATTTTACACCCAGCATGTAATCTTTTCCTAATTCTTTAAATCTTTCATTAAGTTCAATTCTCTCATCTGTAAATTTTGTTACGTCAATATTACTACCAATATATATTTTCTTTTTTAATATGTAATTTAAAGCTATTTTATATCTACTCTTAAGTTCAAATACATCTTCTATATCTTCTGTATCATCACTATCATTACCTACTTTTTTATTAAATATATAATTCAATAAATGTTTTTCATAATCATTTAATTCATTTAAATCTTTTGAAATATCAATACTTGCATAATACTCATAAGTTTCTTTAAATAACTTTGCTTTCTTTAATGATTCTAGTTTTATATATTTTCTATTTGATAAATCAAGTATTGTAGCAATAACAAGATTAGGATCAGCAAATCCACATTTTATATCTCTAATACAATTATAATCACCTAATGAATATGTATCCGGCAAATTCGGATAATGTTCTACTTTTTTAAGTTTCTTTAAACTTTTATTTTTGCTTTTAGATAATATATTATGTATATATATATATGTAATTATTATAAAAGCTATATAAAAAATCCATATTTTATTGGACAAATCAAGGTTTTCTAAATATTTTTTTCTATCTATAGCCATTTGATTTTCTATACTGTTTAGTGCGTTAAAATCATAATTTTCATTTATTGTTTTTTTAATATTGTTCATAAATTTATTAGAGAAAACAGCACGTATATCTACAGCAGTACCAGCAGATATATTACTAAATTTCATATTTGTTGTTTTACCTAAAGTATTAATTTCATCTACATTTGCAAAAGTATGACCAAATGCTTGTATACCTTCAAAATTCAGAAAGTTTACAGTTATATCAAGACTATCAATGCCGCATTCCCAATCTCCACCCACAAAATTCCAATAGAATTCAGCAGAATTATTATAATATACAATTACATCTTTAATTGTATATTCATATTTTACATATTTATAATCTCCGCCGATAACTGGGCTATATACTTTTATATTTTTTCTATATCCGTTCTTTATATTACTTAAAACAGAATATACATTATTCATTCCATTTGATAATGTGCTTTCTAATTGTTCATTAGCTACAGTCATATTTTCAAAAGAAACATTTGATGTATATACTTTTATATTATCTATTCCACTTGCTTGGTATCTACTTGATGTAGCTTTCATATCATTCTTTTGTCCTAAAAACGTATACTTATACAAAATATTTCTGTATACTCCATTCATACTACCATTAAAATGATATTTTAAATATTCTACTACATCTATACTACCATCATCTTTTACATTAGCTTCTATATTATAGTCTGCTACTTTATAGTTTGGTAAATATATTTTTACTGCAAATAGATCAGTAGAAAAACATAATACAAATATTATTAACATTAAACATATTTTTTTAATCTTAAACATTACAAAACACCTCAAATTTAAATTTTTAATCTTGTCCAATTTAATTTATTGTTATAAATTTTATATACATATTATTTTCACAAACTAGAAGGCACCGCCACCACCGCCACCTCCGGCCGCCTCCGCCTCCGCCACCACCTGAATAACCTCCAGATGAACTGCTACCAGACATTGACGCTGCAGATGCAGCAAATGTATGTGAATATATTGCAATATGTAACATAGGATAAGTGGTGAAAATATAATTTTCATCATATCCTTGCTTTAATAATTCGTCTTTAAATTCCTTTGAAACTTTGTCTGCTATTCCAAATAATGAAGCAAATACTAAATATTTTCCCCATAATACCATTTCAATTGGAAATCTGTCTTTAATTAGACTGTATTCTGTTAAATATTTTTTTAAGCCCATTAATTTATTGTATTCATCTATATATTCATCTTTTAAGCTCTTAGCAATAGTTGCTACCATACTACCTAAAAATGCAAATACAAATAGTTCTCCAATTATAACTGCTGCAAACATACTAGTTTTATCTATAAGTGGAGATATTACTAATATATTTACCATTCCTATTACAAGTAAAATAACCAAAACATTAAAAAATGTTTTCCATAATTTTTTAGGAACTGGATTATACATTTTTTTATCAGACTCAGTTGTTTTATCTGTACATGATTTTCTATATTTTGCACCTAGCTTATAGTCTAATCCTAATTCTTTAAATCTTTCATTAAGTTCAAATCTATTATCTACAAAATCTGATGTATCTATTTTACTATCAAATTTCTTGTTAAATATATAGTTTAGTAATTCTTTTTCATAATCATTTAGTTTATCAAAATCTTTTAAAGTATCCACACTTACAAAATATTCATATGTATCTTTAAATATTTTTACTTTTTTTAATGATTCAAGTTTTATATATTTTCTATTTGATAAATCTAATATAGTTGCAACAGTAAGATTAGGGTCACTATATCCAAACATTCTGTTCATTATACAGCTATACTCAGCTAGTGAATATTTATCTAATAAATCTGAATAATATTCATCTTTCTTATATTTTTTTATATTTTTAGTTCCAGATTTTGTAGCTTTATATAATACATATATAATTGATAATATATTTAACACTACAAATCCAATCCAAACTTTATTTGATAAGATATAATTTTCTTTATCTTTAGACATTTGCATTTCTATATTATCAAATATTGTAAAATTATAATCTTCTTTTATTGTTTTTTGATTTTTAATATTTTTCATTGAAACATTAGGGAAAACTGCACGCATATCTACAGCAGTTCCAGCTTCTATATTACTAACTTTCATACTTCTTGTTTTATCAAAAGTATTAAATTCAGTTATATTTGCATATGTATGTCCAACTGCTTGTAAATTTTGAGAATCAAGAAAATTTACAGATATGTCAAGATTATCAATGTCACAGTCCCAATCACCACCTACAAAATTCCAATAAAATTCAGCATAATCATTGTAATTTGTAATAACATCTTTGATTGTATATTCATATTTTATATATTTATAGTCTCCACCGCCAACTGGGCTATATACTTTTATCTTTGTTCTATATCCATTATCTATATTGTTTGAAACAGAATATACATTATTCATTCCATTTGATAATGTGCTTGCTAATTGTTCATTAGCTACAGTCATACCTTCAAATGAAACATCTGATGTATATACTTTAATATTGTCTATTCCACTTGCTTGGTATCTGCTTGATGTAGCCTTCATATCATTTTTTTGTCCTGAAAATTCGTACTTATACAAAATATCTCTGTATACGCCATTCATACTTTCATCAAAATTATACTTTAAATATTCTACTACATCGATACTGCCATCATCTTTTACATTAGCTACAATATTATAATTTTCTACTTTATATTCTGCTGCAAATAAATTAGTAGAAAAACATAACACAGATACCATCAATATTAAACATATTTTCTTAATATTACCCATTATATAACACCTCTAATTTAAACCTTTCATACTAAGTGATACTTTTCCTTTTTCAAGGTCTATACCTATAACCTTAACTTTTACAATATCACCTACTGCAACTTCTTGCATTGGATCTTTTACAAATCTATCTGAAAGTTCAGATATATGTACCAATCCATCACCTTTTATGCCTATATCTACAAATGCTCCAAAATTAGTAACATTTCTAACAGTTCCTGTCAAAAGCATATCTTTTTTTAAGTCTCCTATTTTTAAAATATCACTTTTAAAAGCTATTTTTGGTATATCATCTCTTATATCTCTGCCTGGCTTTTTAAGTTCTGTTATTATATCTGTTAATGTAAGTATACCTACATTCAAGTCTTTAGCTAATTCGTTAATATTAACTAACTCTAGTTTAGCAGGTAATTCACTTATATTTTTAACTTTCATTATATCAAGTATTTTTTTAGCTATATCATAAGATTCAGGATGTACCATAGTACTATCTAAAATATTTTTAGATTCTAATACTTTTAAAAAACCTGCACATTGAACAAACGATACGTTTCCTAATTTTTCTACTTTAAGTAATTCTTTTCTTGTTTTAAATTTACCATTTTCTTCTCTGTATTTAACTATATTATTTGCTACAGTGCTGTTTATTCCAGAAACATATGATAGTAACGATGGAGTAGCTGTATTTAAATCAACTCCTACTGTATTTACTGCGTTTTCAACAACACCATTTAGACTTAAATCTAATCTTTTTTGATTAACATCATGTTGGTATTGTCCAACCCCAATACTTTTTGGATCTATTTTAACAAGTTCTGCAAGTGGATCTTGTAGTCTTCTTGCAATACTTATAGCTCCTCTTATTGATACATTAATATCTGGATATTCTTTAGTTGCAAGTTCAGATGCAGAATATATGCTTGCTCCTGCCTCACTTACTATTGCATAATATACTTCATGTTTACATTTTTTAATAACATCACATATAAAAGTTTCTGATTCTCTAGAAGCAGTTCCATTTCCTATTGCAATCATAGTGACATTATGTTTTTCTATTAACTCTAATAATTTTTTAGTTGCATTAATTACATCATTTTGTGGTTCAGTAGGATATATAGTTGTTGTATCTAATACCTTACCTGTATCATCCATTACAGCTATTTTACAGCCAGTCCTATATGCTGGGTCAAGTCCTATAATGTTCATACTTTTAAGTGGAGACTGCATAAGTAGATGTTTAACATTTATTCCAAATATTTTTATAGCCTTTTCAGATGCATCTTCTGTTATATCAGATCTTATTTCTCTTTCAATTGCAGGTTTTATATATTTTTTATATGAATTTTTGATTGAATCTAATATTAAAGATGTAAATATGCATTCACCTTTTAAAACTTGTTTATTCAAATATTCAATTATTTGGTCTTCATCAACATCTAATGACACTTTCAAAAACTTTTCTTTTTCACCCCTATTTAGAGCAAGTACTCTGTGTCCTGCTATTCTATTAACATTTTCAGAAAAGTTATAGTACATTTCATAAGTTGATTTTACAGTTTTATCTACAGCAATTGTTACCATCTTACCTGTTAAGTATGATAGTCTTCTTATTTGCTTTCTATAGTCTGGATTATCTGAAATATTTTCAGCAATTATATCACAAGCACCAGCAATAGCAATATTTATATCGGTAACAGTCTCATTTAAGTATTTACTTGCAATATCTTGAGTAGTACCTTCTTTTATATTTTGTTTTACTATTTCATCTGCAAGTGGCTCTAATCCCATTTCTTTTGCAATAGTTGCTTTTGTTCTTTTTTTTGGTTTAAAAGGTCTATATATATCTTCTAATTCAGTTAAAATATTTGCATTTTGTATTTTAGCTCTTAAATCATCTGTCATTTCTTCTAACTGCTCAATATGTCTTGTTATATCTTCTTTTCTAGTACTTAAATTTTTAAGATAATTTAATCTATCATCTAAATTTCTTAAAATCTCATCATCTAAGTTTCCTGTTGCTTCTTTTCTATATCTAGCTATGAATGGAATAGTATTTCCTGCATCTATTAGTGCTATTGTATCAACAATTTGTTTCTTACTAATTCCAAGTTCACGCTGAAGTATTTCAATAATTTTATCCATAATGTCCCCTATCTTTCTTCTTATTTATTCAAAATGTTTATCCATAAGTGATATGACTTCATTCCTGTCCATGTACCCAATAGATTTTTCTACTGGTTTTCCATCTTTAAATATTATTAAAGTAGGTACTGTTTCAATTTTAAATTTATTTGCTATATTTGGATTTTCATCAATATTAATTTTTACAATTTTGTATTTTCTACTATTAGATATATCCTCCAAAATAGGTGCTAACATTTTACATGGTGGGCACCACGTAGCAAAAAAATCTACAAGAACAACGCCATTTAAGTTAGTTTCTTTTAAAAAATTACTTTCATTTATATGTTTTACCATTTTTAAATCTCCCTTAAATCTATTATATATTATATAACATAATGTTAATTTTTACAACAACTAAATACAAAATATGGTACATTTTATATTTTTACATAGAACAATATCCGTTTCAAAACTTTTTATCCCTATTTACTTGACATAATACTAATGTAGTAGTATAATAATACACAAATATATTTTAAAGGAGTGTTGTTAATATGACCTTAGAAAAAAAATATTTTGAGCAATTACAAACCTCTGCTGTTTCTTTACGGTTACAAATTCCGGAGTCTATCTCAAATGCAGTAGTTGATAAAATTAACCTTGCGCATGATCGTTCAGATCATGTGCTTCCCGAAAGTATAATATATGCCAAATCTATTGATCAGAACAGATTTCACAGCGAAACTCATTTAGCTAGAGTTAGACTTAGTGGATGGCAGCTTGAAATAGTAAAAGTAATTAAAAAATCTACGGATGAAGAATTTGCTATTGTAATAATAAATAGAATTGGTTCAATTAATACAAGAAAGGCTGCAGCAGATCGCATGAATGGTAATAACCAAATAAGATACAAAGCCATGAGAAAACAATACATTTAAAATATATAAAAAACACACCATAAATTATGGTGTGTTTTTATTTCTTAAAATTTCAAGGAATATTAGTATTTATAACTTGTATAAATATTGCATACATACCCATCCACGTTGTGTTTTTCCCCATCCACTAAGAATTTCAGATATCTCTAACATAGTTTTGTATGAGTATGCTGTTACTTTATTAGAATATATAGTTGCTGATACTCTACAGTTTAAGCCTATATATGGTGTTACTTGGTATTTTGATACCACAGGTGTTATAGAATCTACTTTTGTTACATAATTCATATATACCCAACCATGTTGTGTTCTTCCCCAACCATTTACTATTTCAGTTATTTCCAATATAGTTCCATAAGTATAAGCTCTTATTTTAATAGCAAACATATTTGGTAATACTCTACAGTTTAAACCAACATATGCAATAACTTTATATTTTACTGGAACTAATTTTAATTCAGTAATTGCATTGTTTATTGCAATTGTTTTTGCTACTACTAAAGCATTAGTTGTTTCTGGTAATGCTAATGCATTTGTTAATACTGTCCAACTAGTTGGTATATAACTAGACTGTAATTTAGTTGCAGCATTTGCTTTTGCTATATCTAAATTTTCTTTTCCTACAAATACTAAATTTTTTAATGCATTATTTATTGCAGTTGTCTTTGTAACTACTAAAGCATTAGTTGTTTCTGGTAATACTAATGCATTTGTTAATACTGTCCAACTTGATGCTGTATAATCTAATTTATTTTTTGAATTTGGTGTTACCTTAACTGCATCTAAATCTGCTTGACCTGCAAATTCTAGATTTTTTAATGCATTATTTATTACTAATGTTTTCTCTTCTAATAATTTATTTGTTGTTACTGGCAATAATAATGCATCTGCTAATACTTTCCAAGTTGTTATTGAATAATCAGCTTGTTTTTTTAAATTCGCATCATTTAATGCTTTATCTAAATCTGCTTGACCTACAAACACTAGATTCTTTATTGTATTGTTTATTGCTACTGTTTTCTCTTCTACTAATTTATTTGTTGTAGCTAACAATGCTTTTGCATTTTCTAATACTGTCCAACTTGTTGATGTATAATCTCCTTGTACTTTTAAATTTGCATCATTCAATGCATTATCCAAATTTGCTTGACCCGCAAATACTAAATTTTTTATTGCATTGTTTATTGCTACTGTTTTCTCCTCTACTAATTTATTTGTTGTAGCTAATAATGCTTTTGCATTTTCTAATACTGTCCAACTTGCTGCTGTATAATCTGCTTGTATTTTTGGATTTGCATCTGCTACCGCTTTATCTAAATCTTCTTGACCTGCAAATATTAATGCACCCATAGCATTTTTTATTGCAGTTGTTTTTGCTACTACTAATTTATTTGTTGTAGCTAATAATGCTTTTGCATTTTCTAATACAGTCCAGCTTGCTGCTGTATAATCTGCTTGTACTTTTAAACTTGCATTGCTCAATGCATTATCTAAATCTACTTGACCTGCAAATACTAGATCATTTATAGCATTGTTTATTGCTATTGTTTTTGCTAGTACTAAAGCATTAGTTGTTGGATTTAATGCTAGTGCATTTGTTAATACTGTCCAGCTTTCTATTGTATAATCAACTTGATTTTTTAATTTTGCATTTGCTATTGTAGAATTTAAATCTTCCTGACTTACAAATACTAATTGAGATATTGCATATTTTAATGCCTTCGTTTTTATTACTACTAAATCATTTCTTGTTTCTGGTAATAATTTTGTTACTTTTAATAATAACCAGCTTCCTATTTTATAATCGGACTTTATTTTTGAATTTGCAATTGCCATAATTTTATCTAGTTCTGGTTTACCTGCAAACACTAATCCTGATACCGCATTGTTTATTGTTCTTGTTTTTGTTACTACTTCAGTATTTGTTGTTTCTGGTAGTAATATTGCTACTTTTAATACTGTCCAACTTGCTGTTGTATAATTTATTTCCTTTTTATAATTTGCATTTGTAATTGCACAATTTAAATTTGCCTGACCTGCAAATACTAATGTAACTATTGCTTTATTTAATACATTTGTTTTTTCTACCATTAAAGCATTTGTTGTTTCTGGTAATGCTTTTGCTGCTGCTAATATTGTCCAACTTGCTGATGTATAATCTCCTTGTAATTTTGAATTTGCAATTAATTTAGCTGCATCTAAGTTTATTTTACCCGCAAATACTATATCTTTTATTGCATTGTTTATTACTATTGTTTTTGCTACTATTAAAGCATTAGTTGTTTCTGGTAATGCTAATGCTTTTTCTAAAACTGTCCAACTTTCTGATGTATAATCCCCTTGTACTTTTGGATTTGCACATTCTACTGCTTTATCTAAATCTTCTTGGCCTGCAAATATTAAATTACTTTGTGCATTTCTAATGTTTTGCACTGCTGTTGCTACTTCTGCTGTAGTGTTTTCCACTGTTACTATATTTGCATTTACTACTACTTGATAAGCATCCCAACTTATTTTTGTATAATCTGTCCCATCCAATGTTAATACTGCATTATATTCTGTTAAATTTGCTTTTTTTACTAGGTTATTTTGTGCTTCTCTAATATTTTGCACTGCTATTGTTACTTCTGTTGTAGTGCTTTCCACTGTTACTATATTTGCATTTACTACTACTTGATAAGCATCCCAACTTATTTTTGTATAATCTGTTCCTGCCAATGTTAATACTGCATTATATTCTGTTAAATTTGCTTTTTTTACTAGGTTACTTTGTGCTTCTCTAATATTTCTTGTTGCATTTGTTACTTCAATTGCGCTACTAGATTGGTTTACTTTATTAGAATTTAAAACATCCTGATATGTATTCCAACTTTTTTGTGTATAAATTTCTATTTTTTTTGAAATTAATAATGCATTGTATACTTCTAAATTCACCTTCAACACATTTTTTTGTGCAGCTATAATTATATCTACTGCTATATCAACTCGGAATTGATAATTTTTTGAAGTCATTTCATTTTTAGATAATATCCATTTATATGTTTCCCAACTATTTGCCTCAAAATTTTCTTCATCAACTGCTGCTAAAACTTTATTATATTCTGTTAAATCTGCAGACTTTTTACCTTTTAAATACTGCATGTCTATTGCACTAGTAAGTGTAATAGTGTTTACACCCGTTGCATATATACATGCATTTGTAGAAAATGTTGTAATAAGTGTAAATAAAATAACAATTATTACTTTACTTTTAAATTTTTTCACCTTTTTAACCCCCTTATTAAATTATTCTAATATAATGATAAATTCTAAACTTATAACTCCTTCCTTAAACTTACATTAGCTTAATCATTTTATTACTTTATTTTATACAAATCAACGAGTTAGCAAAACTCGATTTAATAGAGTATAAGTTGACGTAATGAGATATAAATGGAGGTTTTATTAGATTATGATATAAAAGTATTTATAATGTTTTATTTGATATTATAATAAGACAATATTTATTGAGAAATATATTGTGTATACGACATAAAATATAAGATTTTAGTAAAAAAACAGCAAAAAAGAAAGTTTACAAAATTAATTGTAAACTTTCTTTTTTAAATTTTTATTATATTAATATAAATTTATTTTAATACTATTCTTCTACATTTATATACTTTTTAAATTTCAAAGTATAATCTATTAAAGACCATATAGTTGCAATTACTGCACCTGTAATACATACTGTCATAAATATATTAACTAAAAGTTGTAATTCATTCATTTTCATACTATTAAATAAGAATGCACCAAAACCTCCGCCTAAACTTACTGGTAAATCAACTATTGCTAATAAAATTCCTACTAGTTGGAAAAATGTTTTTATTTTTCCACTTAAAACTGCAGCTATTGCTACATTTTTTTCTGCACCAAATATTCTTATACTGCTAACCCAGAAGTCTCTACATATAATTATTGCTGTTATGTATGCTGGTATTGTTCCTAGTCCAGTAAGCATAATAAATCCAGCTGAAACTAATAGTTTATCTGCTAATGGATCCATTATCTTTCCAAATTTTGTAACTATTCCTTTTTTTCTAGATATTTTTCCATCTAAAAAATCAGTAAATGCTGCTACTGCATATATTGCAAATGCAACATATTTTATCCATTCAAATCCTACAATATTAATACACATTGCTATTACAAATAAAGGTACTAACGCTATTCTAAGCATAGTTAATTTATTTGGTAAATTCATTTTCTTTAACATAAATTTCACGACTCCTTTTTCTTAAATAATTATATCATATGATATTTAATATTACAAGTTTTTCACAAAACTTTCATTTATTGATTTTATATCTTATTTACAAGCTGTTTAAAATGGTCACCTTTTTCTTCAAAATTTTTATACATATCAAATGATGCGCTAGCTGGAGATAGTATTATGTTATCACCACTTTTGCTTATACTATGTGCATATTTTACAGACTCTTCTAAAGTAGTAAAATTTATAATTTCACATATATTTTCTATGCCTTGTTTTAGTTTTTCATCTAATACTGCTTTTTCAATTTTAGGAGCAGTTTTACCAACTAATATTAACACCTTAACTTTATCTATTATATATTTACCCATGACATCATATGGAATATTTTTGTCATATCCACCTGCAATTAAAATGACTTTTTCTTTAAATGATAATAATCCTGCAATAGTTCTAGCTGGAGATGATGCTATAGAATCGTTATACCAATTAACTCCATTTATAGTTCTAAATAATTCTGTTCTGTGTTCAACACCACCAAATGTAGTTATAACAGAAGATATAACTTCTTTTCCTGTTATATCTATTACACAAGAAGCTGCTGCACATATATTAGCTAAGTTGTGAATTCCTAATAATTTAACATCTGAAGTTCTAGCAATTTCTTCATATTTACCATTAATATTTGAAACTATATACCCTTTATCTAAGTACACTCCACTCTCTACTTTATCAACTATACTAAATTTTCTTATACTACTATTTATATAATTAGATTTTATTATATCTAAATATTGACTAGTAAAACTATTATCAGCATTTAAAACAATAAGTCCATTCTTCTTATGTAAGAACACATTAGCTTTAGCTAACACATATTCTTCAAAGCTTCTATGATAGTCTAAATGATTTGGTGATATATTTGTTATACACGAAATATTTGGACTCACTTTCATATTCATTAATTGAAAACTGCTAAGTTCAACTACAAGAATATCATCTTTTGTCATTTCATCTAATTTAGAAAATAATGGTATACCAATATTTCCACCAAGATACACTTTAAATCCTGCTGCTTCTATAAATTTAGATATTAAAGTTGTTGTTGTTGTTTTACCATCACTACCTGTAATACCTATTACTTTACAAGGACATAAACTAACAAGTAATTCTATTTCAGATATTATTTTAACTCCACTTTTTTCTGCTTCTTCTAACTCTTTTGTGAACGGTTTTATTCCTGGAGATCTTAGTATGTATTCGTATGATTTTAAATTAGATAAATAATCTTCACCTAAGTTAAAAGAAATATTCAAATCATATAATTTAGCACATTCAGCTCCTAGTTCTGCTTTTTTATCACATGCAGTAACAATAGCACCTAAGCTGCTTAAATATTCAATAGCAGGTATATTACTTACACCAATTCCAAGAACAGCTACTTTCTTTCCATATATATCTTTTTTAAATTTTTCTAGTTTTAAATTATTCAAAATACTTCACCCTACTCTATTATATTACATATGACCCATAAATTCAACAAAAAAAGTATTTTTTTATGTTTATCTATATAAACTATATTATATTCCATATCTTACTTTATCTAAATCAAAATTTTGTGTTACTTCTTCAGGAGTTAATTCCCTTGAATATATTCTAATAGAATATATATATGCACTAGCATTTGAGCTATAATTTAGGGTTGCTGCCATTCCAGTTGGAATTCTTGGTATATTGCTGGGCCAATTATCAGAATTATTAACAATTACATCTGTAGCATTAGTATACATTTTAACAGTATTTATACTAGAATTCTTTATATATGTACCTGTATAACTTAATATCGTATTTAAAGGTGAAATATTTTTTGAGTATGAATAAAAATCATTAGCACCACCATTTAAGTATATTAATCCTTTCTCTGTAGTACTATATGTTAAACTAAACCCATTATTAATACCATCAATTGTACGGTGTATACCGGCTACTTTCTTTTGGAATATAACTTCAACTGTATAACTTTGATTTGACAAAGTTTGTGTTTTTAATGGATTATTAGAATTAATTGTATGAGCTGTACTATCTAAAATTAAACAATTATTAGACCAACCATCAACTGATGTAAAATCTGTATTTGAAATTGTCATAGTATTACCATTGCCACTTAAATCTACCCATGTATTTTTGTTAGGACTTGTATTATCATTATGTATACCTATTCCACCATTATCTATTCCATCATACCATAATACAAGTCCGTCTTTTACATATGGTAAGTATACATTAATACCTATTTCTTTTAGTGAATTAGATTCTTCTTTTATTTTCCCAACATAAGTAAGTTTTCCATTTAGAATCTGATATTTATCTAAGTTATCCCCTTTTATAGTAGTAAATAGTTGAGACATTGTTTGTCCATTATATGTTCTACTTAAATTATTTATATTAACAGTATACGGATCAAATGCTTCACCATCAGGATCATATTTTGATAAAAGCCATAATTGAACCTCACTATTTATTTCTTGCGCATCTGCCTTAAACCTAGCAATATTTGCTTGGCTAATTGGATTGTTATTTGATAGACTTAATATAACTGCCCCTGCTAAAATTATTATAACTATTATTGTTATCACTAGCACTATTAGTGATATACCGTTGAATTTTTTCATATATTATACTCCTCGTAATTTAATATTTTACTAATTGTTAGTTTAATTAACTAAATTGTACCATATATTTTTTAAATTTCAATAGTATTATCATATTTTTTAGTATCATAATATATTAAAAAACAATCTCATTAAAGCATTTTACTTTAATGAGATTGTTTTACTCTTATTACACTTGCCTACTTGCACTAGTTTCTTCAGCATTCAAATGTCCTATATCTGAAAACATTGCGCACGCTGTTGCATCTTCTGGTGCTTTTTTATCTTTAGTTATACATGGAGTAACGTGAATTTTTTCTAATCTGCAAGTAGAATCTTCTATGCAATTATGTGCACATTCATTTACATTACATGTAATTTTTTGAAAAAAAGGCATAATTAATCAACTCCTAAATATATTATCGTTCATATTTAAGTTTATATACAAAAAAACTATCAAAGCATTTGCACTAACTTATTTAATGCTACTTTGATAGTTTATTAATTGTTTTTAAGTTTGCTTATTTACTTTAGTTTGTTCTTCGTATAACTTGCCTGAGTATGAATACATACCACATGCAGTTTCATCTTCTGGTGTTTTACTTCCTTTTCCTCCACATGGAGTAACTTGAATTTTATCAAGTGTACAAGTACAATCATCTTCACAGTTATGCTCACAGTCATTTACATTACATCCAATTTTTTGACTAAATTTCATAATTAATCAACTCCCAAGTATATTATTCTTCATTTTTAATTTTTATATACAAAAAGCTGCTGATATTTCTTCAACAGTTTTTTATATATAATATTTTTTATTCAAACAATTTATCAATTGCTTTGCCATAAATCTCTTTTGCAATTGCCTGTCCATATTCTTCATATTCAACAAATTTGGTCATTGTTACAGCAGAATTTATTTCAAGTACCATTAATTCTCCTGTAAATAATTCTATAACATCTATACTTGCAAATGTTATACCAATTGCTTGTCCAGCACTTTCAACTATTTTATGAATTTTATTTAATTTGTCTATATCAGTTACTATTTCAGGTTTTGCTCCTAAGCATAAATTATGTTTCCACGAAACACATATTTCTTCACCATTTTTAGGTATATAATCCAACTCTTTTTTAGTTATCTCTTTTATGTTTATATTTTTAAAATTTTGCAACTTTATTAATTTATTTACACTACTAATTCCATCACCTATTACATATGGCCTTTGTTTATCATATGTAAGCAATGATTCACCGTCTAAATAAAATGTTCTATATTCATTTTTGATGTTGTAAAAAGGGCAAATTGTTACTGCTTTCTCATATTTAATAAGTTTATTTGTTACTTTTATAATATCTTCTAAACTAGTTAAATGTATTACATTTTTACCTTCCATTCCTTTGTTTGGTTTCACAACAACATCATAGTTATAGCTTGCTGTAAAGTCCAAATTGGTATTTAATGTGTTAATGAAATTATGCTTTATAACTGGTATATTATAACTACTTAATATTTCATAAGTGCAGCATTTATCTATTGCAAGTTTTACAGAACTACAACTATTATTTCCAAAGCTATTTCCTATTATATATCTTGTTTTATTACCTTTAATTAATTTTGCTATATAGTTATATGATAAAAATTCTAACTCTATACCTTTTTCCAAACATATCACTTTTAGTAGTTTATTTAAAAAGTTAAATTCCATATTAGCGTATTCTCCTTAATTTATTTTATCTCTTAATTGTATATGATATTTAATTGCAAATCTATGAACCTCATCTTGTACAAATGTAATAAAATTCAGAGCTTTTTTAGATGTTACTTCAATTTCTTTTCCGTTCGAATCAATTAATCCTTTAGTTCTATGTTTGCTATTTTTAATCATACCATAAATTAATATATCTAACCCAATTTCATTTACTGCTCTTTTTGCAGCATTCACTTGAGTTATTCCACCATCTATAAATATAACATCTGGATATTCCCATTCAGTATGTTTTAATCGTCTTGATATTATTTCATACATGCATAGTGGATCATTTTGTGTTAATGTTGATTTTATTTTAAATTTTCTGTATAGTTTTTTATTTAATTGTCCATCATCTATTCTAACCATAGCACCAACTATATAGTCATCTCTTAAATTAGATATATCATAACTTTCTATACTCTCAAATTCTTCACCTAGTAACTTTTTCAGTTCAGATAAATTTGTATCTTTCTTTTCTTCTAGATTTATTTTTATATTGTTTTCAACCATTTGTATAAGTTTAAACTTGTCCCCAATTTTAGGAACAATTACTTGTACATTTTCTAAAAAGTTGCTAAGAAGTGTTTGCTGTTCTTCTCCTAATTTTATATATATTTTTTTAGGTATGTCTTCTATATCAATATAATACTGAGATATACAAGAAATAAGTATATCATTTAAATCTAATTTTTCTACATTCTCAATATTAATATTCTCATGTAGTACTATTTTATATCCTCTTATTTTAAATATTTGAATATGTAAATTATTGTTATCAAGTATATATCCTATAACATCAGTTAACACTTCATTTAAATTAGATACACTTTGTTTTAAACTGATTTTTTCTATGTCTAATAACCTTTGTTTTAAACTATTTGCTTTCTCAAATTCTAGTTTTTCTATGCATTTTTCTATATCTTGTTTTATACCATTTTCAACCTCTTTAGTTTTTCCATTTAAAAACAGTATTATTTGATCTATCATCTTTTTATATTCATCTTTATTAATATCATTTTTACAAGGTCCTAAACATCTACCTATATGATAATATAGACAAGGTGTAACTTTAGTTTTCTCTAAATTATATTTACACCTTTTCAATGGAAATATTTGTTTTATAATATTCATAACTTCTCTTATACTTTTAACACTAGTATATGGTCCAAAGTATAGAGCTTTATCATCTGTTTTTGTTCTAGTAATATACATTGTTGGATATGATTCATTTATATTTATTTTAATGTATGGATATGTTTTATCATCTTTAAGTAAAACATTAAATTTTGGACTGAGTTGTTTAATATAGTTACATTCTAAAACTAAAGCTTCTACTTCATTTTTAGTCATAATATATTCAATATTTTCTACTAATTTTACCATGTTTTCGATTCTTACTGATTTATTATTTTTGTTAAAATATTGGCTAACTCTATTTTTAAGTATAATAGCTTTACCCACATATATTATTTTATTATCTTTATCCTTCATCATATAAATACCAGGTTCTTTAGGTATTTTAGATATTATATTTTTTATTTTAATTATACGTTCATCCAATGTATATCACCTCACATAATCATACATATAGTATATCATATATCTATAATATGTCAATGAGTTATTTTAGCATTTCTTTTATTTTATCAATATTATCTTTGGTTGCTTTATAACCTATATGTGCCGAATAATTTAGCTTGCTAAAATCAAGTAATGATACATTATCAATTTTAGGATTAATTGTATAGTCCGCTAAATTAATTTGCTGTTTATATGCTTCATGACCCATTATATCAAATGTTTTCATAGCTACAGATACTATATTCATATTAGTTAATTCACTATCTTTACTATCGTCAAATGTTACAGCTAATATTTTTTTTGCACCCATTAGTTTTAACACTTCAGTAGGGCAGCTAACTCTAACTCCGCCGTCTACTAAATATTTACCATCTAAATATTTTGGTTCAAAAACACCTGGAAATCCACTACTTGCTCTTACTATTGATGCTAAACTTCCAGTATAATTATATGTAGGTATGTCATCAATTCTACCTAATTTATTTAATGGTTTACTTAAATAATATACAACTTCTCCAGTTTCAATATCAACAGTTGGTATTGCAAGTGGCATTTTAACTTCTGAAATATCATTAACATCTTTTTTAGTACAATATTTTTTTATAATATTTTCTAGGTTATTACCTTTAACTATTCCTTTTAAATTCAATTTTCCGGTAAAAGCTAATCCTATTATTTTAATTGGAACAAGCTTGTCATATTCTGTTACACTTTTACAATAAGTCTTAAACATATATAATATATTCATAGGAGTATAACCTATAGCGTATAACGCTGCTACTATACTTCCACTACTGCACCCTGATATGTAATCTATTTTTATTCCTTCTTCTTCTAGAGCTTGAAGCACTCCAATATGGGCTGCGCCTTTTGCTCCACCTCCGAGATAAACTAAGACCAATATACATAAAAAATACACCTCCTTTTGGTGTATTTTATGCGAACTATATATATTTGGTTACTTCTTCATGTATTTATTGTCATAGTCATTTACTGAAAAAAATAATTTTATTTAACTCATAATATTACTCCATAACTAACGCATTTTCTAGTGTAGTTTCAGTGGTAAGTGCTATAATATGTAAAGCACTACGCGGAAGGATAGGTTGTAGTTGCCATAACCAATATCGTTGGAACCACGATATGCAGCCGGTTTAATATCACCATTATAGTTACAGGATCCCCCACGATTGACACATTGAGAGCTATATATCTCATTTGTCCAGTCCCATGTATTTCCTGCTAAATCATATATGTTTTTTGCTCTCCAATTATTGTTATATCCTGATATTTGTAATGCGCAATTTCCTACATTTGCAGGTGCTATTGAATCACTATAATTTCCCCATGCTCTACTATCTGTTACTACATTTATAGTTGCATTTTGTATCCATTTCATTGCTGTATCCCACTGAGTTCCTGTTACAAGGGAGCTTTTAACTTTTGATGCATCATAACTATAGCTTGCTGCCATATTTTCCGAATATGCTTTTGCATCTGTATAATTTACATAGTTAAATAAGTATCCTGTATGTAAACTATCTCTAGTCCAACTTGAAGTTGCTTTATTTGTACTTTTTTTGCTTGCTGCTCTTATACTTCCACCGTTATAGTCAAACATCGATTCGTATCTTGCTATATAGAATCCACCATAAGTTGTCACTTGAGTATTTTCAATAACAGCACCAGATAGTATACTATCATTTGTTGTTGATGCATTTGAAGTTCCAGTTGTACACCATTTTTCATATCTAACATTTTTTCCATCTACAGGTACCCATACAAATTGATTGCCTACTGCATCTTCAATTACTAATCCTTCATCCCAATCTGCTGGCCAAGTTGTTACATCATTTACTGCTTTAAATCCTTTTGGCACAATTGGGTTGCTATACGCTGCTAATCCTCCATTTACTGTTGAGTTTGTTGTTGCTATTACATTTACTCCTAAACCTGTACCTATTGGTATTCCATTTTCT